>Ga0209270_1000042_pt1 | contig 335584 bp, 295 predicted proteins | sample MTBAKSrepl1MetaG_FD_187456 | JGI IMG/M metagenome (GOLD analysis project Ga0209270, IMG submission 187456) | Enrichment culture microbial communities from Arthur Kill intertidal strait, New Jersey, USA, that are MTBE-degrading - MTBE-AKS1... | ecosystem: Environmental > Aquatic > Marine >... | reverse complement strand
TCGCTTTCAAGCCCCCCTGCGTCCAAGGTCAGACCGAGAGTGCGCCATCGTTGTGCCACGCCCTCTTGCGTGCTTCATAACTAACTGAAATGGAAGAGGTTTCAAATTCAAGCTGTAGAAGATGGGTTAAGGCATGGCGAAAAAAATCATGCCGGGAGCGGGGAGGCGCGTTTTGGCGCCTCCCGCCCCCCGGCTTTTTGAAGAAACAAAGGGAGGGTTTTGCTTACTGTACCCCGATGTTTGCGGGGGTCGCTGGGGGCAGATCGTACACAGTCACAGTCACAGTCCTTGATGCGCTGTGTCCGTGTGCGTCGTCCACCGTTACTGTGGCGGAATACGTTCCCGCGTTACCGTAGGTATGGATCAGCTGACTTCCGGACCCTGTGGTCCCGTCCCCGAAGTTCATTGAGCAGGACAAGGCGTCCCCGTCAGGATCGCTTGCTTGGGCCAAGAAAGCGACTTGGCCGCCGGGGTTGTCGAGGGAGGCAGGGGTGGCGGTGAAGCTCGTGATGACGGGGGCTTCATTCACCGGCGGGGGGGCCTCGCCGTCTAATGCGCCGTAGCTGATCACCAGTTTGGGCCGCTGGGATGCGACCGCGTTTTCGCTGGAGGCAAAGATCCGGTTGCTGGTCGAGGCCGCGCTGGTGTCCGCGTTCAGCAGCATGCCGAAGTTTGCCCCCGGATTTCCTATCCAGTCCTGCACCATGGAGGTGACGTTCCATGTGCGATAGCCTAAGGTGTTGTCGATAGTCTCGATATCCTCAGCCGGACCGATGTCAGCCTGTGCCATGGGGATCCCCGCATAGCACAGGCTGTTGGGCGTCCAAGAATGAACCCCGTCGTAGGTGTAGCCGTCGGCACCGTCCATCTGGGGATCGAAATGAAGCAACTTGTGGACGGAGACATCGTATCCTGAATCGCCGCCGTCTTCCTCTGTGCCCGTCATGTACAGCCAGAGAGTGGCATTCTCTACGACGGCGCCGGAGGGAATCGTGGACAGATCCCATTTCATGAGGACGGCGTTGGCCACCGTGTTGACGGGCCAGGTGTATGTCTTCAGGACCGGACTTCCGGAATTGATGTCGTGGTTCACATTAATAAAGGTGTCTTCAACGGTCCCGGGGAAATCTGCATCGGGGGTCTGACCAAGTATCACCGAGGCCGAATCCAGATCGGAGGGCGCCACGCAGCCTGTCTCGACCGAATAGACGCTCTCCAGCCCCTCAGGCGAAATCGAAGTGACCACGTAGTAGTACATCCGGCCTCCGACCACCGTTAGGTCCACATAGCTGGTGGCGGTGAGGGAGACAGTATTCAGCTTCTGATATCCGGTACCCTGCGTCTCGCTCCGGTACACATTGTAGCCTGCCGCTCCAGCTACCGAGGCCCAGGTCACGTCTATGGAATCGCCCGGCACAGCGGAGACACTGGACGGCGGCGGCAGCGGTTCTGGAGGGGGAGGCGGGGGCTCGTCCGGGGGCGGTTCTCCCGGCTCGCTGCCGGTGTAAAATTCTATCGCGCCAAGGTCCATCATCCCGTTTTGAGGGCGTGGCCTCCCGAGGAAGTCCCGGTTCACCATGACGGACGTATCCACCCCCGAATCGACGCAAGGTGAACTCTCGCTCGGCATCCACAGAAAACCGGACTGATCCAGTAAGGGATACCCACTGACAGCCACAGTTTCCCACGACGGGGGCGCAAAATTGTGATAGGAATTGCTTTCGCCGTTAATAGTGCCACCAAAACTCCAGCTTTCCCAAAAGTTATTTTGAACATCATCAAAAAAAATATTATTCTTGATATCTATTACAGATGCATCACTATCTATGCCGACAAAAGAACTATTTTTACCAGTATTTATGAAAGTATTATTGAACACTCTGACGCGTGCTGAAGATGTGGAATTGAATCCAATTTTAATACCACCATTATAAGAAGATCCAATTCCAGTTCTAACAATCAAATTATTAAAAATAGTCACATCTTCTGCTCTTTGACCAACAGTTATCGCCTCATTTGGGGAATCATGAATATAATTGCTATGTATGTACACATCATCAACAAGTGCGATGCTACCGCTAGCCTTAGGGGCTATCTTAATGTTACTTCCATTATTTTGATTCGTGATCTCATTCCAAGCTATTTCCAAATTATAACTATCATGTCCTGGATCTTCCGCTGGATATGAATTTATATAAATTGAATGGTCGTACTTATCAAAACCGCAATTATTAATATAATTACCTAGAATTTTCACGTTCCAGAAATAAGCGAAGTAAATCGCTCCAGCCCATGAACTTACAGTAGCGTGTTGGATATCATTCGCGATCACCCTAAAGTTATACCAAGGCGTTCCTGATTGCCCAGAACCAACAGCCACTGACCGCACATCAAATTTTATTTTAGCGATAGTAATATCATGGTTGTCCCCATGGCCGGTATAATTGTATTGTGAGAAGCCGTTGAGAGTTCCATCGCCGATGGTGGCGACCTCACCGGGGTAACTTACCCAGGCCATGGGATATCCTGCGGTTCCGTGTTCGTTATCCATCCAGATATGGGCTCGGGATGTGTTGTTGCTCCCCGTGTAGGTCCCCGCGCGGAGGTACAGGATGTCTCCCGGGGCCATGCTCAGGCCCTTGTACGGGTTGAGCCACGCCGCGGAAGTGGTCCGGCCGCTGTTTGAATCGCTTCCGGACGGGGTGCAGTAGTAGATGTTGCCCGGGCGAACGGTGAACGGCAGAGGATTCGAGGTCCCTTCCGCAGTCGTCACGGTGATCTGGGTGGCCCCGTCGGCTGAGGCTGGCTTGAGCCAGAAGGTGATTCTGCGGAGGCCCCGGGCTATCCCTGCGACATCCCATTCGGCAATAAAGGTCGCGTCGGTGGAGAGAATATCCTGCCCCCCGACCGTGACCTTGCTGCCTGTGCTTTGCGCCCCGAAGTTGAGCCCCCAGATGCTCACGGCGCATCCTCTTGAGCTCCCGTTCTCCCAGCCGGTCTTGGGGCCGCTGTCGAGGTCGGAGAAGAACAGGACCGGCGGGGCTGCGGACACAGAGGCGGCGCTCGACGCCCAGAATCCGACGGCTGCGAGGAGAATCAGAACGGTGCTTCCCATTCTTGTCTTGAGTTTCATGGTCAAATTGGCCTCCCAGTCTTAATCGGACGGACAAGATCTACGGAAGTTCCAGCAAGTAATATGCCACGAGGCGAGCATTTTCCCGCAGTCGCCAATTTCAACCGCAGGTCAACGCCTTTCTCGGACCAGAGAATTTTGCTCAGAGGATGGATTTTGGCAGGCAGGTCAAGCGTTTGTTTTTGCCTACAGACAGGCGGAAAGCTGACGCCGTGACCGGCTCGGAGGTGTTGCTGCCCCGGTCTGGAAATCAGGGCGTCCGCCGGCGTTTCTGGCGCAAAAAAATTTGCATGGGTGTTAGGAAATTTCATTACGCACGGACATCGTGCAGTGCGTATCAATGTCTCGAGGGTCTCGGATGGAAATGGGGTGGCATCGCCCCTCTATCTCCTTGTGAGGCCGAAAGGCAGGGCCGAGAGTCCCCGGGCGATCCCGAAGACGAGGTAAACCGCCCACATTCTGAAAAACAGCTCAATCTGATGTTTTTTTACAGATGTTTGAAGGGCCATGACAAATGAAGGGGTGAGGAAGACAGCGAGCGCGGTCGTGGGGAGGAAAACCGGCCATTTGCAGAGTATCGCGCCTCCCAGGGCCACGATCAAGGCGGCGAGAAACGCAAGGTGATAGAGGGCGAAAAGGGCGGCCCTCCGGTTGCTTCGCCTCCGGTCCTGCAGATAGAGGCGTACCACATCCGCGCCACGCCACATCTCCTTTCGAAAAAATTGACCGACCGTGAGGTCGTCCCCCAGATGCGACACCTCGATGGCGGGGTCCGAGTACACCTCCAGCCCCATTCGCCTGACCCGGTGACACAGGTCCACATCCTCGCTGCTGGTCAGGGTGCCGTCGAATCCCCCGGCGGCATGGAAGAGATCTTTTCTTATGAAGAGATTTCCTCCCGGAATGTACGTGACGGGCCCCTTGAATCCGCGATACTGTGACATGGCGGCCCAAGTTTTCCCTACCCATCCGCTGTCCTCGGGCACCCGGTAGTGGGCCCCCACGATGCCTCCCTCACTCCGCTCAAGTGCGGAGACTCCCGCCGTCAGCCACGCGGGGGAGGCGATGCAATCCGCATCGATGAATGCCAGGAATTTCCCTGCTGCGCTCTCGGCCCCATGGTTCCGGACCCCTCCCACCTTGGCCTGTGGACATGAAAGAACGCGTACGCCCTCGAATTGACGCACGGCCTCGACGGTGCCGTCCCGGGATCCGTTATCCACTACGATGATCTCATACCCTGCCGCGGGGAAGTCAAGACGCTGCAGGGCCTGAAGGCATCTTCCCACGACCTTCTCGCCGTTGCGGACAGGGACCACCACGGAAACCTGCTTGGACGCCGTCCGGTTCGCCGGCGTTTCAGCTGAGCGATTGCTCCCTGGATTTTCGTGCCTTTCGGGCGCCCCAGCCATGTGAGCCCCTCTGCATTTCCGGTTGCACGAATGAAGAAACAGGACCGTCGGGGAGAGCTACTCTTCCGATACGTTCCAGAACAGCCTGGTCAGATGCCTGCGGAGCAGGCGTTGATTCGTCGGATCGCTGGCCCTTTCAAAGATGTATTCCGGCGGGTAGCGTTTTCCCCTTTCAAGCTCGGCAAGATAGCCCTCGGGACGTTGGATTTCCCAGGATCTCATGCACTTCGCGAAGTATTCTTCCGAGGTGCAGATGAAACGTGCCGGGACCCCGCCCACAATGCTGTTGGGGGGCACGTCCTTCGTGACCACGGCGCCTGCCCCCACCACTGAGTTCTCACCGATCGTCACGCCGGGGAGAATGATGGCATTCTGACCGATGAAACAGTTGTTCTCAATGGTGATCGGTCCGAATACTTGGAGGTCAGGGACATGGTGTCGGAAAATCCATGCGGCGCCGTCGTGGGTTATGAGGCAGACTCCACCGGCGATGGTACAATAATTTCCGACTTTGATTAGATATGGAGCGTCCAATTTTCGAATAAATATCCGATTCCCATGCCCTATTTGAGCTCCCTGTTGGCGAAAACGGTCGGCTATAGTAAAGTCAGTATAACCGAGAAGTTTGAGTTTTTCGCGAAAAATCTCCAGCAATTTGACTATTTTTCTTAAGAACATGTGTCATTCCAACTTGTTGTTCGATATGCCCGCTGGCATGCCGTATGCGTGATATTTTTCAGTAGAAGCTTGCCGAGCTGTTTACACTGCCAGGAGAGGAGCACGCCGACATCCATGCGTGCGATTTTTTCAAATTTTGTGTCAGAAATATACCCAGGGATGTTTATCCGAGGCATTTCAAAGCGTCCAGGTACGGCGAAACGGCAGTCGGATGTGAAAACAGTACGATAGGCTGCCTCTCGAACGGCACTCAATACGGAGGGCGACTTGTCCCCAAAAGGAAGACTCAGAAGATTTACCTCCCGGCCTAATCGATCCTCAAGTTCCCGTTTTGATGTGGCCAACTCGTGCCGCAGACGTTCCTTGGAAAGAGTACTCAAATAGGGATGAGTCATGGTGTGAGACTGAATTGACATCCCATGGCGCTGCATTTCATGTAATTGAGCCCAGTTCAGGAAACCGTTTTGTCCAATTTTTGTTACTACTACAAAGAATATCCCCGACATACCCCTGTCTTGCAAGCGGGGGAAGGCCAGCTCATACGAACTGGAATAACCGTCATCAAAAGTGATGATTAACGGATTATTTTCAGCAACTATTGGAGGCAATTTAGCAAATTTCTTATCTTGTATTGGTAAATATTTATTAAGATTTGCAAAAATCGTAAGATGGCGCGCAAATTTATTTGCAGAAATTGAATATTTATCATTAACTTCGCAATCAATCAACTTATGATAAATGAGTACTGGAAATTTCATATTGTAATATATTCCAAAATCGCATAAAAATTAATTCTAGAAGACAGTCGATTGGATGAGCGCTTCAAATCTGTTAACTGAATTTTGCCATGCATATTCCTTGAGGACTCTCTCTCGCCCGCGGACTCCCAAACGATCTTGGAGTTGTCCGTCCGTGAAAAGTCTATCTACCTGATCGGCGAAGGCACTCGGCGTATCTGCCACCAAGAGGTCTTCTCCATCGCGTCCCTTCACGCCCTCAATGCCAAGTGTCGTGGACACTACCGGTTTGGCCATTGCCCATGCCTCCAGAATCTTGTTCTTTATGCCACTTCCCGAGAGCATAGGCACGATTACGACTTGGGCGCGTGACAAATAAGGTCTCGTGTCTGGCACGAAGCCGATAATGTGCACCCCTTCCCGTTGATTGTAACTCAATAGATCATTGCCGGGATTTTTACCGATCACTGTGAGTGACGCCGTGGAGTGTCTCTTGCGCACCAAGGGCCAACATTCTTGAAGAAACCAGGTGATGCCCACAATATTGGGCGGGAAGCTCAGACTCCCGCAAAACAGGACACTCTTGGGTTCAGGCGAGGTTTTCGTTGAATTCTCATAATATGTAGTATCGACGCCATTCGGAACGGTATACACATGGGGCAGTCCGCAACGCCGCCTTACACTTGAACTGTCTCGCTCCGATACGGTAATTATTGCGTTACATTTTTTCAAGAATTGGCGTTGTATCAAAAAATCAGAAATAAGAACCTTGATATTTTTCAGGCAAAGCCCCCCTGCTTTGATATCACGCCACCCTTGAAGGACTTCGTCGTCGATAATGTCCAAAATTTTGGGTCTTCCTAAGCTGTCTAGCAAAGCCACGTATCCAATAGATTCGTGCCCAAAACCGAGGATACAATCGGGTTGCGTCCTCCGGACCATAGAATCCAGCCAGGACAATTTTTGTGAATTTGTATTGGCCCATCGGGCAATAATTCCAGCGTGTTTAGGCTTGAGTGGCGAGACATCCGTCCGCGAAGGGACAACGAGAGTTTCCCAACCGGGGTGAAAAGGAATAGGGGTTTCGATTGCTGATAGGAGGAACGCATGGGTTTCGTGGACCCGGGAAAGGCCGACAAGTATGTGAAAAACCCGAACACTCCACCCCATGAAAAGGGGCCAAGGGTATTGAGGCAGGACAACCGCCAGTTTTCTTTTCACATGCACCTCCAAAAGGAGAAAAGGGCGAAAAATGCTCGTGTCATACGCCTAACCCTGAATCGGTTCCCTGTTTGCAACTTCAAGGGAGGATCCGGCGATGTCAGGCGGTTCTTGTATGGTGCCCGCATGTGGGACGTTGTCTGAATGAACCCCCCCCCAGAACCAGTGCCTTGTCGACCAGCGCCCAGAAAACCCAGTAGAGGCTCTGGAGCGAAAAGTAGGACCACCGGTCCCCGAAAACGTTGTTGATCATGCAGGCGATGACGCAGGCGCAGAAGCCCAGCCCCATCCCTTGGAAGAATTTGTCCTCCGTCCTCATCGAAAGAGCCCACCCGCTCCGGAATCCGCAAAAGAAGAGGCCCAGGAAGACGATCAGCCCGATCAGGCCGGTTTCGGCCATAAACGAGAGGTATTGATTGTGGGTGCTCAACCAGGTCTCTTCCCCGTCGAAGAAGGCGAAGCTGTACAGGCCGTGGCCGATGACCGGGCTCTGTAGGAAGAGCCTGTAAGCGTATGCCCAGATCTGAAGCCGGTTCTCCGAGGCCCCGTCGAGGTCTTGACTGAAATCGTCCGTGGGAGGGCTTGTCGTCATCTCGAGGCGCTGGAGAACGCTTTCCGGAACCAGGCTTTGCCAGAAGAGACCGAAGAGGAGGAGGATGAGAAAGAGCCCGCGGGCCCTGAGGATGCTCAGAAATCCCAGGGCCATCACTCCTCCCACCCAGGCGCCCCTTGAAAAGGAAAACAAGAGAGAGTAAAAGTTACCCGCCACCGCCGCGGCGAAGAGGTACGTCCGCCAGTCCCACGCCTGCGTCGCGCAGATACCCACCAGCACCATGGTGTACTGGGCCATGAAGGCCCCGAGGTGGTTCGCCCCCAGGCCTTCGGCCCCGAATATCCCACCAGGGCGTTGTTCAGCCACGTAGTCGTGGTGCAGTCCCAGCCCGTACTCTCCGTAGGTCGTCCTGTCCGCGGCAAGGAATACAAGGGCGGCAAGGACTATGATTCCCTTGATATGTGAAGGTTTCTGGACGACGCTGTACACCGTGAAGTACAACAAGGGCATCATCAGGTGATTCTTGAAGTCGGCCATGGCCTTTTCTTGCCCGAAACCGCTCTGCATTCCGGATATCACGAAAAAAGAGAAAGCAAGGAGCGATACATAGGAAAAAATTATAGTTGAGCTTCTGGTTCTGAGCTGGAGTTGTTGGTGTATTATCAAGGCAAGTAGTATACTTACGAGAATGATATCAATATAATCTTTGCCAAACGGGAATGACTCAAGCTTCATCCGAACATTTCCAAGACTGCATAAGGGCAATAGCAGTAGCAAAGATATATACTTGTCTCGGAAAAAAGCATAATATACGCCAATAAACATTGCAATATAAACAAGTATTGGGATGACTATCTTTGTCGCACCGCCAAGCATAGCACCTGTCTTATTTTATTATTAATAACAGTGAGATAAATTCGTGGAAAAATTTTCTCAACTCTAAATCGAGTAGAATATTAATGGATAAATACGCCAGGCTTGATATGATCAATGTGATTATCAAAACGGTTACTCCGGCATTGGTAGTAAGCACAGCGGACAAAAGAACTGCAGAAGCGACAAGCAGGTAGGTAAAGATGGCGAGCGTCGGCCATGGTATGGCAAGCAATGGATGCGAGCTACCCGTAATTCCGATGATTAAGAGGATATGGGCAATCAACGTCGAGTATGCCGCCCCGATGATTCCGTACCTCGGTATGAAATAGACGTTCAAGGCCAGGTTGGCGGCGGCGACGAGAGTGAGAATGCCTATGACATTGGTCCTGTTTTTCAAATAGAGGCCGGCTGAGACGATGTGGTAGGTGCCGTGGACGAAGGTGGCGCAGAGTACGAACGGCACCACCGCGGCGGCCGCCGCGTATTTCGACCCGGCCAGAAAGAGGATTATTTCCTGGGAAAACCCCCACATGCCCGCGAAAAGGGGGACGGCCAGCAGGAAATAGTACTTCAGGCAGGCGTGGAGAAAGCGGGCCGTGGCCGCGTTCCCCTCCTCCTCGAAAATCCGCGTATAGATGGGGAAAATGGCCATCCAGAGCGGGGTGGTGAGCATCTGCTGGACGTACATGGCGAGGTTGTACCCGGCGGAATATATCCCCAGGGGTTCGGCGCCCAGATAGTAGGTTATCTGGTACCGGTCGCCGAGACTGACGATCAGGCTGGCGATTTCGAATATGACGAGAGGGGCCCCTTATACCAGGAGTTTCCCGAGCAAGGGGAGGGAGAAGGCTCCAGGCGACAGGCTTCCTCTTCTCATCAGGACCAGCGAGCCGACGAGTATTCCTTCCAGGACCATCATGCCCACGAAGAAGCCCGTGATCCCCGTTCCGGTGAAGAAGGCGGTTCCGATGCCACCGAAGGCGGTTCCGAGTCTGAAAGCGAGGGCGGACATGTTGAAGGCATTGATTCTCTCCTCGCTGCGGAAGAAGCTGAGAAACAGCACCTCCAGCGATTTGAAGACGCAGAGGGGTGCAATCAGAAGGAGCAGATTCGCGAGGTCCTCCCCGATCAGATCCCGCGCCGCTACTACGCCTGCCACGTAGACCGCCGTGAAGGCCGAGGCAGTGAGGGTCTGGCCCCAGAAACTGCTCGCAAAAAGGTTCGGCAGGGCCTGCGGGCCCGTGGGTGGGGTAGTTCCTGGCGAAGGCGGTGCTCAGGCCGCATTTTGACAGCGCAACGACGAAGGCGATCGTGGTGTTCGCCAACGCGAAATAGCCGTATCCCGCGGGTGAAAACAGGCGGGTGATGATGGGGAACGTGATCAGGCTGGCCCCCATGGTGAGGGCCTGAAAAACGAGATACTTCGACGCATGGTGCACCATGCGCGCCGAATCGCGGGTGCCTGCCGTGTCTTGCGGCGCGATCGTTATTGCAACGTCAGAATGCGGTTTTTTTTGTCCCATCGATGTGGAGGAAAGGGAAACAGAGGATGTGCAGGCCCGATGCGGGCAGAAAGAGCCGGAGAACGATGTCTCATTCCGCACTCTTTTTGTGTATGCGATACCACTCCACGGTCTTCCTGATGCCCTCGTCCAGAGAAAACGGCCGGACAAAGCCGGTTTTTTCCACTGCGGGCGCGAGGTGATGGGTCGGTGTGGTGAATTTTTTCATCCGGGCGCCGGTTATGGGGAGATTCCAACCGGTGACGCCCGACAGGGCATCCAACCCCCTGCCCAATCCGAAGGCCAGCCATGTGGGGAGCGAATACCCCGGCAGTCTCTTGCCCAGCTCCCGGGCGATCCCGTTTGCGAGGGCACGTGAGGTCATGTGTGGGGGGTCGGAGTAGTTGTAGATCTCCAGGCCCGGTTGCATCCGCTCGAGAAGGCGGACCGTAAAGGCCACCAGGTTTTCCACATAGCCGACGGACTTTATGTTTGAGCCGTCCCCCACCATGAGAAACCTGCCCCGATCGATGGCCGAGATCAGCCTGTACATATTGGCCAGATTGCGCGGACCGAAGATCACGGTGGGCCTGACGATCACCCCACGCCTTCGGCTCTCCCGCGCCGTCCACAGGCGGAGCTTCTCCTCGGCCACGAGTTTCGAGGCGCCGTAGTCGCCGTCCGGCGCCGGGGACATCTCCTCCATGGTGGGCTCCGTACGGGCACCATAAACCGCCACACTGCTGTAGAAGACGAAACAGTCGATGCCTGCCCTTTCTGCCGCGGACAGCAGCATCTCCGTGCCGTCTCCGTTGACCTCGTAGTAGAGTTTTTTGCTCACCCCGAAATCCTGATGCTCCGCAGCGAGATGGATGACGGCATCGACATCCCGGACGGCCTCCTTCACCTTCGCCTCGTCCAGGATATTGCCGTGGACAAACTGGTATTCAGGCCCGAAGTCGCGACCGGTGTCCCTCTTGTCGATACCGCGAACGGCGTGGCCCTCAGCCTGCAATGCCGGGATAAGAAAGCCGGCGATGAAGCCGCTGCTGCCTGTAACGAGAATCTTCATCTCTGTCCACCTCGATTGGAAAGGCTTCGATTCAGCGGCAGGTCTTCCACGTGGGTCTCCGGATTCCCCGGCAGTAATTCAGAAATCCGACCATGCACGCCCAGTTGAGCAGCACGAAATAATACGGGGCATAGAAAAACAGTACCTTGCGTCCCCTTTTTTCCAGGTAGAAACCCGTGATTGCCGCAGCATAGAAAGACAACTGCAGAATGAAAAGGAATACGAAGAAGTTGTCATGCAGAAGAAACATGTTCAGAAAGAGTGCCAGTATCATGGGAGCCCAGCAGAAGATGCGGGAAAGCTTGTGAAGCAGCAGCTGATAGGCGGCAAAACCGTATTTTGGGTGTAGGTAGCGCCAGTAGAGGAACAAGGCGGTGACGTTGCGGGTGGCGATCCGCGTCCGCATTCTGTATTCCCCGGCGTGGGACGTGGCGGAAGTCTCTTTGATGATCACGGTCGGATCGAAAACGACGCGGTATCCGGCGAGGGCCACATGGAGGGGGTTGGCAAGATCCTCCGGAACATCAAGTGCGATGGGTTTGAACAGCCTCCGCCGTATGGCGTAGGTCGTGCCGCTGACCACGATGTTCGTCCAGACCCGGGCTCCATGGATGCGCAGGAATCGCTCGTATTTCCAGTAGGCCCCCTGGCCCCGCTCGATGGAGCCGCTGCCGGTCTTCTGGAAGGCGAGATCCACCGCGACGCCGCCTACCTGCGGATCACCGAAGTTGGCGGCGATGCTGCGGAGGGTGTCCGGCTCCCATTGACAGGTGGCGTCCGAGAAAACGACGATCTCCGCATCCAAGCGGGGGACGATTTCGTTCTCCATTGCGGCCTTGCCCCGGTTGACGGGGAAATCGAAGAGGCGCACCCGGGGGTCCCGGCACTCCGAGACGATGCGGGCGGTCCCGTCCGTCGAGCCGTCGTTGGCGATGACGGCGACGAAATCGGGATAATCCTGGGCCAGGAGATTCGCCAGCTTCCCCGCGATGTCTCTTTCCTCGTTGAAGGCGGAGACGAAGACCGCGACCGGCGGAGAGACGGGGCTTGCGGCCCAGGGCCTCGGGAAGAACCGCGACCAGAGATACAGCAGTACGGGATGCCCCGCGTACGTGTAAACGACCAGAACGAGACAGATGATAACGAAAATTTCAAGCATGGCTTTGCTGCCGCCTTGGCGCATCCAGGATCGGCCCTTCGGCACGGCGCCGGAACGGGATACTCCGGGGCGTACCGTGAGGTTTTGATATCCTGCCCCTCTTCAATTTACGAGGCCCCGATAGATCGCCATATACTCTCTGCTCATCCGCCGGGAGGAAAAATGCTCCTGCACCCGCTCGAGTCCGGCCTGCCCCATCGCCCGGGCCTTCCGGGGATCACGGATGCAGGACATTATGGCCTCCATGAGATCACCCACGCAGCCGGACGGCACGAGCAAACCGGTGTCTGCGAGTACCCTCGAGACGGCTCCCACATCGGTAGCCACCGTCGGCAGTCCTGCGGCCATTGCCTCGAGGAGTACGGTGGGCAGGCCCTCCGTCAGGGAGGGCAGGACGAAGATGTCGAGGGCCGAGTATACGGCGGGCATGTCCTTTCTCGCTCCGGTGAAGCGTACCCAGGGCTCCGGAAACTCCCGCTCCAGCCGGGCCTTCAAGGGGCCGTCCCCCACCAGGAGAAGAATGGCGTCAGGGCGGCTGTGCTTCACCATGCTGCGGAACGCCTCCAGAAGAAAACGATGTCCTTTCTCGGCAGATATCCTGCCGACGGTTCCGATGACTACGGCATCATCGGGAACTCTCAGCTCGCGACGCAGGCTCATTCTCGCTTCCTGGGACCGGGCAAAGCGCTCTGCCTGTATCCCATTGTCGATGACCCTGACTCTGGCGGACGGGACACCCGATTGCACTATCGACTCCCTTACTCTTTCGGATACGGCCACCACCTGGTCGAAACGGCGGAGGAACAATTGATCCAAGAGCGCGTATACCCGGGAGCGGGCGGTGTCTTTCGGCCAGTTGTGGCACGTGGTGACGGCACGAACTCCAGCGGGTCTGGCGGCGAGGGCGTAAAGATTGGATTTGTATCCATGGCTGTGGACGACGTCGATCTGTCTCCTTCGCATGAAGTCCCTGAGCCCCCGGAGCAGCAGCCAGTCCACTCTGCCCCTGCACGGGAAGATCGCTGTCTCCAGGCCTTCGTCCCGGGCCCTGTCGGCGATCTCAAGGTGCGGGTTGTGCCGGTTCCGGAATACGCCTACGATGGGTTCGGCTCCGAGGTGGGCCAATCCGCCGGCCAGCTCGATCAGTATGTTTTCCGCACCGAAGAAGCCGCCGCTGCTAATGAGTTGTAATACTCGCAAGTTCAGCCTTGGGCCCCTTTTCACCTGCGCGCCGACGTCGAAACAGCAGGTTGGCGAGTCCGCTGAGTTCCATGGCGTACAGCGGCGCATGGAGCCTTCCGCGGAGACCGGTGAAACGGCCGCTCGTTATGCTGTGCCGGTGGACAAAGAGGGGAGCGAAGGCGTGGCCTTCGCGTTGCTCGAGGGTGAAAGCGAACCTGTATCCGTTCCGCTTGAGCACACCGGCCACCCGCTCATCAAAGCTGTCTCGATGGCCGTACGGATAGGCGAACAGGGAAACCGGGTGACGGAGCACATTCTCGAGCCTCTGTTTGTTTACCGAGATCTCCTCTTCAAGGGCCTCGTCCGACAGCACAGTGAGAAGTGGATGAGAGTGGGAATGTCCACCGATCGCAGCCCCGGCTGCCTCGATTTCGCGAACGTCGTCCCAAGTCAGCAGGACGTCCCGGAAGCATTTAGGTGTGAGGGAGAGGCCGAAATACCGCGCCAGCTCCTCGAGCCGTTCCTGACGTTGCTCCGGGGGCAAGACCTTGAGCCGGCCGTTGATGTCCTCGACGAAATATCTCTTCCCTTCCGGTGTATCCAGAAGATGGACACCGTAGCCCAGCCACGACAGATCCGCTGCCTTGCGCCAGGTGTTCTCGGCAAGATGTATCAACAGATCATAGACAAGGGGCATGCCCTGATCCAACGGACTGGTGTTGAGGAACACCGTGAACGGCAGGCCGAGTCGGCGGCAGGCGGGCATGACGTGGCGGTGAAATCCCTTGTAGCAGTCGTCGAATGTGAGGGCCACGACGTCCTCCTCGAGCGAAACCCCTGATACCAGGATCTCTGCGGCTTCCTCCACATCGACGATCCGGTAGCGTTCGGAAAGGAACTCGAGTTGCTCCGTGAACAGTTTTGCGGAGAGATTGATGCTGAACGCCGAGCCTCTATGTGAATTTTCCAGGACGTTGTGAAAGCAGAGAATCACCGGGCGGCCGCGCCTCATCATGCGGCGCCCCCGGACATAGGCGGCGTTGATGCCGGTCCAGTAGATTGTGGACGCGAAAAGGCCCTTGAGACCCTGCTTGATTCTTGTCCACCGTTTTTGCCGCCTCCACATCCGGTAGACCGGGGCCCTTTTTTTCTTCAGGCAGACATAGCGGACAATATCCTCATACTTCCGGACCATCGTGTCCGTGGAGAACCGTTCCACCATCCGCAAGGCTCCGCGCCTTCCCATGGCCTCCCTCAGTTCGGGGTCGCGCAGCAGGCGCAGCAGGGCATCGGCCATGGCCCGGGGGTCCGAGGCCGGCACGAGAAAACCGGTTTCCCCGTCCACCACGACCTCCGGATTGCCTCCCACCGCCGTGGCCACCACCGGTATTCCTACGGCCATGGACTCCAGAAGGGTATTGGACAGACCCTCCGACAGGGAGGGGAGGACGGAGATGTCCGCTGCCGCCAGGAGCCCGGCGGTTTCGCTGGAAGAGACTTCCCCCAGGAACTGTATCCTGTCGGCGAGTCCCAGGCCCTGGACTCTGGCCTTGAGTTCCGAATAGTAAGCGGGATCTCCCTCGAAATTTCCGACCAGCAGAAATCGCGTCCGTGGATACATCCGCAGCACAAGTTCGGCGCTTTCGATGAGGTGATGCTGCCCCTTGATGGGCCGGAGGTTCGCGAGGCAGCACACGGTGCAATCACGGTCCGCCTCAACCGTTCTGATGGCGCCCGGCGCGGGTTCATGGGCTCGGAGATGCCGGACCTTTCCCGGGTCCACGCCGTTGTGTATGACCGAGATCCGGGAGGGCCTCACCCACTGTGTCTCTGCCACCCGCGTCTTGACGGCCTGGGATACCGTGACGATGTGGGCGAAGAGGCGATTAACCAGGCGGTACAGCCAGACGTGGCGCGGCTTGAGTCTGTATCCCATGTCACGCCTGCTGGAAACGACGGGTGTCCCGGTGAGCAGACCCACTACGGCACCGAGGTAGTCGGAGCTCTCGTGGAAGGTCACGATCACAGAAATGCGCTCCTCCCGCACCATCCCGAGGAGTCTTCGGAGGGCCTTGAGGCCCCGGGCATTGTATATTTTTGTCACTTCGAGGTCCTCCACGGGGAAACCCTCTCGGCGCAGAAGATCGATCAGGTCTCCGCCACGGAGACCGCATATGACTACTCGGGTTCCTCGGGAGCGAAGACCCCGGGCGAGAAGGCTGAGGCTGCGTTCGGCCCCCCCCATTTTCCACAACAGGTCGGTGAGCAGCAAGACCCCCGGTGAGGGGTTGGTTTCCTCAGTCACTGTTCCTCGTTTGTGCACTCGTCCATCGGACGATCTCAGGAGGCCGCCGTGCAGCGGACGTTGACTGCGGTCTTCCGTTCCGACCGGTTGCCATTCGATCAGGCCGGCCCCGATAGGACACGTCTCAGGCACCGCCCTGCGGTCTTTCTCGGTCCTTCGATGGCGCAGTCCAGTCTGCGGGCCAGGCGGCCCCGCCAGTTGGCGCCGTAGATTGTGATCCTCGAATTCACGCGCTCCTTGCCGGTCCAATCCCGCTTGTATTGCTCTTCGCCTCGGAGAAAATCGAACTCTTCAGCCCCGGCGTGGCGAGCGGTGCTGACTGCGTGGTGCAGCAGAAGGGTACCCGGGCTGTATTTCTCCCAGGCCGGATCGAACCCGGATTGATAGAGATAGTGTCGTGCCGCATCCCGCAGGAGATACATCCCGGCGATGGGTTGCCCGTCTGCCGTCAGAAAATAGAGAGCGGCCCTTCCTGCGGGAAGGAGTGCCGCCAGCACGCGCCTGTGAAAAGCCGTGAAGGCCTCGCTGCGGAACGGAGAGACCATGTTGCGCGCCGCGAATCTGAGATCGTTCAGCCTGAGGAAGGTCTCGATGTGTGGTTCGAGATCTCCCCCGGAGTCCATTTCCAGAAACTCGGCCGAGTGGTCTCTGTTCAGCCGTTTCGTCTTGCGCGCTATCAGCTTTCTCAAGTGCGATGCGAGGGAGTCGAAGGTCGATTCCCAGGGCCTCCGCAGATCCACAAATGGACATGCGGTGTATCGCTCAACCGCCCGGAACGGGTGTCTGCGGAAAAAGGTCCCCAAGGCGGCGGGTGTTCCCGAGTTCGACGGGATGTCGGTGAGGTCCATCTTGTCCCACATTTCGGGTCGATCCTTGAGAAAGGCGAGCATAACCTGTACGGCTGCGTCCCGCCGGTCCGGCTTCACGATGAAGTCCAGATAGTCGGAGCAGACCACGTTCGATCCGAGGAAGCGGAGCATGCTGAATACGCGCCGAGCGCGGCCTTCGATATAGAGCGGTGCGAGACCGACCAGATCGCCCCGGTCCCGGGTGGTCAGCAGAAGGAGACTGTGCCGTCTCTCTCCGTAGACCAACCACCAATTGTACAGCCATTCCCAGGAGAGAAAAACCGTCGCGTGCGGGTCGGCATTGCACAGCTCGTTCCATTCCTCGCGCAGAGCGAGAAAGGATTCGGAGTCTTGGATCACGGTCAGCTCGATGTGCCCATTCGAGATGTCCCTTGCGGGCATATGGGTACGGACGGAGTCTTCGGTCACTTGATGGAACTCACTGGCCGGTTGGAGACGGAGGGAGGATGCCCGCCATCGAATGGATCTCTGACAGAGGATGCGCGAACGACAAAGGCAACGCGGCCGCTACGGAGAGGCCGTGCCCGGGTCGAGGTCGAGTGTTCATGCCTTCCCGGGTCCGGTTCTGAGTCCCCTGAGCCGGCCTGCACAGCGCCTGGCCCAGGGTTGGGTTTTCAGGTATCGGATCCCAAGATCCCGCAGGCGATGGAGCTGCGGGAGAAGGCCCCTGGGGTAAATCCGTACCTGGTAATACGGGCGTTTTTGCACATGCCAGTTGTTATGCCACGTCATGTCGGTCACGAGGTTGATTTCGTCGATCTCCCCCGAGGCGTGGGCTTTCCGGATAAGGTCCTGCAACAGCATGTTTCCCGGGGCGCACCTGGCGTAGCCGGCGTCATAGCCCACCTTCCACAGGAAAATCGACCGGCCGAACCGCACAGCAAGATTCGCGGCAATTGTCCGGCCTTCAGCCTCTAAGAGCTGCCATTCCAGCCAGCCAGCCTCGGAGAGGCGCCTGCAAAGGCTGCCGTAAAAGGCCATGAGCGCTGGGGATAGAAGGATTGCAGTGCCTGCATCATATTTCCAACTCCGCGCCTCGACTTCTGCAAATCGCGAGAGGGTCTCCGCAGTGGCCTCGGAGCCGGCAAGAAAAACTGTTTGTACCTCTGGCAAGTTGTGGAGTTTTTTGCTGGCCTTGTTGAGATTATGGCGGAAATTGGCGCTCAATTTCGCCCGGTAGCCAGCGAAGTCGCCGTTGGTGGGGATGAAGTTTCCATTGGACAAAAGGGTATGCAAGGCCCTCATTCCCGAAGGAAGATCGCGGACGATCCGCAGCGTGGGTGAGCAGTCGGCTATATAGCTGAACTGTATGTATCTGTGGCGTGGGAGGCATTCCGCTGCCGCTGAGAGTAAGAGCGGGATAACCTCAGGCTCTCGACCTCGAGCAGCCACCAGATCGCCGCCGGGTGTATGCAGATCGTGTGGGCCGTGAAGGACCGGACGGCTGATGCCGGCAAGACGGGACGGCGTGGCTATGAGTGGAAGCACACCGAGCAGACTTTCACCCTCATACGCCAGGACAGCAAACCATTTATCGTTTTCCAGAAGCCGATGTTCCAGGTACGACGCGACCCAAGGGTAAGAGAGGGTGGGAATCTGCTGCGGTGCGTGGAGGGCCAAAGTGTTCCACTGATCCTTGTGTTCTGCCAGCTCGTCAATCGTTTGAAGGATTCGGGTGGCGATCATGTCGTGCGAGATCTCGTGGCGGCGGGTCTTCCGTGACTGGTTTCGTGGAAAGGCCCAAATTGGCGAACTATGAAGCGGGATAGCCCTTTTCGTTCGGGCGGGAAGAAGTCCCTTCCCATGGGGGGTGTCCCTCCACGGATACGGTGTTTTGCACAAAAAAACGTTTGTGCAATGCGGAATAGAGTTTTTTCGAAAAAGCATCGAGAACCGCGCGTTCGTGATGAAATTCCGGGCCGCGGAGTTGGATTGCCACGCGGACGAAGAGGCTGGACTGATCCCGGCCCAATATCTTTGCGGGCAGGAGCGAGAGTTTCATTCTGTAACGGTCTGCGTACGAGCCGGCGTTCGTTTGATACCAGAAATATACAAGCTGTTTTTTATCGCCCTTTTTCGCGACAAGTTGATTTGTCCGCAAGGCCGTTTCCCTTGTGTCTAAGCTCAGTTTGTCGATCTGTGAAGTGATCCAGCCCTGCCCAAGGTAGCAAACCTGGGGCGAATGGGAGAGAGCCGCCCCTTTAAGGCTGTTGTAGTAGGCGGCGTAAACGGAAATCTCGTATCCCTCAGCCGAACGGAATTGCCTGAAAAGGGTCGAGTTTGCCTGCAACACCGCCTCCATATCCCTGTCCGAAGGGAGATCAACGCCTTGCCATCCGTCGATAGCCAGGTCGGTGATGCCTGCGGATCCGTCCCATCTCTCGGTGGTGTTTCGCGACCATGGCAGGCCGACAAGGCCAGCCACAGAAAATAAGACAGTCAGAGAGATCAGTCTCGCACGTAGACCCATGTCAGAACTTTCTGCGCGGCGAAGACCAACGCTACTGAGAGACCGAAGAGAAATACTCCCAGGAGTGTGTGCGGGATTCCGGTAAAGAAGAAAGATGAGCCGGCCTCAAGGTCAAACGCCAGAATCAAAATACGTATTATATTGACAATAATGGCAATTGGTAAAGATAAAACAATTAAAATTAAACGCAATTTAGAAGATGAAAAAGAAAAAATAGCAAGTATATATGAAATACATAAAATCGATATAACTGATCGCAATCCGCTACAAACGTTTACTACCTGGAGAACACCAGCGGATAAATGGATCAAGTTTCCTTCTCTAAAAACAGGGAAATGAAAAAAAGAGAGTATATGCGAACTCAATTGAGTCGTTAAAAGCTGAAGAGGTATGGTCAGCCGCGCGTAAAGAGATGCAGGCAATGGAATAAGAAAGCAAAGAAACATAATTTCCCATGAAAACTGAAAAAGGATCCTCTGGTCAAACAGGAAAAAGAGTGCAGAGATCAGCGCACAGAGAAAGGATGTGTAGACAAGGGTCTCAAATTCTGAAATTAAGCCGACGAGATACAGCATCCAGAAAAATGCCACGGCGGCGAACCACAACATTTGTGTTACAGGGCCTGATTCAGGCATCCGAGTAGGTGATTTGACGGACTTTCTGTACACGAGGTAGAGCACGGTGGGGATGATCAGAAATCCGTGGGAATAGTCGTCATTCGAGTACCAGACCGTCGCCAACTTCTGAAGCACAGGGGCGAACGCCCAGAGGAAGGCTGCAGTGACTAGAGCCCAAAGCCAGAACGGCTGCCCGAAAACCCGAAGCCGGGCTTCAGCCCGCATGACTGTCCTCAATTGGCCGTGGAAAGGAGTGCGAAGTATTATGCCTCATGTGGGTCCGAATGTTTCGAGACGAAATTGAATTGCCAAATTTGCTCGTTCGAGACACACAGAACACAAAGAAGACCGTTTTTCTTTCCGGCAGACACGCCGGAAAGAGAAAGACTCCGGCTTTTTTCCTTTGTGCGCTTCGTGCCTTGAGAAAGCAACGCGAACGGGTGGCTTATCGAGTTGTGGCAGTATCAACCGATTAGACAGTCACCCACCATTCAGCATGCTTCGAAAGTCCTCAGGGGTCAAATCGGCGTCCCTCAAAATTTTGCGGAGTAATCCTTTGCTTATGTCCTGCCCTTGATGGCTTGGAATTGTCACCACACGACCATCGGGATGCGCCATACGGACGTGGCTCCCCTTTGTCTGACGGCACTGAAGCCGATCCTTTGGAGCGAGAGAATAACGTGTTGTGCCTTAAGCACCGGCAGCCTGGTCATTGAAATCGACCTTCTGGATGCCTACAAATTCAGAGAGCCCCTCCCCTCTGCCCCGGCGCCTGCTTCCAGACATAGAGCGATGACCTCACGGATATTTTCCATTAACTCATCGACTGTCCTCCCCTGTGCGTAACAGGCGCGCAGTTGTGGGACTTCTCCGGCAAAAAAACCGTCCTCATCTTTTTCAATCACTACGTAAAAGTCGCGTTTCATGATGGACTCCCCCCTGTCAGTCTTGCAGGATCAGAGGTAACCTTCACAGGGTGCTGCATCTGTTTTGTTGGCGGGCACTTGAAGTACAGGGAGGAGTACGCCTGCGTACCCGCCGCCTCGCATCGGCGGCACCCTGTGAAGGCTTCCAGTTCGGGGATTTCCAGCATCGGGGGCCACTATAGCCGCCGCGAGAACCCTTTCTCTTTCCGCTGGGAGCCCGGAAAGAGAAACACTTCGTCGCCAAGTTTTTCCTCCGTGCTCTTTGCGCGTTGACTGGGCGCAGCGAACAGGCGGTGAATCGAAGGAGTAGCAAGGGAAAAATGAGCTACGGATATGGTACACGTGGTCAGTCTAGTCACCTTCTGGGGGTTGAGGGGAACTGAACAATTGTGCGCTGTGATAGATCGTTAAAATCTCAACCTCCTTGTCAACCATCCTATAGATAATCCTGTAGTTGCCAAGGATGATTTCTCGGACATCATCGCGCTTGAGTTCTGGAACCATCCTCCCTGAGAGAGGAAAATATTCAAGGCGTTCAATCACCTCAAAGACTTTTTCCGCGAAGACTTGGGAATATCTGGGTGCATCTCTGGCGATAAATTCACAGATGGAATCCAGATCATCAAGAGCTTGATCCGTCCATGTTATTCTAGCCATTTTCCCATGCGCTGCTTTGCCTCATCATGTGATATTTTCTGACCGAGGTTAGCCTGCCGGAGGCCCTTTTCTACCTTGTGAAGGAAGTACAGTTTTTCCATTGCGTCTTCGATGCTCCCGTCCTGCGGGAGTTCCTGCACAACTCGCAGGACTTTTTCCTTAGTTGATTCAGTTTGCATAGTGAAAAATCCTCCTGGCTATAGCTCAGTTTCTCTTGGCTGAAGAGTAAGGAGGCGCGATAAATGGAGTACATGCGCAGTGAGTACACATGAATACGTATATAATAGGGCCCAGTACTTCTTGCACCACACACTCGGCTTGGCTCCTACGAGACGCGGAGGCCGCAGAGAAAACCGTTTTTCTTTCCGCTGAGAGGCGGAAAGAAAAAGACTTCGTCCCTTAGTTTTTCCTCCGTGCTCTTTGCGCGTTGACTGGGCGCAGCGAACAGGCGGTGAATCGTCGGTAAGCCTTCACAGGGTACCGCATCTGCTGTGTTGGCGGGCACTTGAAGTACAGGGAGTACGTCTGCGTGCCCGCCGTCTCGCATCTGCAGCACCCTGTGAAGGCTTCCAGTCCGGGGGTGCAGCATTCGTGCTGTGCGAACCCTGTGAGCAGTTACAATCGTCGCGTGGATCACGGGCGCGTGACTGAATGTATGACACCTCTTCCTCGGGCATCTTCGCCTTTTAGGAGGAGAGGCCGGCGCGTCTGACTGCCTTGTTCAGGAAAGGAACAAATTTTTCAGCGGCGATGGTGTTGCCCTCGCTGCTGGGGTGGCTGTCCTGGCCGTCTTTTGTGGGGTACTCCGCCCAGTTGGACTTTCCTTCTTTGGTAAGAATGTCGTAGTAATCGAATATCACAACGTTTTTGAGGTTATAGCTGCTCAGCCAGCCGTTGTCTGTATCCTTGAGCCATTTGTTGAAGGTGCGCGCCCGCCGCCCCATGGCATCCACATCCGTGTAGCGCCCAGGACCTTTTTCACAAAGGCCTTGAGGGGGTTCCGGGTTTCATAAGGGGGAACGAGGGGCGGGGCGGTCACCGCAACGAAGAGTACTTCGGGATGGCGGCGGAAGAGAGGGAGAAGGCTTTCATACGCCGCCTTTGCACCGGCCACCGTGCGGCCCTTTCCAGAACCTTCGGCCACAAAAGCATTGTTCGGGTAGCAGGGCTTGAACATGACGATGTTGTTGAGTTCCCCTTCCGGCAGCAGCGCATCCTGCATGTCGGTTCGAGGAATCCTGTCCATGTGATCCCGGAACTTGGGCGGCCAGTCTTCGATGTCTGTCCTGTCACCGACAACAGAGCGGTAGGACGCCTCGTGGATCCGGTAGCCGTTTTGTTCCAAGCGCCCGCGGAGACCACCGCCGTTGGGGTGAGTGCTGTTGATGCAGTCCTGGCCCATGGCGGGCCCTGTCGCGGCGAGCCAGTTTCCGCCGCAGGAGTGATGGATGAAGAGCAGGTTCAGTGCCTTGCTCGGGGGGCATCCGAGTATTGGGATAGATCCATCGTTTTCACCGCCTTCACCTCAGTGGAGGTATTTTCTTGGGGCGTGGAATTGCAGCCGCAAAAAGGGAGCAGGAGGATCAAGAGAAGAAAATGGAAGAACTTCACGGCGGCTCCTTCACTCCTTCCAGGCAAACAATATGGGGCGCGGATTGATACAGATGGACAGAGATCGGGGAAAAGAGTTCTCAGCATGTGGGACCTGTGCAAATCAGTGTCCTGATTTTTGCTGAAGGGTGCATAAGGTCCGGCAGGGCAGTCGGGGAGTCAAGGCAAGCAGGGACAGTAGCTACAACGTAAGCCTTCACAGGGCACCGCATCTGCCTTGTTGGCGGGCACTTGAAGTACAGGGAGTAAGTCTGCGTGCCCGCCGCTTCGCATCTGCAGCGCCCTGTGAAGGCTTACAGTTCGAGGCCGTTGCAGCATTGGGGCTGTGCCGAACCCTGTAATCGGTTACGCTACAACAGCTTGCAAAAATCATCGTTGGTCAAGCCGGAATCCCGGACAATATTTCCCATAGTTATGATCCCGCTGAAAAAACCCGATCTGCGGCGTTGCTTCAATTTTCCAGTCACTGCGGCGTACGCTAAGTACGCCTCATTCCTGGAAAATTTCGCGCCTTGCATCTCGGGTTTTTTGAGCGGGATCAGATTTTGAGGTTTTTGCAGTGCGATCATAGTTATTGGATTGATCGGGTTATGGCGGGGGACCGTTATGATCCGGATTCCATCTGTCATCACAATATGTCTACCCTGACGCGCAATCCAAAACCCCGCCTTCTCCAAGGCGCGAACCGCGTGCAGGTGATTCACGCCAGGGAGCTTGGGCATAATCACGCCACTTTCACTTCCACTTCACGGACAATTTTGTCGTGGGCAAGTTCCGTCACCACTTCCAGATATTCTGTAATGGCAGCGCCAATATTCTCTAATGCCTCCTGTTCAGTAGCCCCTTGGGAATGACAGCCTGGCAAACCTGGCACTGACACAGCAAAACCTTCCTCGGATTGTTGCAAAACAACTTTGTATTTCATTATGTCAGCCTGTTCAAGTAAGCCGCTTCGCGGCAGACTTCCTTCCCGCCCGTCGGCAGTCCGACCCCCCGGTAGGTTGGGTAGAGCGAAGCGAAACCCAACAACCCACGTGCTCCGTCCACCAGCCCCACGAAAACCGGGCGGAAAGGAGTCAAAATGACCGAGAACGGCGTCCACAAAGGCCTCCCGCCACCGCCTCCCAGGCGCGTCGCGGGACCGCCCAGGCCCCCTCCGTAAGCCGGCCGGGCAAAAACCGACACCCGTACAACCTCCTCTCTCCCGTCCCCCCAAAAGCAATACCCCTATAAGAAGTGAACCAAGGCCGAGCCGATCGCTCGGGCTTCTTGAACAATGGATTGAAATCGACCTATCAGGTCGAATCAATCCTTATCGGTTCTTCTAAATCTGTGTGCTTCTTGGACACTGCGGATCGGAAAAAGAGTTCAGGGTAATATGCTGCCTGCTGAAAATGAAAGCATATTTGGGGCAGAACTCACCAGCCTTTTTGAAAATGTACTCGATCCCCTCATTTGTACGCTCTCAAGAAATCGTCTCGAGAAATCCCGGTTTGATTGAGGATCGTTACCATTGCGATATGATTTCCCTCGCGAACGGTCTGAAATCCAAGAAGGCCAAGCGCCTTGATGACTCTTCGAATAGGCGTGTCTACGGGAAGCTTTGCCATCAAACAGCAACTCCTGCCTCTGCAATGAAAGCCTCCAGAATAGGGGGATCAATTTCTAGACCTTGGGGGCCGAATGTCTCGAGATGTTTCTCCACTCGTCGGCTGGAGAACGGAGCCGTACACCAGAACGCTTTTCGCACGCCTCCCGAAGAGAATCGCCGCAACCTGGCCGAGGCTGCAGAGTATTCGGCGACGTTTGGTCTCCAGCGACGCCTTTCTCCGGGCGGACCACTGTTGGTGATAAGCCCTATACTGTTCGATCGTCTTCTCTGGCATCGAAATCTTCAATGAATTTGGCAAATCCACTGAGGTCCTTGTGCACCGACTGCCACGCATCGGAAATCGACGCAGCCAAAGCGAATACCCGCTCCGGTGCAAGATGGTGGGTATTTGTGTTTCTCCGTCAGAAGAATTGAATCGATTGGACGGTCATCAGCTTCAGCGTCTCGACGGCTCCGTATCCCTCTTCTTCTCGATATTGAGCTCGAAGCGTTCTCCTCTGGGGCCGGCTCGGCGGGACAGGGCCTGGAGAGAGGGCGCGGGAAACATCTTGAGGAATCGGAGGTAATCCGCTGTCTCCATGTGGGTATCCCTGCGGCGGAAAGCGGCGATATCTTCATCAGAGAATGCGAGGTCCAGATCAGTGTCGGTCAATGTCCTTCTTCTGCTTGATTTCAAAATACCGGTCCAAGAGTCCCCGCTTCTCAAACTGACCTTTCACCAGGTCCTGGTCGATTCCCGGCAGACCCATCAGAAACTGGATGTCCGCCATCTCGCGGAACGTGCGGGCAGGATCATTCTTCATGGCAAGGACCTTCAAGGCTATCAAGTGCTCGGGCCGCGGCACCGGGATATCGCACCCTCCGAGGGACAGCCTCGCCGTTGCTTGGGAAAACAAGGCTTCGGCGGTCTCTGCCTCGACATAAATGAAGTCGAGACGCCCCATCGCCTTCTCCGCTGGATGAACGTGCGTTGAATATCCTGACGAACAATGCAGCGTCTCGTAGCCCAGTTCTTCGAGAAAGACCACGAGCGGGTCCCGGCAGACCCGCTCTACAATGAAATCGATATCGGCCGTGGCCCTGGAGAGCCCGTAGGCATGCAGGCCGAAGGCACCGGCGACCGCAAATCGGCAGCCCCTGTCATTCCAAAATGAAACCAGCTCATTGACTACGGCCTCGAAGTCCATTCCTGATCCAAACCGGGTGCGCGAGGATCACTGATTGATTTCACCGCCCACTCGCTGCGCTCGTTCGAGACACAAAGGACGCAAAGAAACCGTTTCTCTTTCCGGTGAGGCGCCGGAAAGAGAAATACTCGATCTCCGTTTACTTTGTGCTCTTCGTGCCTTGAGTGAGCAACGCGAACGGGTGGTCTTTGTTTGTGCGGGACCTTGTGGGTTTTCATGGCCGGTTGATCTCATCCCGGCGGAGCGAGAAGCCTCGCTGCTCCAGGGCTGCGCCCAGGGCGGTCCGGGCCTCGGCCTCGCCGTGAACCAGCTTTATCTGCCCTGGTTTTTGGCCCATGGAGGCCGTCCAGTCGATGAGGCCCTGCTGATCCGCGTGGGCCGAGTAGCCGGAAAGGACGTGGATGCCGGCCTTGATGAGGACCTGCTTCCCGTCTATTCTCGCGTAGCCGCCCGGCCGGTCGTGATACCGGACGATCTCCCGGCCAGGGGTCCCCGCTGCCTGATATCCCACGAAGAAGACATCGTTTGAGGGGTCCTGAAGGCCGGTCCGGAGATGCTCGACAATCCTTCCCCCGGCGCACATGCCGCTCCCGGCGATGATGACGGCGGGACCGGGGAGGTGGAGCAGCTCTTGATGCTCCCGGTGGCCGGCGACGGCGTAGAGGCGCTCGAAATCGATGGGGTGATCGCCGCCGCGCAGGTATCCCCGTGCCTCGTCGTCCCAGTACGGGGCGAGGCCCGCATAGATCCTCGTGAGCTCGATGCCGAGCGGGGAGTCGATGTAGACCGGGGGGTGCGCACCGGAGGGAGACCAACCGGAATCTGAGAAGATCCTGTCCATCTCGTAGAGGATCTCCTGGGTGCGGCCGAGGGCGAAGGCCGGAATGAAGACCTTGCCGCCGTCGGAGAGGGCGCGCCGGAGGATCTTTCCAAGCCGCTCAACGCGCAGGGATCGGTCCTCATGCAGCCGGTCCCCGTACGTGGACTCGAGAATGAGGAGGTCGCAGGGATCCGGGGTGTCCGGGTCCGGGAGAATGGGTGTATTCCGGGCGCCCAGGTCACCCGAGAACGTGACGGACCAGCCCCGGCCGGAGAAGGCGACGAAGCACGAGCCGAGGATGTGGCCTGCGCGGCCCAGCTTGAACTCGATTCCTCTCTTGAGCGAAAACGACCGCCCGTATTCGAAGCCCCAGGACAGCTCATCGATGGTTGCCAGGGTCCTTTCGATTTCCTGCCTGTCGAGATCCGAGAAGCCCAGGGCGTCCCGCAGCATGGGAGGGAGCAAGGCCTTCGTCGGATGGGTGGTGATGATCTCACCGCAAAACCCTGCTCGGGCCAGCTCCGGAAGACGACCTGCGTGATCGATGTGGGCATGGGTGAGAAAGAGGTAGTCGATCTCGGCCGGAGGGATTGGCCATTCGGCCATGGGGACTGCCCGGTCACGGCCCTGAACGCTCCCGCAGTCGACCATGATCGCCAGGCCCTCGGCCATGAGCAGGTGGCAGGAGCCGGTCACGCAGTGCTCGGCGCCGAGATGGAGAATTTCAGGAAGCACCGCAGGTCCCGGCCGTCATGTTTTCACCGCCGAGGCGCGGAGGGCGCAGAGAAAACCGATTCCCGTTTGCTCCATGAACCTTGTGGACCCGGTAGTGGACCCGGTAGTTTGGGTAGAGCGAAGCGAAACCCAACAACTCCGCAGCAAATCCATCACTCCGCCCCCACATCAGAAGGAAATCGCATCTCTTCCTGTGCCCCCCACTGCCGGTCATACAAACCGTTCTGCACAAACCGGCCGAAACTGGAATGGGGCCAGTCCTTCGGCGCCTTTACGAGACCGTGCCTCACGGGATTGAAATGGATATATTCCGCATGGCGGCTGAAATCAGTTTCGTCCCGAATCTCGTGCTCCCAAAATCTGCGCTGCCAGACCCCCTGCTCATGTTTGTCCTGTCGGGATTTCGGAATCGGTCCTTTGCAGGCTTCGCCGCAGCTCCGGCTGAAGTCGCCTTTGATTGAGCGCCAACGCATCGAGAAATTGTGGTCTCCTTCCGGGAGAGTCCAGATGGAATGCAGGTGATCCGGAAGCACCACCATGGCCTCGATCCGGAAGGGGTGCCGGTCCATAACTCGCCGAAATGTCTCTCTCAAAAGGGCGATGTTGGCTGGAATGCAGAGGATCTCCCTTCTCTTGAATGTCACGACGGTAAAGAAATAGGTTCCGCCTTCGGTCTGCGCCCGGCGATATCGCATGGTCGAAGCCCCTCTCTGAATGTTGGGTTTCGCTTCGCTCTACCCAACCTACTTCTTTCCGGTGGGCCGGCGGAAAGGGGAATACCTGGTCCGTTTTGCCTTTCCGCCGCGCTCTTTGTGCGTTGAGTGAACGAAGCGAACGGGCGGTGGTCAGTCCCGCCTCTTCGGGCGGCAGGACGCCTTTTTCGCGGAGTTGTTCGGCGATTTCCCTGTATTCGCTCACCCCTGCGCCGAACCCCTTGGCAAGAATGTGCCGGCCTGTGTCGAGCAGGGCCTCGAGCGCCCTCCGCAGGCACGATTCCGCGGCCCACACATTGCGGCGGTCGGAAAAAAAGGCATCCCGGTTTTCCAGGGGAAGCGCCTTGATTTCCGCAATCATGCCTTCCACCCAGGCGATCCGGTCGAGGAGGATTCTCCGCGATATGGGCCCCGGCGTCATGTGGCGCCTTCCAGTATCAGGGCGAGCCGTTCCCGCTCCAGGGGGATGAGATCGCCGGCCCGTCTGAGGCCATAGAGGTCATATTCATCGGCACGGTGCTCATCGGAGGCGTAGAGCCTGCTGCCCCGAATGATATTTGCGGCCAGGAACGGGTCCGCCTCCGGCACGACCACGAGATCCACGCGGCCGATGCCGAAAAGGTCTTCGAATTTCGCTGCGAGTTCGACCTTTTCCTGCACGGATAATCGCTTGCCGTGCTCCGGCAGAACCCCAAGATCGAGATCCGACGGGGCAGCGGGGAGGGATCCAGCGCAGCCGCCGTTGATGAACGCCCGGGCCTCCTCGGCCCGGCTGCCGAAGGCGTAGAGCGCACCGATTTCGTGCTGCAGGCAGATGTCTTTCAGCGAATCGGTCCCCATGGGTACCTTTGATATCGCGCCGCCCACCCGCTGCGCTCGTTCGAGGCGCGGAGGACGCGGAGAAGACCATTTCCCTCAGTCATTCGAACGGTTCCCGGGATTTACTCTGCGGCCCTGGTGAACGGGCTGGGAACACCATTTCACGAATTGAATCAAGCAACGCCGTAAACAAGGTATTTTCAGGTAAGCCTTCACAGGGTACCGCATCTGCTTTGTTGGCGGGCACTTGAAGTAGAGGGAGTACGTCTGCGTGCCCGCCGCCTCGCATCTGCAGCACCCTGTGAAGGCTTTCAGTTCGGGGAGTTCCAGCATTGGTGCTGTGCCGAACCCTGTGATCATTTACATTTTCAGCGGCATCAGCGCCGTTTTCACCGGCTGGCGATACCCCTGAGCCATTCCGCGAATACCGGATCAACCACCCTCCAGGCCCCGTTTTCTTTTGTACGCTCAATGAGATCTTCTTTTTTGAGCCGGTTGCGGGCAAATTGCACAGAGCTTGGCGGCAGCCCGCACCTGCCGATAAATTCACCGGACAGCATTTCTGTGGTCGGTGCCCCGGCCAAAGTGCGGATCACCCGCACCTGCGCGACGGTCAACTGCGCAAGGATCGCTTCAAATGCGTACCGCTCCGCGTCGATCACCTGCTTCAAAGCCCGAGGCAGATCTTCCGGCGAGAGCTCGTCTTTTTCGAAGTCGTAGATTTCTCTCGCCAACCGCTGCACGTAATAGGGATGCTGCTCGACCTGCAAGGAGATTTCCGTGCAGAGCGGTTTGGGACAGCGTCTTCCTTCCTTGGCGAAGAGGCCCGCCAGAAAGGCAACCACATCCTCGTGGGGAAGAGGGGGCAGCTCCATCATGATCGCGGACTGGAAGAACGGCCGCTGCCGCTCGGAAAACATGGCTGTGAGAATGCCTCTTCGGCTGCCGAGAAAGAAGAATGAGGCGGGCAACCCCTGGATTTTGCCGCGCATGACCCCCCTCGATTTGGGAGGATTCCTTGAGCCTGGTGATTTCCTGGAATTCATCGAGCACAAAATTGACCTTGTAGCCCGATTCGTTCGTAAAATCAGCCAGTTCGTCGAGGATGCGATCAAGCAGCGCCATGGGTTTTTCCGCCGAAGCCGGTTCTACCGCAACTGCAACGCCATTTTCCGTAGGCCTGAACACCGGCCGGAATGAGCTGAAACATTTGAGGAATCTTTTCCCTTTTGCCAGCAGCGACTCTCGGGCGTGAACCGCGCTGAGTATGCTCCGGGCCATCCTGGACACGGCATCCAGGACCGAATCCACCCCGAAGAGCTGACAGTAGATCGTCACATAGCCTTGATCCGCAAGCATCGCCTGGACACGAAGGGCCAGCGACGTCTTCCCATAGCGGCGGGGAGAGAGCAGAACGACATTCGTCCCGCTTTCAGCGCAGGCATACAGACGGCGTATTTCCTCCTGTCTGTCGCAGAACGGACTGTCCGGAGGAAGGGTCTCGATCAGAAAGGGATTTGGCATTACAAGAATATTGTAATACGATTATTGTAATTTGAGTTTCACCGCCCACCCGCTGGGCTCGTCGAGGCGCGGAGGGCGCGGAAGAGAGAACCAGGTCCGCGTCCCGGCCTTTCCGCCGTGGCCTTTGCGGCTCTCGTGAATGGAGTGAACGGGCGGTGAAACACATTGAGAACCCAGCCGAAAATGCCCTCCGGTCCCAGCCGGTTCCGCGAAGACCATCCGGAGCGCAGGGCATGCTTCTTTCTCGCGGCCGTGAACGTCTCAAGGGAAACGAGGTTCTCTGCCTTCCGTGCGGCGGATTCCTGACTCCTCATCGGTCAATCGCCGAATGGTGCATTCAACCGATTGCCGCAAGCGTTGCCACAATCCTGTCCCCGGCCCGGCCGTCCCACAAGGGAGGGACCCGGCCGGTCTTCCCCCGTCCGGCCAGAATGTCCTGTGCTGTGGCAAGGATTTTCTCAGGATCCGTGCCGACGAGGTAATTCGTCCCGAGGGAGGTGGTGACCGGGCGTTCGGTGTTCTCTCTCAAGGTTACGCACGGGACCCCCAGCACCGTCGTCTCCTCCTGGATGCCGCCGGAATCGGTGAGGACCAGGCCGGCGGTTTCGAGCAGCTTGAGGAAATCGAGATAGGTCAACGGTTCGAGCAGAGTGAGCCGCCTTGAGGAGGCGACGAGATCCGAAAGGCCCAGCCGCTCAATGCTGGCCCTGGTCCTGGGATGCAGGGGGAAGAAGAGGGGCAGCTCCTCTGAAATCTCCAGAAGGCACCGGAGGAGGGGCAGGAGGGACTCTCTGCTGTCCACGTTGCTCGGCCTGTGGAGGGTGACAAGGCCGTACCGACCGTTGACACCCAGCTGACTGCGCACCGGTCGACTGCGTGCCGCCTCGAGATGACCTTTCAGGGTATCGATCATCACGTTGCCGGCGAAGTAGATCCGACCTGAGGGAATGCCCTCGTTCCGCAGATTTTCAATGGCAGCCTCTTCAGTCACGAAGAGCAGGTCGCTGATGGCGTCGGTGAGGACGCGTTGATCTCTTCGGCATGGTGCGGTCGAAGGAGCGGAGACCCGCCTCTACGTGGACAATGAGAGGGCGGACCATGCCGAAGCGGTTCGCGCCCGGGTAACGGCACTTCGACGCCAAGAGCGCACAGGCGACGGTCGAGTTGACGTCTCCGACCACCAGCATGAAGTCGGGCTGGATGTCCGCCAGCACGGGCTCGAAACGCCTCATTATTTCGGCGGTCTGGACGGAATGGGACGCCGAGCCCACTTCGAGATTGACGTCGGGGCGGGGGAGGCTCAGCTCCTCAAAGAAGCACCGGGACAGCTTCGCGTCGTAGTGCTGCCCTGTATGGACGAGGATGTGTTCGATGCAGGGCGCGCCCTGGGCGCTGTTGTGGCGGCGGATCGCAGCGGTGACCGCGGCGACCTTCATGAAGTTCGGGCGGGCCCCGGCGACGGACATGATTTTCATTTCATTGAAGGGGGCAAGGCCGCACGCTCAGAGCCCCAGGTCCTTCCGCACCCGAGCTACCAGATCCGGGTTCGGCGGCTCGGTGATCTTGGCCAGGCCCTCTTCCCGGGTGAGACCTCCCGCCCGGACGATGCCGGCGATCTCCCAGGCGTACGGATGGAAACCCCAGCGCTCCATGTGCACCTGGTTGGCAAAGGCGTTCAAAAGACAGTTGCTGGAGTTGGGGTCCGTGTCCTCGGTCTCCTTCCAGCCCATGGCGAGGAGGTGTTCCTTGATGCGGTCCTCGCGGTAGGGGTGGAAGGCCAGGGGGTGCACGTTTACGGGAAAGTCCTCCGCGGGCCGCGCGAGGTCCCGCTCTGAGAGGGAGTAGGCGGAGAGGTCGTGCCCCACCACGGCTTCAAGCCGGGGCCAGAAGCTCTGCCGGGCCAGGGCCGCAAGACGCGGGTTCGTCTGCATGACCGATGACTGAATGGGCGCCTGCCCGGGTGACCACCCGAAACCGACAAAGGGGATTCCCTTTTCCAGGGCCGTTTTGAGGAGGATCGATTTCACGAAGCCGATGCACGAGGTGCAGATGGAGCTTGCCCGCTCCAGGGCCTTGGCCGGGAAGAGGTCGCGCCTCGCCCCCTCGGCGAAGATCGTCTTGAGGAGGCCGAAGGCAGGGCGGAAGGCGATGCGGTCCACGCCCAGGGTGTCGGTGATGACCTGGATATTCTTCACGGCAAAGGGCGAGATGAATCCGTTGTCGAAGGTCAGGGCCAGCACCCTGAGGCCATAGTGTCTGCGGAGCAGATCCAGGGTGTAGCTGCTGTCCTTGCCGCCGCTGTATGCCATGAGGACATCGTAGGGACCGGCTCCCCGGCGCTTCTCGATCAGCCGCCTGAATTTTTCCCGGTATTCGGCCTGGATCTCCTCATGCCGTTCCGTGCTCACCGCGCGCCGGCAGAAGGAACAGAGGCCGGCGTCGTCGAAGGAGATGCCGGGGAAGTTTTCGTCCAGGACACAGCGGGTGCAACGTTTCATTTTTTCACCACAAAGACACAAAGGGCACGAAGATGTTCGACTCGTCAGAAGACCAGTCGGCGGATGCCCTCCTTCATCGCTGCGACATTGAAATTGAGCAACAGACCCAACCGGATATCCGATAATTTCAGGTAGATGATCCCGCTGAAAAAACCCGATCTGCGGCGTTGCTTCAATTTTCCAGTCACTGCGGCGTACGCTAAGTACGCCTCATTCCTGGAAAATTTCGCGCCTTACATCTCGGGCTTTTTGAGCGGGATCAGATTTTGAGGTTTTTGCAGTGCGATCAGGTAGGTCAGAAGTTGCGCTTCGAAAAGGGGTTCCATGGTCTGCACCGCCTTCAATTCTACGATGAGGCGGTTCTCGACGACCAGGTCAAGGCGGTAGCTGCAATCAAGGTGAATACCCTTGTAGACAACGGGCAAAGGCCTCTGCCGCTCAAAATGTACTTTCCGGAGAGACAGTTCGTGGCACAGGGCCTTTTCATAGGCAGATTCCAAAAGCCCGGGTCCAAGAATCCTGTGGACCTCAATAGCCGCACCAATGACCTCGAAAGAGACTCTGTCACTCTTGTCCTTTGTGCTCTTTGTGTCTTCGTGGTGCACTCTTTTCCTCAGGAGGGGTTCTCGTCCCTTTTTTACCACAGAGACACAAAGGGCACGAAGCAGTTCAGCTTGTCAGAAAGCAGGTCGCGGGTTCCCTACCTTTATTCCCAGCGGCGGACCACGTCGCTTTTGTGTCTTTGTGGTGCGCTTTCTTCTCTCAGGAGGAATTTCTTTACCTTGCCGGAGCTGGTTTTGGGGAGAGCATCGAGTTGAATGATCTCCTGCGGGACCTTGAAGGACGCAAGCTCCCGCCGGCAGTGGCGGATGAGATCCCTCTCGTCCAGAACCTCTTGGTCACGTGGCACTACGAAGGCGCAGATCCGCTCCCCGAGAATGGCATCGGGTTCTCCCACCACCGCCGCTTCATGCACCGACGGATGGCTGGAAATGACGTCCTCGATCTCCTTGGGGCTGACGCGGTGCGCGCCGGTCTTGATGAGATCGCTCTTGCGGCTCACGATGTACAGGAAGCCCTCCTCGTCGATCCTTGCCATGTCCCCGGTGTGGAGCCAGCCGTTTTGGAGGACGAGAGCGGTCTCCTCGGGGAGCCCCCAGTATCCCTGCATGACGTTCGCCCCGCGGGCGATGATTTCCCCTGTTTCTCCGGGCGGAACCGGCCGTCCTTCGGGATCGACGACCCGCAGTTCCACCCCGGGTATGGCGGTCCCGATGGAATCGGGGCGCCTGAGAAGCTGCGCCGGGGGGAGATAGGAGAGCCGGGCCGTGGCCTCGGTCTGGCCGTACATAATATAGATGTCCGTGCCGGGAAGGGCCTCCTTGAGTTCGCGGGCCAGGGCCGGGGCCATGGCGCCCCCGGCCTGAGTGACGTACCGGAGGTGGGGCCACTGCATGGTCCTGAAATTCGACCGGTGGAGGAGCAGGGCGAAGGTCGAGGGGACCCCGGCGAAACCGGTGATCCGTTCTTTCGCCATGCGCTCCAGGGCCGTGTTGGGGTACACGAACTGGCCCTCGACGTGGACGGTCCCTCCCACTGCCAGATGCGTATGGAGGAGGGAGCTCCCGTAGGAATACGAGAAGGGGAGGACCGCCAGAACGCTGTCCTGCTCGGTGAGGTTCAGGTACGAGACGATGGACTGCGTGTTGGCGGCGATGTTGCCCTGGCTGAGCATGACCCCTTTGGGGCTGCCCGTGGTGCCCGACGTGAACAGGATGCAGGCAAGGTGGGAAGGGGTGGTTTCCGGCAGGGGATCGGCTGCCTCGGAACCGATGGCATCCTCCCAGGTCGGGGCGCCGGCGCGGGTCTGTCCCATGGAGATGACGGGAGTGCCGGACCTCGCCGCGTCGTCCCACAGACCGTACCTGTCCAGGTACTTTCCCGCCGCGATGATGCATTTCGGGGTGCATTGTCCGAGCACGTGGTGGATGCTGCGCCTGGAATTGTCCGTGTTCATGGGGACGGCGGCGCATCCGGAACGGAGTATGCCCAGATATGCGACGCAGTATGCTGCGGAGCTGTCCATGAGCAGGGCCACCCGGTCCCCGGTCCCGAGGCCCAGGCGGAGAAGGGATGCCGCGAGTCCGGCTGACTGCCGGTCCAGTTCCCCGTAGGTCAGGGATGCATGACGGTCCAGGACCGCCTTGCGGCCGGGGAACCTCCTTGCGGCGTCGGTGAAGAGCCTGTTGAACGTCATGCCTGCTTGCGCTCAAGGTACTGGGCGATGTTCCGGATTGTATCCAGGTTCTCAGGGATGAGTTCCTCGTCCTCGACCTTGATGTGGTATGTCTCTTCAAGGAAGGCCACGAGTTCGAGGACCCCTGTGGAATCGATGACCCCTTCCTCCAGGAAGGACGTGTCTTCCTTCAGGGTGTCGGATTCCTGTCCCATGAGGAAATTGTCGATCACGAACCGCCGAATCTCCAGATTCACTGACATCAGGTGAGCTCCCTCCGGTGGGACTGCTGAACCTCTTTTCGCAGGCGCTCGATCTCGAGCTCGAGTGCCTCATACTCCTCTATCTTGCGCTTCAGAAACCGCATCGTGACCCGGGCCTTTTCCTCGATACCGTGGGGGGTGAGGAGGTAGGCGTAGGCGAGTTTTCTCTCGCTGTTGCGAAACTGTTTCGCCTTCACCCAGCCCATTTCCATGAGGGCCTTCAGGCAGTAGTTCACCTTGCCGAGGCTGACGCCGAGGGCATCGGCCAGGGCCCGCTGGCTCATCCGGGGGTCGGAAGAGAGCAGGGTGAAGATCTTGTACCGGAGATCGTCGTCAAAGACCATGGAAACGGGTCGGCTGATGGGAAGATCTGCTCCGGACCAGATAAGCCTTCACAGGGTACCGTATCTGGTTTGTCGGCGGGCACTTGAAGTACAGGGAGTACGTCCGCGCACCCGCCGCCTCGCATCTGCGGCACCCTGTGAAGGCTGCCAGTTCGGGGTATGGGGCATCGGGGCTGTGCCAAACCCCGTGACCAGATCCGGGCCATGGCGGGAAGGGGCTTCCACAGGTCCGGGCACGCTACCGCCATTCGGGTGAAAGGCGCATCTCACCCGGGATGGGGAAGGACGGTGTTCACTGATTGAACGGTTCAACCTATTAAAAATTGATACCGAGGCCCTTGTCAAGCCCTGATGGGACGCTCGTTCACGCAGTTTTCCCCCTGGTCTCAATGCGATGCGGGTCTCACCGCGGCCTACCGTGCTTTTCGGCAGGATCGCGCAGGATAATCACAGTGAAGGGGCGGTGAAAAAGATGAAGGATTGCAGAGTTCGTGGAGTTGCAGCATTGGGGCTGTGCCGGACCCCGTGACCACGTACGTGACGGCGGGAGCTGAGGCCCGAGGGATGCTACGCGGCCCTCAGGGCCGTGAAAGGGACCAGTGCGCGGACCTGCCTGCGCAGGAGTTCGATGAGGATGATGGCCCTGTCTTCCCCACGCCTTGCCTGAAAGATGCCCTGGATCTCGTCATAATTCTGCCAGGCGACCAGCACCCTGTCCCCGGGCCGGAACGCGTCTTCGGCGAGATCGCCGAGGACAACGCAGGAATTTTCGTCCTCCCGGCTCCGAATGGCCTCGATGACCCAGTCCGGCACCGGCGGGAAGTGGTCTCCGAATCTCACCGGCCCCACGGCGCCGATAGTCCCGGCGACGGTATGCCACTGCCGTTCTTCAGGGGCGAGGTGGAGGAAGAGATACCCAGGGAACAGGGGCCGGGGGAGGCGCTCCACGCGCCGGGCGTGGCGGCGGGTCGCCATGACGAGGGGCAGATAGAGCGTGAACCCCTGGCGCTCGAAATGGGTCCGGGCCAGCTGTTCCTTGCGCGGCTGGGTGCGTACTGCGAACCACTCTCGCTCCATGGGTTCCCTCTGCTCGATGGTTGTTCGGTCCATGGGGACGGGGGCTGGGCAAAAAGGGGACTGTCCCGCGTGTCCCTGAAATCGTTTTTTGCTGGATTATAGACGACCTACCGGCTCACTTCCACATGCGGTTTGATCTTGTTGACCAGCTGCGGTCCGATCCCTTTCACATTGGCGAGTTCCTCAATGGTCTTGAACGGCCCGTGCTCCTCCCGGTACTTCACTATGGCCTCCGCCTTCGCCGGGCCGATACCCTTGATGGACTCGAGGGCCTTCACGTCGGCCGTGTTCAGATTGACGGCCGCAAAGGCCGATGCCGCGAATGCCACAGCCAGGACCAGGGGTAAAACAATTTTTTTCAACATACATATTCCTCCGGCAAAGTTGATGAATGGTACCCAACCCCCATGAATCTCCATTCGGCAACTCCGGACGCCGGCTAAAATTTGCACCCCGGCGGCGCGCAAGGCCCACGGTCCGCCCTCTTGCGGCAGGCCCTCCCGCCGCTCAGTGGGCATGGATCTCGGCAGGGGAATCTTCCCTGGTGAGCCACTCCAGGGGCTCGGTGGGTCCCTGGCCTGCGAACAGGGTTTCGGGATCCTCCATGGCGAGGGCCTGCTTCAGGACCTCGTCCATATGCTCCACGAGGTTGATCTTGAGGGCCCGTGTGACCTTGTTCGGTATCTCCTTGAGGTCCTTTTCGTTTTCCTCCGGGATGAGGACTCGCCCGATGCCCCCCCGGCGGGCCGCGAGGAGCTTCTCCTTGAGTCCGCCTATGGGGAGGACTCGGCCCCGGAGGGTGATCTCGCCGGTCATTGCCACGTCATGCCGCACCGGGATTTTCAGCAGCGCGGAGACGATGGCCGTGGCTATGGTGATGCCGGCCGACGGGCCGTCCTTCGGAATGGCGCCTTCGGGGACGTGGACATGGATATCCACCTTCTGGTAGAAGTCCCATGGAAGTCCGAACCGGCTGCCCCGGGTCCGTACGTAACTCATGGCGGCCTGGACGGACTCCTGCATGACGTCGCCAAGCTTCCCCGTGATGGTGAGTTTGCCCTTGCCGGGCATGAGGGCCGCCTCAACGTGGAGAAGAGATCCTCCGGTTTCCGTCCACGCAAGGCCGGTCGTAACTCCGACCTGCTCCTTCTCTTCGGACTGGCCGTGACGGTACCGCGGCACCCCGAGATATCGGGCGATGGATGCCTGGCTGACCTTGATGGCCCGGTCCGTCTTCGGGTTGCGCACCACTTCCTTGGCGATTTTTCGGCAGATGGAGGCCAGTGAGCGCTCCAGGTTTCTCACCCCCGCCTCACGTGTATAGGAACGGATGATCTCCAGGATCGCCTGCTCGCTGAACTGGATGCGTTCCTGGGGCAGGCCGTGGGCCTCGAGCTGCCTTGGGAGGAGGAAACTCTTTGCGATTTCAAGCTTCTCCTCTTCGGTATAGCCCGGCAGCTCTATGATCTCCATACGGTCCTGGAGCGGTAGCGGGACGGTGTGAAGCGCGTTCGCGGTGGTGATGAAGAGGACCTCGGAAAGGTCATAGTCCAGATCCAGGTAGTGGTCGTTGAAGGAGAAGTTCTGCTCGGGGTCCAGCACCTCCAGGAGGGCCGAGGCCGGATCACCGCGGAAATCGGCGCTCATCTTGTCGACTTCGTCGAGGCAGAAGACCGGATTGCTGGATTTGGCCTTTCTCAGGGACTGGATGATCTTGCCGGGAAGTGCCCCGATGTAGGTCCTCCGGTGGCCCCGGATCTCCGCCTCGTCCCGGACTCCGCCCAGGGAGAGCCTGACGAAATTCCGCCCGAGGGCCCTGGCCACGGACCGGGCCAGGGACGTCTTTCCCACACCGGGTGGCCCGACGAGGCACAGTATCGGTCCCTTCATCTTCTTGACCAGACTCTGGACGGCCAGATATTCCAGGATGCGCTCCTTGGGTTTTTCCAGGCCGTAATGATCCTCCTCCAGGATGCGTTCCGCCTCGACGATGTCGTACTTGTCCTTTGTCTTGTCAAACCAGGGCAGGGAGAGGATCCAGTCCACGTAGTTTCTGACCACCGTGGCCTCGGCGGACATCGCGGGCATCATCTTGAGCTTCTTGAATTCCTGCCGGACCTTTGCCGCAGCCTCCTTGGAGAGCCTTTTGCGCCGGATCCGCTGCTCGAGTTCCTTGAGATCGCCCTGAGCCTCCTCCTTTTGTCCCATCTCCTTCTGGATGGCCCGCATCTGCTCGTTGAGATAGTAATCCTTCTGGTTCTTCTCCATCTGTTTTTTCACGCGGTCCTTGATGCGCTGTTCCATCTGGACGATCTGGGACTCGGACCGCATGAGGCCGTAAAGGTGCTCAAGCCGTTTTCCGGGTTGTGTGAGTTCGAGAAGAGTCTGCTTGTCCGCCACCTTGAGCGGGACGTGGGCGGCAATGGTGTCGGCAAGCCTGGAGGGATCGGTGATGGACGAGATGGAGAGTGCCACCTCAGGGGGGATCTTCTTGTTGAGTTTCACGTATTCTTCAAAGGCCTTGACGGTCACACGGACCAGGGCCTCCGCTTCCGGGCTGATCTCCCCTGTCTGGATAAGGGGTTCCACCTCCACCACGAAATATCCATCCTGGACCGTAAATTTTTTTATCTGGGCCCGGCGTTTTCCCTCAATGAGGGCCTTCACGGTTCCGTCCGGCAGCCGCAAGAGCTGCAGGATGGCCCCAAGGGTGCCCACGCGGTAGATATCCTGTTCCTTCGGGTCATCCACCTTGGCGTCCCTCTGGGCTGCAAGGAAGATTTCATGTTTGGCCGCCATGGCCCGTTCTATCGCGTGTACGGATTTTTCCCGGCCGACGAAGAGGGGGGCCACCATGTGTGGGAACAGAACGATGTCTCTGAGAGGGAGGAGTGGTACCGTAAGAAAATTGGATTCTTGGCTCATAGATAGCTCGCGTTTTTTAAGGAGCAGGTCCGGATTTCATACAGGCCTGCATCGTCGGTTTCGGTTCAAAAAATCTTCCGCCACAACCGACACGTTGGGCATGACGGCGCGGCGGCGCAAGTCCCCGGGCACGTCTTTTTGTGCCGTGTACACGCCGCTCGATTCCGGCTGAACCGCCTGCCATCCTGTCCTCGGGCCGCCAGGGGTTCAGGACGCCTTGGCCTGCTGTTCATACAGGAGTATGGGCTCGGCCTTGTTGAGGATGACCTCCTCGCTGATCACGCACTCCCTGACCCCTTCCCGGGAAGGGAGTTCATACATCACGTCCAGCATGGCCTGTTCCAGGATCGCCCTGAGACCCCGGGCGCCGGTCTTGCGCTTCAATGCCTCGCCGGCTATTGCTTTTATGGCCCCGTCGGTGAAGTGGAGTTCGACCTGATCCATGGCAAACAGCTTCTGAAACTGTTTTATCAGGGCATTTTTGGGTTCCTTGAGGATTCTGACGAGGGAATTCGCATCCAGTTCCTCCAGGGTTGCCAGCACGGGAATCCGCCCCACGAATTCAGGGATGAGGCCGTACTTGATGAGGTCTTCGGGTTGGATGGCCTGGAACAACTGGCCCAAGGATAGATCGCGGGCCCCGTGCACGTCGGCGCCGAAGCCGATGGACGACTTGCCCAGCCTGGCCTTGATGATGGAGTCGAGACCGACAAAGGCCCCGCCGCAGATGAACAGGATGTTCGTGGTGTCAACCTTCACAAAGTCCTGCTGCGGGTGTTTTCTCCCGCCTTTTGGCGGAACATTCGCCATGGTGCCCTCGATGATCTTGAGAAGGGCCTGCTGGACGCCTTCTCCCGAGACATCCCTGGTGATCGACGGGCTGTCGGTCTTGCGGGCAAGTTTGTCGATTTCGTCTATATACACGATGCCCCTGCTGGCCAGTTCCACATCGTAATCGGCAGACTGCAGCAGACTGAGGATGATGTTTTCAACATCCTCTCCCACGTAGCCCGCCTCGGTGAGAGTGGTGGCGTCGGCGATGGTGAAGGGGACATTGAGTATCTTGGCCAGCGTCTGGGCCAGAAGCGTCTTGCCGCTTCCCGTGGGGCCCATGAGGACGATGTTGCTCTTCTGAAGCTCGACGTCCTCCATGTTCACTTTTGAATCGATGCGCTTGTAGTGGTTATGCACGGCGACGGACAGGATCTTTTTGGCCGTCTCCTGTCCTATGACGTATTCATCCAGGAGGCCCTTGATCTCGAAGGGCTTGAGGCTCTTTCCCGCAGACGATTGCTCTTCTTCCTTTTCGTATTCTTCCGCAATGATGTCATTGCAGAGCTCGATACATTCGTCGCATATGTACACGTTTGGGCCGGCGATGAGTTTACGTACCTCGTCCTGTCCCTTTCCACAGAAAGAGCATCGGAGATTTCCCTGGTTCTCGAAGTCCTTGGTTTTAGCCATTGGGCGTTTCCTCCCGGAGGGTAAGGGCCCGTTTCGTGATTACCTCATCGACAAGACCGTACTGCTTGGCCTCCTCCCCGCCCATAAAGAAGTCTCTCTCCGTGTCAGCCTGAATTCGCTCGAGCTGTTGGCCTGTATGTGCCGCCAGGATCTCGTTCAGCCGCTGGCGCAGCCTGAGGATTTCCCGCGCATGGATGTCGACGTCGGTCGCCTGACCCTGAAAGCCCCCCATGGGTTGATGAATCAGGATCCGGGCATTGGGCAATGTATGCCGTTTCCCCGGTGCCCCGGCTGCGAGGAGCAGAGAGCCCATGCTGGCCGCCTGACCAAGGCAGAGCGTGCTCACATCCGGCTTTATGTACTGCATGGTGTCATAGATGGCGAGGCCCGCGGTCACAATGCCTCCGGGGGAGTTGATGTACAGGGTCACATCCCGCTTGGGGTCCTCCGCCTCGAGGAAGAGGAGTTGGGCGATGATGAGGTTGGCGACGTCGTCATCGATGGCGCCCCCGAGGAAGACGATCCGTTCCTTCAGGAGCCGGGAATAGATATCGTATGCCCGCTCTCCGCGGGCACTGTGTTCTATGACTATGGGGACCAGGGGCATACCGCGCACCTCCATTTCGTCTCGCCTCAGCTTGTCGTTGCTGCCGTACTATAACTGCGGTGGAGGTTCCGGGCTATCCCCCGCTTCTTCCTTTCTCCGTCGGCGGCGTTCGGCCGCCGGTCATTCCTCAACCCCCTGCCCGGGCGGTGCCTCACCGGGCGCCGCCGGCCTGATGACCGCATTGGCCAGGAGGAAATCAACAGTCTTCTTTGCCCGTAATTTTGGTAGCACATGGCGTGCCATGGCGACCCGGAGCTGGTTCTTGTCCAGTCCCTCGGCCCCTTCCTGCTGATCGATGTACCGGGTGACCTCGTCATGGGGGATGGTGATATCTTCCGCCTCGGCCACCTTGTCCAGGATCAATTCAGTCTTCACCTGGGTGACGGCATCCTCACGCATCCGCTCCCGGAGCCGGTCTTCGGAGAGCCCCGCCCGTTCCAGATCCACTCCCCTTTCCTGGAGATGTCCGGCGAGGTTGTCCACCATCTGATTGAGCTTTTCCTCCACAAGGCGCTCGGGCACAGGGAAGTCCACCTTGTCGGAGAGGTGCTTGAGCAGCTGACGCCGCACGACGTTTTCGCTCGCCTCTTCCTTGTCCGCCTGGATCTGCCCGCGGATCCGAATTCTGAGGTCTTCTGCGGTCTTGTAGTTCGCGCCGAATTTCTGGGCGAATTCATCATTCACCTCCGGCAGGACCCGTCGCCTTATATCCTTCAATAGGACCGCGTAACGAACGGTCTTACCCGCAACCTTCGCATTGACGGCATTCTGAGGATAGCTGATCTCAATAGTCTTTTCGGAACCTCTTTCCATTCCTCGAAGCTGCCCCTCGAAATCGGGGTGAAAATGCCCGGTCCCGACCTCGAGATAGTAGTCGTTCTCCTCAAGGCCCTCCACGGGCGCTCCGTCGATTTCGCCCCTGTAGTCCACTACGGCGAGGTCTCCGTCCTGAAGGGGCCGGTCCTCCTCCACCGATTCCACCGTGGCGAAGTGTTTTCTCAGGGCGTCGAGCTGTTCTTGCACTTCCTCATCGCTCACCTCGACGGGCGGCTTCTCCAGTTCGATGCCCTTGTACCGGGGCAGGTCGAATTTCGGCCAGAGATCGAGGAGCGCCGAGTATGAAAAGACGGAATGAGTTTTCAGCTCGGATGCGGCGTCGAGGCGCGGTTGCAACACAAGTTCCACCTGCGCCTCTTCCAGGGCCTTGGGGAGCGTCTGTTCTATGAGTGCCTCCAGAACTTCCTTCTGCACCTGGGGGGCATAGAACCGTTCCAGCACGGTTCGAGGGGTCTTCCCTTTCCTGAAACCCTTCACGCTCACGTCTCTGTTGAGCCGCCGGTAGGCACCGTCAAATTCCCTGGAGACCACGTCGGGCGGGACCTCAACAGAAAGACGCTTCTGAACCGGGCTGATATCCTCTACCGTGACCTTCATTTCCTTTTGTTCCCCTTCCGTTTCCTCGTCACTCAAATTAGACTCTCCCGCTTTCTTTACCAAGAAAACATGCGCACGGGGCGGGATCAACCAGAAAATCCGTAGCCGGATGTTCCGCCAATGGCCGCGATATCAGGCAGGCTCAGGGACTGAATGCCGGATTGTTTTGGTGCGAGAGGCGAGAGTCGAACTCGCACGGGGGGTCCCGCTGGATCCTAAGTCCAGTGCGTCTGCCAATTCCGCCACTCTCGCACAAGAAACACGCCATAATTTAAACGGGGCAAAATTTGAAGTCAAGAAAGGCGCTTGCAGGCCCGCCTCCTACGGTATACAAAGGCAGGATTAAATGGACTAAAGGATTAAGAGGATTAAGCTTCTTTTCATCCTGAGCGAAGCGGTAATCCAGCCCTTCCCCTGAAGAGCATTGGGGGCTGTGCCGAACCCCGCGATCAGGTACGTTACGAGAAGATATCCACCGAGTTGAGGAGGGAAAACCAGCAATGGAGCGTACACTTTCCATAATCAAGCCGGACGGTGTGGCCAGGGGGCTCATCGGAGAGGTTATACGCCGTTTCGAAGGCGCCGGCATCAGGATTGCGGCGGCGAAGATGGTGCATCTCACCAAAAGGCAGGCCCAGGCCTTCTACGCCGTCCACCGGGAGAGGCCCTTCTACCACAGTCTCACCGATTTCATGTCATCCGGCCCCATCGTGGTGATGATACTGGAAGGGGACGGGGTGATCCGGCGGAACAGAGAACTCATGGGGGCCACGAACTTCAAGGAGGCGGAGCCCGGCACCATTAGGGCGGATTTCGCCTCGGACATCGAGAAGAACGTTGTGCACGGATCCGATGCCCCTGAGACCGCCGCAGCCGAGATCGCCTTTTTTTTCAGCACGCTTGAGGCGGTGGGGTCCGCCGCCTAGGGGCCAGGCCGGTCCGGCTTCGGGCCGGCGCGGGCGCGCCGGCAGCGGATTTCCGGCCCGGCGGGGGAAAAGGGATGCGCGAGCGGGATCTGATCGCCTCGATCGTCCGGGAGGGGCGGCGGACGGCCCAGGACGGCTCGGTCCTGGTGGGGGTGGGAGATGACTGCGCCGTCCTCGCGCCCGCCCCCGGGCTCTATCTGGCGGTCACAACGGATACTCTGGTGGAATCCGTGCACTTTTCCCTGGAGTATTTCAGGCCCTGGCACCTGGGCCGCAAGACCGCGGATGTGAATCTGAGCGACATGGCCGCCATGGGGGCGCGACCGCGGTGGGCCTTATTGGATTTGGCGGTCCGGTCCGGCCTCGGCGAGGGGTTTTGGCGCGGGTTTTCCGCCGGGCTCCTGAGCCGTCTCGACGAATTCGGCGTCCACCTTGTGGGAGGCGATACCGTGAGCGCCCCGGACCGGCTCACGGTCACCCTCACCCTGATCGGGGAGGTGGCCTCCGGCGGCTGGATGCGCCGTGACGCCGCCCGCGAGGGCGACCTGATTTTCTGTTCAGGGTATCTGGGCGAGGCTGCGGCAGGACTCCGCTGCCTGAGGGAAAGGGCTCTCCAGGCTGCGCAGGGGCGCCGCCTGCCCCGCGCCGCCTGGGCCCGGCTCGTCCGCCGGCATCTCGACCCCGAGCCCAGGGTCGCGCTGGGCAGGGTCCTTGCCGGGAGCGGCCTTGCTGGGGCGTGCATCGACCTTTCCGACGGCCTGGCGACGGACCTTGCCCACATTTGCGGTGAGAGCCGTCTCGGCGCTGAGGTGGATGCGGCAGGGGTCCCGGTTTCGAGGGTTCTGCGGCTTGCAGGCCGGAGACTCGGATTCAGCCCGCTGGATCTGGCCCTGCGGGGTGGCGAGGATTTCGAGATCCTCTGGACGGTCCGGGAGGAGCGTGTGGGCGCGATGATCGCAATGGCTGCCGATGTTCTCGGGCATCCGCCTTTTCTGGTAGGGAGAATGGTCGCCGGGGCAGGCGTGCTGCTGAAGACCGGCCGGGGCCGCCGGGACATCTCTTTCGAGGGCTATGAACACCGCATGTAATATCACGGGGACGCCGGAGGAGGTCTTCGTGCTCCCGGTCCTGGATCGGGGGATCGAGGTTCGAGCCGTGTGGGAAGGGCCCCTGCTGGTGCGCCTTGATCTCGGCCTCACCTCGGAGCCCCCTGGGCCGGAGGAATCGCGGCTCTCACGGGCCCTGAAGCGCGTACTTGAGGGGCGGTCTCCGGCCCCGCCGGTCCCCCTGCGGGCCGGAGGCACGTTGTTTCAGCAGAGGGTCTGGGCGGCCGCCTCCCGAATTCCCTACGGAGAGGTGAGATCCTACGGGGAAATCGCCGCCGCCATCGATTCCCGGTCCCCAAGGGCGGTGGGCCGGGCCCTGGCGGCGAACCCCCTTCCGCTTCTGGTCCCATGCCACCGAGTGATCGGAAAGGGCGGGGACCTCAAGGGATTTTCCTGCGGGGTGGCCCTCAAGGAGCTCCTTCTGCGGATGGAAGCGGAGGTTTGCCTGGGTGAAGATCGGGATTTGCGGACCCGGGGAGGGGGCATTCCAGGTCTGGCGAAGGACGGCCCGCCGGGGTGGCGCCGTCCCGGAGACCGGGGCGTGGTGCCATGAAATTTGCCGTGATGAGCGACAGCCACGACCATATATGGAACCTGCGCCGCGCGGTGGCCCAGGCGCAGGCCCTGGGGGCGGAGGTCATCATCCACTGCGGCGATCTGGTCTCGCCGTTCATGTTGGAAGAGCTCGATCCCTTTCCCGGGCGGATCCATCTCGTCCTGGGGAATAATGCGGGAGACCTGGTTCTTCTGACCCGGTATTGCCTTGCCAGGAGGGACAAGGTGCAGCTCCACGGCTGGTTTGCCGTCATGGATTTCGGGGGCATCTCCATCGCCTGTGTCCACGATCACCATCTCGCCCGCTCCCTGGCCCGCTCCGGTGACTTCCGGCTTGTGTGCTTCGGCCACACCCACCACTGGCACGTCGAGCGGCTCGGATCCGCCCTTCTCGTCAATCCAGGCGAAATCCTGGGGAGGAAGGAGTCGCCCGGCTGGGCCCTCGTAGATTCGGAGATTCTGGAGGTTACCCACGTCCTCCTCGACCGGGGATGAACCGCGGGCTTCCCTATGTGGGCGGGCACTGCAAGCTTCAGTCCAGGCCTCAGACAGGCATGGTACGTGCCTGCTGATGCGGCTCGATGCGCGCGGGATGCACGGGACACGGTTTCCGGGGGACAGGGGCCCCGTAGCGTGTTCCGCCGTGACAGGCAAATAGACGCAACGCCGCAGATAGGGTATTTTCAGCGGCATCATGATTGATTTCGCGAACCGGGCAAGGGAAACTCCAAAGTGGTTCGGGACAGGGGTCCCGAAGGGCCGTCTTTTCGGCGCCGCCGCGTCCTGGCGCCTGGTGATTCCACAGCGATCCTCGTTCCGCCTGATCGGAACGTTTTCACTGCCGGCGGCCGTCTCCTGACGGAGCGTGGACGGCGTAAGGAACCATAACCGTTTTGGGACGTACCGATATATGTCTCCCCCCACGATCCATGCCACGGAATCGAGGCTGGTCGGCCACATCCTCGAGATCATAAACAGCGCCATTCTTGTGGCGGACCATTCCGACCGGATCCTGTTCGCCAACAGCAAGGCGCTCCGGATGTTCAAGGCGGAGCACAGGGGACTCTCGGGGACCCCCCTGGCCGATCTCTTCATGCCGGAGGACCGGAATCTGCTCGTTCAGAACATCCTGAAGATCACGAAGACCAGGGGGGAGTTCGAGGGCGAGGCCATGCTCCTGCGGTGCGACGGGACCAGCTTCATCGGCCTCCTGGCCGCCTCTGCCTGGCCCGGGGAAGAGGGCGTGGGCGCGGTGATGACCGTTCACGACATCACGAGGCTCAAGAGCCTGGAGCGTCTGCTCCGCCGGTCCGAGCGCATGGCGTTCCTGGGGCGGATGCTGGACGACATCAGCCACCAAATCAGAAACCCCGTGCTGGCCATCGGCGGCTTCGCCCGCCGTCTGGCCAACATGGATGTGCCGCGGTCGGACTATCTGCAGGTCATCATGGATGAGGCGGCCCATCTCGAGCTGCTGCTGACCACCCTCACGGAATTCATCAGTCTCCCGAGGCCCAGGCCCGAACCGGTGACGGTGGAGCGCATCCTTGAGGATACCGGGGCCTTTTTGAAAGGGCTTGCCGAAGTCCGTGGGATCACGTGGGTCTGCACCTGTCCTGATTCTTTGCTGGATCAGGTGGCCCTGGTGGACATCCGCACCTTCAGCCAGGCCCTTGAGGCCGCGGTGTTGAACGCGTGCGAGGCCTATGAAGGGAACGAAACGGAGCGAATCGTGGAACTCGGGCTGGAGGCGGCGGAAGAGCCGTGGGCCTGCGCCGTGGTGGTTTCCGATTGGGGGGCCGGAATCCGGACCCAGGTGCTCCCCCACGTCTTCGATCCCTTTTACACCACCAAGACCGGACATGTAGGCATGGGGCTCACCTTCGTCCGCAGGATTCAGGAAGAACAGGACGGCGACGTGGCGATCGAGTCCGTTCTGGGACGGGGCACTGTCCTGCGCCTCTTTCTGGCCAGGGACAGGAGGCGGTCCGTCAGGATCAAGCTTGTAGACGGGCCCGTTGAGCCCGCGGGGGCCTCCTCATAGTGGCCCTGCCCTGCGGATCGTTCTCCGCCGGCCGTGCCTATTCTCCTCTCGATGCCTGGATCGCCGCCTCGATCTCCTCCCGGCTGACCTGATCGGTGATCGCCGGGATCCCGATCCCCTTGGAGAGCACGAAGTGGATCCGTCCCGACCGGGCCTTTTTGTCGTGCCGGAGAAGGTCGAGGAGCCGTTCCGTTTCAAGGGAGCGGGGGATCGCGGTGGGCAGGCCCAGGCGCTCCAGGAGGGCGCAGAGCCTGTGGAGTTCTTCCTCGGGCATCCATCCCCGCTTCGCCGAAATGCGGCACACGGCTGTCATTCCTACGGCCACGGCCTCTCCATGGGGGATCCGGTATTGGGCCGCAGCCTCCACCGCGTGACCTATAGTGTGACCGAAATTGAGGATCCGTCTCAGGTCCCCCTCCCGTTCGTCCGCGGCCACCACATCGGCCTTAATCCGGCAGGACCGGGCGACGACGGAGGCGGTGACCTGCGGTTCGAGGTCCAGAACATCCCGCCAGCGTTCCTCCAGGAGGATGAACAGATCCGGATCACGGATCATCCCGTACTTCACCACCTCCGCCAGGCCGTTTCTGAGCTCGGCCTCGGGCAGCGTGCACAGCACCCCGATATCGGCATGGACCGCACTGGGCTGATAAAAGGTCCCCAGGAGGTTCTTCCCTTCGGGGAGATCGACGCCGGTCTTTCCGCCCACCGAGCTGTCGACCTGGGCAAGGAGGGTGGTGGGGAGCTGGACCAAGGGCACCCCGCGCATGTAAATGGAGGCGAGAAATCCTGCAACGTCTCCCACCACACCACCCCCGAGGGCCAGCACCGCCGTCTCCCGGTCGGCCCCGAGGGCCAGCATCCGCCGGGCGAGAGCGACCACGGTCTCCATGTTCTTCGAGGCCTCGCCGGCGGGGAACGTGATGAGGTCCGCCTGAAGGCCGGATTCGCGGAGCATTTTGAGAAGGTCGATTCCGAGGTAATCCTCTACATTGGAGTCGGTCACGACCACGTAGCGGTTTCCCACAGGCCGTTCTCTCAGCTGTTCGCCGAGGCCGGTGAGGAGTCCAGGGCCTATCTCGATTGCGTAGCCGCACCTCCGGAGGGGTACGGAAACCCTGTGCCAGACGTGGCCTGTGTCCGGTCTTGCTTCGTCCTCCGGGGCGGTGTGTTCATTGAACATCATGATTGCTCCGTGTGCGTGTGCTTGCGTGTACCTGTCGGACTGCGGCGGTGAACCGGCAGGCGCCTCCCCTCTACGCGACAAAAGCCTCCTGGGCGAGCTCTTTGAGTTCGGCCCGTATTGCCTTGAGGGGCGGGAGTTGTGGTACGAAGGGAAGGCGGGCGTCGAGGTCCCGGACCGGGCAGATGTCCAGCCGGGCGGCCACCTTCTCTCCCCCGGGGAGATGGTCCCCCAGGACGGCGCGCCTTTCGTTGTGCCGGTCCAGGGACTTGACGAAGCTCAGGATGTCGTCCAGGGAGAATTTTTCGTTGAACCGGCGGATCTCATGGTTGACCAGTTCGGCCTGTTCCCGGGCCTCCTCCACCATATCCGCGAATGCCTCCGCATCCCGGTGGAGTTTTTCGTAGCTGTCCACGAGACGGTTCCAGAACCGCGAGAACGCGGTCCAGCCCCGCTCCTCGATGCGCTGGAGGAGGCGTTTCCGGATGCCGTCCGATTCCACCACATAATCCTCGTAGAGGGGGCGTTTCGGCCACCCAACGAGCTTGAGGAATCTGTCGATCCTGGCGGGTTCGATCAAGAGGGCATAGACCCGCAGGAGATCCGGCCCGATCTTCCTTTCGTAGAACATGCTGATTCCAGCGACCATGTCATCCAGTGCGCGCACGTCCTCCTCGATTACCTTCCGGGTGCCGAAATAGTTCTCGGCGATCTCCCGCTTCACCTGATACGCCAAGGCCTTGGCGATGTCGTCGGTCATGTTGGTTTTCCGTACCGGCGCCCAGCCCGTCTCCGGGGCAAAAGATCCAGAACGCGGTTTTCCTTAATGAATGCGGCGTCCAGTTCGTATTCGGAGGTCGTGACTGCTATTATAGCCCCAACTCTTGACCTGTCCAGAAAGGGGAGATCCGCTGTGAAATCCAACGTGCTGCTTGTGGGAGTCGCCTGGGCGGCGAGCCTGGTCCTTGCCGGGTGCGCGGGGATGCTGGGGCGAGGGCCGTCTCCGGCGCAGGCACCGAGGGTTGTGGACGGCGATGTCCTCGAGAATTTCGCGCGGCAGGCGTTGCGGCCGCAGAGCCTCACGGCCAGAGGGAACTTGACGTTCTCCTTCAGGGGGCAAACGCAACCCCGCATCAAGGGTTTGCTCCGTTGGGTCAGGACCCAGGATGATCTCAGGGTGCGCCTGACGGGAATCGGCGCCTTCGGGATGACGGTATTTGACTGTCTTCTCGGGCAGGGGGCGCTCTACCTCTATGTCCCCTCGAAAGAGGCTGTTTACGTCGGCCGGAACGAGGAGATTTTGGAAGGACGGTCCTTCGGAGATCTCATCCAAGAGGTGGGCTGGTTTCTCTCACCCTGGGCAGTCTTTCACGCCGAGGACTGGGAAACGGTGCCCTGCGACCGGGATGCTGCCGATGGATCCGGCGCCGGAGGCCTCTGCCTGATCTTCTTCACCGGGGCCCAGTTGGGGTTTGCGCACTTCGACGAGGCGACGATGGCGCCCTTTTCCCTCGAACTGCCGGATATCTCCGTTCACTACGATTCGCCTGTGGGTCTCCGCGACGGCACTCCCTATCCCTCCAGGATCAGTGCGCGGCTCCGGGAGTTCCCACTGACAGTCCAGGTGCATCTCAAGGAAATGAAGGTGGGTTCGCTGGCCCCAGCGGACGAGATGTTTGATCCCTCTCCCTTCCTGGGTCTACCCATGCTGCCCCTTCAGGGCCTTTTCGATCATCCTCGGTAGCGGCCCATCGGCTGGAGATGCCCCTTCCCACCTTGAGGAGGCAGCGCCGGTTTCCATTTTCCATGGAGCCTAGTCCGAAAGGTCCCGGTCGATCCTGATGGGCTCTTTCTCGTTCCTTGCATACCCGTGACGACTTGGGGACCTGGCTTCCGCATTCAAGAGAAAAAATTTTCCTCTAGACGGAAAAAGAGTTCCACGTCAACGCCACGCCGGAGAAAATGTTCTTTTCTAAGGGGATTAAGGAGAGGGAAAGGCGATGTCAGCGTTGGCACTGGTTTTGCGGAATCGCCAATAAATGCCTTCCCACTTGAGGGAAGGAAAGAGACCAAATGCACAGCTGGCAGTGTACTGGATACGGTGGAGGAGGATGTGGGCGGATGAAAAGAAAATACTTTTTCGTGTTTCTCGTCATGTCGGTGCTGCCGTTCTGGGGCACCGCCCAGGCGACCCCGATATTCACGGGGGATCCGTATGCCGACTGGGGTACCGGCGGAACAGGCCTGCCGGACGACCCGGAAGGGCCAGGGTATTACATATGGGCCAACGATGTCGCAAGAACGAGCTGGTCGGTGCGGTGGACGGGGCGCGATTGGGAGACCAGTCTTTACAGTACCTACGACTGGGGCGGATCCATCGTCTTCTCCAACAATGAAGGTATTGAGGATGCCGTCCAGGTCCTGTGGGAGGCCAATGATGGGGGGTTGACGATCTGGGACTCCGGGGGGTCCGACACCATCATGTATGGCATTGCGCACGCGGGTCCTGGCTGGGACGGTTTTGATTTCACCATTCGTGGCGTGGTCGGGGATTATTTGACCTTCAATCTTTTTAGCTCGTTTTTTACCCCTGAGAATGATGGGGTGTATGTCGGCGGGAACAAGCTCTCAGTGCTCGATTATTGCGATTCGTCCGAGGCTTTTCGAAGCGGGGACGGCGAGAATCGTCAGTTCGAGATCGCGGCACCAGTCCCAGAACCGGCTACCTTGATGCTTTTGGGTTCGGGCTTGGTCGTTCTGGGCGGCTGGGTCCGGCGGCGCAAGGCGAGATAGGACTTACCCCGCGCATCGCGTGGCGGTTCCCGCACCGACAGAGGACGGATGAAGATCCGTCCTCTGTTTTTGTTTCAGATGTTATTTGCCCGTTTTTTTGAACAGATCGAGCTATAATGAAATGGAGGATTCCGTATTCTGCCTGCAAGTTCATGACACACATCCACTCTTTCATCATTTCGCACATGGGAATGGTAATTTTGTCTTGAGGGCAAGGAGCTGTCAGAGGTCATCCGGATCTTTACCCGATTGGTGCATGGGTTTGCTGTGATGGTGAGGGGGTTGTTCGGGGAAGAATAGGAGGACTTCTGCCTCCAGGTCTCATCCATTCGCTGTTCATGAGGAGTCGGTTGCAACTCGAAGTTTTTGCGCGAACACTTCATACTGATTCGGCAAAAGCCAAGGCGCAAAGACTATTGTGGGAGAGAAAACATGGATCGCGATGCGGCAAGGAGAATGCCATATGGGTGACCTGTGGCAGGGGCTTTGTCCCTTCTGGTAGTATTGGTTCACTGTCGCGTCGAGACAGATCTCATCCATCGGGGGCAGTGGATGTGCGGGATCTGCGGTCTTTATCACCCGAACGGTGAAGAACTCCAGCCGGACGCGGAGGAGATCCTCCGCAGGATGGCCGGCCTCCTGCGCCATCGCGGTCCTGACGAGGAAGGGTATTACTGCGAGGGGCCGGTGGGCTTCGGCCACTGCCGTCTCAGCATCATCGATCTCGCAACAGGCCGGCAGCCCATGGGCAACGAGGACGGCTCGGTTTGGGTGGTCTTCAACGGCGAGATCTTCAACTACGTGGAACTCCGGGAGGAACTGCGGTCCCGGGGACACATTTTTCGCACGACGTCGGATACGGAGGTCCTGGTCCACCTTTACGAGGATCTCGGCGAGGGCATGCTGGGAAGGCTCAACGGCCAGTTCGCCTTTGCGGTCTATGACCGGAAGGAACGATCCCTCTTCCTGGCCCGGGATCCCTTCGGCATATGCCCCCTGTTTTACACCCGGCAGGGGGACACGGTGGCGTTCGCCTCGGAGGTCAAGGCGTTTCTCGCCATACCGGACACCGCTCTCAGGCTCGATCCCCTCGCGCTCCGGCAGATTTTTACCTTCTGGACCGTGCTTTCCCCCCGCACCCCCTTTTCGGGGGTACGGTCACTGCCGCCCGGCCACTTCTTGAAGCTCAGGCCGGGCATCGGTGTCTCCGCGCCGCGCTGCTACTGGTCTCTCACCTTTCCGGCCCGAGGGGAGGAAGAACGGGACAGGACCGAGGCATCCTGGGCCGAAGAGATTTCGGACGCACTTGTGGAATCCGTGCGTTTCCGTCTGCGCGCCGACGTCCCGGTCGGGGTCTATCTCTCGGGGGGGCTCGATTCCTCGATTACGGCCACCGTGGTCAAGAAGCTCACCGATACTCCGATAGAGGCCTTCTCGGTCGCCTTTGCCGACGCCGCCTACGATGAGTCCGAGTTCCAGCAGGGGCTGGCCGGGGCGATCGGGGTGAATGCCAACGGGATCCGCGTGCGCAATCACCAGATCGGGGAGGTTTTCTCAGACGTGGTCTGGCACGGGGAGCGTCCGATCCTGCGGGCCGGTCCGGCGCCGCTTTTCCTCCTCTCCGGCCTTGTGCGGAAGGCCGGTTTCAAGGTGGTGCTCACCGGGGAGGGGGCCGACGAGCTCTTCGGGGGCTACGACATCTTTAAGGAGGACAGCATCCGCCGTTTCTGGTCCCGGGCCCCGGAGAGCCGGTGCCGGCCGCTCCTTCTGAACCGGCTCTATCCCCACGCCCCCCTGGCAACGTCCCGCGCCGGCCGCATGCTGGCGGCCTTCTACCGCAAGGATCTCCTGCCGGCCGGGGTCTTCGGCTATTCGCACCTCCCGACCTGGAACAATACCCGGCCCCTCACGGCGTTTTTCAGCCCGGAATATCGTGAGGCGGCGGCCGGCTACGACCCCGTGGAGGAGTTGAGACAGTCCGTCCCGGAGGTCTTCTCTTCCTGGCACCCCATGCACCAGGCCCAGTTTCTTGAGACGAGACTCCTTCTCTCCGAGTATCTGCTCTCCTCCCAGGGAGAGAGGATGACCATGGGGCATTCGGTCGAGGGCCGGTATCCTTTTCTCGACCCGCAGGTGGCAGCCTTAGCCGCACGGATCCCGCCGGGGCTCAAACTGCGCGGGCTGAGGGAAAAGTACATCCTGCGCAGGGCCTTCGAGGGGCTCCTGCCCGGAGAGATCGCCCGGCGGCCCAAGCGGCCTTATCTGGCCCCCAACAAGGAGAGTTTCCTGGACCGGCCGGAGGTGTCCGGTGTCTACGAGACCCTTGCCCCCCGGCGCCTTGAGGAAAGCGGCATCTTCGACGGGGCGAAGGTGAAGTCATTGCTTGACAAATGCGCCAGGGGCGGGCAGATGGGCTTCCGGGACAACGCCGGCTTCCTCGGCATCCTTTCCACCCAGCTCGTCTGGGAGCGCTTCTGCGCCAGGTCCCTGCGATGGCTGGGGGCTGCGCCGGAAGGGTCAGCCGCCCCGGCGGTTCCCGCCCGAGAGTGACCGGAGGTATGCTATCCAGCGGTCCATTCTCTCTCCCGTCACGGCCGAGAGGGAGATGACCCTGAGACCCGGATTCAGACGGAGGGCCTCCGCCTCCGCCTCCTGCACGGGGAAATCGAAATAGGGCAGGAGGTCGGTCTTGGTGATGACGAATACCTGGGAGCTGATGAACGCCCTGGGGTATTTGGCGGGCTTGTCAGGGCCTTCCGGCACCGAGACCAGGACCACCCGCTCGTGTTCTCCCAGGTCGAAGGCGGCGGGGCAGACGAGATTTCCCACGTTTTCGATGAAGAGGATGTCCAGCCCCCCGCCGGAAAGCTGGTGCTTCAACCCTTCGATACCCTGATGGACAAGGGGGGCGTCCAGGTGGCAGGCCCCCCCGGTGGTGAGCTGGACCACCGGCACCCCCCTGGCGCGGATGCGGGCCGCGTCCCTGTCGGTCTCGATGTCGCCTTCGATGACCCCAAGGCGCAGTTCTGCACCAAGGCGGTCGATAGTCCTTTCGAGCAGGGTGGTCTTTCCCGACCCCGGGCCGCTGATGAGATTGAGAGCCACCGCCCCAAGGGCCTCGATCTCCCGGCGGTTCTCCCGGGCCTGGGCCTGGTTCGCTTCAAGGACGCTCCGGTTGACCTCCACCACCCGGCCCGACTGCCTGCTGGCGGGAGCCCCGGGATTCGCAGCGGTTTTACATCCACAGCCGTCGCACATAGTCCGTCTCCTCTATTCCATCTCCACCTGAAGGAGCATGATCTCGTCGCCGCCTTCGGGGAAAAACACGGTGCCCCCGCAGACCCGGCACCTCTCCGGCCGTTCTCCGTCCCCACTTTGGTGCAGCTCCCTGCACTGCCAGCACCGGTAGGAGGGCGCAGGAGCCTCGATTTCAAGGGCGGCCCGGCTGGTCACGGGATCGCCTGCGCCAAGGACCTCGAATCCGAACCGGAAGGAGTCCGTCACCACCCCGGCCAGGGGGCCGATGGCCAGCCGGACCCGGAGCGCCCTCTTGGCATCGTGCTCCCGGACGAGAGCGCGGACCTGGTCCAGGAGTCCCCGGGCGAGGGAGAGCTCATGCATCGCCCTTGCCTTTTGCGGGCCGGACGGCGTATCCCAGGGCGGCGAGCCTTTCCACGACCATGGCCGCCACCTCCGGAACCTTCTCTGCCAGGGTGGCGGAGAGATCCACGCCGGTTGAGATGTCCTGCGGGACCACGGCGAAGAATTCCACCTGGCGCGGGGCCTTTCCTCTCAGTTCGCAGATTGCCAGAATTTCCAGGATACCGACCTGGTGCGGCGACATCCGGGTGGGAATGAGCCCTGTTTCCAGTTCGCCGCGGCTGAATGTGCGCACGGTCCCGGGCGGTTCGTCGAGGGCAACGCAGTCAATCACGATGGCCCGCTCCCACCGTTCCAGAAAGGGGGCCAGGAACAGGCCCGAGGTGCCTCCGTCCAAGACCTCCACGCCTTCAGGAAAGCGGTAATTCGCATCGAGATGCCGGATGCAATGGACGCCGAACCCCTCGTCCCTGAGAAGCAGGTTCCCCACCCCGAGGACCCCGATGCGCCGGGTGTGCTGTCCGTTCATGCCGCCCCTCAGCATATCCTCGGCAGGGGTTCTCCGCTCAGGGGTTCCATGAGTCTCGATCCCCCCACCGCCGTCTTGAGGATCACCCGCCCGGCGGGCCGGTCGGTCACCCGTCCGATGACGGCGGCATCCCTGCCTTCAGGCCTCCGCCTCATGGCCTCCAGTATCTCCGGGGCCTTTTCAGGGGCAACCAGGGCGAGGCACTTGCCTTCATTGGCGAGATAAAAGGGGTCTAGGCCGAGGATCTCGCAGGCCGCCCCCACCTCCGGCCGCACCGGCACCGAACTCTCTTCTATCTCGATACAGACGCCGGCCTTTCGGGCCATTTCTGCCAGGGAAGTGGCGATTCCCCCGCGGGTGGGGTCCCGGAGGGAATGGATAGCCGGGCCCCCGGCCTCGATCATGGCTTGGACGAGGCGGTGCAGGGCCATGGTGTCGCTGGCAAGGCCTCCATCGAGAGAAAGGCCGGCGCGCCGGGTGAGGATGGTCACTCCATGGTCCGCCATGGTCCCGGAGACCAGCACCAGGTCTCCAGGCCTCGCCTTGGCGGAGGAGATCTCGATACCGGAAGCAACCACGCCTATGCCCGAGGTGTTGATGAAAACCTTGTCCGCCTTCCCTCTGGGGACCACCTTGGTGTCCCCAGTGACCACCGGGACACCCGCGGCCCGGGAGGCCTCTCCGAGGGCGCCCATCACCCTCTCCAGGTCAGCCATGGGAAACCCCTCTTCCAGAATAAGGCCCGCACTCAGGCAGAGGGGTTCGGCCCCCCGCATGGAGAGGTCGTTTATGGTGCCGTTGACCGCAAGGGTGCCGATGTCGCCGCCAGGGAAAAAGATGGGATCGACCACGTAGCTGTCGGTGGTGAAGGCCAGCCGGCATCCCCGGGCCTGGACCACGGCGCTGTCTTCCAGGTCAAAGAGCACGGGGTTGTCGAGCAGCGGCAGGAAGACGCCGGTGATGAGTTCCTGGCTCGAGAGCCCTCCGCTTCCATGGTCCAGGAGCACGTGCTTCGATTTCACGGTATGGTCATCTCCCGAATCGGTAGTAGGCGGAGCAGGTCCCTTCAGTCGAGACCATGCACGGTCCCACCGGCTCAACCGGGGTGCACCGTGTGGCGAAGAGAGGGCAGTCGGTGGGGATCCTCTGGCCCTTGAGGATCGCGCCGCACAGGCAGCCCTTGGGCTCCGGGCTCGGGGTTATCCGTATCTCCAGGCGTCCGGCCGCGTCGAATTGCGCGAACTCGTCCCTGAGGGCGAGCCCGCTTCCCGGGATGACCCCGAGGCCTCTCCATTCCGCGTCGGCGGGTCTGAAGACCTCGTCGATGGTCCTTTGGGCCCGCGCATTCCCTTCCCAGGTCACCGCCCGGGGATAGGCGTTTTCTACCACTGCCCGGCCGTCCCGGATCTGCCCTGCCAGAAGGATGAGGGCTTCGAAGATATCTGCGGGCTCGAAGCCGGCGACTACGCAGGGCATCCCGTGGCGGCGGGCGATGGGCTCGTAGGCCCGGGCGCCGATGACGGTGCTCACGTGTCCCGGGCAGAGGAGTCCGTCCACGCCGAGATCCGGGTCGGACAGCAACGCTTCCAGGGCCGCAGGCATGGTCTTGTGAGCTGAGTACACGGCGAAGTTCTCAAGGCCTCGGCGCCGGGCCTCCTTGATCGTGGCGGCTACGGCCGGCACGGTGGTTTCGAAGCCGATGCCGAGGAAGACAACCAGACGGCTGCGGTCGGCTTCGGCAAGGCTCAGGGCGTCCATGGGGCTGTAGACCACCTCCACGGAGGCGCCTTCGGCCCGGGCGCTGGCGAGGGATCCCCTTCTTCCCGGCACCCGCACGAGGTCCCCGAAGGTGGCCGCCGTCACCTGAGGCCTGTGACACACGTCCAGAAAGGCGTCGATCTCTCCGGCCGGCGTGACGCAGACCGGACATCCCGGCCCGGAGATGAGCCTCAGGTCCGGAGGGAACATGGCCCGCAGGCCGTGGCGGAAGACGGCGTTGGTGTGGGTCCCGCAGACCTCCATAACCCGCAGCGGGCCGTCAATCCGGCTCCGGAGCTTTCCGGCAAGGGCCACCGTGAGCCCTCTGCCCCTGAATTCCTCAAGCTGTTTCATGCGAAGGGCGTTTCTCCGTAAGCCTTCACAGGGTACCGCATCTGCTTTGTTGGCGGGCACTTGAAGTACAGGGAGTACGTCTGCGTACCCGCCGCCTCGCACTTGCAGCACCCTGTGAAGGCTTCCAGTCCGGGGATTTGCAGCATCGGGGCTGTGCCGAACCCTGTGATCAGGTACCCGCCATCTGCCGGAGGAGTTTGAGGTTGATTTCCGCCTCCTCTTCTTCCAACGACCTGATGGCAAAACCGGCGTGAACGATCACATAGTCCCCCACCCGGGGCAAGCGGTCAACCACGTCGAGACGCACCGTTCTCCGGATGCCGTTGGCGTCCACCACGGCGACGGGCGCCACGGGAAGGCCTGCCTGACCGCCCTCTATTTCAATGACGCGCATGGGTATGGCCAAGCACATGGCTTCGTCCTCCAATCACTGCCTGTCCCAGGGCAATCCCGCCGTCGTTGACCGGGACATCTTCTCCGGAATAGACCGAGAGCCCCGATCCTGAAAGGACATTCACAAGACCCTCGAGGAGCATCGCGTTCTGCATGCAGCCTCCTCCCAGCACCACCTGGCGGACGCCTGTCTCGGCGGACATCCGGCGTGCCAGCAGCGAGAGGGATCCCACAAGCCAGTGGTGGAACCGCAGGGCGATAAGCCCGCTGGGGACCCCTGCGGAGATGTCTTTCACCAGGTCGCGGATCAGATTCCCTGTGTCGAGAGTGCAGCAGGCGCCTCTGTCCACGATGACGGACCGGTACGCCGGCCTCCGGAATTCTTCCGTCAACCACGGAGACATGCCTCCGGCAGCCTGCCAGGCCAGGGTCTCGAGTTCCATGGCCGCCTGCCCTTCGTAGTCTGCAACGAGGCGGAGACCCAGGATCGCGGCCACTGCGTCGAACAGTCTCCCGCAGCTGGAGGTGCGAGGGGAGTTGAGACCCGCGCTGAGCATTTGGACAAGGACGCGGCGTTTCTCCAGAGGAATCTCCATGAGCGCGCCGGGTGCCGCCTCGCCCAGGACGGCGTCCGGACCAAAGGCGGACCAGAGGGCCGCGACGGCCATGCGCCACGGTTCCCTCGCCGCCGCGTCCCCGCCGGGGAGCATGAGGTGCCCGAGGTGTCCGAGGCGTTGATACCCCAGCCTGTTCGCCAGGAGTACCTCTCCGCCCCAGACCGTCCCGTCCGGGCCGTAGCCCGTGCCGTCGAGGATGACCGCGAGCACGGAGTCCTTGAGGTCGTGTTCCGCCATGACCGCCGCCGCGTGGGCGTGGTGGTGCTGCACCGTCACGGCGGGGAGGCCGAGGGTTGCGGCATACCGGGTGCTCAGATAGTCCGGATGGAGGTCGCAGGCGGTTGCCTCCGGCTCGATCTCCAGCAAGGCCTTGAGATGATCCACGCTTTCCGTAAAGAATTCTAGGGTCTGAGGGGTGTTTAGGTCGCCGATGTGCTGGCTGAGGAAGGCCTGCCGCCCCCGGCAGAGGCAGAAGGTGTTCTTGATCTCCGCCCCGCAGGCGAGGATCCGCGGCAGGTCCCAGGCGAGGGCCGTGGGTCCCGGCACATAGCCCCGGGATCGTCGCAGTATCCTCGGCCGGCCGGCAATCACCTTCGCCACGGAGTCGTCCACCCGCGCGAGGATATCGCGGTTGTGGAGCAGGAAGAAGTCGGCTATCCCGGAGAGCCGTTCCAGGGCCTCGCGGTTCCCGGTGCAGATGGGTTCATCGCTCACATTCCCGCTGGTCATCACCAGTGCGTCCGGGGCCTCGGGCCGGGCGAAAAGGAGGTGATGGAGCGGGGTGTAGGGAAGCATGACACCGAGATCCCTGAGGCCCGGGGCCAGGTCCGGGGCAAGGTCTGCCTCCGCCCGCCGTTCGAGCAGGACGATGGGACGTTGGGGAGAGACGAGGAGGGCCTCTTCCTCCGAGGAGAGGGCGCACAACCTCCGGGCTGTTTGCGCGTCCCGGACCATAACCGCCAGGGGTTTCGCCCGGCGGCGTTTTCGGCTGCGCAGCAGCGCCACAGCAGTCTGGGAGCGGGCGTCGACTGCGAGATGAAAGCCCCCCAGTCCTCGGATGGCCACCACCCTGCCGTCCCGGACTGCGCGGGCCGCCTCGGCCACAGGGTCCGCGCCCGGCACGGGTTCTCCGCCCGCGGCACACCATTCGAGCCCCGGCCCGCACACCCTGCACGCGTTGGGCTGGGCATGGAATCTCCGGTCCATGGGGTCGTGATACTCCCCTGCGCAACGCGGGCACATCTCGAAGGCCTTCATGGAGGTCCGGGGCCGGTCGTAGGGGATGGAGCGGATGATGGTGAAGCGGGGCCCGCAGTTCGTGCAGTTGGTGAACGGGTAGCCGGAACGTCTGTCTGCGGGATCGAGCAGCTCCCGCTTGCAGTCCTCGCAGACGGCGACGTCGGGCGAGATCAGGGCGGCTCGTTCCATGCCCGGACTGCTGGCCGATATGACGAATTCTCCGCTGTCCGGCACCGCTGCGGGACGTCTTTCCACGGAGGTGATCCTCGCAAGGGGAGGGGCCTCCTCCACCAGGGCCCGGGCGAAGGCGTCAAGACTAGCCGGCCGGCCACCGGCCCGGATCAGTACGCCCTCTCCCGTGTTGGCCACGGTCCCGGAGAGACCGTTCCGGAGGGCGAGCCGGTAGACGTGGGGGCGGAATCCCACCCCCTGGACGATGCCGCGGACCAGCAGTTCCATCCCCTCCGTTTCCATGGCGCCGGCCGCGGTTTCGGACACAGGCGACGGCCTTTCTTTCAGGCCGTGTCTTCCAGCGTGCGGGAGGAGGCTCATCGGGTCCCGGTCGGGAAGAACTTATCTCCGTTGAATATCGAGGAGATGAGTCCCTCCGGCGAACGCCAGTCGTTCCAGATCACGATGTAAACATGGACCGCGGCGAATATCATGAAATACCACATGATCAGGTAATGGATGTACCTCGCCTGCTGCTGGGGGCCGAAGAGGGCGAGGCCCCAATTCTGCCATGCCGCGCTCTCAGGGTAGAGCATGTAGAAGCCGGAGAGGAGCTGGCCGAGGGCCAGGAAGAGGGTAACGAGATAGGCAAGGCCCGCCAGGGCGTTGTGGCCCAGTCTGTGCTTCAGGGCATCGGTCGTGCAGGCATAATACGCCAGCGTGCAGGTGAAGTTCTCTATGTTTCGCCGGGTGACTGGGGCGAAGTCGAGGATCCGCTCCTGCTTGTTGCCGAACACCAGGAGGTAGACCCTTGCCAGCACCGCGCCCGTGAAGGCGAAGCCGGCGATGAAGTGGATGAGTCTCATGTCCGCCATGGGGAAGCCCCGGCCTCCCTCGATCATGGAGTTCGTCCAGGGGTCATGGATATAGAGCCCTGTCACCACCAGGAACACGATGGAGACGGCGAAGGTCCAGTGAAACAGACGGAGGAGCAGGCTCCAGGCCCGTTCTTTTCGGTAACAGATCATGGCGACCTCCTCAGACCACCTTGACCCTGACCATTTCCCGGCCGCCGGGGTCGAGCATATGGACGGCGCAGGCAATGCAGGGATCAAAGGAATGTACGGTGCGCAGCACCTCAAGGGGCCTTTCCGGTTCGGCTATGGGGTTGCCGACCAGGGATGCCTCGTAGGGTCCTTCCCGCCCCCGGTCGTCCCGGGGCCCGGCGTTCCATGTGGACGGAACAACGCACTGATAATTCTTGATGCGGCCGTCCTGGATGACGATCCAGTGCGAGAGGGCGCCGCGGGGCGCCTCGTGGAATCCAAAACCCCTCTGTTCGCCCAGGGGGAATTCCGGCGGATTGATGATGGCCAGGTCGCCCCGGCCGATATTGTCCACGAGGAGAGACCAGTGCTTCAGGGCGAGGTCCGCCAGCATCGAGGCACGCACGGCCCGGGCCAGTATCCGGCCCAGGGTGGAGTGCAGCACCTCGGGCCCCACCTTGGCGCCGGCCAGGGCGTTCACCCGCGCCAGGGCGTCGTCCACATGTTTGCGGGTGAGTTCGTGGCCCAGGGCGTACCCCACCAGAACCTGCGCCAGGGGGCCCACCTGCATGGGGCGCCCCTGGAACCTGGGGGCCTTCATCCAGCTGTATTTTCCGTCGTCCTGGAAGTCGGTGTATGCGGGCACGGTTTCCTCTTCGTAGGGGTGTTTCGTCCAGTCGCCTTGATACCAGGAGCGGGCAATGGACTCCACCACGTTGTCCCTGAAATAGGGGTCGTTGAAGCCGGTGATCGCCCTGGTCGTGGAGAGATCGCCGTCGAAGATCGTGCCGCCCGGCAGGTCAAAGCGCTCCCCCTTGCCGTCGAGGGGCATGTCCGGGACGGCGAGGTAGTTCGTCACCCCGGCGCCGTACGGCAGCCAGTCCTTGTAAAGGGCCCCTACGGCGATGACGTCGGGGAGATAGACCTGCTGGACAAAGTCCCTGACCTCTTCCGCGAGCTGCTTGATCCAGTAGAGGCGCTCCATGTTCAGGGTGGCCTCGTTGTCAGGGTTGATGGCAAGGCTCACCCCGCCCACCGCGAGGGTCTGGATGTGGGGGTTCTTGCTGCCCAGGATGGCGTAGGCCTCGCAGGCCTTTCGCTGGTAGTCAAGGGCATCCAGGTAGTGGGAGACCGCCATGAGGTTCGCCTCCGGAGGGAGCGTCATGGCTGGATGGCCCCAGTAGGCATTGGCGAAGGGACCGAGCTGGCCGCTTTCCACCAGGGCCTTCACCTTTTCTTGGACCGCCTTGAAGCGCTGGGGGCTGTTACCGGGCCAGTCGGAGAGAGAGCCCGCCAGGGTAGCGGTCTTATTGGGATCGGCCTTGAGGGCGGAGACCACGTCTACCCAGTCCAGGGCGGTGAGTACGTAAAAGTGAACGATGTGATCGTGCAGGGCATGAAGCGCGAGTATCAGGTTTCTCACATACTGGGCGTTCATGGGGATTTCAAGTCCGAGCGCGTTCTCCACCGTCCTCACGGAGGCGAGCCCGTGGACCGTGGTGCACACGCCGCAGATCCGCTGGGTGAAGAGCCACGCGTCCCTGGGATCACGTCCCTGCAGGATGACCTCTATGCCCCGCCACATCTGCCCTGAAGACCAGGCCTTCCGGATCCGGCCTCCCTCGACCTCTGCATCGATTCGTAAATGGCCCTCGATCCTGGTAATCGGATCGACGACAATGCGCTGTGCCATGGATTGCCTCCTTCACACCGAGTCCCTGTTTACGACTCCTCGGTCTCTTGCTTTCCCTTCACCAGTCGGCGCCCGATCCCCACAGCGGCGTGGATGCCGATTGCGGCTGCGGTGACCCCAAGAATCTTTTTCCCCACCGAGTCGGCCTCAGCCGTCACCCCCTGGCCGCCCGGTATGCGGACGGAAGGGAGCCTTTCGTAGAACGGGGTCATGGTGTCCCAGAAATGAGGCTCGCTGCACCCGATGCAGCCCACCCCGGCCCCCACGGGCCATGTACCGACATCGTTGAAACGGGCCACCGGACAGTTGTTGTAGGTCTCGGGTCCCTTGCAGCCTACCTTGTACAGACAATAGCCCTTGCGGTGCCCCTCGTCGCCGAATTGTTCAACAAACCGTCCCTCATCGAAGTGGCCTCTCCGCGGGCAATGGTCGTGTATTTTTCGCCCGTAGGCGAAGAGCGGCCTGCCAAGCTGGTCAGTCGGGGGTAGGCGCTTGAAGGTGAGAAAACTCAGGACGGTAGCCAGGAAGCTCACCGGGTTCGGCGGGCAGCCGTAGATGTTCACCACCGGTCTGTCATGAACGAGGTCACCAACGCCCACCGCCCCTGTGGGGTTGGGCCTTGCGGCCTGGACGTTCCCATAGGTGGCGCAGTTTCCGATGGCGATGATCGCCGCCGACTTCGGGGCAACCTCGGCCAGGATATTCATGGCGGTCTGCCCGGCGATCTTGCAGTAGACCCCCCCATCCTTGGTGGGGATGCTCCCCTCCACGACGCAGATGAATTTCCCTTGGTGTTTGTGGATGGTATCCTTGAGCACGTCCTCGGCCTGTTTGCCGGCGGCCGCCATGACGGTTTCATGATAATCAAGGGAAATGAGGTCCAGGATGAGCCGTCCCACGTCGGGGTGGGATGCCCTGAGGAGAGTTTCGGTGCATCCTGTGCATTCCTGGAAGTGGAGCCACACCACTGGGGGTCGGAGAGGAGACGCCGCCGCCTCGACCAGACGCGGTATCATGCTGTCCGACAACCCTAGTGCGGCTGCGGCCATGGTGCATCCCTTGATGAAGCCGCGACGGCTCAGTCTGAAATCCAGGTTGTCAGTGTTCAGGTTTCGTGACATGGTGACCTCCTTCCGCCGTCAGTGACGGGTATTCGAAAAGGAATTTCCTGAAGTGGGAAATGCAGGGTCACGACCGCGCCGAGTGTATCTCATAGATGATCCCGCTGAAAAAATCCGATCTGCGGCGTTGCTTCAATTTTCCAGTCACTGCGGCGTACGCTAAGTACGCCTCATTCCTGGAAAATTTCGCGTCTTGCATCTCGGGTTTTTTGAGCGGGATCAGATTTTGAGGTTTTTGCAGTGCGATCATAGATACGAAAGGCCCGTTTTCCCCCGCCTGTGCCGGGGCCCCGCAGGCGGTCCGGCAGGTCCGTATTTTTTCCCCCCCGTGTCCGATCCGCTGTCCGCAGGGGATCGAAGGGTCTATACGCCCGCAGATGAACGAAGTGCAGGAGAAGGGAGGGCTGAGCGGTACCGTCACTGCCGCCTCTGCGCTGTGTTTTTTTACGAAGACAGGTGATGCAAAAGTCACCAATTGCGCCCCGGGCGATGATGTTTCAGAACAGTTTTCCCGGATTTCATCTCCAAAGCAATGGTAAGATAAGGATCTTGTTGCCTCTGGCAAGGGGTGAGGTCCTTCTGGTATGGAGTTCAGCAAACAGCATGCCGCTTTGGCCCAGAGATCAAGGGGGCGGACAGGCGGCGTGGTGCGGTTCCCTTCCGCATTGTGGGTTCCGCATCCGCTTCGTGATGAAAGAGCGCGGTTCTTGAAGCGGGGTGCGTTTCGATGTTAAGTGATGCAGTTTCACTTTCGTCACGCCGTGCGGGGCGTCTGTTTCAGGTCGTCTGTTCCCCCAGAGGAAAGCGAATGGCTCTCACAGTCGGATGTCGGACCACGGTCCTGTCTCAGGACGGACGGGAGGACGCACAAGAGGCCCTGGCCCTCGAGGCGCCCTACCGCGTCGCCCTGAACGACGAGCCTATCGGTTCCTCCATGGTGCTCCCCGTGGCCCTTGAGGAATTCGCCGTGGGGTTTCTCTTTTCTCAGGGCTACATCACGGCCCCAGGCCAGGTGCGGGAGGTGTTGGTCTGCCCTCAGGGCCGTATCGCGGTCTATGCGGATGTCGAGATGATGCGGCCCCGGGAGCTGATCATCACCTCAGGGTGCGGGGGCACGGGCAAGATCGCCCGGGAGATGCTCGAGGGGGCATTCGGCGAACTCGCGGAGTGCACCATCCGTTTTGGGGAGATCCGGGAATTCATCCTCCAGGTGCTCCGTGCGGACAGGCTTCAGCGCGAGACCCACTGCGTGCATGCCTGCGGGTTCTGGTCGGACGGCGTGTTGAAGGCCTGTTACGAGGATGTGGGCAGGCACAACGCGGTGGACAAGGTTGTCGGGGCCATTCTGCTCGGAAGGTTTCCGCCCAGGGGTGCAGTGTACACCACCGGCCGGTTGACCTCGGACATGGTCCTCAAGTGTGCCAGGATCGGGATCCCCATCGTGATGTCGAGGACCGCCCCCTCGTCCCTCGGACTTGCCATAGCGAGGAGGGCCGAGGTCACCCTCGCCGGCTATGTCCGGCCGGACCGGATGAATGTATTTCACCGGCCGGAGCGGATCGTCATGGAGGAAGATGTCGAGCGGCTGTGCCCCGGGTCCGCCGGGGCGCGGTCCGCGTCCCGGGGCGACCAAAACCGGGAAGCCTGAGGGGGCGGTACGCGCCGGGCGAGGCCTTTCCGCGGCCTCAGGCGGATTCGATCGGAATTATCACGTCCGCCACGGTCTCAAGCCAGTTCATGTCGTGGCTTGCGATCACCAGCGTCGTCCCCCAGCCTTTCCCTACTGTCAGGGCCGCCTCCTTGATGCGCTGCGAGCTGTTCTTATCGAGATTCCCCGTGGGCTCGTCCAGGAGCAGGATTCTGGGCCGCAGCGCCAGCCTGGAGGCAAGGGCGACCCGCCGGGCCTCGCCGCCCGAGAGTTCGCGCCACTGTCGTCTTATGAAGACATCAGGAGCGAGCCCCGCCATTTCGAGGGCCTCCCGGACGCGCGCTTCCAGACCCGCAGTATCCCCCCGCACCTTTAGGCCATAGGCTACGTTCTCGAAGACAGAGCGTTTTAGGAGATAGGTCTGCTGCAGGAGCAGGGTCGCCTCCTTTCTGCCCGCTGCGGGGCTGGGGGCCGGTTTGCCCCGGAAGAGCATCCTCCCCCGGGTTGGGGTGATGAGAAAGGCCAGGATTTTGAGCAGGGTGCTCTTGCCGCTGCCGTTCGGCCCGACGATGCCTGTTACGCCGCAGTCCCGGATGGCGAGGTGCCGCAGCGAGAGGGCTGGGTGTCCACCGTAATAATGGGTCAGATCTATAAGCTCGTAGGCCGCCGTCGTCACAACCGGGCCCTCTTCCTGAGAAGAACGATCCCGCTGTTCACGGCCAGGGCGATGCCCAACAGGACGATTCCCAGGGCGATGCCGGTGGCGAATTCCCCCTTGCCCGTCTCGAGGGCGATGGCGGTGGTGATGGTCCTGGTGTGCCATTTGATGTTTCCCCCGACCATCATGGCGATCCCCACCTCGGAGACGATTCTCCCGAAAGCCAGCACCGCGGCCACCATCATGGAGTAACGGGCCTCCCACAGACCGGCCAGGAGCATCTGCCTCCGATTCGCCCCGAGGGTCAGCACTGTGTGGCGGAAATCTTCATCTAGGCCCTCCACCGCCGTTGCGGTGAGGGAGACGATGATGGGGACGCCGAGAATGGTCAGGCCGATGGCAATCCCGGGCAGGGTGAATAGGAGCCCCAGGTGGCCGAGTGGGCCTTGCTTGGAGAGCAGTGCGTAGACAACGAGCCCGATAACCACGGTGGGCAGTGCGAGCGCGGTATCCGCCATTGTCCTCAGGGCCCGACGGCCGGGGAAATCGGCGTACCCGAGGCCGAAGCCCAAGGGGATGCCGAGGGCCAGGCTGGCAAGGACGGAGAGACTCGAAACAGCGACAGTTGCCCGGATGGCGGAGTAGGTCTCCGGATCTCCGTTCACGAGAAGGCGGATCGCCTCCTGTCCTCCATCCAGAAGAAACTCCATCTCGCTGCTCCAGGGATCTCGAGGACGACTTGATCGTTTTTCGGCTCAGGCGGGGGGGAGCGGGCGGGTTCCTCCGGCGGCCGGGAAGGCCGCCGGAGGTCTCCCGCCCCCTAAGGCTTCGGGGGCGCAGTTTTTCGTTCCGTCCCTGCATCGGGGACGCAGCCGCCGGCATTCGGGATGAAGAGCTGGGCCCCCTTCACCGTGAAACCGGCGATGCATTTCTGGCCCTCCGCCCCCGCGATCCAGTCCGCAAACGCCCTGGCGAGATCGTGGCGCGCCTTGGGACAGCGGCCCGGATGAACCGAAATAACGCTGTATTGATTACGCAGTCCCGGATCCCCCTGCACCAGGATCCCCAGCGCCGGACGTCCGTGCGCCCCCGTCTCGTATTTGAGGTATGTTCCACGGTCAGTCAGGGTGTAGCCGTTCTTCTCGGCCGCAACAAGGATGGTGGCGAGCATCCCTTGCCCGGTCTGAATATACCAATGTTCCCGTTCGGGAAGGGGCGCACCGACCTCCTTCCATAGGGCCATCTCCTTCTTGTGCGTCCCGGACTGGTCCCCGCGGCTCACGAAGACCGCCCCTTCCTTTCGGATCGCCCGCAGCGCATCGATGACGGGTTTTCCACCGATGCCGGCGGGATCTGCGGCCGGCCCGATCAGGACAAAGTCGTTGTACATGATCTCCCTGCGGTCGATGCCGAATCCCCGGCGTAGAAATTCATGTTCCGAAACCGGGTCGTGTACCATGAGTACGTCTACATCGCAGCTCTCACCGAGCTTCAGTGCCTTCCCCGTGCCCACCGCAACCCATCTGAGCTCAATGCCCGTGGCCTGCTCCAACCGGGGGGCCATGGCATCGAGCAGTCCGGTATTGTCCGTACTCGTTGTGGTGGCCATCATGAGCACTCGCACCTGGGCTGAAGAGAGCGGGGCGACGATGGACAGCAGCCAGCAGATCGTGATAAGGCCCGAGATGCCTAATCGTTTTCCTGACGGTTTCATAGAGGTCTCCTTGATAAACTCCTCAATAAACTTCCGGATACACGAAATAGGGTGCGGGATCGCGCCGACCTGATCCCCGAGCAACCCGCAAGGGGCTCTGTTCCTTCCTGCCGCCCCTGGCGGAATGTGGGGCCTGATCCTTTTCAGGGCCTGAACACTTCTCCCGTGTCCCTCGTGCTGTAACCTCCCAGGGCCTCCACGGCCCGGCGGAATTCCGCGGTCACGATGAGGTCGAGGGCCCGCTGGATCATGGGCAGTTCCTTGAACGTGCCGGGGATGACGAGGTCGTACCGTTCCTCCACAAGAGGCACGAAATCGAGATCCAATGCCCTGGCTGCAGCCAGGATGCCCAGACCTGCGTCGGCCCGCCCGCTGAGCACGTCCACCGCAACGGCCATGTGGGTGTATTCCTCCCGCTCGTAGCCGGCGATTCTCTCGGGTGCGATGCCCGCCCGATCGAGGATGTGGTCCAGCAGTACCCTTGTCCCGGAGCCTGCCTGCCTGTTCACGATGGATACACCGTCTCGGGTGAGATCGTCAACACCTTGAATACGTTTGGGATTTCCACGCCGGACCATGAGGCCCTGCTGGCGGTAGACAAGATTCACCAGGGTGACCGGCACCTGGGGGATGTATCGGACGATGTAGGTGGTGTTGTACGCTCCGGTGACGGGGTCCAGGAGGTGGCTTCCGGCCATGTGGGCAAGACCCTTGTTGATCGCGGTCATTCCTCCCAGACTGCCCACGTGGGAGGATGCAAGGGTGTATGCCGGCTCCGACCGGTGCAACGCATCCCGGAGGAGGTCCAGGCAGAGGTCGTGGCTCCCCACGCAGAGGAGGGTCTTCTCGATGTCCTCCAAGGGCCGGAGCAATTCCACCTGTACCTCGTCACCTTCCGGGACCCCCTCCCAGGAGGCGGGGATGCGCACCAACCCGTTGGCCCTGGTCAGCGTGGTTATGGATCCGGCCCCCTTCTTGATGGGCATGGCCACGAACCGCGCCCCAACCTTTCCGGTGACGACGCGCCGGAATTCCTCGATTCCCGCCTGCGACGGCGCCTTTCTGGCGAGCACCGCCCGAAGAGAGGGCCTGAGCGGTTCCGGTGTGCCGTGTATGCGGTGAAGGAGGGGCGTGACGAACTGTTCAAAGGCCAGGACGGCGGAGACAGGGTAACCCGGATCACCCACCACAGGCTTGCCCTCAACGATTCCGAGCACGGTGGGCTTCCCGGGCATCATGGTCACGCCGTGGACCAGAACGGTGCCCAGTTCTTCGATCGCCTCCACCGTGTAGTCAGCCGACCCTGCAGAAGACCCGGCGTTGAGCAGCACCACATGGGCGTCGGAGCGTACCGCCTGGAGGATGGCATGCCTGATTGCCGGGAATTCGTCGGGGACTATGGGGTGGATCCAGGGCACGCTCCCTGCCTCTCGGACCATGGCGGCCAGGACGGCACTGTTCGATTCCACGATCCTTCCCGCCGGAGGCGCGTCTTCTCCAAGGCCGGTCGCGGAGACGAGCTCCGATCCCGTAGGAATAATGGTCACCCGCGGCCGCTCCAGGACGTGCACCGTCGTCCTGCCGCTGGAGAGCAGTGCCCCGAGGTCGTACGGGGCCAGAACGTGCAAGGAAGGGAAGAGGAGTTCCGTGGCAACGATGTCCTCTCCCACCTTGCGTACGTTCTGCCACGGATAGACCGGTCTGCGGATCTCGATCGAACCGGAGGCGGGGGAGACATGCTCGATCATGACCACCGCATCCATTTCTTCCAGGAGGGGCTGGCCGGTATTGACCGGAACCGCCTGGGCCGGAATCTGGAGCAGGACGGGCAGGTCCTCGTCGGCCCCGAAGGTGTCCCGGGCCCGGACGGCAAAACCGTCCATCGCTGCCGAATGGAATGAAGGCGAGGAGAATCCGGCCGTAACCGGGCGGGACGTAACCCTTCCCGACGCCGATGCGCTGGGGATTTCTTCCTCGGAGAGCAGTGCGCCAGGGGTGAAGCGGTCCAGAAAGATGCGCCGCGCCTCTTCCAGGGGTTTCATCTGGAGATAAACCCGTCTCTTTTTCATGAGAACACCCGTACCTCCACCATGGCACCGGCATCGAGGCCTTCAGTGTCGCGGTCCACGCGGATGAGCCCGTCCGCCCTGACCATCGGGGAGATGAGCCCGGATTTGCCGAATACCGGTTCGACTACCGGCAGCGTTTCGTCCCGGCCGCACATACGCACCCGCAGGTAGTCCTCTCTTCCGATGGCGGACGAAACGTTTCGCGCGAGCCGGGCAAGGAACGTCATGGATCCGTGGGTCCACGGATCGGATATCCCCGAAATTTTTGCCAGCAGGCCCCGGACGAAGAGATCGAAGACCACCATGGCCGAGGCGCAATGCCCGGGGATTCCGAACAGGGCGACCTTTCCGGCCCTGGCGAGGATCGTCGGTTTACCAGGCCTTATGGAGATTCCGTGGGCGAGTATCTCTGCTCCGGGCAGGTTTTGAAACACACCGAGGGTGAAATCCCTGCGGCCCACGGAGCTCCCTCCGGATACCAGCAGGACGTCCGCTCCAGCCTCCAGCGCCTCTCCGCAGGTCCGATGCAACTGCCGGGGGTCATCCTTCACGAGTCCGAGGGAAAGGATATCACCTCCGCAGGTCCTAACCAGCGCCGCGAGGGTGGTGCCGTTGATGTCTCGAATCTGCCCCGGGCCGGGGGCGTTGTCCGGGAGGACCAGTTCGTCCCCTGTGCTCAATATGCCCACCAGGGGGCGCCGGTGAACCGGCAGGCGCGTCAGCCCCAGTCCGGCGAGCAGGCCGAGTTCCTGGGGCCTGAGGCGGACCCCTGCGGGCACGAGTATGGCGCCCGAGGGGACGTCCTCTCCCTTGCGGATCACATTTTCTCCCGGGGCCGCCGGCCTGGTGACCTCGACCTCGGGTCCGTTGAGCCGGCTGGTGTACTCTTCCATGACCACGGCATTGGCTCCGGCCGGCAATTGCCCCCCGGTCCAGATCCGGGCAGCCTGCCCCGATTCCAGGGGTGGACCATGATCCGGCCCGCCCATGGGGATTTCCCCCGAGATCTTCAACAGACAGGGCTCCGTTTCCGAGGCCCCGAATGTATCCTGTGCCCGGAGGGCGTAGCCGTCCATGGCGGAGCGCGCGAAGGGCGGGAGGTCCCCGGGGGCGGAAAGGTCCTCCGCACAGACCCTCCCGAGGGCGTCTCCGAGTTCCACCGTCTCGGTGCCGAGGGGCGGAAATTTTTCGATCAATGCTCTGAATTCATCAGCGCTGCGGAGTTGGAAAAATCCCTTCATTTTCCCCCAGGATGCATCCTGTCCGCCCAATCGGCCGGACCTGCAGTGCAGGAAAAAAAGTAGCCGATCTCGAAAGATCGGCTACCTCCGTTCCTGGATTCAGGCGGCGGATCAAAAGAGGTACTGCATGGACACGGTGAAGCGGTTGCCCACGTTGACGTCGTTGTCCCGCTGGGTCTCGAGGTGGATCCACTCCGCCCCGACCTTGAGAGGCTGGGTGATGGAATACCAGGTGTTCAAGTAATACTGCTCGTTCTTGGTGAAGCGGCGGTCGCTGAACACGCCGTCGATGTCCTTGTTGTCGGGATCGTCACGGCCGTAGCCGGCGGTGAAGGTCATCTTGGGGCTGAGGGCGTACGTGATGTCGGCCCAGGCGCCCCAGGCAGCCGCGGCGTCCTGGCCGTTGCCGGTCATGTCAAGCTCGTAACGGAGGAAGTTTTCGCCCACACCCTCGCCGCTCCAGATTTCGCCTTGAAGGGTGAGGGGTCCCATGACGTACTTCGCTTCGCCTGTTACCAGCCAGCGGTCTACCGAGTTGCTGCTGTTCGTCCTATAGTCCGCGTAGCGGTACCCGCCGCCGACGGCAAACGTCCCGCCCTTGCCGAGGGCCGCGCCATTGTACGCGAGCCTGGCGAGGACCCACGGCATCCGGTCCTCTCGTGCCGTATCGGTGCGCCGGTGCATCATGGCGCCGAGAAGGGCCTCGACGTCGCCCATCTGGTGCCGGACGACCACCTGGGGGACGCGCCACCAGAGGTTGCCCGCGGCGGTGAGGATACCGAAGTCGACGGTGTTGGGGTTGAGCTGCGAAATGGGGATCCAGTCCTGCCCGGCGCGGATGCTTGTGCCGCTCTTGTTGCTGAGGTCGATGTAACCGAGCCGCATGCGGGGCAGGAGGTTGTTGCCGTTGTTGTCGCCGTAGAAGTCGATTTCGAAGCGCCCCAAGGCCAGCCAATCGTCCATCTGGGAACTTGCCTCGAAGCCGAAGCGGGTGTCCCTCGGGTTGAAGTCCGTGGAGTCGTTCGCGTAATTCGGGTCCATGGCCACGGCGCCGACAAAGTCATTGTAGTTCTTGAACTGGGCGGTGTCGTAGCTCACGTCCATCTTGACCTTGCCGTACAGGCGCATGTTGTACTTGGTCCAGACGCTGGGCGGCGGAATTTCTGGGGCCTTCGCCGCCACCGCGGGTGCGGTGACCCTGGTCTCCACCACGGGCGGCCGGGCCTCCAGCTCATTGATCCGCTGTTGCATCCCCATCATCTTCTGTTGCATTTCGGACATCTGCTTCTGCATGTCCTCGAGCTGTGCCCTGAGCATGTCGGCAGGGGCGCCGCCGGCCAAAGTCTCTCCGCTATACACTGCGGAGAGGACTACGGCGAAAACAGCGAGCATGGCCATCGTCGCCACCCTTGATGTTAAGAATTTTTTTACCTCCATGTCCCTTGTTCTCCTTTCCTCTGAATCGTCAGTGTGAAGATCATCTCACCAGGTCAGATTCAAACTGTGTTCGTGCCGATGTTCACCTCCCTTCCAGAACTCCTCAAAACCGGTCTTTCCTATTGCATTTGCCCCAATTTTTCCGGTTTGTCAAATGGAAAGGGGGGCGCAGCGGGAGGATCCGTCCCCGGCCGGTCCTCGCCGCCGAGACGGTCAAAGCAAGTTCCGCCCGCGAAGTGCCCGGAAGAGAGCCTCTCCCCGGGCAAGACTGTCAAAGATGACCGCCGAGGTGATTGTAGCCGACGAGACTGCGTCCGCCTCAGGGTCCGTGCCCCACGGCCGGGAGATGTATCGCCCAAGGACCGTCTTTCGCATGGCGGCGATGTCGGCCTGGTCCCAGGGGACGTTTCCGTATTTCGTGAGTTGGAGCGGAACGAAGTCGGTCACCTTGCCGTCGCTGTCGAAGACGAAAATAAAATGGTTGTCATGACAGACATCGCAGACCGAAGCCCGGGCGACCGCCTGGGCGAACATGCGCCGGTCCTTTCCGCCCTCGGCCACGAGGGCGGTGTAGACCCCGGGGAAACCGGGGATGCCCAGTCTCGCGAATTCTGTTACCTCCCTCGTTCCTTCCCGGGAGAAGGCGCGGGCAACCCGGCGGTCCAGTTCCTCGTCGGAAAAGAGGGGTTTGACCCGCACGGCCTGAGACGCCCCCTCCAGTTCGCCTCTCCACTGTTTCTCGCGGATTGCGGCCACGTCCAGTGTCATGAGGGCCTGCATGTCCTCGAAGATTCGGTCATACCTGTAGTTGATGCCCAGATGGGTCCGCCCAACCAGGCCGGGTCCCTTGCCGGTGGTCTGGCGGACGAAGATGGAGAACGGGGTCCGGCTGCCTCCGATGGCTTGGTGCATGAGAAATTGCGGATCAGCGATGATGGGAAACGGCACCTTGAGGTCAGTCCGGAATTTCTCCACCGACGAAAGGTTGTTGCCGGCCGCCACGCCCATGAGTTTTATCCTGCCCTGGGTGCGGGGATCCTTCTCGATCATCTCGTAAAGCTCATTGTAGACGGGGGCCTGTTTCTGGCAGCTGAAACAGAAGACGTTCATGATTTCGACGAGCACCAGGTCGGCCTTGATTTGACTCACCGTAAAGGTGCGGCCGTCCGGAAGCCCCAGATAGTTCCGGTCCTGCCGGGACTCCGGGACGGGCATGGCGGTTTCGGGGAAAGGTTCCCCGACCGCTATGAGGCGGCCTGTATCAGACTGGGCCGCCGCAGCCGGCGCCGCTGTGGAAACGGCCATCAGGATGCTAGTGAGAACGCCGAGACAGGCGGGGAAGACCGTTGAAAGGAAGTGTGTTGCCATGACGTTCTCCTACACCCTGGTGGACGGCCAGTTTCCACTGCACCGGGGGCGCTCTCCGGCCGTGAGGAACATCGCGCCCCAATGCCTGTTCGCCTCAAGACACAGCTCGGTCTCCCCCGGATCGAGAAGCATCAGAGCGGTCGAGAGGGCGTCGGCCTCGGCGGCGGTGCGGGCCAGAACACTCACGCTGAGCCAGTCTCCTGGCGAGGTGCCCGTCTCCGGGTTCAGTATGTGATGGTGCACCGCCTCTTGATCGAATGTCACGACATAGCTCCCCGACGTGGCCACAGCGCCTTCGTAAAGGTGCACGGGGTCTGGCAGGGGCGTGCGGCGGACGGGATCGTAGATCGCGACCCGCCAGGGAGATCCGTCCGACTTCCCGCCGCTGACCCGTATGTCTCCACCTGCGTCCACCATGGCGTGGGCCATGCTGAACTCACCGAGGTATTCTATCACCTTGTCGACGATATATCCCTTGGCTATACCGTCGAGGGTGATTCCCATGCCTTCCTCCCTGAAGGTGATCCGTCCAGGAGTGACCGCCAGCCGCTCCCCGCCGACCCTGGCCAGTGCCTGGCTGAGTTCTCGCGCCTCCGGAAGCCTCCCGGTCTGCTTTCCTGACTCGTAAAGATCGAGCAACGGTTTCACCGTGACATCGAAACGCCCCCCGGTGAGCCTGAAAAACCGTCCGGCCCGGGCGAGAACTTCGTACAGTTCCGGGGGAGGCCCCATGAAGTCGCCTCTCTCGTTCAGATATCCCACTGCCGAGGTGCTGCGGTGCCGGTTCAGGATCTCGACCAGGGCCTCAGCCCGAAGGAAGGCCCTCCCCACCGCCTCTTCGCTCAGGGAGCGGTCCGGATGATAGACGGATACGGAAAAGAAACTTCCCATCAAGGCCCGGGTTTCGGATGTCCGAAACACCTTTCGGGAAAACCGCACGGTCTCGAGGGGAGTGGACAGGGCGTCTGTGGCGTGGCTTGTGGCCAGCAGGCACATTCCCTGGAGGAATGTCCGCCGCGTCATGGGATAGTTCATGTCTTTCTCCCTCAGAGCAGAAAACCCAGATAGTGTGGGGTGAATTTCCTGTAACCGACATCGAGGGCCTTGAGATCAAAGTGGATCGTGATCAGATCCTCCGGGGCCATGACCTGTTTCTCTCGGGCGCCCGGCCTTTCGATGTTCTTGAGAAAGCCTTTGCATTTTTCACAGGTGTCCACACGACAGGATTCCTGCCCCTTGATGGTGAAATAGCCAAGGTGCGCCGCATCTCTGGTCTGACAAAAGGGACACTCCAGCCGGGGAAAATTCCAGTCGGCGCCGCAGAGACCGCAGTGCAGATATCTGAGCCGTTCCTGTCCCCGTATTTCGCTGATGTAAGGCCTTCCGCCGCAAATCGGGCAGTGGCCGTAAGGGAACGTCGAACGGCCGAGCAATTCTCGGCACATCTCTGCAGTCCGTTCGAGTTGGGGTTTCACACCGAGGTGCACCAAGGACAGGATTTCGTATTCCCGCTGGTCGGGCCAGCGATTGACGTAATCAAATTCGAGGTAGTGCGAGAGCAATGGTGCGAGGTTCGCGCCGGCGAGATCCACCTCGAAGGCCGCCGCCAGTGCACGGACAGCCCTGCTGAACAGGGTGCCGTCGATACGTTCAGGCCTGAGCGCCACGAGCGGGAATCCCTCTCTGAAGGGTGAGTCTGCCGGAGAGTGGTCGAGCGCAATAGGCTGGGCCTCGACCCGGATGCCGTGAAGCACCGTCTCCGCCCGCTCAAGAGAATCCAGAAGGGCCTGGTGGCTGGGCATTTGCCCCTTGAGGGCAGCGATGGGTTCCATGAGTCTCGGTTGCATGCGGATCACATTCTCGCGGTGCCTTCGCAGGATCGGGGTTGATGTGTCGGACCCCGGGGCAGGCATTTAAGCCTGCCCCGGGGGTGCTTGACCCTTTTCTTGTGCCGGAGGGAGGGCCGGCAGAGAAGGGAACCCTAAGCCATCCCTGTTTTTTTCTTGTACCATCTCGGGCTGTGCTCTTTGGCCCACCTCTTCAGGACATCTCCGTAGAACATGCCTCCGGCGCACCCGGGGTTGCCTAGGGTGGTGAGGTAAAAATGGATGAAGAAAAAGAAGGTCATGATGACGAAGGAGAGGGCGTGCAGGGCATACGACCATTCACGGGCCCATACCGAATAGTCCTCGTGAAACCACATGATCCATCCGGTCCAGACCATGACGATCGCGCCGGCGAAGATCACGACGGCGAAAAGTTTCTGCCCGGTGTTGTACTTCCCAAGTTCGAAGTGGACAGGCCGGCGAGAGAGATATCCACCCATGCGCGCGAGCCATCTGGCGTCCTCGGCCCCGAACGTCAGGTTGTCCCGCCATTCGGACAAGAAATGCAGCACCGCCGCGGCCGCGAACACGAGACCGGAGATCTTGTGAATCCACATGGAATAGAAAAACCCGCCGAACATGCCGGTAAAGGTCTCATGGTAGTGCTGGCTGAACATTCCCAGGCCGGTCAGCAGGCAGGTGAGGAAGGCGAGGGCCTGCACCCAGTGCAGGAGCCGATCGGCTGCTGAAAAACGCTGTATGTACTGGGACTGAGTCATCTGGCACCTCCTTCATCGTCATGGCCCCTGTCCAGACGCCTCGCGCCGAGGGTCACGTAGTGGAGGAAAAGGCCGGCCAGGACCAACGGCGCCCCGTAGTTCCACAGGGGTTCCACGAAATCCTTGTAGAAGACGGTTCCAGCCCGCATCTGCGGATTGTCCGGCAGGCCGTAGGCACTCGGTTTGTCCTTGAGCACATACATGACGCCCAGTCCTCCGAGTTCATTCTCGCCGTAAATCTCCTTGCCCTGGGCCTTTGCCTGGGCAATGAGCGAGTCCCTGTCCCCGTATTTGATAGTACCCGTCGGGCACACACTGGCGCAGGCGGGGATGAGACCGTACTGCATCCGGTCGAAACAGAGATGGCATTTCCTGATGGTGTTGGTCTCGGCATCCAGCCTGGGGATGTTGAAGGGGCACGCGGTGATGCAATATCCGCAGCCGGTGCACTTCTCCGCGTTCCAGACCACCGCCCCCTCTGCGCTCCGGTAGAGTGCCCCCGGGGCAGGGCAGACTTTCATGCAGGCTGCGTCTCCACAGTGGAGGCACTGCTCCTTGAGGAAGAGCCAGCTCACGGCCCCCTGGTCTTCCTTTTCCGTGAACTTGATCTTGGTATAGCAGCTCGCGGACAGGTCCGGCGGATTTTCGTAGCTTCCCGTATTCACCGTGGCGACCACCTTGCGTTCGTTCCAGTTCTTGCAGGCCACCTGACAGGCCCTGCAGGCGGTGCACAGGGTGGTGTCAATGAGAAAGGCTTTTCGCTGTGTCATGGCTGTGCACCTCCTCACGATGCCTTTTTTACGTTGACCATGAAGGCCTTCGATTCCGGAATCATGGTGTTGGCGTCCCCGACGGTGGGAGTCAAGAGATTGGCGGTGTCAAAGGCGTTTGGCGTGGTCCAGCCGAAGCTGTACGGCATGCCCACCTGATGGACCGTGGCCCCCGCAATTAGGAAGGGTTTGAAGCGGGCCGTGACGATGGCGATGGCGCCGACTTCACCCCGGGCGGACGTCACGGTCACTGGATCTCCGTTTTTGATTTCGAGCTGTTCGGCCAGTTCCTTGCTGATTTCAAGGAAATTCTGCGGCTGCATCTCCAGGAGCCACGGCACGTTTCTCGTCAACACACCGGTCTGCCAGTGTTCAGAGCATCTGTACGTGGTGCACACGAAGGGATACCTGGGGTCACAGGTGGCGTATACATCGACGTGTTGGCCCTGTTCGTCGGCATACCAGAGCTTGGCCGTGGGGTTGATCCTGGTCCCGGACATCAGATTCCGTTCGATGGGACACTCCAGTGCCTCGTAGTGCTCCGGGAAGGGGCCCTCGGCAAGTCCGGGGCCGAATATGCTGGCATGGCCGTCCGGTTTCATGATGAAGGCATATCTGCTCCCGGGCCGGGACAGCGGAGGCCATCCTCCGTCCGGTACGTCCCCGACCCATTTCGTGCCGTTCCAGAAAATGACCGGGAGCCTGGGGTTCCAAGGCTTGCCATCCCGGTCAACCGAGGCGCGGTTGTAAATGATTCTCCGATTCACAGGCCAGCTCCAGGCCCATTCCGAATACAGACCTATGCCCGAGGCGTCGGCGGTGTTTCTGCGCGCCATCATGTTGCCGTCCTCGGTGAAGCTGCCGCAGTAGAGCCAGTTTCCCGAACTGGTGGAGCCGTCGGCCTGCAGCAGGGCGAAACTGGGCACCAGGGTCCCCGCCTTGTAAATCTTTCCCTGGATTTCTTTGTCTTCGAGGAAGTATCCGTTGATGGCCTTGGCCACCGCCTGCGGATCGAAGTGGCGCAGGCGGCCATCGGGCCGTGTCGGGCCGAATCCCCAGGTGAGGTTGAGCACCGGCTCGGGGAAGACCCCTCCCTCCGCGGCGTAGAGATGCTTCACCCGGTCGTGGAGTTCGGAGATCATATCGCCGTCAGGCTGGGATTCCCCCACGGGTTCGGTTGCCTTGTAGCGCCACTGCGCCCAGCGGCCGCTGTTGGTGAGGCTTCCCTGCTTTTCGTAGGAGATGCAGGCCGGAAGCATGAAGACCTCAGTCTTGATGTCCGCAGGGTTCATTCCCGGGCCCTGCCAGAACGATCCGGTTTCGTTGTCAAAGACATTGACGTTCACGAGCCAATCCAGCCTGGTGAGGGCCTGGCGGACCTTGTTGGCATTGGCCCCGCTGCAGCATGGGTTTTGACCCCAGGCGAAGAAGCCGCGGATTTCTCCCTTGTACATCTGATCGAAGATGGAGAGCCAGGAATAGTTCGCCCCGTCATCCAGCTTGGGAAGCCAGGCGTAGCCGAAGTCGTTTTCGGCTGTGGCCTTCGCGCCCCAGAACTCCTTGAGTAGGCTCACGGAATACTTGGCGTAGTTGCCCCACCAGTTTGCGCTCATGGGGTCGCTGGTCTTGGGGGTGGATTTTTCGTTGTACATCTGCAGGGTTTGGAGGGACGCGCTGGGGGCCTTCAGGTACCCCGGGAGTATGTGGAAGAGCAGGGCATGATCCGTTGAGCCCTGGACGTTGCTTTCGCCCCTGAGGGCGTTGACCCCGCCGCCGGCGATTCCCATGTTGCCCAGGAGGAGCTGGATGATGGCCATGGTCCTGATGTTCTGGGTCCCCACCGTGTGCTGCGTCCAGCCCATGGCATACATGATGGTCCCGGCACGATCCCGTGCGCCTGTGGAGGCGTAGAGCGCGTATATTTCAGCGAGCTTGTTTTCCGGTGTTCCCGTGATCTGGGAAACGAGCCCGAGTTCGTAACGGCTGTAGTGTCGTTTCAAGAGCTGGAACACACAGTGCGGATCCTGGAGCGTGAGGTCCTTCTTGGGATTCCCCGCCTCGTCCCGCTGGAAGGCCCAGGAACTCTTGTCGTATTTCCTCGTCGCCGGGTCGTATCCTGAAAAGACCCCATCGAGGTCTCCGGGCATCTTGAAGTCCTGGCTGACCAGAAAACTCCCGTTCGTATAAAGTTTGACATATTCCTTAAAAATCAGGTTGTTGTCGAGAATGTACTTGATCATGCCGCCCAAGAACGCAATGTCGGTCCCGGAGCGGATGGGGGCGTAGACATCGGCTGCGGCGGAGGTACGGGTGAAGCGCGGGTCCACGTTGATCAGTTTGGCACCCTTGTTCTGGCGGGCGTGCTGGACCCACTTGAAGGAAACTGGGTGGTTCTCGGCGGCGTTGCTCCCCATGATCAGGATGACGTCGGCGTTTTTGATGTCGATCCAGTGGTTCGTCATGGCACCGCGCCCAAACGACTCTGCCAGAGCCGCTACGGTGGCGCTGTGTCATATACGGGCCTGGTGCTCGATGTAGGTGAGTCCCCACGAGCGCAGGAGCTTCTGATAGGCATAGCACTCCTCGTTGTCCAAGGCGGCGCTGCCCACCGAAGCGATTCCCAGGGTCCTGTTGACAGCCTGTCCCTTGGCATTTTTTTCGGTGAAGGTGGCGTCCCTTGTGGCCTTGACCCGCCTGGCGATTTCGTCCAGGGCCCAGTCCCAGGAGACTCTTTCCCATTCCGTCGCACCGGGTGCCCGGTACATTGGATATTTCAATCGCCTCTCATTTTTATGCAACTGGTAGAGGGCCGCACCTTTGCTGCACAGGGTTCCCGCATTGACGGGGGAATTGGAGTCGCCTTCGGTGTACACGACGTCGTCCCGAACCGTGTGGACAATGATGCTGCATCCCACACCACAGTACGGACAGACGGTGGTGGTTTCCTTTGCGCGTTCTATGCGCAGGGGTTGCGCGTAGGCCTTCACCGGTTCCATGTTGATGCCGAAGGTCCCTGCGGCTGCTGCTGCTCCTGCTGTTTTCAGGAACTGTCTTCGTGTGAGCGCCATGCCTTTACCTCCTTTATCCAGTGGCGTTGCGGTGATGGATCTTCCGGGGTGCGGGCTCTCAGGAGTCATCCCTAGCAGGGGAGACGCTGGATGGTCGCATTGCCCCCTCATTGCCGAACGTGGGGCCGTGCTTCCCGGGCATCCATGCCTGACCCGATCTACTAAAGTTGTGAAAAAAAACGACCTTGATTTTTGTGTACGTCCATGCGTGCCATATTGTCAAGCAAATACCGCACCGTTCTCGAACAGGAAAGTTCCCGGCAGAAGGTGAACACGGACTGGCGAACCCGCTTCGATGCGGGCTGTTCCCTGGGGGATTTCGATCAGGCCGTCGGCGATGGCGATTTTTTCCAGGCGCCTCATTTGCGATACCGGCCTTGCAAGTCGTTCCGGACCGCCCCCTTCCAGCCGGGCGAAGACGAACTGGGTCCAGTCGGACTGACCTGACACATCTTCGGTGAGGATTGCCTCCAGAACAGGTGGAAAGGGGTCCAAGTGCCCGCCCAACCGGCGGATCCCCGGACAGGCGAGAAGGACAAAGGCGATGTAGTTCGAAGGCGGACCCCCGGGGAGGGCAAAGATGAGGCAGTTCTTGCAACGGCCCATGGAGATTCCCTTGCCCGGCCCCATCCTGACCCGTTTGAAGACCGTTTGCATGCCCAGCGTTTCCAGGGCTGCAATCACAAAATCCCGCTCTCCATCCAGCGCTCCGCCGCTGGTGATGATCGCGTCGTGCAGCGGGAGGATCTCATCAAGTGTATGGAGGATCTGCCCGGGATCGTCTTTCAGCAGATATGTGCTCACCGGGATGCCTTGACTCCGGAGTTCTGCGGTCAGCGTCACCTGGTTGCTTGCGAATACCTGGCCTTTTTCCAGATCCGCGCCGGGCAGGACGAGTTCGCTTCCTGTGGCAAGCACCGCCGTTCTGGGCCGGTTGTGTACTCTTGCCCTCCGTATCCCCGCGGCGGCCAGGAGGCCCATACCCCTCGGCGTGACGCAGGTGCCCGAGGGGAAGATCTTCTCGCCCCTGGAGACGTCACCGCCGCAGGGGAGAATGTTCCGGCCGGCCCAGGTCGGAGCAGCGGCATGCACAATCCCCTCTCGTTCCTCAGCGAACTCTCCTGCCAGAACGGCGTCGGCGCCCTCGGGGATTCTCGATCCGCTCAGGACCTTTACGGCGGTTCCCGGCGTCAGGCAGAGAGTGGTTTCCTCCCCGGCAGCGACGGTGCCGAGGAGCTTCATGTCCACCGGGGATTTGGGCGAGGCGGCCGCCACGTCGGCGGAGATCACAGCGTACCCGTCCTTGAGAGATGCATCCACCGAGGGACAGTTGCACCTCGCGTACACGTCTTCAGAGAGAATCCTCCCGAGGAGTCCGGAAAGAGGGACCTCCTCCCAGGTCAGAGGGTCGATTGTCTCAACGTGCGCCCGGGCTTCCCGAAAAGAAATCATGTCCCTCCTGGGAAGAAATGAGTCTGCCTACCCCCGTCGATCCGACTCCGGGAATAGCCGGAGCGCTTGGCACAGATCTCAGGCAATGACGAGCAATGCTCGGGCCAAATGAGTGAGACCTGTAAGGCGAGTCCCTAATGTGCGGATCGGGTGTCTGCTCCTGGACAACAGTGTGCGAACAGGCTGTTGTGACATCATTGCTTCATGAGCGTCTCTCGGTTGAGACAGATGAATCGGGCGGATCGACATATCGTTCCGTGTAGAGGCGGATTTCCACTTCGCGTGCCCCGTCGGTAAATTTTAGGCTCTGCACGAATCCATGCACGATACCCGTGAGTGCCCGCCGCACAAAGCGTTTCAGAGGGATTTCCACGCCGTCCACGAAGAGCGAGACTTCCCCTCGGTTGCGCCTGTTCAGGAAGCGGCGTTCGAGGAAGTCCGATATCTCCTGTATTTGATCAGGCCTGAACATAACCGGCCCCTGCCGTGGGGAATCGGCGACGACGGCGATGACGCCGGATACCGTATTCCGTAGCGGGGGCTCGGCCGTTGCGCCTCCGGCCACCTCGATTTTGGGGATCTCCGCAGCGTCCTTGAATCCCTCGCCGATGACCAGATCGGCCTGGGGAAACATGCGGAAGGCCAGGTGTTTCAGGGGCTCTCCGGTATTGTCCTGGAACAGGGCGATCTCTTCCGGGCCCACCAGCGCCACCCCTTCCATCCCATCCTGCCTGTAAAGAGAAGTGTCGGACCCGGGGCGTTGGAGGGAGATGTCGGTGTGTTTCGTGGCCTTGATAACAGCGATTTTGTAACCCCTTTCACGCAAGTTCTGCGCCACACCGCGGATAATCGTGGTCTTGCCGGCGTTGTGCCAGCCTATGAAAGAGACGATTGGTCTCATCCAAAAATCCCCCGCTGTCACGATTTTTCCGGAGTTCCGGCGCCTTGCCTTTCCAGAGTACGGAATGGTACATTCTTTTCTGCTTTTTCTCAAGGACGCCGGGCTGGCCACGGCGCCCTGTCTTGCCCAGGAGGCGTGCCGCGGGCCGGGTCCACCGGGAATAATTCAGAGGTTGGTTCACACGGTCGGAGTCTTATGAGTATACGTTCGCTCCAGTATTTGCTGGCTCCCCGGCGTATCGCCGTACTGGAGCCCGAGGACGGGCCGCAGACAGCAGGCCAGATCCTGCTGCAGAATTTGGTCCGTTCCGGGTTTACCGGCACCGTCTTTCCGGTTCACCCGAGGCGGGAGGCGGTCCTGGGCATCACGGCCTATCCCGACGTCCGGGAGATACCGAAACCGCTCGATCTGGCGGTCCTCGCCGGGGCCCCCGAGACCATCGAATCCGGCCTGAATGCGTGCGGCGAGAAAGGGGTCCGGGCTGTAGTTATTCTCGCCAGCGACTTTCGTCATCGTATTCAGGACGCCGGGGCCGGCCTTGCGGCCATCAGGGAGACGTGCCAGAAGTACGGCATGCGATGCCTCGGGCCGAATTCCATGGGGTTCATCCGGCCCCGGCTTGGGCTCAATGTGAGCACCTCCCGCCAGGGCCTTGCTGCGGGAAATCTCGCCTTTCTTTCCCAGAGCGCCACGCTCGGCACCGCTATCATGGATTATGCCGCGAGCAAGCACGTGGGGTTCAGCACCTTTGTCTCCGTAGGCGCCCAAGTGGATGTGGATTTTGCTGACCTCATCGATTTTCTGGGCATGGATCCGGAGACCCGCGGCATCGTCCTTTACATCGAGTCCATAAGGAATGGCCGGCGGTTCATGGGGGCGGCCAGGGCCTTTGCCCGGGCAAAACCGCTGGTCGTGGTGAAGGGGGGGAAGTATGCGGCCAGCGCCCGCGTGTCCTTCACCCGGAGCGGTACTCTTGCGGGTGAAGACCGGGTCTACGAGGCCGTGTTTCAACGGGCAGGCATGGTGCGAGTGGAGGAGGTCCTCGATCTCTTGCACCTTTCCGAGGCCCTGGCGAAACGGTCACCTCCCGCGGGGAACAGGCTCCTCATCGTCACGAACGCCGGGGGGCCCGCTGTCATGGGCACAGACACCCTCGTACGCTACGGCGGGGAACTCGCCTTGCTGTCTCCCGAAACGGTCACTGCCTTGAATGCCGTCCTGCCTGAGCACTGGCACCCGTACAATCCCGTCGACGTGCTGTCGGATGCCTCGCCCGAGCGGTACGCAAGGGTTGTGGAAGCGTGCATCAAGGAGTCGGCCTCCGACGGGATACTCGTCATTCTCACCCCTCAGTTCTCAACCAGGCCCGAAGCGACAGCCGAGAGATTGGTGGAGCTGGCCAGGCGGTACCGCCAAAAACCGCTCCTGGCGTGCTGGATGGGGGCGGGAGACGTCCGCGCGGGCCGGGACGTTTTAAACCGTGGGGGAGTTCCCACCTTTGATGCCCCGGAGCACGCCGTCAAGAGTTTCGTCGAGATGTACAACTACGGCAGAAACATCCGACTTCTCTACGAAACCCCTGCCAATATCCTAGAGGATTTCAACCCTGATGCGAAAAGGGTGGAGGCCCTGCTCAACAAGGTCTGCAGCGAGGGCCGCACCCTGCTCAGCGAAAGGGAATCGAAAGAGGTGCTGGACGCCTACGGGATTCCTTCCCCCCCTGTGGCCCTGGCGGAAACCGCCAGGGAAGCCTTAACTCTGGCCAAAGGGTTCAAGGGCACTGTTGCCCTCAAGGTGGAGTCGCCGGACGTGAAGCACAGGGGGGATGTGGGAGGAGTTGCGCTCCATGTGCAGGAGTCTGCTGTCGAGCAGACCTTCGAACAGATCAGACAGAACCTCGAGGCGTCCATGCCCGGAGCAAAATTTAGGGGAGTGACGGTTCAGCCCATGATTTTGTGGCCCGGCAGTGTTCTGGCCATCGGCGCCAAGAAGGACCCGACTTTCGGCTCTGTCATCCTGTTCGGAACCGGGGGGGAATTTTTCGAGGCCCTGCAGGACTACGCAGTGGGACTCCCGCCGCTCAATCAGACCCTGGCGCGGCGCCTCATGGAGGAGACAAAGATCTACGGCCATCTGAAGCGCAAAGTTCGGCCCGGCGCGGCCCTGGACTTGCTGGAGAGGGTGCTGCTCCGCTTTTCACAACTCATTGTGGACTTTCCTCAGATTCGGGAAATGGACATCAACCCTTTCTATCTCGGGGAGAATCAGGGAGTATGCCTTGATGCGCGGATCGTATTGGAGGACGACGCACTCGGGGGTTTCCAGCGGCCTGCAGGACCGTGCTGTCCGGGCAATCTGGTCGTGTGCCCCTATCCATGCCATTACATCGACACGGCATTTTTGAAGGATGGGACCCCGTATCTCATCCGTCCGATCAGGCCTGAGGACGAGCCCCTGTTGCACGCGCTCTTCCAGACCTTTTCGCCCGAGACCATACTCATGCGATTCTTCCAGCCCATCACCGAGATTCCCCACGACCAGATGGTCCGCTACTGCCATGTGGATTACGACAGGGAGATCGCTCTCCTGGCGGTGGTTCAGGAGGGGGAGGAGGAGAAACTGATCGGGGTGGCGAGGATCACCATGCTCCCCGATCGGGAGCACGCCGAACTCGCCGTGGTGGTGGGAGATCCTTGGCATGGACAGGGGGTGGGCCGGCAGTTGTGCGAACACTGTCTGGCCGTGGCCAGGGGGCAGGGTGTGCGTATGGTACAGATGGACGTGCTCCGCCAGAACCGCGCCATGATCGGCCTGGCAGAGAAGCTCGGTTTCGAGCATGCCCCGTCGGAGGACGAGGGTCTGATCCGCTACGTCCTCGAGTTCGAAAAGAGGTCCCCGCGCAAGAAAAGGCAACGGAGCATCAAGGCCACCCAGTGAGATACCGTGAGGTGAGTTCCATGCCGCGTTTTTGCCCGGTCACCATCGTGACCGACCCCATGTACCTCGATCACGACACAGGAGGCGGCGGCCATCCAGAGACTCCGGCACGGTTGGAGGCAATTCTCCGCCGCCTTGATCAGGGACCCTTGAAGGGATCCGTGACCAAAATCCGGCCCCGCATGGCGGAGCGGCACGAGATCCTGACCGTCCACACGGATCACTATCTGTTCCGGTTCGAGGAGGCATGTCTCGCCGGCCGGGAGAGTCTCGGGCATCCGGACAACCGTATCGGGTATGATTCGTACGAAGTGGCGTTTCTTTCAGCCGGCGGGGGGTTGACCGGTATCGATCTCCTGGAGCGGGGCGAGGCGAAGCTCGTTTTCGCCTGTGTGAGGCCACCTGGACACCACGCCGAGGCCGCCCTGGCCCTGGGTTTCTGCTTCTTTAACAATGTCGCCATCGCCGCCAAATACTGGCAGAGGGTTTACGGCGTCGAGCGGGTCCTGGTGGTCGATTTCGACGCCCACCACGGCAACGGCATTCAGGAAGTCTTCGACGAGGATCCAACGGTTCTGTATGTCAGCCTGCACGAGCACCCCACGTTCAGTTTTCCAGGCACCGGGTGGGCCAACGAGACAGGGATCGGGGCCGGCGAGGGTTTCACACTGAACATCCCTCTGTCGCCCGGTTCTGATGACGAGGCCGTGCTCAAAGCCCTGGAGAAAAAGGTGGATGGGGCAGTGACCAGTTTCGCCCCGCAGGCCATGATTGTGGCCGCCGGTTTCGACGGGCATGTTATGGACGACATGTCCGGTCTCGCCTATTCTACGGCCCTGTACGGCCGTTTGGGCACGTATATGGCGGCGTGGGCCGAGCGTCACTGCCGCGGCCGGGTTTTGAGCATCCTGGAGGGCGGCTACAACCTCGATGCGCTGGCAGCCAGCGCCGAGGCCTATCTGGCCGGGCTCTCGGTGTATATAGAGTGAAAGGAGTGCACCATGTACGTTTCCCGATATATGACGCGGAATCCCTTGACAGTAAAGGCGGATGTGCTCATTCCCGAGGCCAGAGAGATTCTGCGCTCCCATCACTTTCGGCACCTTCCCGTCATTGATGACCGGGGGTGCCTCTTGGGCATGGTGACGGACCGTGACATACGTTCTGCATACCCCTCCTCGGTCTCCTCGGAAGCGGACCGCCAAAAGGTCTTGGAGGAGATCGCCGGGACCTCGGTGCGGGTGATCATGAGCGCCGATACCGTCACTCTGCTCCCCCAATCCACTTTGGATGACGCCCTTCTTTTGCTGGAAAAGAAGCGGGTCGGAGCATTTCCTGTGGTCAATGAAGATGGGGTCGTGATCGGGGTTTTTTCGATTCGGGATCTGATTAGGGCCTACAGCGGCCTTTTCGGTTTGGGTGAGAGGGGCAGCGGGCTTGTTGCCATTGAAGACGACGGAGAACCTGACATACTCAGGAGGATCGTCCGGGTTTTAGAGGAGGGGGACATCCCCTTCACGAGGCTCATCAGGGCACAGAGCCCCGAAGGCCCTGCCCCGCATGCGGCAGTGTACGTGCGCGTCCAAACCTACAATATGACTGCCGTGCATGCCGCACTGAAGGCCGCTGGCCTGAAGCTTGCCGGTCCAAATGTGTCGCGCCCGGGGAAGTGAGGGCTGATGCCGCAAAAAATACTCCATCTGCGGCGTTGTTTCTCTTTCCGTGTCATTGCAGCGTACGCGCAAGTTCTCTTCATTCCTCGGAAATCTTGCGCCGCGCATCCGAGGAGTTTTAAACGGCAGTCAGGGTTGCGTGCTTTTTGCAGTTCTATCAGGGTGTTGCTTATCCCAGGCGGGTTGGGCCGACCTGCCATACCCAGAGGAGACAAGACGCGATCATGATGGAAAGCTTGTTTTCCCCACGATCTATAGCGGTGATCGGGGCATCCAGGCAAGAGGGCAAGCTCGGCCATGCCGTACTGAGCAATCTGATCGACAGCGGTTTCAACGGCCCGATCTTTCCGGTGAACCCCCAGGCGGACGAAATCCTGGGCCTGAAAAGCTATCCGAACGTGGAAGCCATTCCGGGGCCGGTTGACCTCGCCGTGATCACGATTCCTGCACGGTACGTCCTTGGGACCGTGGAGGAATGCGGCAAAAGGGGCGTGCGGGTCGTCATCGTCATCTCTGCCGGGTTTCGGGAGACGGGTCACCAGGGGTTTCAGGCCGAGATGGAGATGGCCGAGCTGGCGGGCAGATACGGGATGAGCGTCGTCGGGCCGAACTGTCTCGGCGTCATCGACACCCTGGTCCCCATGAATGTTTCCTTTGCCGCAGGCATGCCTCTGAGGGGACACATCGCCTTCATGTCCCAGTCCGGGGCGTTATGCACGTCGATCCTCGACATGTCGGTGTCCCTGGGTGTGGGGTTTTCCAGATTCGTCAGCCTCGGCAACAAGGCTCATCTCAATGAAATTGACTTTATGGAGGCCTGGGCCGACGACCCGGACTCCCGGGTGATCATGGCATACCTGGAGGGGATCGCCAACGGCACGAGATTTGTGGAGGTGGCGAGGAGACTGACGAAGAGGAAGCCGGTGGTGGCCATCAAGTCGGGATCCACCAGTGCCGGTTCCAGGGCCGTGAGTTCTCATACGGGATCCCTGGCCGGCAGTGAGGAGGCATATGAGGCGGCGTTCCGGCAGTCCGGGGTGATCAGGGCCAATTCCGTCATGCAGCTCCTCGATTTCGCCCGGGCCTTTGCCGCGCAGCCTCTCCCCGCCGGTGACCAGGTGGCTGTCATCACCAACGCCGGCGGACCGGGAATTATGGCCACCGACGCAATCGAGCGGGCTGGTTTAGGCCTCGCTTCCCTGAGCCCCGAGACGATGGAGCGGCTGTTGCGTGTTCTGCCTCCGGCCGCCAGCGTGATCAATCCGGTGGACGTCCTGGGAGACGCCCTGGCCGATCGGTACCGGGCCGCTCTGGAGATCGTCTTCCAGGATCCAGCCGTGGGCGGCCTTATCGTCATCCTCACACCCCAGATCATGACCGAGGCTGAGGAGACCGCCAGCGCAATGATCGCAGTGTCAGAGCGCTTCTCCAAGCCGGTGCTGGCGTGTTTCATGGGAGACACCCACATCCGGGCAGGAAGCGAGTTGCTCACCCGGCACAATATCCCCAACTATCTGGTTCCGGAACGGGCGGTCGCCGCCCTGAAGGTGATGGTGGAATATGCGCGTTGGCGAAACAGGCCCCTGGCCGAGATAGCGGCCTTTTCCTTTGACACCGAAAAGATCGCCAAGGTCCTGGCAGGGGCGAGGGCGCAGCGAAGGCTGGAACTAGGGGAGGCCGAGTCGCGGGCCGTGATCGAGGGTTGCGGCATTGCCGTCCCGGTGTCCAGGCTCTGCACAACGCCGGAAGAGGCGATGGGTTTTGCCGAAGAGATCGGATACCCCGTGGTCTTGAAGATCGCCTCGCCGGACATTTTGCACAAGACCGACATCGGAGGCGTCCGCCTCGACATCCGGGATGCCAGGGACGTGAAGGATTCATTCGACCTCCTGACCCTCCGCACCCAAAGGTACATGCCCGAGGCGGAAATCTGGGGGTGTCTGGTGCAGAAACAGGTGAGCGGGGGCAAAGAGGTCATTGTGGGCATGAACCGCGATCCCCAGTTCGGCCCGCTGGTCATGTTCGGGCTGGGAGGTATATATGTGGAGATCCTGAAGGACGTGTCATTCCGTGTCGCCCCGTTTTCCGAAGAGGATGCCGAGGAAATGCTCTCTGAGGTCCGATCGGCGGCGCTCCTGCGGGGGGTGAGAGGCCAGCAAAAGATGGATCTCGGCGCGACGCGTGACGCCCTGCTGCGGATCTCCCAGCTGGTTACGGAATTCCCGGAGATCGTGGAGATGGACGTCAATCCGTTGGTTGTATTCGAGGATGGCAAGGGCGTGATGGCCCTCGACATGCGGCTTGTGCTCCAGGCCTGAGTCTCAATGTGTTCCGAACCGGGGGAGACTTTCATGAAGCAGAGCATCTACGTGACTTCGACACAGAATTTTTCCGGCAAGAGCGCCCTCTGTGTGGGACTGCTCCGTCGATTTCAGGCAGAGGGGATGAAGGTGGGGTACATGAAGCCCCTGAGTTCAACGGCCCGTGTCGTGGACGAAAAGCTCGTGGACGAGGACGCGATGTTCATTCGCGCCGCCTTCGGGCTCCAGGACCGTCTGGAGGACATGGTTCCAGTCATTTTGAACAACCGTGTGGTTGAGGAGATTATCGAGGGCAGGCGAGAACTCCATGCCGACAAGGTCTTGGCCGCCTATGAGGCAATTTCCGTGGGCAAGGACATCATGGTTCTCGAGGGCGGCGCAAGTCTGCGGGAAGGCTGGATGGTCAATCTGTCCCCCCCCCAGGTCGCCCCACTCCTCGGCGCGAAGGAGCTTGTGGTCGTCCCTTTCGATACGGAGCTTCAGCTCGTGGACGATCTGATAACCGCCAGGGTGCGGTTGGGAGATTCCATGGCCGGTGCGGTGGTCAACCGTGTCCCGAACAACAAGGTGCAGTTCGTGGACGAGAGGGTTCGTTCCTTCGTGAAGAAACGATGGGTGCATCTCTTCGGCGTCCTTCCGCGGCAGAGGGTGCTCCTCTCGGTGAGCGTTCAGGACCTGTGGGAGGGGCTGGGAGGGGAAATTTTGTGCGGCCAGGAGTACCTGCACGAACTCGTGGAGCATCTCATGGTGGGGGCCATGAGCGCCGAAAGCGCGCTTCGCCACTTCCGCCGGAAAGCCAACAAGGCTGTGATCACGGGTGGGGATAGACCGGACATCCAGCTCGCCGCCCTTGAGACCTCGACCAAGTGTCTCATCCTCACGGGCAATTTCAGGCCCAGTCCTCTTATCATCGGCAGGGCCGAGGCTGCCCGTGTGCCCATTATCCTGACGCACGGCGATACGATGAGCGTCGTCGAGACCATCGAGACATTCTTCGGCAAGACCCGTTTTCATCAGGAGAAGAAGATACAGCGGTTCGAGAAACTGCTCCAGGAACACCTGGATTTTCGGGCTCTGTATGCGGCCCTGGGGCTGGCGTGATCACCTGCGGCAGGAGTTTCATTGTAAGCCTTCACAGGGTACCGCATCTGCTGTGTTGGCAGGCACTTGAAGTACAGGGAGTACGTCTGCGTGCCCGCCGCCTTGCATCTGCAGCACCCTGTGAAGGCTTCCAGTCCGGGGAGTCGCAGCATCGGGGTCGTACCGAACCCTGTAATCAGGTACGTTTCATTCCCAGCCGGCATGCGTTTTTCACAGAACCGCACTTGTGGGCGGTTCCGCATCCGGGGGAATAAAGGTGTTCTTTCATCTGTTCAGGGCCTGGAGGGCATATCATGAAACGGGGGCGGGGGTGCGCCCTTGCGGGTTGCGGGAACGCCGGTCTGCTCCGGGGCTTGAGGTGCAGATTGGAACGGGATGAATGGCAGCGGCGGGGAGCAGGGCACCGGCAACGGCTCCGGGACAAGTTCCTCCGGGATGGGTTGTCCTCCTTCACCGACGCGGAGATCCTCGAAATGCTCCTCAGTCTTGGGACACCCCGGCAGGATTGCAAGGAGCGGGCACGGGAGGCGCTCTGCCGTTTCGGGAACCTCGGTAGCGTCCTCGAAGCATCTGTCTCCGAACTGCAGAAAGTGCCGGGGATCGGACCCAAGAATGCCTTTGCGGTCAAGTTCATCCATGAGGTCGCACGGAAATTTCTGAAGGAGCGCTTACAAGGCAGAACGTACGTCGCAGCCGCTTCCGATGTGGTGAATTACCTCTGGCACGCGCTTTCCCCCCGCAAGACAGAGACCTTTCTGGTGGTATTTCTCGATGCAAGGCACGGGATCATCGCCGTGGAGGAACTTTTTCACGGGACCCTGGCAGCCAGTGTGGTGTACCCAAGAGAGGTGATGAGGAAGGCCCTGGAACACCATGCCGCCGCCCTTGTCCTGGCCCACAATCATCCCGCTGGTTCGCGACAACCCTCCCAGGAGGACGTGGCCGTCACCAGGCGGCTTTTTCGGGCGGGAAGGCTGCTGGATATTGAGGTGCTCGATCATATCATCGTGGGCCACCGAGGCGAGTATTTCAGTTTTGCCGATGGGGGCCTCATGGAAGAATTGAGGAAGGATAGCCCCGCGGAGTTGGGGGAAGCCGGCCCGTTTTGAGTGGGCCTGCCCAGAGGTTCGCCGCCGCCGGCCGTTTCGGAAAGAGAAATCCGCCCTCCGGAGGGGACAGCGAGGGCACCATGCACGACGATGAGTATTATATGGACCTGGCGTTGGCTCAGGCCAGGCTCGCGCTGGAGAGCGGGGAAGTGCCCGTCGGGGCAGTGCTGGTCGATACAGCCGGGAGGCTCCTTGCTCAAGCCAGGAACATGCAGGTTCACATCGTCGATCCCTCTGCCCATGCTGAAATTCTGGCCCTGAGGGAAGGGGCCAGGAGAATGGGGAATTACAGGCTGACCACGGCGACGATCTATGTTACAATCGAACCTTGTCCCATGTGCGCCGGGGCCCTCGTCCATGCCAGGATACGGCGCCTCGTCTTCGGGACGGCCGACCCCAAGTCCGGGGCGTGCGGAAGCCTGTACAATCTGGTACAGGATTCAAGATTGAATCACTGCATGGATGTTGCCCAGGGAGTTCGGGGGCGCGAATGCAGGGAAATGATCCAGGCCTTTTTCCGGGAGAGGCGCAAGCGGGCCCATAGGCCGTGAGAGGGCCGTTCGGTCCGGCCAACCGCACATTGCCCGAAGGCGGAGGCACGCCACTTCCCAGAGCAGGTCCAGCGGGATAGAGTGGGGCTTGGGCTGGCCGTGCGGAGAGGTACCGAAGCGGCCATAACGGGGGCGACTCGAAATCGCCTGTCCGCCCAAAAGGCGGACCGTGGGTTCGAATCCCACCCTCTCCGCCATTTTCCCCTCGGCCGCACAGCCGGGCGTCGCCAGGAGGCGAGGTGAGGGCGGACTTCCGGGCGCCGGCGCCAAATTGGCCCTTGCATCCAGCTGTGAATTGGCTAAGTTGAGCTCCTCCGAGGGGAGAGGTGCCCGAGAGGCTGAAGGGGCACGATTGGAAATCGTGTGTACGCCCAAAAGGTGTACCGTGGGTTCGAATCCCACCCTCTCCGCCAACGAGAACATATGCAGGTAACTGTTTGATAGCCGGGTCCTGCGCAACGGAACCCTGCGAACTCCGCCAGGTCCGGAAGGAAGCAACGGTAGCAGGGCCCTTCGTGTGCCGCAGGGGTGCCTGGCTATCATCTTTATTTTAGAAGTGATTTGCTACAGTCATGTCCTACCTTGTCCTCGCCCGCAAATGGCGGCCCCAGACCTTTGAGGAGGTCGTGGGCCAGAAGCACGTGACCAGGACCCTGCAGAACGCCCTGCAGAACGACAGGCTGGCTCACGCCCTCCTGTTTAGCGGCGCCAGGGGGGTTGGCAAGACCTCAGTCGCCCGAATCCTGGCCAAGGCCCTCAACTGTGAGCAGGGTCCCGCGCCGGTGCCGTGCAATGTGTGCCAGAAGTGCAGGGAGATCACTGCGGGCTCGGCCGTAGACGTGCAGGAGATCGACGGCGCCTCGAACCGGGGAATCGAAGAGATACGCCAGCTGAGGGAGAACATCCGGTTTCACCCTTCTCTGTGCCGCTACCGGATCTTCATCATCGACGAGGTGCACATGCTGACGAAGGAGGCCTTCAATGCCCTGCTGAAGACCCTCGAAGAGCCCCCTCCCCATGTCTATTTTTTTTTCGCCACAACCGAACCGCGGAAGATTCCCGCGACCATTCATTCCCGTTGTCAGCAATATGAATTTCGGAGGCTGGCGACCTCCGTTCTTGCGGATCATCTGGCAAGGATTCTGCGGGAGGAGGGCGCGGCGCTCGGGCGCGATGCGACCCTTGTCCTGGCAAGGGAGGCCGACGGCAGCGTGCGGGACAGCTTGAGCCTGCTGGACCAGGTCATGGCCTACGGGGCGACATCCCTCGAGGATGTCTGCGAGGCCCTGGGGGTCATCAGCACCCAGATCCTTCGCGGCCTGGCCGAGGCCCTCCTGAGCCGTGATATCCCCGAGGCGCTCCGACTGGTGGATGACGTCCACAGCTTCGGGGTGGACATCGAAAAGCTCCTTGCGGACCTGGTGGCGTTCTTCCGGCATCTCGTGGTGTTGAAGAATTTGGGGATCGAGAGGGGGAAGGGCCTGGTCACCCTTGGGAGCGAGGAAGCGGACGCCCTCGAGCCCCTCCTTGCAGCCCACACGCCGGAGACGCTGTTCCAGGTGCTGGATGCCCTGCTCAAGGGCCAGGAGACGCTTCAGCGGAGTGTGAGTCCGAAGATTGCCTTGGAGACACTGCTGGTCCGGATCTGTCACATGAATGATGTTGTAGGAATCGATGGGCTTCTCCGACAGGTTCGGATACTCCTTGATTCCCCCAAATCCTCGGGCACGGCCCGGGCCGCCTGTGAATCGCAGAGCAGAGATTTTTCCGCTCTCGCACCGCCGCCGCCTTCCGCGGTCAAGGAACTCGGTGCGGCGAAGTGGCCCGTCTTTTTGGACTTCGTGCAGGCACGGAGGCCGGCCCTGGCGTCTCTTCTGTCGTGTTGCCAGGACGTGCAGTTCGACTCTGCGGGGGGGCGGGTGTGTCTGGTGTGTCGCCCCGGGATGCAGCATGACCTTCTCAGCGAACAGGACAACCAGCAACGCCTGAAGGACCTCGCCCGGGAGTTCTCCGGCCGTTCCATGGATGTCGCAATCCGGTGCGACCTGGCCAAAGAGGCGGCTGGAGCCGTTTCTCCCGAACTACGGAATGCTTGCAAGGGCCGCGATGAACTGGTTCAATCCCCCCTTGTGCAGGAGGCAATCAGGGTCTTTCAGGCCAGAATCGTCCGGGTTGAGCTCTTTCAGGGCCGAGGAGGGGCTCCGGGGGCGGCCGACTCCGGAGATCCTCAGCCGAGGTGAGGTGATGGCGCTGGCGCCCGTCCCTTGCCGTGACATGACGGCTCACCGTAGGAGGCACGTACCGGAGGCCGGACCGCGGCGATGCCAGGACCGGTCGGGGGTTGTCCGATTACGAAAGGAGTGATGCAGTGAACCCGAATATGAAGGAAATGATGAGACAGGCCCATCGCCTCCAGGCGAAGATGACTCAGCTCCAGGATGAGCTCGCCACCAGGACGGTCGAGGCCTCGGTGGGTGGAGGTATGGTGAAGGCCGTAGCCACCGGCAAGTCTGAAATCGTCTCGGTGACCATCGAAAGAGAGGTCGTCGACCCCGATGATATAGAAATGCTCCAGGATCTGGTGGTCGCCGCCGTCAATGACGCCCTCGGCCGGGCCAAGGCCATGATGGAAGAGGAGATGGGCAAGCTCACAGGCGGAATGAGGATTCCTGGACTGTTCTGACATGGCTGCGGCCTCGGCTTTCCCCCCTGCCCTCATCAGGCTCATCAGGAATCTGGAGCGACTCCCGGGAGTCGGCGACAAGACAGCCACGCGATTCGCCTTGCAGATATTGAGGTGGTCCGGGGCGCAGGCCAGAGAGCTTTCCGCCTCCATCGGGGAACTCCACGGAAAGATACGGTTGTGCGCGCAGTGTCATACATTTTCCGAACAGGATCCCTGCCCGATCTGCGCGGACCCGAAGCGGGAATCTTCCGTGATTTGCGTGGTAGAGGATCCGGGTGATCTGCTGGCCCTGGAAAAGGCCGGGGCCTTCCGGGGCCGTTACCATGTGCTCCATGGGGTGTTGGCCCCAATGGAGGGGATCGGTCCGGAGCAGTTGAAGATACAGGCCCTGCTGGAGCGCGTGGACAGGGACGGCATTCAGGAGGTGATCGTGGCCACCAGCAGTACCGTGGCGGGAGAGGCGACCGCCGTTTACGTGTCCGACCTTCTGCGGAAGCATCGGGTCAAGGTGACCAGGATTGCGTGCGGTCTCCCTATGGGGATGGATTTGAAATACGCCGACAGAATGACACTCCAGCGGGCCCTGGCTGCCCGCTGCGACATGGCGCCATAGCTGCTGCTAGGCTGTGATTCAAGGCGAGGAGCCTGGCGCGAGAGCAGGCACACCGGCCCAGCCTGCGGAGGGTGCCTGCCCTCATGCCATTCTGATCCGCACTGCCTGGGCGTGGGCGCCCAATCCTTCTGTCTCCGCAAGTCGGATGATGTCCTCCGCCTCCTCTTGGAAGGCCGTTCGGGTGTAAGCGAGAAGGCTCGATCGTTTCAGAAAGGTCTCGACGCCCAGGGCGGACGAGAATCGCGCGGTCCCCATGGTGGGCAGCACATGATTCGGCCCGGCGATATAGTCTCCTACCGGCTCCGGCGTGTATGGTCCGAGAAAGACGGCTCCGGCGTGGCGTATCTTCGGAAGGAGTCCCCACGCATCCGCTGTTACGATTTCCAGGTGTTCAGGCCCGATCCTGTTTGCGACGGCGATCGCAGTGTCGGTGCTGTCGACCACCAGCAACAGTCCGTTGTCCTCCAAGGACTGCGCCGCGGCCTCTTTTCTGGCAAGCCCCTCGACCTGGCGCGCCAGTTCCCGGGCCACATCTTCGGCCAGCCTGCTGGAAGTCGTGATGAGGACCGCAGTGGCGAGCGGGTCGTGTTCCGCCTGGGACAGCAGGTCGGCGGCCATGTAGGAGGCCCGGGCTGTTTCGTCGGCGAGGACGACAACTTCGCTGGGCCCTGCCACCATGTCGATTCCGACGATCCCGGCCACCATTTTTTTGGCAAGGGTGACGTAGATGTTGCCAGGTCCCACAACCACGTCGACCTGGCGGACGGTTTCAGTCCCGAAAGCCATGGCCCCTATGGCCCAGGCGCTACCCATCTTGTATATCTCTGACACACCGGCCTCCGCGGCAGCCACGAGCAGGTGGGGATTCACCGTCCCGTCATGCCGGGGGGGGGTCGCCAGGACGATACGCCCGACTCCCGCGATGCGTGCGGGGATGGCATTCATCAGGACCGAGGAAACCAGAGGGGTCTCGCCTCCCTTGCCCCCGGGCACATAGAGCCCCGCGGCGTCCACCGGCCGGACCATCTGCCCGAGGATGACTCCATTTTCCCGAGTCGTGATCCAGGATTGAGGCACTTGCCGGGCATGGAATGTCTCTATGTTGTCGGCGGCTTTTCTGAGGCTGGCGAGGAAGTCCTGACTCACCCTTGCGTATGCCTCTTCGATTTCGGCCGCCGCCGTGACCAAATTTTCCACCTCGAGATCCGGGGCGTCGAATTGACGGCCGTACTGGACGAGGGCTTGGTCTCCGTCCGATCGGACGCGGCGCAGGATCTCCCTGACGGATTCTTCGTGGCGCCCGGAGGATTCCAACTGGCGGCGGATGAGAGAGTGGACGCGGTTTTGTCCCTCTGCGGTGTTGTAAGAGATGGGCTTCAACATGGGTTTCCGTCCTTACGAGTGGTTTCGCTTCAGGTGATAAGGATTCGAGTCAGCCTGAAGAGCAACACCATGAGGATGCTGGCGGCGGTCCATTTCAGAAAGAGTCTGGCGGCCACAGCTGCGGGGAGTTTCCCGGTGGCGGATACGCACGGCAAATACCCTGCCAACACGAGGTCAAGAGCGCCTGTGTACCAGACACATTCCATGGGCTGTTTACTGCGTCCGCCGTTTTCGCCTCTCAGGCCAGCAGCACGGCCATGATACCAGCGAGAAAGATTCCGTCAAAGGTGCCGGCTCCGCCGATGGATGCCACAGGGGCATGGAGCTTTTTGATATCGCTGATATGAAGGAGATCTGCTCCGATCAGGGTCCCCATGGATCCGGCGATGTAGGCGACTGCGGGAGCGTGGTCGTCTGAAGCGATCAATACGGCGACCAGTGCGGAAAGCAACGGTGGCACGAAGAGGGGAAGGGCGATGCCGACCCCTGGCACGGGCCTGGCCAGTCCATGGGTGACGAAGGCGATCAGGGCGGTTCCCAGGAGGGGCTCAAAAAGGAGCTGCCACCTCACGAGGAGATACAGGGAGAGCACCATGGGAACCAGCGCGCCGCCGACGTTGACGGCTATCACCGTGCCAGGAAATCGGGGTGCCGGTATCCTGTAGGTGATGCCGAAGACGTTTACAAAGGCGGGCTGGCGCCCCAGCTCCCCGGGGATCCGCCTGACCGGGATGTTGACGTGACTGCCGAGAAGGGAGGACAGGAGAAAGGCAAAGACCTGGCCTGGCCCGAGTCCGATCTTTTCGAATGCGATGGTCATGATGCCGATCTGCAGCAGGGCAAAAAGGACGATGAGCCCGACTAGGAGAACAACAAAGACAACCACCGCGAAGGGACTGAAGATCATTATCGCTTCCCTGGATGCACCGGCAGCGGGTCAAGCTTGAATCCGATGAAAACAGGGGATACCTGGATTTCGGGCGTCACTCGATCCGTATGGCCACGTACCTGCTCATTTCGCCGGCGCGGATCCTGAACAGAATCCGTCCCGATTGTTGAGAAGGGGCCAGGGCCGATAGCAGTTCCGCGGTGTTGTGCACCCGTTTTCTGTTCACCTCCTCGATGAGGTGGCCGGGTCTGATGCCGGCCCTGGCAGCCGGGCTGTCGGGCTTCACCTCGGCGACGAGCGCCCCCTGGTCCTCCTCGTAGCCCAGTTGCGCGGCAAGTTCGGAAGTAAGATCCTGCATCACCAGGCCGATCTTATCTAGGAATTCGTTCTGGCTGACTTCGGAACCCATTCCTGCGGGCTGCTCGCCGACGGTGATCCCGACTGACTTGGGCTTGCCATCGCGGAGGATGTCCAGGGTTATCTTGCTGCCCGGGGCGGTGAGGGCGATTTTATTGCGCAGTTCGTTCACGTTGCCGACCTTTTGCCCGTTGAGCTTCATGATGATGTCGCCCTGTTGCAGGTCCCCTTTGGCCGCTGGAGAACTCTCAGAGACCTCGGCGACCAGCACGCCGTCGGTGTCTTCGAGTCCGAAGGATGATGCCAGTTCCTCGTCTATGTCCTGAATCACGACTCCCAGCCATCCCCGCGTGACTTTCCCCCCTTCGATGAGCTGTTGTTCGATCGCCTTGACCATGTTGATCGGTATAGCGAATCCGATTCCCATGTAGCCGCCGCTCCTCGAGAATATGGCGGTGTTCATGCCTATGGCCTCGCCCCTTATGTTGACCAGGGGCCCGCCGGAGTTTCCCGGGTTGATGGCCGCGTCGGTCTGGATGAAGTCCTCGTAATCATTGATTCCGACCCGGCTCCTTCCCTTGGCGCTCACCACGCCTACGGTCACCGTCTCCTGGAGGCCGAACGGATTGCCGATGGCGATTACCCACTCGCCCACCTCGAGGGCATCGGAATCCCCCAGAGCGAGGACAGGAAGACCTGCGGCGTCGATCTTGATCACTGCTACGTCGGACTGAGGATCGGTTCCCACGAGCTCCGCTTCGAATTCCCTTCCGTCGGACAATTTCACCTTGATCACGTCGGCGTCGCCCACGACATGGTTGTTGGTGAGGATGTAGCCGTCTTCCTTGATGAGGAAGCCGGAGCCCTGTCCCATCTGGCGGAATTTTTGCGGAGCCTGCTGTCTGGGACGCCCGTGGGGCCCGAAAAATTTTTCGAAAAAGGGATCGTTAAAGAATTCAAACGGGTCCTGAAACTGAAACGGCGAGGTCCCGCCGCCCCTTTCCATGGTCTTTTCCACTTGCACGAAGACGACGGCAGGGGTCACCTTCTTGGCCACTGCCGAAAAGGCCTTTGCCGTTCTGTCAAGGAGCGCTATATCCTGCTCCTCGACCCCGGACATGGCGTGGCTTCCTGCCGTACTCGCCAGAAAGGCGGCGGTCCAGAATACGAGAAAAAGCCAGCGCGAAACAGGGCTCGGATATCTCTTCAGGCGCATTGTCTCCTCCTGTTGTCTCTCATTGCGTGCCCGCCTTCGGGCCAGGGCTCGATCGCCCTGCGAGGGCGGAGCGGTCTGCGGGGTCATTGCAGTCCTTCCACTATCTTCTTGAATTCGCCAGCACTCATGATTTCTTCCATGAGAAGACGATTCGCGACCTCTTCCAGCGCCCCCCTGTGGGCCTGGATGATTTGCCGCGCCCTTGATTCCTCTTCGCTCAGCACCCGCCGGACCTCCCTGTCCACAGCGGCTGCCAACTCGGGGCTCATGTTTTCCGCCGGCTGGGGGATCCCTGGTGCCCTGAGGAACGGGGCCGTCTCGCGGGACAGCGCCACAGGGCCGATCGCCTCGCTCATTCCGAACCGGCAGACCACGCTCCTGGCCATCTCGGTGGCGATTTCCAGATCGTTTTGGGCCCCTGAACTCATTTCCTTCAGTACCACTTCCTCGGCCACGCGTCCACCCATGGAGACACAGATTTTGTCCAGGATTTCGCTCTTGGTCATGAGGAATCTCTCTTCCTCGGGGAGTTGGAGCGTGTAGCCCAAGGCTGCGCGGCCCCGTGGAATGATGGATATCTTGGCCACCGGCGCAGTGCCGGGACAGTGATAGGCCACCAGGGCATGGCCTGATTCGTGGACAGCCACCCGCCTCCGCTCTTTCTCTCCCAGCCGCCTGCTCTTGCGCTCCGGGCCGGTCATGACCTTTTCCACCGCAGCCTCAAGATGGGCCTGGCCGATTACAGTGGCACGCCCCCGGGCGGCGAGGAGCGCCGCCTCGTTCATGACGTTGGCGAGATCGGCCCCGGAAAATCCGGGTGTCATTAGGGCCAACGCCTTCAGGTCTACATCGGGGGCCAGGGGCTTGCCCCGGGCGTGAACCTGGAGAATGGCCTCCCTGCCAGCAATGTCCGGGGCGTCGAGCACCACTTGGCGGTCAAAGCGGCCCGGACGCAGGAGGGCAGGATCCAGCACCTCCGGGCGGTTCGTGGCGGCAAGGAGGATCACCCCGATATTGGGCTCAAAGCCGTCCATTTCCACGAGCAACTGGTTCAGGGTCTGCTCTCTCTCTTCGTGGCCTCCGGCGACGAGCCCCCCGCTCCGGAATTTTCCTATGGCGTCTATCTCGTCTATGAAAACAATACAGGGGGCGCTTTCCTTCGCCTGAGTGAAGAGATCTCTGATGCGGGCGGCTCCCACACCCACGAACATCTCTACGAATTCCGATCCGGAGATGCTGAAAAACGGTACCTCCGCCTCGCCGGCCAGTGCCCTGGCAAGGAGGGTTTTCCCTGTCCCCGGCGGACCGAGCAGGAGGACGCCCTTGGGTATCTTCGCCCCGAGAACTTCGTATTTCTGAGGGTTTTTGAGAAACTCCACCACCTCGGCGAGTTCTTCCTTCGACTCGTCGCAGCCGGCCACGTCCGTGAACCGGACACCCGTATCCCGTTCCACGGCGACTTTCGCCTTGGATTTTCCGATGGAAAGCAGGCCGGCGCCGGGGCGGCCCATGGCTCGAAGGAGCAGGAACCAGAGCCCGACCCAGAAGAGGATCGGCAGGACCGTGCCCCACAGGAGCTGATTGATCAGGCTCTCCTGGACACCGGTGTAGTTGATCCGGCTTGCCTCGAGCTCTTCCAGGAGTTTCGGATCTTCCACCCTGACCGTGGTGAACAGGAAAAGGTTTTCCGGCTCCGGGAGTCCTTCCTGAAGCCTTTGCCGGAGTCCTTGCAGACCTCCTCCGGGTCCCCCTTTGGGCCGCCCCGCCTCCCCGTCGGTTTTTGGGTTATGGATGCGGGTCAACCGCTCCTCGATGCCGCGCAATTCGGCCTCGGAGCCCGTAAAGGCCAGGCCGGTAAGCCTGTCCTTTTCAAGACGCAGGTCGAGCACCCGGCCGGCACGCACGAGATCCTTGAAATGGGCATAGGAGATCTCCCTGGTCTGCATCTGCAGCCAGATGTGAGGCAGGCCGAAGATGATCAGAAGTCCCACGGCCCAGTAAATGCCGTGAAAGATGAGTCTGTGCCGGTCCTTGTCCGTCATGTGTAGGCTACGGTAGGGAACGCCTGCCCGCGTGTCAAGAAGGCTGCACGCCGGGCAGGTCTCTGTATTCTCGCCCATCGTCCGGTCTGCGGAACCGGCGGGTCGATACCCCGGCAGGATTACAGCCGGCAATCCCGCCGTCCGCAGCGTTCGCACCCCGGCGGAGATGGATTCAGGGGCACAGGGTCCCAGGAATCCACCTCCGCCTGCCATTTTCGAAAAGGCGGGGAAGCTTTACTCGGCTGTGGAAAGCAGTTCCTTGTTGATGGTCACGGGATACTGGGCCTTCAATTTTTCCGTGAGCTCAGTGAGGATCTTTTGTTGTTTCTCGCCCTGGAGTTTGTTCCGTATCTGGTCCTTGGAGTCATCAAACGCCTTTTCGGATGGGGCCTTTTTCTCCTGCACCTGGATGATGTGGTATCCGAACTGGGTCTTGACGGGTTCGCTCAGTTCCCCGGGTTTCATGGCAAAGGCAACGGTCTCGAATTCAGGCACCATGCGGCCTCGCGGGAAGAAATTGAGCTCGCCGCCCCGGCCCTTGCTTCCAGGATCATCGGAGTATTCCTTGGCCATTTCGGCGAAATCACTTCCGGATTCCAGTTTTTTCTTGATGTCCTTGGCCTTCTCTTCCGCGGCGGTCCAGGTTTTTTCATCGGATTCCGGCGGAACCTTGACGAGTATATGCCTGGCCTTCACCTGTTCGGGTTCCGTGAATTCCTGCTTGTTGCCGTCGTAGTAAGCCTTTGTTTCTTCCTCTGAGACCTGGCCTTTTTCTTCCATCTCCCTCTGCATCAATTCCTGCGCGAGGAGCGAGTTTCGAATGTCCTCCAGTCTGGCCAGGAACTCCGGGTCCTGGTCGAGCTTCCGGTTCTTCGCCTCCTGCGCGAGCAGCGTGATCTGGACCCAGCGGTCCAAGAATTGTTCCTTCATCTGCGGATTCTGAAGCAGCATCATCTGCAGTTGGGGCGGCATGGACGCCACCTGCTTCTCGAATGCCTCCACCGTGAGTTTGTACGGCCCCACCTGGGCGAGTACAGCTTCTTCTTGAGCCGAGGCAGGAATCGGGCACTGGAGCGGAATCAACACGATTGCTCCCAGGACTACCAAAAATTTGAAAGGGGAGCAGGCCAAACGGTTGCTGTTCATAGGGTTCTCCTTTTGTTGTGTCCCAATCATGTGGACAGTAGTTGCGATTGACGTACGATGGAGCGAGGCGGATACAATCCCGGCTTCACCGCGGCATTTGGAGCCACCATCGAAAAAGGGCCCAGCAATGTCCCTGGATTCATGACGGAATTGCAGCCTGTCTGGACCCCGTCCCCCAGAATCGCTCCCAGCTTCCGGCGTCCCGTGTCGACGGTGCCGCCTCCGGTCCGCAAGGTGACATTCCCTTCGGCGAAGCGAAGGTTCGCGAGCTTGGTGCCTGCCCCGAGATTTACCCTCTGGCCGAGGACGCTGTCCCCGATGTAGGCGAAGTGTCCTGCCTTGGCCCCGTCCAGAAAGATCGAATGCTTGATTTCGGTGGCGTGTCCAACCACGCACTCGCTTCCGATGAGGCAGTCGCCTCGGACGTAAGCGCCGTGCCGGACCTCGGTGCGATCCCCGATGATGGTCGGACCTTGAATCAGGGCAAAGGGTTCCACCACCACCGCGGTTCCGATCTGTACCTGGTCATCCGGGAAGACCGCCCCGGCGGCGATCAGAGACGCATGGGGGATCCGCTCCCCGCCGACCCAGATTTCGACCCTGCCTTTCGATGCGTCGCCCCTGACGATTTCAAATCCGTCCGTCATCCAGCCGTCAGGCAGCAATACGACCGGCGAACTCAAAGGGACACCCGGTCTGGCGATTCCGGGCAGATTGGGACGGATACGGGCACGGAGGTATCGTTTGAGTCGATCCAGGGCTGTCCAGACCGCGACATCCTCCGAAAAGAGATCAGCCACCCGTTCTGGGATCCCTTGAAAAAACAGCGAACTGCTGAAGGGAGAAGACGACATCGTCCGTAACGCTCCCGCCTTGGTCTAGAGGCGGTCCCCCTGGGCGGCGTCCCTGATCAGGCGTCTGGCGATCTCGATATCGTAGAGATGCAAGGGGGCCTTGCCTTTTCTGCCTTCTTCCATGTAGAGTCCAGCAGCCTGCACGACCGCGTCCCAGCTCACCCAGCCGTGTTCGTCCCAGAGCGTCGGGTCGTCCGCATCCCACATCCTGAATTGTACGGAGTCGAAGCCGGGCCGCACATACATCCGCAGTCTTTTGTTTTGAAGGACAGGATAATAATAAATTCCTCGTTCGTCCTGCATCCTGCTTGATCCTTGATATGCCTCGGAGGGCGGTTAAGAAAACAGGGCCAAGCTAAACCCTGTGCGGCGTGCGGTCAACCTTTTCCATGAAATCCGCACCATGTCCTTGAGACTGCAGGAGGGTTCTCCGATAAGCATGAGAAGGGGGGCCTCGGACTCGGCGCCCCTGCGGTGCCAGCCAGCGGTGAACGTGGCTTTCGGGCAACAATGTGGCTCATCGTCCCTGAATCTTGCTGAAAACCGGTCCGGAGGGAGGAATGGAAAAAGGCCTGCATCTGGCGGTGCAGTGCCCTGTGGGGAAACAGGATTGTCCCCTGGGTGCCGAATTGGTACGGCTGAGGCAGGAGTGCGCGAGACTGGCCGAGATGGTGGACACGGACAGCCTCACTGGCCTGCACAACTACAGGCATTTCCTGCGGGCCCTGGACCGGGAGATGGAGCGTACCCGGCGCACCGGCCTCCCCACGGCCCTCATCATGATAGACCTCGATCATTTCAAGAACGTGAACGATACCTACGGTCACGAAACCGGCAACGAGGTTCTGTGCGCCACGGGTGCGCTCTGGAAGGGAAATATCAGAAAAATTGATACGTTGTGCCGGTACGGTGGCGAGGAATTCGGAGTGATCCTGCCTGGCACGAGACTCCATCGGGCCGTGCGCACGGCGGAACGCCTGCGGCGCGTCCTTGGGGATTCTCCGGTGGATCTCGGCGGACGTTCACTCTTCTTGACCGCGAGTTTTGGTGTGGATGTCTTCGAAGCAGGGGATGATGATTCGATTCAGGCCTTTGTGGAACGTGTGGATCAGTTTCTTCTGGCGGCCAAGGCGGAGGGGCGCAACCGCGTTTGCTCCAGCACGGCGGCGGCGGAACCGGAACCTACGGAGTTGAGTCAAGAGGAGAGGAGGGCCCTTCTGGGTGACAGTACATAGCAACAGAGTCCGTGTCGAGGATCGTCGATGATTTTTCAGGAAATACCTCTCATTCCAGGCGGCGCGTCAAGGGTCGTTTGTTTCAGCAGCGGCAAGGGGGGGGTCGGAAAGACCAGTGTCGCCATCAATCTCGGTCTCGCGCTCGTGGAGAAGGGGCGCAAGGTCCTCTTGGTGGACGGCGACCTTGGGCTGGCAAATGTGGACGTGATGCTGGGCCTGACCGTGCGGACCACCATCCGCGACGTTTTGGAGCGCGGGGACGACCCGATGCAGGCGGTGGTCTTTCCAGAACCGGATTTCGGGGTGCTCCCCGCAAGTTCCGGCGTACCGGAAATGGTGAATCTGGGGCCTGAAGACCACGACCAGCTGGCTGGAGTCTTCGGCTCCATTGCCAAGGCGTTCGAGTATGTCCTCATCGACACGGCGGCGGGGATCGGCCCTTCGGTGCTCTGGCTCAATTCCCTGGCGGACTACAATACGGTGGTGCTGAATCCCGATCCCGCGGCACTCACCGACGCCTATGCACTCATCAAGGTCCTGCACCGGGAGTACCGGCGGGAGATCTTTCACCTGCTGGTGAATCTGGTCAGGGACGAGCGGGAGGGCATACAGGTTTGCGAGGGGCTTGCAAAGGTAGTAAGAAAGTTTCTCGGGATTTCTCTGGAATATCTCGGTTCTGTGCCCAGGGACCCGGAAGTGATCAGGGCCGTCCGAGAGCAGGTTCCTTTCGTGCGGCAGCGACCTGGATGCAGGGCAGCCGGGGCGGTGAGAAAGCTGGCGGACTCGCTGGAGGCATGGGCCTGCTTGCCGGGAGGCAAGGGAGAATCCGGTCAGAACTACGCATAAGGGCCAAAACGGCAACACAATGACATCACGGCGCCTTCCGTGGGGAGATGACGTCTTTCTCGCGGATTTTCACATCCATTCCCGGTTCAGCAGGGCGACCAGCCCGGATATGCGCCCGGAGAGGCTCGCTCGGGTGGCGAAGCAAAAGGGGATAGCTGTCGTCGGCACCGGGGATTTCACCCATCCCGCACACCTCGCAGAGATCGCAGAGGATCTGGAGCCTGACGGCGCGACAGGACTTTCCGTGTGCAGGGCGGTTCCAGAGGGCCCTCGATTCATCCTGACTGCCGAGGTGGCCAACATTTTTACCCAGGGCGGCCGGAATCGCCGGATACATTCGGTCCTTTTCGCCCCTGATCTCGCAGCGGCACGAGAGATACAGGGCAGGCTGGCCGAGGCGGGCAATGTGGCTTCGGACGGGCGGCCCATATTCGGCTTTCCGGTCAAGGAACTTGTGCGGATGGTTATGGACGTCTCTCCCCAAAGCCTGGTGGTTCCGGCCCATGTCTGGACCCCCTGGTTTTCGCTCTTCGGGGCCATGAGCGGATTTGATTCCCTGGTGGAGTGTTTTCAGGAACAGAGCCACCACATCCATGCCTTGGAAACCGGACTTTCCTCCGATCCTCAAATGAACTGGCGGCTTTCCGGCCTTGACGGCTATACACTGATTTCGAATTCCGACGCCCATTCTCCCTCGAAGCTCGGCCGGGAGGCCAACGTCCTCTCCTGCCCCCGCACCTATGCAGACATTGTAAGGGCGATCAAGGATCCCGCTCTGGGCTTTGAGGGGACTCTGGAGTTCTTCCCCGAGGAGGGGAAGTATCACTATGACGGCCACCGGGCCTGCGGGGTCTGCATGAGGCCCTCGGAGACCCTGGCGCACAATGGGCTCTGCCCCGCCTGCGGCCAGCCCGTCACGGTGGGGGTGCTGCACAGGGTGGAACAGCTCGCCGACAGAAGAGACGGCTTCGTGCCCCCAAACGCCAGGCCCTGTGTTCATCTGATTCCCCTGGAGGAAATCATCGCCGAGGCCTTCGGCCTTCGCGGCATCACCGCCAGGGTGCGAAGAGAGTATCAGAGGCTCGTACACCTTGCCGGTTCTGAAATGAGGATACTCCTTTGGGCCGAGGAAGCCGAGCTCGCACGATTCGTCCCCGAGAGGGTACTCGAGGGTATAAGGCGCATGAGGAGCGGAAGGGTAAAAATCAGACCCGGACACGATGGCGTGTACGGAGAGATCAGACTCTTCTCCACGGAGGAACGGCTTCAGGGAGGCTGTCCCGGAAACGTCGACAAGGGCGGGGGCGGAGCCACACAGATGCGCCTTTTCTGATTTTCTGATGCCGCTGAAAGTACCCTATCTGCGGCGTTGCTCATATTTCTCGTCATGCTGCCCCTTCCACCGGTGAGACAGATTCCGGGCTTTCTGCCGGAGTTCCGTCTCCGGGGATCAGCTTTTTCCCATCCAGTTTGAGTATCCGCAGCGAAGCGGTACGGAAATCTGTAAGGTCAAGTACCGATTTGACGATCTCCGACGGTTTGGGTTTTGGCCCGGAGGCAACGGAAAGCGCCAGGATGAGATTGCAGCCCGGGGTCTTTCCTCCTTCCTGCGTATGGTCTCCGGGCCACGGCGGGCGGACAGCCGATGCCGCCGCCCTCTCCTCTTCCGCAGAGGCGAGGCGGAGGGTCTGGACGTGTTCCATCAGGTCAAAGGTGGCCGTCTTTCTCTGGAAATTTCGCGTCAGGCGCCATTTGGACGCCGAGTGGAATGCATTGAGGGCCTTCTCAGCCGTGCCCGGAGCGACTTCGGGCACCCGGACGAGGTATGACTGGGTGATCGGGAGCGGCAAGGAGGTGCCGGCGGTCATGAGTTCTCCCCTCAGGATCTCGATGCCCGGCGGGAGTTCCCGGTTGATGCCGGCGCAGACACGTGCAGGGTCAATGGGGTCCGTCAGGACCACGGACATGGGTTCTCCGAGGCTTTCGGTTCCCACTGGGAGAGCTGGCCCGAAGGAGAATCTGGGCATGGGATGATGGCCCTGGGTGTAGACCAGGGGCAGGCCTGCCCGTCTGGCCGCCCGGTGGAAGACGTGCACGACTTCGAGGTGCCCGAGAAAGCGGGCGTCGCCGGTCTTGCTGAATACCATGCGATAATTGAACCGGGGGGAACCGTCGCAGGTCGAAGGTATCGGAGCCGCCTCCCGCGGGGGGAGCACGGTGTCCCCGAGGGTGCACGTGATCGGCCTGAGGGCGACGAAATCGCAGACTCCGCAACCCTGGCATTCTCCCTGCCTGCAGTCGGGGGTGAGAACCTCCCTCCGTGCCCGTTCTCTTTCCTGGATCAGGAAGTCGCGTTGCACGCCTGTGTCTACATGGTCCCAGGGCAGTGGTTCATCGATGTCTCGGGGTTCAATGTATTGTTGGAGGTCGATACCCGCAGCCGCAGCGGCGTCGTCATAGAGATCCGGTCTGGCATGATCGCTCCAGGCGTCAAGGCGCGATCCTCGGCTCCACGCCCTGTGCAGGACCTCGGCTATCCGCCGGTCGCCTCGTGAGAAGGCGCCTTCGAGAACGCTCTGCCGCGGGTCGTGCCATTTGAGCTGGATGGCGCGGCTGCGCAGCTGGGAACGGAGGAGTTCGATACGGTCTCTCGCCTCTTCTGCCGAAAGCTGTCCCTCCCACTGAAACGGCGTGTGGGGCTTCGGGACGAAGGTACCGACACTCACGGTCACCTGGCGGCCTTGCCCCCGGCCGCCGGCAGCCAGGACCCTGCGGGCGAGTTCGGCAATCTCCAGGACGTCCTCCCGGGTTTCGGTCGGGAGCCCCACCATGAAGTAGAGTTTGATGTTTTTCCATCCCGCGGCGAATACCCTGCCGGCGGTTTCGAGGAGATCATGCTCCGAGATCCCCTTGTTGATGACTTTGCGGAGTCTTTCAGTTCCGGCCTCGGGGGCCAGGGTAAAGCCGGTTTTCCTCACTTTCCGTATCTCCGCCGTGATTTCCGGTGTGAGGGTTCCGACCCGAAGGGAGGGAAGGGACACAGCCACGTGCTCGGAACGGGAGCGATCCATGAGGCTGGCCAGGACAGGGGCCAGGCATCCGTAATCCCCGGTGCTCAATGAGAGAAGAGAGATCTCTTCCCAGCCGGAGGCCCGAAGACCCTGGTCCGCGAGTGTCAAGACCCGTTGGGGAGACCGCTCCCGAACCGGCCTGTAGGTGATGCCGGCCTGGCAGAAACGGCAACCGCGGGTGCAGCCTCTGGCCACCTCCACACCGAGGCGGTCATGGACGATCTGCAGAAAAGGGATGACCGGGCGGACGGGAAACGGGGCGTTGTCGAGATCGCTGATCACCCTCCTTCGCACCTTGCCGGGGCCGGATTTTTCAGGGTGCAGACCCAAGAATCGTCCGGTCGGGTCATGGTCGGCGCAGTACAAACTGGGAACATAGACGCCCTCGATGCGTGCCAGGACATCGAGAAGTTCTTCTTTCTTCTCCCGGCTCTCCTTCCAACTCCGCACAAGCCGGGCAATTTCCTCTATGGCCTCCTCGCCGTCGCCCACGAGAATCGCGTCGAATATGTCGGCGACGGGCTCTGGGTTCAGGGAACAGCTCCCGCCTCCCAGAATCAGAGGCCATTGAGAGTCTTTCCGCTCACGGTGCCACACAGGGATGCCAGCCAGGTCCAAAACGGTCAGGATATTGCCGTAGCAGAGTTCATACGGGAGGGTGACGCCGAGTATGTCGAAGTCGAGCAACGGCCGGCGTGTCTCCAGGCCCGCCAGCGGCACTCCCCGTTTTCTCAGGAGGGCCTCCATGTCCAGGTCCGGACAGAAGACCCGGTCCGCAAGGGCCCATGGGAGGTCGTTGAGGATGTGATAGAGGATCTGGAGCCCCAGATGCGACATGCCGATCTCATAGAGGTCCGGGAAGACCAGGGCGGTTCTGACGGCGGCACCGTTCCAGGGTTTGCGTCTGGCGTGGACCTCGGTGCCCAGATAGCGGCCCGGCCGCCTGACATGGGGAAGAAACGCTTCGAGGTTCATGGAGGCGCCAGAGTACCCCAGGTATACGCCCGGGGCAAGAAGGCCGGAGGCCTGTGAGTCGTGGCCCTGGACGCCATGGAGCGCGGGACTCGAGGCTTGCTCCCCGGCGCCCCAGTGTTTAGAGTAGGCCCGAAAACGATCCGAGGCGTCGGTTCCGGTTTTCGGTCTGCAGATTGCCTTTCTTGGCCGTGCATCAAGGGGGGGTGAATCATGGGGAAGGTCGTGAATGTGGGCCTGCTGGGGTTCGGCACTGTGGGCGCCGGCGCTGCCAGGATTCTCCTGGAAAGAGCAGAGCTTCTGGAGCAGAGAACGGGCGCAGCCATCCGGCTCGCCCGGGTCTGCGATCTGGATATCACAACCCCGCGGGGAGTCCAAATCCCGTCCGGCGTCTTGACCACCGATGTGAAGGACCTGCTGGACGATCCACAGATCGATGTATTCATCGAGCTGATAGGAGGAGTGGGGGTTGCGCGGCGATTCGTGATGGAGGCCGTCGAGAAGGGCAAGCATGTGGTCACGGCCAACAAGGCCCTGCTGGCCACCCACGGCCACGAGATCTTCGAAGCGGCCACCCGCCGCGGGGTGACGGTAGGTTTCGAGGCCAGCGTCGGGGGTGGAATCCCGGTGATCAAGACCCTCCGTGAAGGTCTTGTGGCGAATCGAATTCACACTGTGATGGGCATCATGAACGGCACTGCGAACTATATCCTCACCAGGATGACAGACGAGGCCAGGGCGTTTCAGGATGTACTCAGCGATGCCCAGCGCCTTGGATATGCTGAAGCAGACCCGACCTATGACGTCGAGGGAGTCGACACGGCGCACAAACTGGCCATCGTGGCGACCCTCGGTTTCGGTACTCCGGTGGCACTGTCCGACATTTATGTGGAGGGAATCGCGCGACTCACGCCTCTGGACATGGAATACGCCAGGGAATTCGGGTACCGGGTCAAGCTCCTCGCCATAGCCAGACTGTCACCGCAAGGTCTGGAACTCAGGGTCCATCCGGCCATGCTCCCTGCCGGGCACCTCCTGGCGCAGGTCGGCGGGGCATTCAACGCATTTTATTTCATCGGTGATTCCGTAGGCAAGGTTCTTCTGTACGGTCTCGGGGCCGGCCGGATGCCTACAGGGAGTGCTGTTGTGGCCGACCTGGTCGACATTGCCAGGGACCTCGTGCAGGGGGGGGCTCCAACAGGGAGGGTCCCGCCTCTGGGGATCCCGTTCCATGCCCTGCAAACCGTGCCGAAAAGCCCCATGGAGGCTTTGGTGGGGAGATATTACGTGCGGTTTTCCGCCGTTGACCGTCCAGGCGTGCTTGCGAGAATTTCAGGAATCCTCGGCGACCTTGGGATCAGCGTGGCATCCGTAGTGCAAAAGGGTCGGGGGCGGGAGGCCTCCGTGCCCATTGTCATGCTGACCCACGAAGCCAGAGAGGCGCAGGTCCGGCAGGCCCTGGCAAGGATCGATGCCTTGGAGGTGGTCTCGGACAAGACCGTAGTCGTCCGCATTGAGGATCACCAGGCGTTGGAGGAAAAAATTGACGAGGAGCGCCGACAGTGAGTGATGAAAACGAAAAGATGGTGACTGAGGCGGGGGAGCCCCCCACGCAGGCCAGGAAGAGGGATCTGCCTGCCGCTCGGTACGTCATACTGGTAGGAGATGGCATGGCCGATCTGCCCATTGAGGAACTGGGCGGGAGGACGGTCCTGGAAGCCGCCCGGACGCCGGCCATGGACAGATTGGCGAAAATGGGCGAACTGGGCAGAGTGCAGACCATCCCCGAGGCCTTTCCCCCTGGCAGCGATGTGGCCAACATGGCCCTGGTTGGATATGACCCAGTCCAGTATTACACGGGGCGCGGTCCTCTGGAGGCGGCCGCCATGGGCATCAAGATGAATCCGGAGGATGTCGCATTTCGCTGCAATTTGGTGACGCTGGGTTTCAGAGAAGGACGGGTCTACATGCGGGACTACAGCGCGGGCCATATATCAACTTCAGAGGCCCATACCCTTATCCGGGATCTCGCCCCGCTGATCTCCGGCCGCTCTTTCGAAATTTTCCCCGGCGTGAGCTACCGCCATCTCCTGTTGTGGCGGGGAGGGCCCGAAGGCATCGCCACGGCCCCCCCTCACGACCTGACGGGGACGGACGTCTCGGACGCCTGGCATACCTATGAGGAAGAGCCTCTTCTGTACGAGGTGCTCACGCGGGCGATGACGCTCTTTCACCGGCATGCGGTGAACGAGAAGCGCCGGGCAGAGGGAAAGTCCCCGGCGAATTCTCTCTGGCCGTGGGGGCAAGGCAGGCGCCCTTTGATGCCCACCTTGTACCAGCAGTACGGCATTGAGGCTGCGGTCGTGGCCGCTGTGGACCTGATCAAGGGAATCGGCGTGTGGGCAGGAATGCACGTGGTTTCAGTGCCGGGGGCAACAGGCTACCTGGACACAAATTATCTCGGTAAGGCCGAGGCCGCCTTGGCTGCCCTGGCCCGGTATTCTCTGGTCTTTGTGCACGTGGAGGCCCCGGATGAGGCTGGGCACATGGGAGACCTCCGGGAAAAGGTGCGGGCCATCGAGCGGTTCGACAGAGAGGTGGTCGGGCCTGTCATGGACGGATTGCGCGAAATGGGGGGGGCGTACCGGATCATGGTGGTCACGGACCATTTCACCCCGGTACAGCTCAAGACCCACGCCCACGGCGCTGTTCCATATGTCATTTACGACAGCACTGAACCGAAGGACAATCCTGATGCGGCGTTCCACGAAAGGGCGGCGGAGAAGAGCCCGATCCTTGTGACGCAGGGGCACGAACTCCTGCCCAGGTTCATCGGAGCCTCGCCGAAGGGCGTCGAGGTGAACCTGAAAAAGAAGTGAGATGAAGACGGGGCGTTCGAGCAGCACCCTCGAACTTCGTGAACCTGTCCACCGGCAGCAGTATCGGGTGGTGTATGCCGATACCGATACCGCCGGCGTAGTGTATTACGGCAGTTATCTCCGATTGTTCGAGATCGGCCGCACCGAGTTCATGCGGGCGATCCTGCGGCTTTCGTACCGTTCCCTGGAACTCCAGGGCGTTCATTTTCCGGTGAGCGAGAGCTATTGCCGGTACAAGGCATCGGCGGCCTACGACGACCTCTTGGAAATCGCCACTTCTCTGGGCCGGGTGACGCGAAGAACTCTCTGTTTCAATTATGAGATTCTGCGGACAGAAGATAGCAGGCTCCTCGCCCGGGGTTTCACGGGCCACGCCGCTGTGGATGATTCCGGCCGGTTGTGTGAACTGCCCGACACGCTCAAGGCCGCCATTGCCGGGGCGGATCCTTCCGGTTGACAGTCCTCCTCGCCCTGTTAATATGAATTTTCTGCTCCGAGACGACGTCTCGGGTCTTTCTGGGCTGGAACTCTGGATGACTATGGGCCAACTCCTCTGTCTCATCCGCCTTCTATGAGGTACTGGGTGGGTTGCTCGCCGTGAGTGCACGCATCCCGGAAGAGGTGATCCGAAGCGTTCTCGAGACGGTCAACATCCGTCACATTGTGGAGGAATACGTTCCACTCAAGAAAAGGGGCAGAAACTGGGTGGGTCTTTGCCCCTTTCATTCCGACAGTGATCCCTCCTTTTCGGTCAATGAAGAAAAGCAGATTTTTTACTGCTTCGGTTGTGGTCAGGGAGGTAATGTCTTTAATTTCCTGATGCGCATGCAAGGCATTTCCTTCATCGAGACGGTGAAGACTCTGGCGGCCCGGTACGGTATATCGGTCCCCGAAAGGCCCAGGACACAAGGTGAGACCCAGCGGCTGAAACACCGGGAGGAGATCATCCGCCTGAACGAGATCGCGGCGGCATTTTATGCAGAGCAACTGTCCAGGGCAGCCGGCGCTTCATCCGCCCGGGATTACCTGGAAAGACGCGGTCTTTCCCAAGAGGTGATAATGCGTTTCGGGCTGGGCTGGGCACCGGAATGGTGGGATGGGCTTGTGAACCATATCCAGGCCCTGGGCAAGATGGGGGAGACCGCCGAAGCGGCCGGGCTACTGATAGCAAGGGAGGGAGGCAGGGGTCATTACGACCGTTTCCGCGGCCGGGTGATTTTTCCCATTCATGACAGGCAGGGCAATGTGGCGGCCCTGGGAGGCCGCACCCTGGGTGACGCCCAACCGAAGTACCTCAATTCACCGGAAACCCTTGTCTACCACAAGGGGAGCATCCTGTACGGTCTCCATCACAATAAGGGGGCCATCAGGCGGGCTGGCAGGGGTTATGTCGTCGAAGGGTATATGGACCTTTTGGCCCTTGTGCAGGCCGGAATATCCAATGCGGTGGCCACATTGGGGACCGCCCTGACCGACGATCACGTGAAGCAGTTGGCCGGTCTATGCAAGGACTGGTTCCTGGTATTCGATGGGGACAGTGCCGGCGTCAAGGCGGCACTGCGTGCCCTCCCTCTGTGTTACAAGGCAGGACTCAGGGTCAAGGTGCTGGCCCTCCCGGCGGGCGATGATCCGGACACCTTTGTCCGAAGGGAGGGTGCCGATGCCTGGCAAGGCGCGTCCGAACAGGCCCTTACAGGTCTCGATTTCGTCGTAGAGAACGGATTGAAGGCATACGGGAGGGATCCCGATGGAAGGCACAGGATTCTGGAGGATGTGGTGGCGGTCCTGGAGCCCATTCCAGATGCCGTGAGGAAATCTCTCCTTGCTGGCCATGCCGCTCAACGGCTCGGGGTGAGGGAGGAGACACTCTGGGAATGCCTGGAAGCCGGCAGGAAAAATTCGATGAAAGCGGTTCGCTCCACATCGAACAGTTCATCGTGCACGCCGAAGGGGCGCGCTGGCGCGAAGTCAGCCGAGAGCGGGGCGGAGGCGCGGTTTGTAGGTTTCTTGCTCGGCCACCCCACGTACATGGGCGCCTTTTTGGATGACGGTCTGGAGATGTGGCTGGAAGATGGGCAGCTCCGGAGTCTGTGGACAGCCATGCTCCATGTCTACAGCATATCCGGGCGCCTTGACCTTTCCCAGCTGTTCGAACAGCTGGAGCCGCTGCCGGGGGTGAGGACCCTGGCCATGCAACTAACGGCAGCTTCTCCTCCCTGCGATGCGCCGGAGGAAATGTTTCGGAGCCTTCGCAAATATTGCGAAAACAGGCGCAAGAAGGCATTGAGGGTCCATATCCTGGAACAAATGAAGCATGCTTCGGAGGAGACTGACAACGAACATTTGCTCATGCAGATATTGAAACTCAGGTGATCTTCTGTGAGGCGAGATGAGCGGACGAGAGCCGGTGCGCGGGATTGGGAAGGAGGAGCAGATGAGGAAAGGAGACAACGGAGCACGCCCCCCATGGGGGGATGGGGACGACCATCCGGCGGACGATAATGAGCTTTCCGAGATCTTTCCCATGCGAGAGGAGGCGGGGGAGACCAGGTCAGGGTATGGATGGCTTCAGTTCGGCAAGGAGGAAGGCGTTGAGAAAGTGTTGAATCCCTCGGCGGAAACGGGGGCTCCTTCACTTCTCGTGGCCTGGGAGACGGTTTATGCCGAGCCTCCGGATGAGAGCACGGACGCAGAGCTGGAATCCTTCAGTGCATCCTTGGAAGAAGGTTCTGCCGAGGATGCAGCCCTTCCTCTGGGCGGCGCACGAGGGACCACCACCGATCCGGTCCGGATCTACTTGAAGGAAATGGGAGACAACGAACTCCTGTCCCGGGAAGAGGAAATGAATGTGGCCCGCTCCATGGAAGAAGGGGAACACGGTTTTGTCGAGGCCGCTTTTTATCTGCCCGCTGTCGTGGAAGCATTCCTGCAGAACGGATGGGTGCTGATCCGTGCCATTTCTCTCCCGGACGCTTCCGGATCGGAAACCGAGAGCGAAAGGATCCAGGTGAAGGCCGCCACCGGTGTGGGCCGGACGCATCTGAAGGGGACTCTCGATCAGGTTCAGAAGCTTCATGAGAAAAACATGAAGGTCCTCCAGGCCCTGAATGGACGGGCTGCCGCACAGGATGTGCCGCCGCTCAAGCAGCGGCTTCAAAAGAATCGGGCGGCCATGATGAACGCGTTCGGCAAGATCCGCATTGACAAACGTCTCATGGACGTGATCTGTCAGGCCTTTGAAAGGGAGAGTCAGGTTCTGGAGGCGATGCCCGAGGAGGAACTCTTGCTGTGTGCCGGTTTGTCCCGCAGGGAGTTGGCGCTGGTGGTGCGCCAATTCTGCGAAGGGGTGACCCTGGCCCGTAAATCCAAGGAACGTCTTATCCGCGCGAATCTGCGGCTTGTGGTGAGCATAGCCAAGAAGTATTGCTACCGCGGTCTTCACATGTCCGATCTCATTCAAGAAGGCAATATCGGCCTCATGAAGGCGGTAGAGAAGTTTGAATATGCCCGCGGATACAAATTCAGTACATACGCCACGTGGTGGATCCGTCAGGCGATAACGAGGGCCATAGCCGACCAGTCAAGGACCATACGGATCCCGGTCCACATGGTGGAGACAATGAACAAGGTCATTCGGGTCACCCGGGCCCTCATCCAGGAACGCGGAAAAGAGCCGTCGCCGGAGGAGGTGGCGGAACACCTCGGTCTCCCCAGGGAAAAGGTGTCCCAGATCCTGAAGATGGCCAAGGATCCCATTTCTCTCGAGACCCCTATAGGCAACGAGGAAGAGAGTCACCTGGTGGATTTCATCGAGGACAAGGATTCTCCGTCTCCCGACGAGGCCGCGCTCAACCTCAGCCTGGTCGAGCAGACTCGGATTGCCCTGGCGACCTTGACCCCAAGAGAGGAAAAGGTGCTGCGCATGCGTTTCGGCATCGGGGAGCTCTCGGACCATACCCTTGAGGAGGTGGGCAGGGATTTTCTGGTCACCCGGGAGCGTATCCGTCAGATCGAAGCAAAGGCGCTTCGAAAACTCCGGCATCCGAGAAGGAGCCGAAGACTCAGGAGTTTTGTCGACGGCTAGAACGCTGGTCCTGCAGGGTGTCAGGGATACACGTCAAGGGCCGAGCAACGGGGCCGGGGCCTCGCCCCGGAGCGTTTCGTCCCGTGTCGCCCATGCTCTGTCGCCGCTATGTCGATCCGGGCCTCTGCGGTTCGGATTTTCAGGAATTCAGGAAGCCGTGACCCTCATGACCTCCTCAAAGGAGGTGACGCCGGCCAGCATTTTTTTGCACGCATCGTAGCAAAGTGGAGTCATGCCCTCCTTTTGAGCCTGCTCCCTCAATGGCCCTTCCCCCCGTCTTTCGTGGATCATCCGCCTCAGGACATCGGAGACCGCGAGCACTTCATAGGTCCCGATCCGGCCCCAGTAACCCGTGTTCCTGCAACTGCTGCAGCCCGTTCCTTTCCAGACCTTGACCTTCTCGGCCTTGATCCTGCACCCTAGTCCAGGGAGCCGGTCTGCAGGCATGAGGAATGCTTGCTTGCAGTTCTTGCAGATCATTCGGACAAGCCTCTGGGCCACAATGCCCAGGAGGGTGGAAGAGATGAGGAAGGGCTCGAGGCCCAGGTCCATGAGGCGTGTCACGGCACTAACGGCATCGTTGGTGTGGAGTGTAGAGAAGACCAGGTGGCCGGTGAGGGCCGCCTGAATGGCGTACCTAGCTGTTTCCGTGTCCCGTATTTCTCCGATCATGATGATGTCCGGGTCCTGGCGCAGGATGTTGCGCAGAACCGAGGCGAAGGTGATATCGACCTGAGGCTGGACCGCAATCTGGTTGAATTCCTCGTAGACCATTTCTATGGGATCTTCGATGGTGACGATATTCACCTCGGGGGAACCCAGGTGCCTGAGGGTGGAATACAGTGTGGTGGATTTGCCGCTGCCGGTGGGGCCCGTTATGAGCACTATGCCGTGGGTGTGCCGGAGGAAACTGTTGTACGTCTCAAGGTCCCTTTCCGAGAACCCGAGTTCAGGAAGCTGGCTGAACAGGATGTCCGCGCTCTGGAGCCGGAGCACCAACTTTTCTCCAAAGGCCACGGGCACCGTCGATACTCTGACTTCCGCCTCCTCCTGCCTCCAGGCCACCTTCATGCGGCCGTCCTGGGGGCGGCGTTTCTCTGCGATGTCCAGCCTGGAGAGCCCCTTGATCCGCGAGCAGATGGCTTCGTGCACCACCCGGGGGAGCCGGTACACCACGTGCAGTATGCCGTCTATCCGTATCCGCACCCAGGATTCGTGCCGCTTCGGTTCGATGTGGATGTCGCTTGCCCTTTGATCCAGTGCGTACTGGAACAGGTGATCCACCGCCTTCTGAATGTGTTTGTCCGAGGCCTCGGCATCCGAGGCTGTAAGGCGCACATATTGCTCGAGGTTTGAGATGTCCACCGCCGGCGCCTGAAGAACCGTTTCCGCCGCTGCTATGGAACGCTTGAAGTCGAAGAACTCCCTGATGATCTGTTCTATGTCCCGACGCGGCGCCACCGAAAACCTGGTCTGGGCCTGACAGGCCCGTTCGAGGTCCTGCCGCAGTTCTCGGTCCATCGGGTCATAGCAGACGATCTCCAGCTCCGCGTCGTGCCAGGACAAGGGCAGGACCAGGCGTTTCCTGGCGAAGGATGCGGGCAGGGTCTTCGTCACCACGTCCATGTCCAGGCGGAGGGGGTCGAGGCGCCTGAATGTCCAGTTGCGGTCTCGGGCGATGAGGCTCAGGATGTCCGATTCATCAAGGTTGTTTTGAGGATCGGCGGCCTTTGGGAGTTGAAGGGAATCCAGCCACTGCACGAGGTCCTGTCCCTTGCGGTGCGGGACGGACAGCTTGGGAACCAGAGCCGTCACCTGTTCTTCGCTCAGGAGGCCTGCATTCCTCAGGAGTGGGAAAATGTAGTCAGGATCGTGGTACGGGTGTAGCATCACCTCGGGTTTCCATGGTAAAAAGGACTCGTTAAGGCGGCCGGGGGGTGCTGTCCCCTCTTTTTTTCTATCGGAAAAGCTGGTCTCTCTCTCCAGAGAGTGCGCGGGGAGGCGGGTGTCAGAATCCAGCGGTGAAACCGATTGGCTTGAATTCGTCGTGGACGTGCCCGAGGATCTCTCGGATCCGTCCTCGGAGTACCTCGTTTCTCTTTTGGAGCGCGGCGTAGTGATCGAGGATTTGGAAGATCTCCCGGGGGCTGGCCGGCGGCAGCGGATTCGGGCCTACCTCAGCCGGGGAGATCTGCAGAAAGGCCGGCTGGTCCGGATCGGAGAATATCTGGCCGCGCTTCAGAAAAGATCTTCCGTCCGCCCTGAGATCTCGTGGAGCACCCGGAATGTCCCCGAGGAGGACTGGGGTGAGACCTGGAAGAGGTGGTTCAGGCCTTTCCGGGTCGGGTGCCGTTTTGTGGTCAAGCCCAGCTGGGAACCCCATGTACATTCCGCGGGCGATGTAGTCATTGAGATCGATCCCGGAAGTGCCTTCGGGACAGGAACCCACGCATCGACAGCCTTGGTGCTGGAGGCCATGGAGGCGCTGTGGGAGCGGCGGGGATGGGCCGCGACGAAGGCCCTTGACCCCGATCCCTTACCCCACCGGGCGCACGGTCTCCCGCGGGTCCTGGACGTGGGCACGGGAACCGGAATTCTGGGCATTGCGGCCGCCCGCCTAGGGGCCTCGAGGGTCCTGTGTCTGGATACAGATCCCTCCGCCGTGGAGGCGGCTCGCAGTAATATCTTCATGAATCATGTGCATGCCTTGGTGACCGTCACCATCAGTCCCCTGGGGCAGATTGAGGGTGATTATGACGTCATCCTTGCAAATCTGGACCGGGACACGCTGGTCCGACTGGCGGGGGACCTGTGCGGGCGTCTCGAGAAGGGCGGTATCCTCATCGCCTCCGGGTTGCTCCTCGAACAGCAGGGATCGGTGGAAATGGTCTTTTCACGACATGGTCTCGAGACGGTCGAGCGAAAATTCGATGCCCGGGACCGGGAATGGGCATGCCTGTACCTGTCCCGGGCGTGATGGGCCTCCCCCATTTTGTCGTCGAGATCGAGTTGCAAGGGTCGACCCCGTCCCGTTTTATCCTGGAAGGCAGCGAAGCACATCATCTCACCCGGGTGTTACGCCTCGGCCCTGGTGACCTTGTTCGCCTTGTGGACGGGCGGGGAGGGATTGCGGTCGCGAGGATCGTCGGTGAACAGGGCCAGGCAGTAGCTCTCGAGATCGTGGAGACCGGAAGACCGCAGGAGGATCGCCTCCCGGTGGATATTATCGTGGGGGTACTCAAGGGGGAGAGGATGGACTGGCTCATCCAGAAGGCCACTGAACTCGCGGTCCGGGCTGTGCATCCCGTACTTATGGAACACACGGTGGTGAGGATGGATTCAAAGAGGGCCTCCGGGCGTCTTTTCCGGTGGCGTCAGATAGCACGGCAGGCGCTGAAACAGTGCAGGGGTCTGGTGGCCCCCGTCGTCTATCCCGTCATTGCTTTGGAGGAAGCCCTTTCGGAGACCCCCCGGTCCGCGGCGAAAATGGTTTTCTGGGAGTGCGAGGGCGAACAGGACCTCGTTTCCGCCTGGAGGGAACAGGCCTGCGCGGTCCCGGTGACGCTTGTCATCGGACCGGAGGGAGGGTTGTCGTCGGCGGAGTTACAGTCCTGCCGCGGTGCCGGATTTCGGACTGCCTCTCTGGGGAGGCGGACCCTCAGGGCCGAAACGGCGGCGATTGCCGGAATAGCCGTGCTCGGCGCCCTTATGGAATGGCGAGAGGGAGGGCGCGGATGAACAGGGCGCGGAATCACGCTGTAGTGCTGGCCGGAGGCCTCGGGGTACGGCTCTGGCCCCGGAGCCGCGCTGTCCGTCCCAAGCAGTTTCTCCCGGTCGACAACGGAGTCACCCTTCTGCAGCAGACTGTCAATCGGATACTCCCGCTCTTTGCCTGGGAGCGTATTTGGGTTGTGACCAAACCTGAACACCAGGAGGAGACCCTTGCCCAGGTACCCGGGCTTCGCCGGGCCAATGTCCTCGTTGAGCCGATGCCCAGGGGTACTGCGGCAGCCATAGCCTGGGCGACGGTGCAGATTGAACGGCGTCATCCGGGGTCCGTGGTCGGTGTCTTCCCGACGGACCATCTGGTGAGGTCCGGAGAGCGTTTTCGTGACGTCGTGTCCGGGGGCTTGGCGTGGGCCGCAGAACATGAGGATCTGGTGACCTTCGGCGTCACCCCTATGCGTCCGGAAACGGCCTATGGCTACATCGAGGCGGGGTTGCGCAAGGGTGGTGCAAGCGATGTCGAGTGCTTCGAGGTTCTGGGTTTTCATGAAAAGCCCGAGCGGCGGGCAGCGCTGGAGTATATCGCCTCCGGGCGTGCCCTGTGGAACACCGGCATATTCGCCTTTTCGGCCAAGACTCTCATGAACGCCCTCATGCAGTGGGCTCCTGTGATCCCCGAGATTCTCGAGAGAATCCCAGCCCCTGGCAGGTCTGGGCCGAAAGACACGACTGCCCAGGAGATGTACGGGGAGATGCCGGAGGAATCTCTTGACCGGATGCTGCTCGAGCGGGCCGCAAACGTGGTGGTTTTCAGGGCGGATTTCGACTGGCATGACATGGGTGTCTGGGAGACAGCCTACGCACTTTCCCGGAAGGACGCGGACGGGAATGCCCTCGACGGTACCGTGGTCGTCATCGGCTGTCGCGATTCCCTCGTCATCTCCGGGGAAGGGACTCTGGTCGCAGCGGTGGGGTTGGAGGAAGTGGTGGTCGTGGCAGAGAACGGTGCTGTGCTAGTCTGTCCCCGGTGCAGGCTGGATGAGGTCCGGAAGGTGGTCGGCGAGATCAGGCAGAGGGGCTTGACGCGATACCTCTGAGCGGATGCCCTCAGCCGGTTGCGTTCGAAATACGTGGTGAATGCATGCTCGGTTTTGATGCAACGGTTTTCCCCAAATTGGATTTCCGGGATCCGGCCGGATTCCACCTGATTGTTGAGCAGATCCGCGGTTTCTTTGTTCAGCATCATGGGGCGCTGGAGCCTGTGAGGGTGAAGGCCGATGCGTACAGCCGGGCCATGACGGTTCTCGATCCCTTCATCCAGGCTTACACTGCCAAGGTTTGTCCTTACTGCGGTGTGGTATGTTGCGCCAATCAGCATGGCTTTCCTGAGTTTGCCGATATCGTGTCTGTGCTCGCCGTCGGCATGGAACTCCCGAGGTTTGACCTCGACGTAGACGCGAATGCCATGTGTCAATTCATGGGGGAGCGCGGGTGCAGGTTGCCCAGGATTCAGCGGCCGTACAGGTGCACTGGGTATTTTTGTGAGCCCCTGCTGGTGCAGATAGAGATAGGGCCGGCGAGGCATTACCGCAAGTTCATTCAGGATGTCCAGGGGCTCGCCGCAGCGCGCGGCCGCCTTCTCGAGGCCTTTTTCAAGGTCTGGTCCGCAAAGACCGAAGATTCCGTGCCCTGATGGTCCGGGCCAACCACCTCACGGTTTTACGGATCGTCCTGCTGCCCCTGCCGTATTTCCTTATGTACGGAGGGCGGTGGGCCAGGGTGGGGGCCCTTGTCTGTTTCACCCTGCTCGGACTGACCGATTACCTCGACGGCCTTCTGGCCAGACGGGAAGGCAGCACCCCCCTGGGGCGGCTTCTTGATCCTATTGCCGACAAGATTTTCGTCACCGTTTCCTTGATTCCTCTGGTGGATCTCGCCATGCTTCCCCTCTGGGTGGTATGGCCCATCTTTCTGAGGGAATTCCTGGTGACGGAACTCCGGAGATTTCTCGCCGCTGCGCATCGAGAATTGCCGGTTACCGAGCTCGCAAAGATCAAGACCACCATCCAGATGACAGGGGCCGGTCTCATCCTGTTGACCGACACGTTTCCAGACAGAACCGTCTCCATCGCCTTTCTTTCAGGCGCACTTCTCTCCACGGTGTTTCTTGCCGTGGGCCTGTACTGGCGGGACGGACTGTTATCCGGGAGGATGCAGGCGGCTTTGAGCCTTTTGGCCCTCGGCCTTACCGTCCTGCTGATTTTCAGGGCCTCCGGGGCCATGCTGGCCTATGGGATCATCATGCTCGCGGTCACCTGGATCTCTGCGGCAGAGTACGTCAAAGTTGGGCTTCCGGCATGTCTCAGGCTGGGATTTCGGGCGATGACGCGTCTTGCGGCCACCGTCGCGCTCCCTCTCACTTCTCTGGCCCTGCTGCCTTTTGTCCGGGATCAACTGACGACACTTGTGGTGATCATACTGTCCGTGGAGTTTGCTACCCAGGGCCTCGACATGTGGGCGGGCCAGGAGGGCGCCAGGGACATATCATGGCTCAAGACAGGTTTTGTGGTTCCTCTCTGTCTTCTCGCTCTCCCTTTTGGTTTCGTTCTGGGAGGGTTCCACCCAGGTGTCAGATTCTTCTTCGGAGTGACCGGGGCTTTATGTGTCCTGTATGCTGTGGCGGACCTCTGGGTGCACCGCCGGCTTTTTTGCCCTGACGCTTCGTAAGCCGGGATTTCCCTGGTTTCATTGCTTTTTGGGACCCAGCCCGGTATATAAGGTTCATGTACGCTGAGCCGAATCTCCAGGCCCACGGTCCTGCGTCCGCAAAGACCATCAGAGAGAAGATTCAGGAACGCGAAGCGCTGATTCTCTGCCCCCAGGCATGCCTGAGTATCGCGACCAGGGGCAGGCGGATTCCGACCGAACCCTGTCCCATTCGAACCCCTTTTCAGAGGGACCGAGATCGCATCGTCTATTGCAAGGCCTTTCGCCGACTCAAGCACAAGACTCAGGTATTCCTCTCTCCCATGGGGGATCACTATCGGACCCGTCTGACCCACACCCTGGAGGTGGCGGAGATTGCCAGAACCATTTCCAGGGCGCTGGGCCTGAACGAGGACCTCACCGAGGCAGTGGCCCTGGGCCACGACATGGGCCACACCCCTTTTGGACACGCTGGCGAGACTGTCCTGAACGACATTCTTCCCGGTGGGTTTTCGCATTGCCGCCAGAGCCTGAGGGTGGTGGACGTTTTGGAAAATTCAGGGCGTGGGCTGAATCTCACCTACGAGGTAAGGGACGGGATTTTGAAGCACTCCAAGGGGTTCGGAGAAATCATTCCCAAAAACATGCAAGAATGGGCAATTACTGTCGAGGGTCGCGTTGTCCGCATCGCCGATGTGATAGCTTATCTGAGCCACGACCTCGACGATGCAATCCGGAGCCGGGTCATTGCCGAAGAGGACGTGCCCCATGACTGTAAGGATGTGCTCGGGCAGAACCACGGGGCGCGAATTTCATCCATGTTGCGGGATGTGATCGCCAGCACCGAGGTGATCGGCGGCGAAATGAAACTGGCCATAAGTCCTCAGATATATTCCGCCATGCTCGGCCTGAGGAGCTTTCTGTACGACAACGTATACCGCGCTCCTCAGGTCCACAATGAATTCGCCAAGGCCAGGAAGATCCTTTTCGATCTTTATGAGTATTTCATGGAGAACCGGGACGCCTTCTACAGGGAGAGCAGGAGGCTTTTCGAAGAGGACATCGTCCGGGCCGAGGATTCCATTCCATATCAGCGGGCGGTGTGCGATTTTATCGCAGGTATGACGGACCGTTACGCCCAGAATCTTTACACCCGGCTTTTTCTGCCGACTTCTCTGGTGTGATCTCTGCCGTCATGTGCCGGTCATGTCCGGCGGGGGAGAGACTGCGCCGCCGAAGGTGGATTCCCCAGGGGTCACCGCTCCACTCGGGAGAGGCGAAACAGTGTCTCCTCCCAAGATGTAGCCGCCGTCCATCCGCAGTACCGCTCCGGTCATGAAAGTGGCCTCGGACACGAGGAAACGGACCGCCCTGGCCACCTCCTCGCCCTTGCCGGTCCGGTGCAGAAGCGTGTGCCCGAGGATCGATTCCCGCTGATCTTGGGTCAGGATTCCCCAACCTCTGGTGCCAGGGCCGTGGCGCATGTCGAAGAATCCCAGCATGAGTTCGTTCACCCGGACCTCCGGTGCCCCTTCCCTGGCCCAGATCTCGGTGAGACTCTGAATGGAACGGTTCGCCAGGGAGTAACAGTCGTGGAACACAAGACCTGCGGGACCGCATCGCCCCACAAGACCCGCGATGGATGACAGGTTCACCACCGCACCGTCCCCACTCGCCCTGAGCCATGGAAGGGCCTCCTGAAAAAGATGCCACTTTGCAGTAATGGTCGTGTGGAACTCAAGTTCCCACTGCTCCCTGGTGTAGGATCCATGCACTACAGGCCAGCCGCCCCTTTCGATATTGTTTATCAGGATGTCGAGCCTTCCGAACCGGTTCAGGGCGGCATCCACAACCTGCAAGGCCCCATCTCTTGTTCTCAGATCCACCGGAAGGGCATGATATTCAGTCCCGGTGGCCATGAATTTTTGGTGCATGGCCTCCAGACTGTCCAGCCAGTCGTAATAAGGGAGTACACACCTTGTGCCATGGCGGGCGAGATCAAGTCCGACAGAGAGGCCGATTCCCTGTATCGGGCCGCAGACAATCGCGACCTTGTCACGCAATTTCATCGGTGTCTTCGTGAAGGCTGGGTATGGCCGCCCGCATGTAGCCATGCCGGACCGCTCCGCCTTGTTTCCAGACAATATGTGAGTATAGTAAGGGTCATCGTACCTTTCTCCGGATGCAGCCACTCCAACCGCGAGGTCACTCTAGCATGTACGCACCAAAAGACAAAAAAGAACTCATCGTTCCGATCAAGCTTGACCTTGACAGCACATTCCCCTTTACCTGTGAGAGGGGTATGGCTTGTTTCAACAGCTGCTGCAAGGACGCCCATATCGTTCTCACTCCCTGCGACGTGATCCGCATGAAGAGCCGGCTTGGGTTGTCCTCTGATGAATTTCTCCAGTTGTTCACGGTGCCGGGGCTGATTCCGCATACCGAACTCCCGATTCCGATTCTGAAGGTCATGGAAAATAGGGAGAAGGCCTGCCCGTTTCTGGGAGAATCGGGTTGCGGCATCTATGAGGACAGACCCGCGGCCTGCCGTTATTACCCCATAGGAGCCGGAGTCTTTCATAATCGGGATGCCGCAGCCAGGGAACGTTTCTTTGCAATGATAAAGGAACCCCATTGTCTCGGGCACGAGCTGGGAACGGAGCGTACGGTCGGAGAGTGGCTGGAGGAACAGGGCATCCCTCCCTATGATGAGGTGAACAGCGGGTGGACCGAACTCATCCTCAAACGGAAGTCCCTGGGTCCCTTTGTGACCATTCGAGAAAAGACTCTGCACATGTTTTTCATGGGCGCGTACAATGTGGACGGTTTCCGCCGTTTTGTCTTCGAAAGTCGTTTCCTGGACGTGTATGTGGTGGCGGAGGCTACCCGGAAACAGATAGCAGAGGACGACCGAGCCATGCTGGATTTTGCAATCGCCTGGCTGAAGGGAACGCTTTACGGCGAGGGGAAACTCCAGTTCCGGGAGCAGGAGGTGGCGGCGCAGTGATGAGGCAGGGCCGCCTGGTTGATTGACACCTCACAGGCCCTTTGATATTTTTCCTCATATTTTGCGCCGGCATAGCTCAGTCGGTAGAGCAGCTGATTCGTAATCAGCAGGTCTGGAGTTCGAGTCTCCATGCCGGCTCCAGAAGAATCAACGAGAAGAGGGAGTGAGTCGTAAATAGACTCACTCCCTCTTCTCGTTGCGTCCGCGGCTGCCTCCTGTATGAAGTTGACAGGTTCCCCGCAAGCATGTGTCCCCTCACGCAATTCGTCGCCACGAGGAAGGCGAAATCGATATTTTTTGGGCGCTCGTATTTTTTCGGGCTGCCTTTTCATCAAGACTGTTGCAGCGGCGGCTTTCCGGAGTCTTTTGTCCTTGGGGTTGTGGCCTTCGGTGGGTCCCGCGCCGGTCCACTTAAAAGCGCCGCCGGCGGAATATTCGCGATGCTAGGAAAGAGCTCGCGTTTTCGATGAATGCGAGGGAAGCATGGTCAGACCCTTGCGCCTCTTCTCCCCGCAGCGGGAGCGCCCCGGAGGCGACTGGGCAAGTGGATTGATTGTCAGCGCCCGGGATGCCTGCCGCCGGCTCTCCAAGGAAAGGGCGCCGGTGTGCCATGGGGGCAAGGTGAAACCGGCCGGGTCAAAGGGCTGTCTTGCAGGCCCGTTGGCCTGAGTTCCGGGCGCTGTCTTCGTCCGGCAGGGAGCATTCGTTCCACGTGCTTTCCCCGATATCCCGGACGAGGGCAAAACCGAGCCGGATGTTGGCGAATTCCCCTGGCCTGCATACGAAGCCCCGGTGCTGGCCATCGACGTACTGATGGACATATCCGTCATGCACCGAAGTGTGGTGAAAGTACTCCACCAGGCGGCCGTCGAGGACGAATCGTGCCAGCAGCTGCTTCGAGGTATGTTTTTTCATGGGTCGTTACCTTTGAATAAGATCTCCGGGCAGCCGATCAGTTTTGCAGGCCGCCCTGGTGAATCGTTCGCCGTTGCGGCCTTGAAGAGACTGCCGCCTCGGGCATCTTTTTCATTCTTATTATCGGGCGCTGGGGAGCGGGGGATAATTCTCTCGGCCGGCGGCTGCCCGGCCTATTTGCCCTTTGCGGTGAGGTCCGGTGTTCAATACAGGATGTGCGATAGGCAGAATTTTCGGCCTGGCCGCCGGGAAATTCACCTGGGTCGCGCTGTGGTCTCATGCCAGATGTGAAGGGTCTCGGGCGTCATATCTGGCCTGGCACGCTGAGTTCTCCGCAACGGAAATTTTCTGAATCGGTTCAGGCATAAAAACGGAATATTTTCTTCCGATATCGTGCCTGAAAAAGGAACTTGAGCTTCCTGAATTTTCTGGCGTCAGAAGCTCGGGACGAGACCCCTCAGGCAGGACGGGGCCTCCGCACCTTTCCGCCTGTCCAGCGCCCTTTCCTGCTCGGTCCTCAGGAAAACATCCCAGGACGTCCTCAGGGAGCCGTTATTTTTATGATTCTACTGGGTAATTTTTGGATTCAGGAGCATCGGGGCCCAAAATCGTTCTCACGTTTCCGCCAATGGGCGCTTCTCCACACGGGAAGCCGCACCGCCCTTTTCGTGGCAGATGGGCCCCCGCGCCGCAGGCATTGCGCTTGCTTGTCTCATTCAGGGATCCGGCTGGTCCTTCAGACCGGCCGTTGTGATGGGGAACGCACGGGAGGTACGAGACATGAGTCATGACATCAGGCGGTGGTGGTTCGTCCTCGTGGTCATTGCGGCCATGACGTTAGTATGCGGATGCACGACATCTCCATTGACCAGCAGGCAGGCAGGGGATACCGAGGTCTCGGGGGACCTGATTGAGTTCTCCAGGAATGGAGAGGGCGGGATCACCACGGTCGCTTTGCGGACTGACGACGCTAAACAATATGTGGTGGTGAAGGAGGGTAAGGGACTGGAGCTGACGGCAATGGTCGGCAAAAGGGCTGAACTGGTCGGCCACGTCCGCCAGACCCTGGGCAAGAATGTGATAACCGTTCACGAGTACCGCGTACTCAACTGACGGTTCCAAGAATTTTTGGCACAGGTCTCCCCCTGTGCTGAATCGTTCTCCCCTTGGGGGGTGGGCGGGGCCGGTGGTTTGTGCGGAGGCAGGGTCCCGTCCCTGCCTCATTTTGCCCCGAAGCTTTTCGGCGTCGAGATTCCGTGGCGTTGGTTGAAAGAGTTCATTGCCCCGGTGAGTGCGACGGGCGCCGCGGGCAACCGTGGCGCCATGTTCCGGATTCATCCCTACAGCATGCTTTGCGGCCCGGCTCTGAGGATGACGCGGGAAAGAAACGGTTGCTCATCCTCACGTGCTGTCCGAAAGCGCCTGAGCAGTCGGCCATCAAACCGCCGGCATGAACGCCGCAGGGGGTTTTCGGCGCCCCTTTGCAGTGGGCTCAGCGCGGTTCCCAAAAAGGGGCCGTGAAGGGATAGACCCACCGGGTCGTTCGCGTCGCGACGGATCGGATCTTGGTAAAAAATGAGTGGGGAATTTGAACCTTCCCGGCGCCGGAACAGGGCTGGCGATCGTGTCTTTCAGCCGGAGAGGTGGATTTACAGGAACATAATCCGGATATACTTGTGGATGAGCCAGCTGAACCCGGACATAAAGGTGAGGAAGGCGCCTGGATAGAGGATATATTCCGGTCGTATTCTTGTTTCTTTCCGCTTGTATTTATGGTTCAAATACAATGTTACTGTAAGTATGATACTAAATGTCAAAAAAAATTTAGGTAATAATATGCCTTTATTTATACCATATTTATCTATAAAATGAACAATTATAAAATTCATCTCTCTAATTTCGTTTCTAAAAAGACCAAAAGCTGTCAATACATAGTCTGAAAGAGATGCAGCAATGTATACCAAAAACGCAATAATAACTTGCAAATCTTCGTAAAGCGCCTTCACCACGAAATTCTTTCCCCTCCAGGCTCGCTGTAGCGAGTCTGCCCAAATTCTTGAAGCGTCAAATGGATCCGCGGCTGCATGAAGCGGCTCGAGCAGGTCCCCCCCGGGACACTCGGCGGTGGCCGCGTACGCCGCACTGCTGCACTGGACTGAGCAAGATCAATGCCTGCTGGGAATGAGGCCAAAATGTCCGATTAATCCAGGCTCACTGGGGCAGTTTTTGTCTATTTCAGCGGTGAGGAAATATTTTTCAGCCTGTGGGAAAGATTCTTCCACTCCGAATTCCGGCCGGCGACCTTGTCACGTGAGGTAGCAGAAGGGTTTGATTCCTTCGGCCTTGGGTAAGCCTTCACGGGGTACCGCATCTGCTGTGTTGGCGGGCACTTGAAGTACAGGGAGTACGTCTGCGTGCCCGCCGTCTCGCATCTGCAGTACCTTGAGACGGTTTCCAGTCCGGGGGAGTTCAGCATGAGTGCTGTGCCGAACCCTGTGATCAAGTACGTTATGAGCATTCTTGGCCCATCCCCCTTTTCCGTTTGTTTACATGGGCCGGACCTTGGGGTATGTTCGGCAGAACATGGCCCCATGCCAGCGTCCATCCGCGGTCCGACCGCCTGTCCGCGAGATTGCCGGAGACGTGATCCTGGTCGCGGCGCCGTGGCCTCTTTTCGGCCGGCCTTCCATCCAGCTGGCCACGCTCAAGGCATATCTTGCCTCCCAGTTTCCGGAATTTTCCGTCACAGCCTGCCACTGGTACCTGAACATAGCCGCGGCTATCGGCTATACGACCTATGAGGCGGTGTGCCGCCGTACGTGGGTGGCCGAGTCGGTCTATGCCGCCCTGCTCTTTCCGGAGAAGGTCGCGGATCTGGCCCATTTTTTTCAGAGCCAGGCCCCTGCGGGGTTGAAGGCATGCGATTTTCAGTCCCTCGTAGCCGACGTCAAACGGTCCTCCCGGGAGCTGATCGACCAGATCGAGTGGGGCGGGTATCGTCTGGTCGGCTTTTCCATCGGGCTTTGCCAGCTTACCGCTTCCTTGTATTTCATTCGTGAGGTCAAGGCGATATGCTCTGACCTGACCGTCGTGGTGGGCGGATCAACCCTTGCAGCGGGCACCGCCAGGGGATTGCTGACCTTATTCCCGTCCATAGACTTTGCCGTCTGCGGCGAAGGCGAAAGACCTTTGGCGGAATTGATCCGCTGGATGGACAAACCAAACGGCGACGAGGACATTCCACCCGAAGGGGTGCTTTCCGCCCGCACCCTTGATCGCCCCCTGTCTTTTAACCAAGTGCCTGACCTCGACGCCCTTCCCCTCCCTGATTTTGATGACTATTTCGCCGTGCTGGCAGGCCTGCCGGCAGGGCAACGATTTTTTCCAACCCTCCCCTTGGAGATGTCCCGTGGCTGTTTTTGGCAAAGCGCCGGGGGGGGCTGCGCCTTTTGCAACCTTAACCAGCAGTGGCGGGGTTTCCGGAAGAAATCCGCCGCCCGAATTGCAGCCGAAGCCGAGCGGCTGACGCGCCGCCACCAGACCCTAAGCCTGGCGTATACCGACAATGCCCTGCCGCCGGGCCGCCAGGGGCGTGAAATTTGTCGAGCTCTGGCCGATCTGCACCAGGATCTCTGGCTTTTTGGCGAAATCAAGGCCACCACCTCCCGAACGACCCTAAAAGCCATGCGGGATGCAGGCTTTGATCAGGTGCAAATCGGCATCGAGGCTTTGAGTACCCGCTTGCTCGAAAAAATCAACAAGGGTACCAGTGCCATGGACAACATCGCTGTCCTGAAACACTGCCAGGAATTGGGAATACGGCACCAGTCCAATCTGATTTTGTGCCTTCCGGGCAGCGACGCCGCCGATGTGGCCGAAACTTTGGACAACCTGTCCTTTGTGCTGGGCTTTGAACCCTTGCAGCCCGTGCGTTTCTGGCTGGGCCTGGGAAGCCCGATCTGGCAGTCGCCCACGGACTACGGCCTGACAGCCGTCTTCAGCCATCCGAATTGGGGCCGCCTGTTTCCCGCGTCCATCTGCCGCTCCCTCACTTTTGGCATTCAGGCCTACCGGGGAGGGCTTGAACGACAGATCCGGCTCTGGACCCCTGTCCGTCGCGAACTCGTGCGCTGGAAAAAAGAATACGACGCTCTCCAGCGCCAGCAACCGGGCCAACCTGCACTGAGCTGGCGCGACGGCGGTGAATTTCTCATCATCCACCAGCGCCGCCTCGGTGACCGGCCTGCCACCCACCGGCTCATTGCCGGGTCCAGGCGTATCTATCTTTTTTGTGACGAACCTCGACGGCTGGAGGAGATCTGCCGGCTCGCGCCCGGCCTGGATGTCGGCGCGGTACGCAGCTTTCTCAAGGACATGGTTGCCAAAAAACTGATGTTTGCCGAAAATGACCGCTATCTGAGCCTGGCGGTGCGAGCGCGCAGGCCTTGAAGACAAGGGCCGACACGGCGGCGGCATTGTGCGTCGGGCATATTGCTTTTTCGATGCCCTTCATCCGCTATTACGAATTTTCTGAGCATTCGTCCGGCAGCCCTGAAGGAGGAGCTTGCCCGTTCCTTTTTACCCCGATGTGGGTTGTGCGGGTGCATGCCCCGATTGTTCTGGATGTGAGAGGGCGCTACTGTCTCTGCACAAAATAGGGCTTTTGGAGGGGCGCACCATGCATGGCACCGCCGGGGGGTTTCGGGGCCGTTTGCCGCCGGCCTGTCACGCAGATTCGGACCTTAGGACAATGAGGGCGTGCACATCCTTCCAGATTGCTGCAGAGAGCGAAGGCGGGAAGACTGCAGCAGACATGTCCGCGAGGGGTCGTCCCCCTGGTGCTGGATCGGGTTTCGAATATGCTCTTGACGCGACGGAAGATCTTTTCCACCTGTCAGAGTTCCTTTCAGCTGGTGTGCATGCCTGTGGGCGGGTTTCCTTGGGCCCCAAGTTCATGGAGGTGATCAAAGGACGCTGGAAGGTAGATCTCCGGCAAGAGGTCCGGCATCGCGCGCGGAGCGCTGTATTCCAAGCGGAGGCTCGACGCCGTCGGGAGAGACACCTGTGCCCTGAACCTCGACTTCGGCGCCGTGTACCGGAAGCGGTATCTGGAGTCACTGCCCTATGCAGGCAGCGGCCTTACAGATGGGCCATCTCAGGCTTCTGCCAGGAGCGTTTTCCACTCTTTTCTCGGTGGATTTCCTCTGAGCGTTATAAAAGCTCCAGTCCCTTTGAAATCGTATTCTAACCCGAGTTTCCTACTTACAGCAGAACAGAAATTCGCCTTGCAGAATAACCAATTGTTTTTTCAACACTTATTTTAAGGGATGTCTGCCTGTAGTGTGGACTTCAGTGTATACACTAACGAGGACCCTAACTCACTGTATTACAGGAAATAAGTAGGAAGGTCAGGCTAAGGTATCCTTCAGAAGCGTCATCAAGACGGCCAAATGGTCCAAAGCCCCACCGGTACCCCCGCGGACGGCGTTCGCGATGATCTCCTTTGTCTACTCACGCAGGGATTGCCGTGAGGCCCTCCTCATCACATCGACGGTAGTATCCTCCACAAGCTCAACCGGCAGGGGGAAAGAGGGTGTTGACACAGCGTGTGTGTCCGCTGGGCCTCCAATCCGGAGCCGGCCTCTCGGTGCATAGGTCACAAAACTCCTGTGGCATGCTGCACTGAGCCACCTTGCCGTGAAGGCTACCCTGGAATCGAAACGGACTGGAGACAGTGTTACGCAATATCCAGCCTCAGGAGGCAGATCATGGCAAAGAGGATCTTGATTCTGGTTCTGGCGGCATTCATTTGGGGGAATACGGCATCCATCGGCAATGTTCATTCGGCTCGCATCACGTGGGCCGGTACTCCGGCGGCGACATTCACCCAGGACGGCATACTGATGATCCCCGAGCTGGTGCTGGCCGGCGATGTCTGGGCTATAAGCCTTGCCCTTATTTCGGTGATGCCGACCATCGACTTTATCGTCACCGGAGTGGCGGTCGTCACCGACTGTGCCACCTGGTTCGCTCCCGCAGCGTACGACGGCGGTGTCCTGGACATCCCCCTGCTGGAGATAGCGGGAGATTTCTATGAGGCAGCATTCGTGCTCTCTTCCCTTGAGCCTTCGATCCTCTTCCGGCTTGCAGGGGTCGCCTACGCGGGCCAGGAGGGCGGTTACTCTCTCCAGGGGAGTTCCGATCCCTATGGGTACGATGTCGCGGGCGCCGGCGGCTATGGGGACTGCACAGACAGTTACGGTTCCTACAGCGACCCCTACGAATACGATTCCGACACCGGCAATGACAGCGGATATGATGCCTACGAGTACGGATATGACGGCTACTCTGACCCCTATGGCGCCTCCGCCACCGATTCCTACGATGGCTCCGACTATTACGATGCCAACACGGCGTGGGAAGAGGATTCGGCCGGATATCCCGGGGGGGCCTACGAGAACCCCTCGTCAAACTACTACGATTACTCCACCTATGAGTACTGAGAGTTTCTCTCTCCTCTCGTTCTGTCACGATAGCGAGTCCCTGCCTTTACCGGGGCTTTGGGTCCCCGGTATCGGTACCGCTTGTACGGATGCCTCCCGTAATGCCATCGAAAGAAGCGGGCGAACCTCTTGAAATAACGATATTCCTTCGGATGAGAGGGGCGGGCTAATACCGCTCGTTTTTCCGCGGGGACCGATTCAGCCCTCCGTTCCTCCTTGAAGAACTCCGGTCGCCCGCGCCCGCCTGTCAGTGCACCGGCCCCATCCGGCTGTCGATCCGCTCCGGGGCAGGTCAGCCCGCCGACCGCGAAGCAGGGCGGCTCCCTGGCATCGAAAAGGCCGATATTTTGTCAAATGTCCATAAAAATTACCTATTTTACACATGTTTTGCGGCGACAGTACAATGCGTTTCTTACAACCTCATGGATGCACAACGACAGATCTGGAGAGAATGGGATGGATTTCAAAAATTTTTTTGCCGGCCGGTTGGGAATCATAGGCGTGGGAGCGTTCATCGGTGTACTCGCCGCCCTCCTCCAGAAATGGGGGAATCCGGGCAACATGGGCATCTGCGTTGCGTGTTTCGAGCGGGATATCTCCGGCGCCCTCGGCCTTCACCGTGCCGCAGTGGTGCAGTATATGAGACCGGAGATCACCGGTTTTGTACTGGGGTCGCTTTCTGCTGCCGTTCTCTTCGCAGAATTCCGGGCGCGTGCAGGTTCCGCGCCCATTGTGCGTTTCGTCCTCGGCGTCTTCGCCATGATCGGTGCTCTGGTATTTCTGGGCTGTCCGTGGCGCGCGGTGCTCCGCCTCGCGGGAGGAGACGGCAACGCGATAGGGGGGCTGGCAGGACTCGTGAGCGGTATTTGGCTGGGGGTGATCTTCCTCAAGAACGGATACAATCTCGGCCGTACTCAGGCCACCTATGCTTCCGTGGGCTGGCTGCTCCCGCTGACCATGCTGGGATTTCTTGCGTTATCGCTTCTCTATCCTCAAGTTCCGGGAGCACCCGTGAGCGGGGTGCTCTTTTACAGTCTGAAGGGACCGGGGGCCATGCATGCGCCGCTGGTTGTATCCCTGGCCGCCGGTCTGGCGATCGGCTTTCTGGCCCAGCGTAGCCGCTTCTGCACCATGGGGGCCTTGCGGGATTTCATTCTGTTCCGCCAGACCCACCTGCTTGGCGGTTTTCTCGCCCTGCTCGTAGCCGCCTTCGCCACCGACCTCATCCTTGGCCAGTTCAATCCTGGTTTCGCAGGCCAGCCCGTCGCCCACACCCAGCATATATGGAATTTTGCCGGCATGACACTGGCAGGACTTGCCTTCGCCTTGGCGGGCGGGTGTCCCGGCCGCCAGCTTTTTCTGGCAGGGGAAGGAGACGGCGATGCCGCCGTGTTTGTCTTCGGGATGATCGTCGGAGCCGCCTTCTCGCACAATTTCGGCCTTGCCAGCTCCCCAGCCGGCATCGGGCCTCACGGCATGGCAGCCGTGATCGTGGGCATGGCGGTTTGCCTATTCATTGGGTTCACCATGCGGAAGAAAGCGGGATGAGGAGTGTGAAAATGGCGACAACGATTGATGCCAGGGGGCTTTCGTGCCCTCAGCCGGTGCTCATGACCATGGACATGATCAAGTCCGCAACGGGACAAGAGATCGTTGTCCTGGTAGACACCGATACGGCGAGAGAAAACGTTTCGCGCGCTGCGGCGAGTCTCGGCTGGAACGTGACGGCGGTCGATCCCGATGGCACCGAGTACAGGCTGACCATCAAGAAAGGGTGACGGTGGCGCCTTTCTCCTTTTTCAAGCGATTCGGGAGGCTGTCTGGCAAATCCGCGGTGGAGGGGCCCCACGCAGACCGTGGGATCCTGGTTTTTGCGAACACCAGCGAGGTGATTCAGGCTGAAGAGCTTCTCAAATCCGCAGGATGGAACATCCGGGTCATGGGGCCGCCGCCTGAGGTCCGGCGCGGCTGTGACCTCGTGATTGAGTTTCCCCTGATCGAAGGGCTCAACATCCTCCGTGAGCTCGAAGCTTCGGGTATACCGGCCCTGGAGGCGGTGCCCGTGACCGGCCCGCTGCTGCTGCCGGTAAGCCTGTACCAGATCACAGATTACGGGGCACACCTGATGGTCCGCGCTGCGAACATGAAGATCTGCATAGAAAAGGCCACTCTGACCATCGTCAACATATCCGGAGGCGGATGCCCGGATGTGCCGTACCTCGCGGCCGTGCTGGTCGGACGATCACTGGCCGAGGCCCCCAGGCCGAGGGACATCGGGCATACCCTGTGCGGCTACGCCCTGCAGCTCGCTTACGAAGAGACAATACGCAGATGCTCGTCATCGTAGGCACCGTCCCCGACCCTGATGTGTCGGTGGTGACCGGGGAGGTGAACCTCGTGCATCATCAGGTGGCCGTTGGGGGGCAGCGTTTTCCTGTGAATCGGGGGACTCCGGCCCTCTTGGCGGCCGCTTTTCAGGCATGCCGGACTTTGGGACAAGGACCTCCCGTGGCCTGGCTGGCGGGCGACATCGGCCTGGGCCACGGCAGCCGCCGCCTGTACGAGGCCCTTGCGGAAAAGGTCGGGCAGGCGGATTGTGACGTCATGGTCTTTCATTACCTGCAGCCCGACGTCGACTGGCACAATCGGGTGCTCTTCGCCGTTCAGGACATGGCGAGGAGGCCCGTTTTAATCGCCGACGCGGGTTTCATGTATGCCGCCAAAATGAGCGGACAGGCCGGGGCCTACGACCTGTTCACCCCCGATATCGGGGAACTCGCCTTCCTGGCAGATGAGGAGGCGCCCCATCCGTTCTATACACGGGGCTTCATCCTGCACATGACCGACCGGGTGCCGGAGATGATCGCCAGCGCCTACCGGTTCCGGAATGCCGCGCGATGTCTGCTGGTGAAGGGAAGCAGGGATTATATCGCCGGCCGCGACGGGATCCTGGCAGTGGTGGACACCCCGTGCGTGGAGGTGCTCGAGCCGATCGGGGGCACCGGCGACACGCTCACCGGCGTTGTTGCAGCCCTTGTCCATCGGGGGGAGGCTGTAGAGGCGGCAGCGGAGGCAGCAGCAAGGATCAACCGGCTGGCCGGGTTGCACGCAAGGCCCACGCCCGCCACCCAGGTCTCCGAAATCATCGATCACATTCCCCGGGCGTTAGTAGAGGTCTTGCAGCACTGACAGTGCGAGTGCCTGCGGCGTTGCGGTCGCTCCTCCCGATTCGGAAACAGGGGCAGCAACGCTCCTCTCTGCTGCAGTTTCAGTAGCTGAAAGGCTACTCCATGCTTTCAGAACAGCCTCACGTGGTTTGATAAAATCATTTAATTCAAGAAGGTTATACGGATTTTCCCCGCCGCCGAACCGTGTGGCACGCCTGATGCTGGCAGACGATGTAACAGGATTCGCTGGGCGGTCCAGGCGCGGCCGCCCCGCGGTCTCGGTCCCGGCACTTTCGCCATGCCGGGGCGACGCGCCCTTGACCGCCCCTGTAAGGGCGGCGATACCCTGGATTTGCAAGGAGGGTTGTCGCATGAATGGAAAAGGGAACGGCGGAATAGGGTCAGGCCGTGGAATCGGGCAGAGCCCGGGCGGCCGTCGCCGTGGCCGCATGGGCGGACCCAGTGCGGCTGGACCGGCGGGTACATGCATTTGTCCGCAGTGCGGCCAGAGGGAAGTGCACGAACGAGGGATGCCGTGCATGGAGCGGACGTGCCCCAAGTGCGGGGCTGCAATGACGAGGTGAGAACAGCAACAGCCCTTTAGAAAGGAGGACACGATCATGCCGAGAGGGGATAGAACAGGACCTCTGGGAATGGGTGCGATGACTGGACGCGCCGCAGGATTCTGCGGGGGCGCCGGGATGCCCGGCTACGCGAATGTTGGTCCCGGGCGGGGCTTCGGGATGGGATACGGCTGGGGCCGGGGATTCGGCGGCGGCCGCGGGGCGCGCCACACCTTCCGGGCCACCGGCCTTCCGGGCTGGATGCGGCTCGGCACATATTCAGTGCCGTCCGGGCGTCCTGCATGGTATCAGAATCCCGATCCTGAGATGGAAAGGGCGGGACTGAGGAACCAAGCGGACATCCTGCAGTCTCAATTGGACTCCATCAGGAAGCGCTTGTCCGAAATAGAAACCGGTACTGCGGAGGAATGACGCCGGCTGAGCTGCGCCGCCCGGGACAATTCGGATCGGAAACCGGTCGGAGCGGTTCCGCAGAGCGGCCGGTTGCGCAGCGCGCAGCTGACAGCTGCGGCCTGGCAGGCAAATCAGGGGGAGGCGTTTCATGATCCTTGCGGTGGCTTCAGGCAAGGGGGGGACGGGCAAGACGACGGTTTCGGTCAATCTGGCGAGGGTCTGGGGCCCCGACGTCCAGCTTCTGGACTGCGACGTCGAAGAACCGAACTGCCACCTGTTTCTCAAGGGCGGTCTGCGCGGCGAAGAACCCGTAACCATTTTAATCCCCCACGTGGAAGAGGCCCTGTGCGACGGCTGCGGGGAGTGCGGAGAGTTTTGCGAATATCGCGCCATCGTCTCCTTCGGGACCGCGCCCCTTGTTTTTCCTGAGATGTGTCACGGCTGCGGCGGATGCGCAAAGGTCTGTCCCAGAAAGGCCATCAGTGAGATCGAAAAGCGCATAGGTGTCGTCGAGACCTCTCGGGCAGAGAACATCTCCCTGGTCCAAGGCCGCCTTGACATCGGTTCGGCCATGGCCCCGCCCCTGATCCGGGCCGTGAAGGCCCGGTTGCGAAGCGGCGGCATCGCGATTCTCGACGCACCGCCGGGAACGTCCTGCCCGGTAATCGCATCGCTCCGGGGAGTGGATTTCGTTGTACTGGTCACGGAACCGACGCCCTTCGGCCTGCACGATCTCATGCTTGCGGTGGATACGGTGCGGGAGATCGGGATTTCCTTCGGCGTGGTTGTCAACCGGGCTGGAATAGGGGACGACCGGGTGCACACATATTGCAGTGCTGAGGGCATTCCGATCCTTCTGGAAATTCCCGATGACCGTCGGGTCGCGGAGGTGTATTCTAGGGGTTCGCTGATCGTGGAAGCGCTTCCGGAATACCGCGGCCTGTTCCAGTGTCTGCGCGACAGAATCGTAAAATTGAAGCCCGGTACGGGCGCCAGTCCGGGACAGAGGCCGATGCATGCCGGAGCGGATGAGGAGGGTTTTGTGCCGGCCCCTTCTTTGAGTTGATTGCGGGCGTGGCGGTCATCCCGCGCACAGGCAGGTTCGGCGTTCCGTGTGGAGGGAAGGTATCGTCTCTTCCAGGCGCGGATCGTAACGGCGCGGTTTCAGATCGATAGCCGCGGGTGCCCTAGCACCCGCGGGAAAGCTGGGGCGGAAAGGGCGGTTCGCAGGGCCTCCGGGATGCGTTTTTCACTTTGTGGGACAGAGGATGGTGAGTCATGAAGGAACTCGTCGTCATCAGCGGAAAGGGCGGGACAGGCAAGACCAGCCTGACCGCGTGCTTCGCAATGCTGGCCGACAGGCCGGTTGTCGCCGATTGCGACGTCGACGCGGCGGACCTGCACCTCGTCCTCGCGCCCCGGATCAGGGAGCGCCATGAGTTTCTCAGTGGTCACGAGGCCGTGATCCGTCAAGACGACTGTATCGGCTGCGGCGAATGCCAAGCGAATTGCCGGTTCGATGCCGTGAAGATCACCAGGGACTCCTCCGGTGCACCGAGGTGCTCTATAGACCCGGTTTCTTGCGAGGGGTGTGGGGTGTGCGTGCGGTTTTGTCCGGAGCGGGCCATCGATTTTCCGGAGCGCCTCTGCGGTGAGTGGATGATATCGGAGACCCGCAGCGGACCCATGGTCCATGCCCGCCTCGGCGTTGCGGCCGAGAATTCAGGCAAGCTCGTCTCCACGGTCCGCAGGGAGGCCCGTCGCATTGCCGAGGAAGGGCAGCGGAACCTGGTCATCGTGGACGGTCCTCCAGGGATCGGCTGTCCCGTCATCGCATCAATAACGGACGCAACGTTGGTGCTGGTCGTCACCGAGCCTACGGTGTCCGGAGAACACGATCTGGAGCGGGTGCTCGCCCTCGCGAGGCATTTTCAAATTCCGGCGGTTGTATGTGTAAACAAGTGGGACCTCAATATCGAGATGACGGAGCGGATCGAAGACAGGGCGCGGCGGGGTGGGGCGCGGGTCGCCGGCCGCATCAGATATGACCGATCCGTCACCTCGGCCCAGATGCAGGAGCGGGCGGTGGTGGAGAGCGAAGCGCCCTGTGTCCGGGATATTCAACAAGTCTGGAACCAGCTCGGTTTGCAGGAGGCATAGAAAACAATGGGAGAGATCGGTCTTGAGGGTTTACCTCCGGTGGCACGGGATCACGCGACAAATCCCAGAAACTACGGGCCGTTGGACCAGTTCGACGGGCACGCTCGGGTCACCGGACTCCGCGGCGACACCATGGAGTTCTGGGTGGCCGTTCGAGACGAAAGCATGGAACGGGTTTCGTTCATCACGGACGGATGCCGCGCTTCCCGGGCCTGCGGAAGTATGGTCTCAAGTATGGTTGCGGGCAGGCACATCGACGACGCTCTGAACCTCAAGGAGAAGGATATTCTTGACGCCCTCGGCGGGCTTTCTTCGGAATCAGAGCACTGCGCTCTCCTGGCGGCGAACGCTTTGAAAGTCGCGTGCCAGGATTTTCTTAACCGCCGCGCGAAGCCACGGCAGCAGTCGCCGAGCGCCGGGGGGACTTGCGACAGCTGCGGGGACAAGAAGTGCACAGCAGCCAAGCGAAAGGACGGCGAGAGCGACGAGGAGTTCCAGGACCGCCGGAGACTGCAGTCCCGCCTCTGCCGCATCCGATACAAGGTGGCTGTATTGTCGGGCAAGGGCGGCGTGGGGAAAAGTACGGTGGCCGTGAATCTCGCCATGTCTTTGTCGATGTCCGGTAAGCGGGTGGGACTGCTGGACGTCGATATCCACGGGCCGAGCATTCCTACCATGCTGGATCTCGAGCAGGAGCGGCCCCAGGGGTGCGAGGAGGGGCTGCTCCCGGTGGACCGGGGCGGAATGAAGATTATGTCTCTGGGGTTTTTGCTCCGGAGTCAGGACGATGCCGTGATATGGCGTGGACCCATGAAGTCGGGGGTCATCAAACAGTTCCTGCAAGATGTGGTCTGGGGGGACCTCGACTACCTCATCATCGATTTCCCGCCGGGCACCGGGGACGAGCCACTCTCGGTCTGCCAGCTCGTAGGCCGGCTGGACGGGGCAGTAGTCGTTACCACTCCGCAAAGGGTGGCAGCGGTCGACGTCCGGAAATCCATCACGTTCTGCCGGCATCTCAATGTGCCGGTACTGGGGGTGGTGGAGAACATGAGCGGGTTCGTCTGTCCTAAGTGCGGAGAAGTCACCCCGATTTTCAGGTCTGGAGGCGGTTGGCGCATCGCGGAGGATATGCGCGTGCCGTTCCTCGGTTCCATCCCCATGGACCCGAAGATCGCCGAGGCAGCGGACAGCGGCCGCGCCTTCGTGGATTTCTACGCCAGCACTCCCACTGCAGAAATCATGCGCACCATCGTCAAACCCATCGCTGCCCTTGACGGGACCGCGGCGGGGGAAGGCGCCGCCGCTGCTGCCGATACGGGGCCCAAACGTTTGAGGATCGTGATCCCGCTGGCAAACGGCAAACTTACCCCGCATTTCGGCCATTGCGAACGTTTCGCCATAGTGGATGTCAATCCTGCGAGAAAGAAGATTTTGCAGCGCAAGGACATAGGTGCGCCTCCCCATCAGCCGGGACTCTTGCCGTCGTGGCTGGCGGAACGGGGCGTGAACATGATCATCGCCGGTGGCATGGGACAGCGGGCCCAGGACCTCTGCAGGGAGGCGGGCATCGAGGTATTGGTGGGGGCCCCCGCAGCGACGCCGGAGATGCTTGTATCCGAGTATCTCGCAGGTACACTCAGGCCCGGCGAAAATGCCTGCGACCATTGACGGCGCTGGACCCCGCGCAAACCCACGATGCGCGCTGGCCGTCCGCCGGCCGTGAAGCGGAAAGAGGCCGCTCCGGTCTGTGATTGCCCGCATTCCGGCTGTCCCGGCATGAGAGGCCGGGACACGGATCACCACAGGGGCTGAAGAAGTTGGCGTGAAGGGCGTCGGCAAGCCGGTCGGCCCACCATCCCACGAAGTGGTCTTCCGGATTGATTGCCGGGCGGGATGTCCAATGCCGCAAGGCCCGGAGTTCATCGCCCCGCGGAAGCAAGATCCCCGGAGGAAAGGAGCCGTCATGCACACGTACAGAATCCACCCCATCGTCATGGGTACCAAGGTTTTTGACAAGGGAATGATGACGTATCAGCATGATTACGGCACACCTTACACCATCCCCATCTACTGCTGGTATCTGGATGGAGGCGACCGGAGAATCCTGGTGGATACCGGCGAGATGAATCCTGTCAGGTCTGAGGACCGCGAGAGGGCGATCGGCGGCAGAATCCACACCTTCGAGGAAGGCCTTGCAAAATGGGGCCTTGTTCCGGAGGACATCGACATGGTCATCCATACGCATCTTCATGCGGATCACTGCGAGAACGACTGGAAGTGCGCCAACGCCAGGTTTTTCATCCACGAGAAGGAACTCGACCGCATCCACTCCCCCCATCCCCTTGACTTCCGCTATGTGGAAGACTTCATACTCGAGATCGAGGAAAGGGGACAGATCGAAACGGTGCGGGAGGACCGGGAGATCGTGCCGGGCGTCCGGGTGGTTCATACCCCTGCCCATACACCCGGCGGTATGACTGTGCTCGTGGATACGGAAAAGGGGGTTGCGGCCATCACCGGTTTCTGCGTGATCATGGAAAACCTTGATCCCCCGAGGGCCGTCCGGGCCATGGAACTGGAGGTGATCCCTCCGGGGACCCATGTGGACGCTTACCAGGCCTACGATATCCTGCGCAGAGTGAGGGGAATGGCGGAGATCCTCCTGCCTCTTCACGAGCCCCGTTATGCCGCAGTGGACACGATCCCCGAAACGGGTTCCTAAGATGTGCGAACTCGGGGCCCGGCATCCCCGACTCGGGTCAGGGAGACACCCGGAAGGTGATCATGGCCCCTGTCCCAGGGTCCCGGTACCTGACCTCTCCGGAAGGTTTTGCGCCTTTTAGAGGTGCGGCCAGTGTGATCCGCAAGGTGTTGACTCCGGGCATCATATCCGTCAGGAGCCATTTGGCCTCCCCCTGTTCCCGGCGGTAGGAGTTCAGCCGGGGCGCACTTTCCGAGATCTCCGTGCCTCCGGGCAGGTGCTGGGTGACGATGATGGTGGAGGGGGCGCGGGATGTTGTGGAGATTTCGAGGACGATTTCCGCGTCTCCTGCCTTCACGTACCGGGCGCTCACAGGGGCACCAGCGCGGCCCGCATGGGGGAGGAGAAGGATGACCGCCAGGGCGAGAAGCCCTGCGGCCAGGGTCCAGTTGTGGATGCCGCCCGGTGAATTCGTTCTCGCCCGTTTCATTGAACCGTCCTCCGTCCCGTGATTCCGATGTTTTCAGGGTATCAGGAATTTCCGGCGTTTCGCGTCCCACTCGTACCGGCCCGCCGACCAGATTTCCTCGATCTCTTCTTTTCCATAATTCAGGCCATGAACCGGGGCAAGGTTGTCGTACACCGTGAGGATCTCCTCGTCGTCGATTCGGCCGTCGCCGTTACCGTCGGCCCAGTGCAGGGGGGCTACCTCCAACTCCGCGGGTCCTCCCACCGGGACGACGGTGCCGTGGTCACGTCTCAGGGTGACGCTGCCCCGGAAGCGGAGCGTCTGGCCCGTGGTCGCTTCGGTGCCGCATTTGGCCATGCAGGCAAAGCAAACGTTCTCTGCCCGGCTCTGGAAAATCCATTTGAGCTCGCCCGTGCCGCTGTCCCTGGCGGTGACCGGGGGTTCCGCATCGATGGGGGTACATTCTCCGGGCAGGACCTCCTTGAGTATCAGGGAGACAGGGCCGGGATCGCCCGTGTCGAGCCGGATCACCACAGGGAAGGGCTGGCCCGGAGCGGCATGGCGGGGTAGGATCCGCGAGACCCGGAAGTCCAGTTGGGGATCCTCGAGGAACACATTCCACAGGGCTGCGCCCGCCACCATTGCGACAAGGAGCCCCAGCCCGACAAGGCCGTACCGCAGGGCCGCACTCGGCCTTCGTAACGCTTCTTTTCCCGGCGGGTTTTCCTCCCGGAGGGGAGGCTCCGCCTCCGCAGCCTTTTCAGCAAGGGTGGCGGTCGGCGCCGGTTCCTCCCGTGCCGGTCCTTGCTCCTGTTCAAGTATGTCCGCCAGGGGGACTTCGAGGGTTTCGGCCAGCTTGAGCGCGTTTTCTTGCTTGATTGTGGGATAGCGGCGGTTTTCCCACCGGGAAATGGTGTCCGTGGTGACGCCGACCGTAGTGGCTACGTACAGTTGGGTCAGGCCCAGAGACTCACGCCTGGAGCGTACCCTGTCCCCGTCTATCTTTACCATGGGTGGCCCCATGCCTGCGGTGCGTTCCGTATTCACGAAGGCCTTCTTCCGGAGCCCTTCCCGAAACCGGGTTCCTGACCCGGGAAATGTACCAAATGAGACTCGGCTCTGCATCCCAGCGAGATTTCCACCCGACATCGGGGCCATGTGGGGCGATGTCGCCGGGCATCCGGCCCGATGTCCATTGTTCGTCCGGACGGTAGTGTCGTAACGTCGAGACAGGAAGCGGCCGCTTTTGGAAGCCCCACTCATGGTGTTTGGGGCAGGGATATGATCATGATGCGGACCTGAATAGAACAGAAGGAGGTACTGAAGATGAACCGTTGCAGAATTGAAAAGAGTTCCCGCGAAGCAGCGGGGAAAACCGGGCGAGGAGCGGGGTGGCGGCGTTTGCCGGGCGCTGCCCTCTGCCTCTGCCTGGCCGCAGGCCCCCTTGCTGCGGCCGGATCCGAAGACGCCTCGGCGGTAGGAGTCAAAGAGACAGTGGACATCAATGTCCAGGCGCAGTGCCCTTCCATCCCCGGTCTCCCAAAGGACACAAAGGCAGTGACAGGATTCACGCATGGGGCGCATGCCGCAAAGTACCTGCCGGGCAAGTCCGCGCTCTCCTCGATACCGTATGAGGACAGTTTCACCTGCGGGGCATGCCATCCGGGCGCTGCCGGTCCGGAGGCGATCGGGGCGGAATCCGCCTGCGACAGGCTGGCGAGGGCCCTTGCCGCCGCCGGCGGCGGGGAGAAGCTGAAGGACTATTTTCATGACAGCTGCCTGTCGTGCCACAAGGCGCTGAAGAAGGCGGGAGACACTGCGGTGCCGGTCAGGTGCAATGAGTGTCACGGCAAGTAGGATGCCTTCGTAACGCGGAAGCAAGGAGAACGACATGAAAAGAAAGATGGATATCGTAGTATTGGGCGGTATCATGGCTGTTGTTGTGATCTTGGCGAGTCTTACCGGCGCGCCGGCCCGGGCGGAAAAAGGCAACGTGGCCGCCGTGGCCTCTGAAGGGAGCACGGTGTGTGACGCCCTCAAGGCGGGCGTCCCCGGGCTAGCCGAGGCCGAGTGTTCGGCTGAAGGCGGAGCAGAGGGACTCGTCGCAGTGCACGGTGGGATTCCGTCGAGGGTGGAACAGGGCCAGGCGGTCATCCTGAAGACGGATGACGGGGGGAAGGTCATGGCGAAGGTGGCACGGACCCTCGACGCGGGTTCGTCTGCGGACGTTGTGGCCGAGGCTCTTCTCGAGACCGGGGCCAACGTCCTGTGGGTGTGCAGCCCTGGGGGGGCGGTGGTTCTGCTGAAGGCTGAGAAGGAATTCGCTGCAGCCCCGGGGGCAAAGGTGGAAATGAAGGTGCGTGCGGGAAGACGCGGCATCGAAGGGTGTTGAGCGTCGATCTGAAACACGAAGGGCCTTCCCCTTGGACGGGATTGATCCCGCTCCGGGGGAAAGGCCCTGCCTTTGCGCCTAGCCTGCATCGCCAAACGTGAGTCCCGCCCGAAGCGGGCTCCTGGAACGGCGGGATTTTACTCTCGAGGTGTGTCCGGGATTTCCTGCACCGGGCGGGAGCCCATCGGCCCGCGTTTCGGAACCTCGGCCGGGGATGCCGCTGCAGATACAGGCACGGGAGTTGCTTTTCCTCTTGTGCAGGTGTTTTTTATGACTAATTTTCCCAGGAGGATGACGCCCATGGAATCACGAAGCTGGATCTGTGGCCTACTGGTGCCGGTACTGCTTTTTGGTTGTGCCGCGCCTCAGAATAAGACCCAGAAGGGGGCGGTCTACGGGGCGGCCGGGGGGGCTGCCGTCGGTGCCGCTATAGGCCAGGCAATAGGCCGAGACACCAAGGGCACTCTGGAAGGGGCGGCTATCGGGGCCGCGGTGGGCGGACTTGCTGGCGCCGGAATCGGCCACTACATGGACAGGCAGGAGCAGGCGCTGCGCGAGGCGATGGCCTATTCCGACGCTGTGGCGGTGCAGCGGCAGGGTGATGTCCTTGAGGCCACCTTCAAGAGCGATTTTCTCTTTGACGTCGATTCGAGTGTGATCAAGCCGGGCGCCTATTCCGAGATAGACCGGATGGCGCGGGTGTTGGGAGACTACCCTGCAACCCGGATCAGGATCGAGGGGCACACGGACGCCACGGGCAGCGAGGATTACAATCTCCGCCTGTCCCAGCGGCGGGCTGATGCGGTCAAGCATCTCCTGGTGGGCCGCGGGGTGGCCCCCGACCGGATCACCGCCATAGGGTTCGGGGAGTCGCGCCCCAGGGCCGGCAACGATACTGGGGCCGGCCGCCAGTTCAACCGGCGGGTGGAGATATTTATAGAACCCCGCTAGGAAAAGGTCTGATTCAAAGGCCGCAGGGAGGAGGACGCCATGCGGGACACCCTGGCTATGATTCTTGCCGGAGGCGTGGGAAGCCGGCTCAACGTTTTGGTGAGCCACCGGGCGAAGCCGGCAGTACCCTTCGGCGGTCTGTACCGGATCATCGATTTTGCCCTGTCCAATGCTATGAATTCCGGTTTGACCCAACTGGCGGTACTCACCCAGTACAAGCCGCTCTCCCTCATGCGCCACATCGGGAATGGATCAGCGTGGGACTTCGGGGGGAGGAGCCGGGAGGTGAAGATCCTCCCGCCCAGAACGGGGGAAAAGGACTCCGACTGGTACAAGGGCACCGCGGATGCCGTGCGGCAGAACATGGATTTTCTGGAATCACGCCCATCGAAAGAGGTCCTCATTCTCTCGGGGGATCATGTCTATTATATGGATTACCGCGACATGGTGCGGCACCATCGGGCCTCGGGGGCCAGGGTCACCGTGGCCATGATGACCGTGGCCTGGGAGGAGACTAATCAGTTCGGCATCGGCATCACCGACGATACGGGTCGGATAGTCGACTGGGAGGAAAAACCCGAAAAGGCCCGCTCCAATCTGGCCTCCATGGGTATTTATGTCTTCGATACGGAATACCTGCTCAAGTCCTTGAGATCCACCAAGGACGTGGATTTCGGTCACCATATCCTTCCTCAGGCCATGCGGGCCGGCTATCTCTACGCCTATATCTTCAACAGCTACTGGCGGGACGTGGGGACGGTCAACGCCTACTGGGACGCCAACATGGATCTCCTGCGCCCGGAGCGGCGCCTGGATACCCAGCTCTGGGGCGTGGTTACCAACGTGGAAAACGAGGGCATCTTCCACGACAGATCTCCCGCCCGGCTTCTCCCCGGCGCCAGGGTGCGGGATTCGTCCCTGGCCGCAGGCTGTATCATCCGGGGCACCGTGGAGGGGTCTGTCTTGTCTCCGGGGGTGATCGTTGAGGCGGAAGCCGAGGTGCGTCATTCCGTGGTGATGCACGACACCGTGGTGCAGAAAGGGGCCGTGCTGCACCGGGTGGTCTGCGACAAGCAGGTCACGGTGGGAAGGTCCGCCCGTATCGGCATCGGGGACCCTGAAGTGAGCAACAGGCGGTATCCGAAACACCTCCATGACGGGATCACCCTTATCGGTAAGCGGGCCGTCATCCCTCAAGGAGCCGCCGTGGGGACGAATTGCATTGTCTTCCCTGACCTGCGCGATGCCGACTGGCCCGCCGGAGGCGTTCTCCCGGACGGAGAGACCGCCGGGGAAAGCTCCTTCTGATCGAGCTGCAAAATTCCTGAGCTGATGCCGCTCAAAATGCCTCAGACCTGCCTGCGGCAGGCAGGTGCAAGGCGCGAGCTTTTTCAGGGATGAAGACTTGGATGTACGTTGCCGTGCCGAGGTAATAAGAGCAACGCCGCATACGGGGTATTTTCAACGGCATCCCTTCTGAGTTGCACCGGGCCTTCCGAAGTGCTATCTAAGTTGCTGTCCGGAGACCGGCCTGCCTCCGCACCGGTCAGGGGGACCCTGCCGCCGATTCCCGTGCAGATTCAGGGTGTGCTTCCTGCCTCCCGGACATCGTCGGGGTACCCCCGAAGAGGGGATCCGCCGGTAAGGAACGTTCACGCGGAAGAGGCGAAAGGCTATGACACTGCAGGAACTCATCACGCGACTTCACGACTACTGGCAGGGGCAGGGTTGCCTGCTCGTGCAGCCCTACGACATGGAGGTGGGGGCGGGTACATTTCATCCCGCCACGTTTCTCCGTTCCCTCGGGCCGGACCCCTGGCGGGTTGCCTATGTGCAGCCCTCCCGGCGCCCTACGGATGGACGCTACGGCGAGAACCCAAACCGCCTCCAGCACTATTACCAGTATCAGGTCATCCTGAAGCCGTCCCCGGAGACCATCCAGGACATGTATCTCGAGAGCCTGGCGGGATTCGGTCTGGATCTGGCGGAACACGACGTCCGTTTCGTCGAGGATGACTGGGAATCTCCGACCCTCGGGGCCTGGGGTCTCGGATGGGAGGTCTGGCTTGACGGGATGGAGATTACCCAGTTCACCTACTTCCAGCAGGTGGGCGGGATCGATGTCCATCCGGTTTCCGTGGAGATCACGTATGGTCTCGAACGGATCGCCATGTATCTCCAGGCTGTCGATAACGTGTATGAGCTGAAGTGGAACGCGGCGGTGCGTTACGGCGAGGTGCATCACCGCAGCGAGGAGGAGTTCTCCCGGTACAACTTCGAGGCTGCCGACGTCGGGACCTTGAAGCAGCTCTTTTCCCTTCACGAGGCGGAGTCCCTTCGGCTCGTCGAACAGGGCCTGGTGCTTCCGGCCTACGACCAGTGCCTGAAGTGCTCTCATTCCTTTAATCTCCTGGATGCCAGGGGGGCCATCAGCGTGGCGGAGCGCACGGCGTACATAGGCAGGGTACGAAAGCTCGCCCGGAGCGTTGCCGAGGGATATATGGCCGGACTGCCTGCCCCCGCGGAAGGGGGCAGGCCCTGATGACGGAAGACCTGCTCTTCGAACTGGGCACGGAGGAGATCCCGGCCGCATTCATGCCGGCCGCCCTCGAGGATCTGGCAAGGCTGTTCCGGGAACGGCTCCAGGCCCATTACCTCGCCTTCGAGGATGTGGTGACCGTGGGCACGCCGCGACGGCTCGCCGCTGCCGTGAGTGGCCTCGCCGTGCGGCAGCCGGACCGGGAGGAGGTGGTCACCGGGCCGCCAGCCAGGGTGGCATTCTCTCCGGACGGCAGGCCCACGAAGGCAGCGGAGGGATTTGCCCGGGGACAGGGAATGGGGGTGGAGGATCTCACCGTGGAGGATTCCGGCCGAGGCCCGTATGTAGTCGTCCGCCGCCGGGTGCCGGGGCGGCTGACCGAGGAACTGCTCACAGATGTCCTGCCCGGAATCGTCACCTCGCTCTCCTTTCCCAAGAGCATGCGTTGGGGAGCTGAGGATTTGCGGTTTGCCAGGCCCATCCGCTGGATCCTTGCCCTGTTTGGAGACCAGGTCGTCCGTTTCACCCTGGCCGGGGTGCAGAGCGGCGCGGAGACCCGCGGGCACCGTTTCATGGCCCCTGAATCCGTGGCATGTCCATCAGATCTCGCCGGATATCTCGATGCCTTGTCAGAGCGACACGTCCTGGCCGATCCCGAGGTGCGGAGGGAACGGCTCATGGCCGAAGCGGAGGCCGCAGCAGCCTCGGTTGGCGGCAGGGTCCTCAGGGACGACGCCCTGGTGGGGACCAACACCTTTCTCACCGAATCTCCGTGGGCGGTCTGCGGAAGTTTTGCGCCACGGTTCCTGGCGCTGCCCTCGGAGGTGCTCATCACCTCGATGAGGGAACATCAAAAGTACTTCGCTGTGGTGGACGATCGGGGGGCCCTTATGCCCTATTTTGTGGCCATCAACAACATACGGTCTCCTAAACCCGATCTGGTGAGGAAGGGCCACGAGCGTGTACTCAGCGCCCGGCTCAGCGATGCCGCCTTCTTTTTTGAGGAAGACACCGGCCGGCCTCTGGAGGCACTGGTGCCCGGACTTGAGGGCGTGGTGTTCCACGAACGGCTGGGAACACTCCTGGACAAGGTGCGCCGAGTTCGAGATCTGGCGGGTTCTCTGGCGGCGGATCTCGCCCCCCAGGAGACAGCCGTCGTCGAAAGGGCCGCTTGGTTGTGCAAGGCCGATCTCCTCAGCCAGATGGTGGGAGAGTTCCCGAGTCTGCAGGGGGTGATGGGGCGGGAGTACGCCTTGCGCTCCGGCGAGCCGGAACCGGTAGCCAGGGCCATTGCCGAACATTACCTCCCCGTGCGCTCCGGAGGGGAACTGCCCCAGGGGCCCCCCGGCGCCCTTTTGAGTGTGGCAGACAAGATGGACACCATCTGCGGCACCTTCGCCATCGGGCTCCAGCCCACGGGGACAGCCGATCCTTATGGACTCCGCCGGCAGGCCCTGGGGATACTCGCCATACTGGAGGCCAGAGGCCTCCGTCTTTCACTGAAAAGATTCACCAAGAAGGCCCTGGAACCCTTTTCCGCCCGACTTTCCGGCCTGGATGCAGGGCTTGGGCGGGACATCCTCGCCTTCTTCCAGCTTCGTTTTTCCTACAGCCTCACCGCGCGGGGCTTCGATCCGGATTGCGTGGAGGCAGCGGTGCGCGCCGAATTCGATGAGGTGGTAGACTGTATTGAGCGGGCGAAAGCCCTGGCCGCGGTCCGCTCGCGTCCCGAGTTCGAGCCGCTGAGCGTGGCCTTCAGGCGGGTGATGAACATCGTCAAGGGATTCGAAGGCGGCGTTATAGATCCGGCCCTGTTCGAGACCGAAGCCGAAAGGGCACTTCACGCAGGCTACAGGGCGGTCCAAGGGGAGGTGCAGCGGCTCCTCGATGCGGGCCGGTACGAAGAGGGACTCGTGGCACTCCTGTCCCTCAAGGGCCACGTGGACGCCTTTTTTGAGAAGGTGTTGGTCATGGTGGATGACGCTGCTGTCAGGGCCAACCGGCTGGCCCTGCTCTGGCATATATCCCTGTTGTTTCTGCGCATAGGAGACCTCTCGGCCATTGTGGTCAAGGGGTGAGGCGCCGCCGGACCGGCGACCGGCCCAAGCGGGTCCGTCCCCGCATCCTCTTCCCGGTCCCCATCTCCCAGGTTTCTGGTATACTGTGGTCCTTCAGGATTTTCCGGGCGGCGCGCGCCGCCTTCCGGGGGGGACAAATCCGCTGAGTCTGTGAATCTGACGGAGGCGCGCCGGACGGGTGAAGGTCGCAATCGCCAGGGTGGCGGGTTTCTGCATGGGGGTCCGGCGGGCCGTTGACATGGCCCTCGAGGCCTCCAACACTGCGTTAAAACCGGTATACACGTACGGCCCTCTGATTCACAACCCATCTGTCCTCTCCCTTCTTGAGGCCAGGGGGGTGAACATATTGCGGGAGATCCCCGAGCACGGCAAAGGGACGGTGATCATCCGGGCCCACGGCGTCCTTCCGCAAGAGATGGAGCGCCTGAGAAAGGCGGGATTCAACGTCTTGGATGCCACCTGTTCCCGGGTGATCCAGGTACAGATGATCGTCCGCCACCACGCGCGCAAGGGCTGCCAGTGCGTCCTCATCGGGGATAGGGGTCATCCCGAAGTGGCGGGCATCATGGGATATGCCCAAGGCAGGGGGATCCTCGTGGACAGCGAGGCGGATATTGAGGACCTGCCGATCCTAACAAATTACATCATTGTGGCCCAGACTACCCAGGACAGAGAGCGATTCGAGGTCTGGACCCGCCGTATCCTCGAGAAATATCCCGGAGGGAAGGTCTTCGAGACTATCTGTGATTCCACGCGCAAGCGCCAGGCCGAGGTCCGGCGTCTGGCCGCCGAGGTGGACGCCATGGTGGTGGTGGGTGGCAGGGAGAGCGCCAACACCAGGCGGCTCGCCGAAATAGTGGCTGAGTGCGGCAAGCCTGCTATCGCAGTGGAGACCGAAGAGGATTTGGATCCGGTTCGGCTCGCCGGACTTCAGAAGGTCGGCATCACAGCCGGGGCGTCCACACCCAACTGGATTATCAACCGCGTGGTTCGGGCAGTGGAGGCCCTTCCTGGGGCGGGTGACGCGGCGATCCAGAGGGGGCTGTACAGGCTGGTCCGCTTCCTCCACGAAAGCAACCTCTGGACCGCCCTGGCCGGTGGAGCCCTGGGACTCGCCGTGAGCCGGATGGAGACCTCCGCCCTCGGGCCGGGGGCCACCGTGGCCATGACGTTCTGCTACATCTTTGCCATGCATGCCTTGAACCGTCTCATCGACTGGCAGACCTGTGAATTCAACGATCCGCTCAGGGCGAGATTCCTCTTTCAACACAAGGGGGTCTTCTACACCCTTGCTGTCCTGGCCGTTTGCGCGAGCCTTTGGATAGCATGGACGGGGAGTGCGGCCTCCTTCGCCCTCCTTCTCGCCCTGACCGCTTTCGGTGTGCTGTACACCATGCCGTTTCTACCCGGAGGCGGCCGTTCCCTGAAGGACCTACCGGGTTCCAAGACCGTCTTTGTGGCTCTGGCCTGGGCGTCGGTGGCTGTGCTGGTGCCGGATATGGGCTGGGACCTGCCGCAGGACGCCCGCCGCGGTATCCTGTTCGTACTGGTGGCCGTCCTCGTCTATCTGAGGGCCGCGCTGATGGAGGTACTGGATGTCCAGGGAGACCGCATCGTCGGGCGGGAAACCCTGACCGTGGTGATGGGGGAGGAAAAGACCACCAGGCTGGTGCAGATCCTCTCCCTGACCCTTGGGGCGGTCTCCGTAGTGTTCGCGACTCTGGGCTCCGTACCTCTGGCAGCGGCCTTTTGCCCAGCGAGTCTCTGGATGTTTTGGCTTGCCGGCCGGTTCCGCGGAGAGCGTCTGGGCCAGTACCTGAGACTCGAACTCATGGTGGAGGCGAGCTTCTTTCTGCTGCTCGGCTGCGTCTTCCTTCTGGATCGATTCCGGCCCTGATTTCGGCTCTGACGGCCCATGTCTTCCATTCGCCTCAGGGGGCTCTCCCTCCACAACCTCAAAGCCATTGACCTCGATCTGCCCCTTGGCCGTTTAGTGACGATCGTCGGCCCGTCCGGGGCCGGGAAATCGTCCCTGGCCTTTGACACCCTGTATGCCGAGGCGCACCGCCGCTACGTCGAGACCTTTTCTCCCTATGCCCGCCAGTTTCTCGATCGCCTGCCCAGGCCCCCCGCCTCTGCCATCGATCATCTCCCTGCCGCCGTGGCAATAGCCCAGTCGAATCCTGTCCGGAGCGCCCGCTCCACCGTCGGAACGCTGGCTGAGGTAACGTATCCGGCCCGGTTGCTGTTCTTCCGGGAGGCCGTGCTGGTCTGCCCGGGGTGCGGCGCCCCGGTCAGGGATCAGGGGCCAGGGGACGTAGTTTCGGCCCTTAAGGCCGAGGCCGCAGGGCACCACGGGGGGGCGGCGATGCTGACGGTCCTGGTCCAGCCTGATCGGTTGGACGACCTCGTGCGCCAGGGGTATTTCCGCACTGTGGAGAACGGCAGGATCGCGGAACTTTCCCCCGGGCGTCGCTGGGGTAACTCCATGACCGGGGCGGTCGAGTTGCTCGTCGACCGGATCAACATCGCCCGCCTTGACCCGAAGAGGGTCCTCGACTCCGCCGAGCAGGCATTCTCCGTGGGGCAAGGGCGGGTTCTGCTGCGTCTTCCCCAGAGCGCGCCTGTGCGGTTCAGCCGCGGTCTGCATTGTCCCCGGTGCGACCGGGCCTTCGCCGTCCCCGTTCCCAACTTCTTTTCCTTCAATACCCCCACGGGCGCCTGCACGGCCTGCCACGGCTTCGGCAGGATCATGGCAGTGGACTGGGACCTGGTGATACCCGACCCCTCTCTCTCCATCTTGGATGGGGCGATCAGACCCCTGGAGAATTGGGAAGAGGAAAAGGCCGGGCTGCAGCGTTGGTTGCGAACCCGGGGCGGGGATGTTCGGGCGCCGTGGAAGGACCTCCCGGAAGATCTCCGCCGGGAGGTCCTCTTCGGAGGGGGGACCTGGCCGGGCGTCCAGTCATTTTTCGATTACCTGGAGGGAAAACGGTACAAAGCCCATGTCCGGATGCTCCTTTCCCGGTACCGGGCGTATCTGACCTGTCCCGCCTGCGGGGGCAGCCGTTTCCGGCCCGAGGTGGGGTGGTACCGCCTTGCGGGTGTCACCCTGCCGGAGTTCTACGCCATGTCCCTCGAGGACGCCCTGTTCTGGTCGGAGGAAGTGGCGAAGATGCATGTCCGGGACGCCGCGGGGCGGCACCTCGCCGAGGATCTCCGCGCGCGGCTCTCTACGCTGTGCGTCGCCGGCCTCGGCTACCTGACCCTGGACCGGCAGAGCCGGACCCTTTCGGGAGGGGAGGTAGGCAGGGTGGCGCTCGCCAGGGCGATCGGGACCGAACTCACCGAGACGCTTTACGTGCTCGACGAACCCACGGCCGGGCTCCATCCCGCCGACACGGCCAGGCTGCTCTTGCTCCTCCGCGGGCTCAAGAACAGAGGCAACACTGTCGTGGTGGTGGAACACGACCGGCAGGTGATCGAGACATCGGATCTGGTGGTGGAACTCGGGCCGGGATCGGGGGAAGGGGGTGGACGAGTGATCCGGGTCGGACCTCCTCTTTCCGGGCGGTACAGGGTGGGCTTGCCGGAACCGAAGATCCCGCCCGGGTCCGGTTCGAGGCGGGTCCCTTTCCGCTTTCTGAGGGTGCGCGGGGCGCGGGAGAACAATCTCAAAAACATCAGCGTAAGTATCCCTCTGGGGGCGGTTACATGCATCACCGGCATTTCCGGTTCCGGGAAGTCCACGCTTCTCGATTCGGTGCTCTTCCGCGGGCTGCTCCGGGAGAAGGGACGTCCCACCGAGCCGCCCGGTCTGTATGGCGGGATGGAGGGGGCGGAACGGGTGACCGGGGTGTATCTGTTGGATCAAAATCCCGTAGGCCGTACCCCGAGGGCGTGTCCAGCCTCGTATCTCCACGTCCTGGACGGTTTGCGGCGGCTTCTTGCTGCGACCGCCGACGCGGGGCTCCTGGGCCTTGACGCAGGGGCCTTTTCCTTCAATGTCCCCGGAGGGAGGTGCGAGGCGTGCAAGGGACAGGGGAGCGAGGTGGTGGAGATGCAGTTTCTGCCGGATCTCATCCTTCCCTGCTCGGCCTGCCATGGGAGGCGGTTCAAGCCCGAGGTCCTTTCCGTGCGGTACCGCGGCAAGAATATGGACGAGATCCTCCATCTGACCATGGAGGAAGCGGCCGCGTTTTTCGCGGAGGAGCGAACTCTGGGCCGGGCCGTGGCGCCGGCGTTGGCCTTGGATCTCGGCCACCTGAGGCTGGGCCAGCCCGTCAATACCCTCTCCGGCGGAGAGGCCCAGCGCCTCAAGCTGGCCCGCCACCTCCTTCAGGGCACGCCGGAGGGAGGGGTCTTCCTTCTCGACGAGCCCACCAGGGGGCTCCATCCCATGGAGGTTGCCCGGCTCCTCGGCGGGCTGACCGGACTCGTGGCCAGGGGCGCCACTGCGGTGGTGGTGGAGCACGATCTTCAGGTGGTTGCCGCAGCGGACTGGATCATTGATCTCGGCCCGGGCGGGGGGGTGAGGGGAGGCCAGCTGGTATACGAGGGGCCGCCAGAAGGTCTCACCTCCTGCCCGGAGTCGGTGACTGGTCAGGCCCTGAGGACGTTCGGCAGGGAGGCAGGCGCGCCGGCTGTGTCCCTATCTGAGGATGGGACACATGCCCTCGGCTGCCCGGAGGAGGCCCGGTCCAGGGTGATCGAGATCCGGGGCGCACGGCATCACAATCTCAAGGACCTTGATCTCGCGATCCCAAAGGGCAAGTTTGTGGTCGTCACCGGCGTCTCGGGTTCCGGGAAGTCTTCCCTGGCCTTTGATCTCGTCTTTGCCGAGGGCCAGCGGCGCTACGTGGAGGGCCTCTCCTCCTATCTTCGGCAATTCATCCGCCTGTACGAGAGGCCCGATGCGGATCGGATATCCGGTCTCACCCCAACGGTGGCCATAGAACAGCGCACGAGCAGCGCGGGCCCCAAGTCCACCGTGGCCATCCTCACCGAGGTCGCCCACTATCTGCGCCTTCTTTACGCGAAGGCCGCCGCGCCGGTGTGTCCAGGGTGCGGGCGGGCGCTTGAGGCCCAAGAGAGGGGGTGGATCATCCGGGACCTTCTAGACAGGTGGAAGGGCACGGAGATCCGTCTCCTCGCCCCGAGGCTCAGGAGAAGAAAGGGGTGTCACGAGCCCGAGATCGAGGCCGCAGTCAGGGCAGGGGTGCGGACCCTCCGGATCGACGGACGTCTGGTGTCCATCCCCCCCGTTCCCAAGCTCTCACGCTACCGGGAACACACATTGGAGTGGGGCTTTGGTCCGGTGAAACCGGATCCACGGTGGAGAGAACCGCTTGTCGAGGCCCTGGAGAGGGCCCTGATCGCGGGCCGGGGAGAGGCGACTGTCCTCGATCAGGGAGGGGCGCAATATCATTACAGCGAGCGGTATGCATGCCCCAACTGCGGAGTGGGGCTTCCCGATCCCGACCCGCTCCTTTTTTCTTTTCATACCCAGGCTGGGCAGTGTCCGGAATGTGTCGGCATGGGGCACAGGCCTGGATCGACGCAGCCCTGCCCATCCTGCGGCGGGAGCCGCCTCAATCCGGAGGCCAGGGCCTGGCGCCTCGGGGGCGTGGGCATCGACGGCCTCCTCGCCATGGAGGTGGATGGGGCGTGCGGATACCTGGAGGGGTGGCTGGCCAGCCCGCCCTGGCCGGAACGGCTTGCCGGTCTCGCCGTTCCTCTGGTCGAGGAGGTCCGGAGCCGGCTGGAATTTTTGAGAGAGGTGGGCCTGGGATACCTGCCTCTGGATCGGGCCGGTGACACGCTCTCCGGGGGCGAGGCGCAACGCATACGTCTCGCCGCCCAAGTGGGATCGGGGCTCACGGGCCTCACCATAGTGCTTGACGAGCCTACCATAGGGCTCCATCCCACGGACAACTCCAAACTCCTGAAGGCGCTCCGAAGGTTGCGCGATGGAGGCAGTACGGTCCTCGTTGTCGAACACGACGAGGAGACCCTCCGCACGGCGGACTGGCTGATCGACCTGGGTCCCGGCGGCGGCCGTTACGGCGGTCGGGTGGTGGCCCAGGGTACCCTGGAGGAGGTGATCGGCACGGCCGCCTCGGCCACGGGACGGGCCCTGAAGGACCCGGCACGGAGGAGACTCCGTCCCCGAAGGAGAGCGGAGGCGGCGGGGGCCTGGCTTCGCCTGGAGGGCATACGGTGTCGCAACATTCAGGATATGGATTTGGCCTTGCCTCTCGGTGCGCTGGTCTGCGTCACCGGGGTCTCGGGCTCGGGAAAGAGCACCCTCCTTGCGGAGGTGCTTTCGCCCAACGTCAGCGCCAGGACCAAGGACCCGGGCGCTCCGCCCATCTTCTGCCGCCGGGTTTCCGGTACCGAAGCCCTTGCCAGGTGCGCGGTGGTGGACCACAGTCCCATAGGCAGGACGCCTAGGTCGTGCCCGGCGACTTATGTGGGCCTCATGGGCGAGATCCGTGCACTCCTTGCCCGGGTCCCCGAGGCCAGGAGCCGGGGCTACGGCCCCGGCAGATTCTCTTTCAACGTGGCAGGCGGCCGCTGCGAGGCCTGCGCCGGGCAGGGGAGCCGGAAAGTCAGCCTCGGGTTCCTTCCCGACGTCTATGTCACCTGTGAGGAATGTCAGGGGCGCCGTTTCGCCGCGGCCACCCTCGATATCAGATGGCGGGATCGCACGGTGGCGGATCTTCTGGACATGACGCTGGAGGAGGCGAGGGAACTCTTCGCTCCGGTGCCGACGCTGGCCGGACCCCTCGGCGTGCTTTGTGGGCTGGGTCTGGGTTACCTGACTCTTGGGCAGCCCAGCCCCACGCTCTCCGGCGGCGAGGCGCAACGCCTGAAGATTGCCCGTGAACTGGCGCGGGGCGGCAGGACAAGGGCTCTATACATGCTCGATGAACCCACCACCGGCCTTCACATCGCCGACGTGGCCCGTCTTGTTGACCATCTCCACCGGCTTGCTGAAAGAGGCAACACCGTGGTGGTAATCGAACACAACTTGGATGTGATCAGCGCCTGCGACTGGGTGGTGGATCTCGGCCCACAAGGCGGATCAAACGGGGGCAGGCTGCTTTTCAGCGGACCCCCGGCGGATTTTATGGCCTGGTCCGGGGCATCAGCCACTCGGGAGGCCCTGGCTGACTTCGTCCGCCCGCTGACCTGAAGCGTCCCCTGAGCGGTTCCCTGGAATCCTTGCAAACGCTGGCTGCCGTGTTTAAGGTGAATTTGCAGGTTCGGGACCCAGGGTACGAGTCCGAGGGGAAGGGTGAATGATGCCGCTCAATTGGAACGAGCTGTCCTTGCTGGCGATAGCCGCGGTCTTCACGATCTTTATTTTCGGACTTCTTATTTTTCTCAACCGGCTTAAGAGGACTCTCGACCGCCTCGATGAGGCGATATCCTCGGGAAAGGGGGCTGTGGACGCTGCGGCTGGGGAGTTGCGCACTGCCCTGGTCAGACTCGCTGAGCTGGAGACGGGCACCAGCCGGACCCTCGAACAGGTCGTCTCGCTGATGGCGGCCTTGGAGACCGAGGTCATACCACTACTCCGCAGCATGCACGGGACGGCGGAGGTCTACGGGCGTCTGGGGGTGTCCTTGACCGAAAGGCTGGAGCGGGACGTGACCCCCATCCTGGAAAATGCGCGGGCCATCACCGAAGATGCGGGGCGCCTCGCGGCGGACATACGCAGCAAGGTGGCCCAGACGGAAGACTTTTTCGAGGCAGCCAGGGAGGGCGCGGAGACGGTGCGGGCGGTGACCCGGATCGCGAGGCACGGGGCCACCGGGCTGGCTGTACAGATTGCGGCCATGGCCGTGGGGGCCAAGAGTTCACTGGAGTTTCTTTCGAACCATCTGACGTCCAAGGGAGGTGACAGGAAATGAGTTGCGGTGAAAGGCACTATTCCGCCGGGGCGGTGGCGGTGGCGTTTCTCCTGGGCGGTGCCGTGGGAGCCGGTCTCGCCGTGCTGCTGACGCCGAGGACGGGCCCCGAGACCAGGGACCGCATCCGGGAGCAGGCCGGGACGGTTTCGGGGGAGGTGCGGCGGGTGGCCGATGGCGTCCGAGACAGGGCGGCGGAATTTCTCGAGAAGGGACGCGACCTGGTGGAGCAGAAAAAAGCTGTTCTCGAGTCGGCCATCGAGGCCGGCAAGGAGGCCATGGACAGGGAGAAAGAGCGGCTCATGGCCAGGATGGAGCAGGATCGGACAGAGGAGGCCGTGCCTGAGGGCAAGGTCTGACCGGCGGTTTTCGCGGAACGGCTTGGGGACGGCCCCCACAAGGGATTTTTCTCCTTGCCGGAGACCGTTTCCGCCAATCACATCCCCATACCCTTGGCCCATCCGAGTTTTTCTCTGAGTATGGAGAAATAGTCAATAAGGGGCGATTTAATCAGCAGGAGATGGCCCTCGGCCCTCCCGACCCTGAGGGTCGCCCCCTTCCTGAGGTCCCGGCCCACCTGTCCGTCCACCACCAGGCTGACTTCGTCCGCCCCCCGTTGGATCTGTATTTCGACCTCGGCGTCCCCCGGCAGGATGAGGGGGCGTGCACTCAGAGCGAAGGGGCAAATGGGGGTGAGCACCAGGGCCTCCAGGCTAGGGTGGAGTATGGGGCCTCCAGCGGAGAGGTTGTACGCGGTGGAGCCTGTCGGGCTGGAGAGGATGAGTCCGTCACCTCGATAGGTGGTCAGAAAGGCCCGGTTCACCCAGGTGGGCAGGGTGATGATCCGGGCGAGTGCCCCTTTGGTCACCACCGCCTCGTTGAGGGCGAAAAACGTGGCCTGAGGATCCTCTCCGCTGGTGATCCGGATGGCAAGCATCATTCTGCGGTCCAGTTCGAAGTCCCCAGACAGCAGATGTTCCAGTGCCCCTTCCATTTCGTCCGTGTGGATCTCGGTCAGAAAACCCAGCCCTCCGAGGTTGATTCCAAGGAGGGGAAGCCGGAGCTGGAAGACCTGCCCGGCTACTCGGAGCAGGGTTCCGTCACCCCCAAGGACGACTACGGCGTCGCTGGAGGGGTCCACCCGGCCCTCACTCACGGAAACCCCACGCCTGCGGAGGCAGGTGCTCAGGCTGTCGCCGATCCTTTTCGGCAGATCGGCACCATGTTTGAGGACGAGGCTGATGCTCTTGATGCCCTGGGCCACGGCTAAGGGCCTACCCGCACGAGGACGTATTTCGCGGGATCGAGATATCTCCTGGCCGCTGCGAGGACATGGTCGGCGGAAACCTTGTTGATCTCCTGGACATAGCGGGACGTGAAGTTGAAGCCCAGCCCGTAGAGTTCGTTGAGGGCCATGTCCAGGGCCCTGGCCCCATTCGTCTGGAGACCGATTTCATGATTTCCCACCACCCACCTCTTGGCCCTTTCGAGTTCGTCCGGGGGGACAGGCGTCTCAGCCACCCTGTAGATTTCCTTCCACAGCCCCTTGAGGGCCCTGTCTTTTTTCTCCGGGGCGCAAGCAATGTACAGGCCGAAGGCTCCATGGTCGAGACCAAGACCCACAAAGGACTGGACGGCGTATGCCAGGCTCTCCTTGTCCCTGAGTTCCATGAAGAGCCGTCCGCCTTGGCTGGTGAGCACACCATTGAGGACCTCGAGGGCGAAACGGTCCGGGTTGATGAAGGTGGTGCCCCCGAATCCCAGCACCATGTGGACCTGCTGCTTGTCCCGCTCCAGGTTGACGAGGCGGGGGGCGTCCATGGGATCCGGCGCAGGAGGTGCAGCCAGCGGTATTGTCGCCGACGCTGACCATCCCCCAAACAGGGTTTCCAGAATCGAGACCATTTTCTCGGTGCGCACGTCTCCCACCACGGCGAGCACCGCCCTGTCCGGGACGGCGTACCCACGAAAGGTCAGGAGTAGTTCCTGTGATGTCATGTCTTCTATTACGGGTTTCCTGCCGAGCGGATCCATGCCGTAAGGGTGCGGCGAAAAGATGAGCCGCCTGAATTCACGCACCGCAACCCCGGGCAGGGAATCGTCCTGAAGTTTGAGTTTGGCCAGGAGTAGGGGTTTGAGTCGATCCACCTCCTCCTGGGGAAAGGTGGGGGTGAGAACGATCTCGGCGAACAGGGCCAGGCCCTGCTCCAGGGATCGAGAGAGAAATCGGGCCTCCAAGCCGAAGGTGTTCTGCCCTGAGAATCCGCTGATGCTTCCTCCCATGCCCTCGGTCAGTTCAGCGATTTTTTCGGCATTGTGGGCATCGGTCCCCTTGGTCCAGGCATGGGCGAGAAAATTGAACAGGCCGTTGGTTTCCCGGGTCTCGTAACGCACACCGCCGGGGAAGACCAGGCGGAGTGCAGCGGTGGGAACATCTGGGGCCTCCTGAATCAGTATGGTGAGTCCGTTGGGCAGATTGACCCTTCGCACCGGGTGCGCCACTGTCGCCAGGGTGGTGGACTCGACCCCCATGGCCTGGAGTTCCGCCTCCTGCCCCATGATGCCTATTTCCTCAAGGTCCAGCCGGGGCATTCGGCCTTCGGGCATGATCATGGCGACGTTGACCGCATCCAGCCGGAAGATTTGGCGCGCTACCCTGTGGATGTCCTGAGGAGTCAATTCCCGGAGCCTTTCGAGATACCTCCCTTCGGCCAGTGGGTCTCGGGCGACCGTCTCGAAGACCCCGAGTTTCTGGGCCTCGCCCTCCATGGTCTCCTGATCGTAGACAAAGCCGGCCTCCACCTTGATCCTCGCCCGATCGAGTTCTTCCACAGGCACCTGCTGGTCGGCAAGGCGGAAGACCTCCTGAAGGATCTGCGTCAAGGCCGCACCGGTCTTGTCCGGATCCAGCGAGGCCTTGATCTCGAAGAGCCCGGGTCCGGCCGGGGTGTACGCCGAAGCGCTGACCGTCGAGACGAGCTGCAGGCGGTTGCGAAGCGCCAGGGTGAGGCGGGCGCTCTCGCCGCTCCCCAGGAGGGTGGCCAGGACGTCCAGAACCGGCACGTCGGGATGGTTGAAATTCGGTAGGCCGGAGAATGCCACTCCGAGGTATCCTTCCTGGACGTCCATGGACTGTCGGGCAATTCTCGGGGCGCGCTGGGGTGGCTCGGCGGGATGGACAAATTCCCCGGACGGCTGTCCAGAAGTGCTGCCGAAGACTTCCTGGACCGCGGCCAGCGCCTTGTGGGCGTCCACGTCGCCCACGACCACCAGGGACATGAGGTCTGGCTGGTATCTCCTGGCCATGTATGCCAGGATTTCCTTCCTGGTGATGGATTTGACGGTTTCAGGAAAGCCGATCACCGGACGTCTGTACGGATGACCCGTGTAGACGGTCTCCATCATGAGCCTGGAAAGCCGTGAACGGGGCTGGTCGTCGCGCATGCGGATTTCTTCCAAGACGACCTTCTTTTCCCGCTCCAGTTCGTCTGAATCGAAGGTGGAGTGGAAAATGGCGTCGGCAAGGACGTCCAGTGCGGTATCCAGAAACTGGGCGGGCACCACGCAGTGATACACGGTGTAGTCCGGCGATGTGAACGCATTGATGGTGCCGCCCAAGGATTCAATTTCGCGGGCGATGGCACCGGGGCCTCTCCTTTCCGTCCCCTTGAAGATCATGTGCTCTATGAGATGGGTGATGCCCGCCTCGGCGTCGACCTCGTACACGCTGCCTGCCTGGACCCAGACCTGCACCGCCACGGCCGGGGCGCGGTGACTTTCCTTCACCACGGCGTTGAGTCCGTTAGAGAGCTGAACCTTGTGCAGGCCGGGTGCGAGTTCTCTGGCGTGGGCGTCTGGCGGGTACGCCGCGCAGGCCAAGAACAGGAGGGCCATCGCCCGCATGCCGATTCGGAAAGGGTACTCAGTCATTGCCTTCTCCGTAGTTGGACAGAGGATTTTAAATCGTCAAATCAATAAGATGGAGTCAAAACTCCGGTGAATAGCTGTTCATTTTCCGCTTGACATGGGGCTCGAATTTTGGTAGGACCAGACCCACACTGGATTGAATCGCGCCAGTCCAGGTCCTTTTCATATCGCCATTTGGGTGGCAATGCAAGCTGCGATGGGGGCCTGGGACATGTCCTGGGGGCGCGGAAACGGTCCGGATGGTCCCTTCATCTCATGGGAAAATGCACAAGAACTGGCTCAACAATGCGTGCAGCACGATATCACTCAATCTACTTTCATCTTAAGGAGGAACTATGAGCGATTACAAGAAGGCGCCGGCCGACGTCAAGGCGGACCGCACACTGGATGCCAAGGGTCTGAGCTGTCCTATGCCGCTTCTGCGGGCAAAGAAAGAGATCGATAAGGTCCAGCCCGGTCAGATTCTCGAGATTCTCGGCACCGATCCCGGTTCCAGGAACGATATTCCGGGCTGGGCGACCAGGGCGGGCCATGAATGGCTCGGGGAGATCGAGGAACAGGGGTACATGCGGTATTTCATCCGCAGGGGGAAGTAGTCCCTTAAAACGGATGTTCCAGGGACGTTGACTCTTTTCTCTTCCGAAAGGGCCCTGAAGGCGGGCACGGGGAGATGGGCAAGCGGTCCCTGAGACAGGATAGAGGAGGAACGGATGTCTGCTGATCCGAACAAGTTGGGTATATTTGTGACCTCTCCAGAGCATACGGGGCATCTATTGGGGATTGTCCGGGCTGCCGTGAGGGCCGGGATGAGCGTCAAAGTGTTCCTGAGCTTCAAGGCGGTTCATATTACGAAAAGCGGGGAATTCGCCGAGCTTTCGCGCCTGTGCGCGGTGGAAGATCTGGTCATCTGCGTCGCCAGTTATACATGCGAAGGGTACAATGCCGAGGTGGTCCCTCCGGGCCTGACGGGCAAGCAGATGGCTACCCAGACCTATCACGGCTTGATATTGGAAGAGTGCGGAAAGTACCTGACGCTGTAAGCAAGGAGGCACTGGTCATGTCATTGAAGATCTTTTTTCTGATACCGAACCGGATGTTCGCCGGGGACGCGACCCGTTCGGCCCTGGGTCAGGCGGTGGAGAACAACTACGCCTTCGCCGTATATATGGACGGGGAGTACCCGATTTTCAACGAATACAACGTGGGCAACATCGACTGGATCCGGGACATGGAGGGAGATGTGTTGAACCTCGGCGGCACCCCACCCGAGGTGGAAGGAGTGGAATTGACTCCCATCACCGTCGAGGAGCTGGGGGAGCGCCTCCGTGAGGCGGACGTCATAATTCCGTACGGCCTTCCGAAGTCCAACGTACCGCCGCCTGCCCAGTGCGCGTGATGAGGAGGGGAAGATGAAGATATTGCATGTATACCGCTCCGAGCCCACGGAGACTACCAAGAAGTTGGTGGAAATCCTGAACCGGGACCGTGAGGCCATGGAATTCAAGCTCTATGTCGGCCAACCGAATTATGACACGCTTGTCCACATGATCGCCGAAGCGGACAAGACCGTCACCTGGTGGTAACGGCTCGGCTCCGCCGGCGAGTTGTACGCTGAAGGCCCCTGCGGAAAGATCCGGAGGGGCCTTTTTTGTAAGGGGGGTCGAGCGGGGGGCAGGCGGAGGGCACGTCCCTTATCCTGCCACGGCCCCGGCCATCTTGAATATGGGCAGATACATCGCGATGATGATGGAGCCCACGGACCCGCCGAGAAAGACGATCATGAAGGGCTCGATCATGCTGGTCAGCCCGTCCACCGCGGCGTCGACCTCATCGTCGTAGAATTCCGCGATCTTGTTCAGCATCTGATCCAATGCCCCAGTGGTCTCGCCCACGGAGATCATTTGGACCACCATGTTGGGAAAAATTCCGCTTTCCTGCAAGGGTTGGGCGATGGTGCGCCCCTCGCTGATGCTGGTTCTGACTTTGTAGATCGCCTCCTCCACGATTTTGTTGCCGGCCGTCCCCGCGGCCACGTTAAGGGCCTCGATGATCGGGACGCCGCTGTTGATCAGGGTCCCCAGGGTCCGGGTCAGCTTTGCCACGGCTACCTTTCTGAGCAGAGGCCCGAAAACGGGGGCCCGCAGTAGGAGCCTGTCGACATTGCGCCGCCCTGTCTCGGTGGAATAATATTTTTTGAAGAGGAAAATCAGCACCGCCACTCCGGCCGCCATTGCCAGGAAATAGGACTTCACGAATTCGCTCAGGTTGATGACCATCTGTGTGGGGGCCGGCAGGGCCGATCCGAAGTCGGCGAACATCTTCTGGAAGACCGGGATCACGAAGATCATGATGACGGCCAGCACCAGCCCTGCAATCCCAAGGACGATGGTCGGATAGGTGAGTGCAGCCTTGACCTTGCGTTTGAGTTTTTCGGCCTTTTCCATGTAAGCGGCAAGCCGGGTGAGAACTTCGTCCAGGATGCCTCCCACCTCACCCGCCTGGACCATGTTGCAGTAGAGCCGGTCGAACTGTTTCGGATGCTTCTTGAGGGAGTCGGCAAAGGTGGACCCGGTCTCCACGTCGTTTTTGATCTCCTGCAGGACCTTTTTGAACGATTTGTTCTCCTGCTGCGCGGCCAGGGCGTCGAGCCCCTGTATGAGCGGCAGTCCGGCGTCGATCATGGTGGACAGCTGCCGTGTGAAGACCACGATGTCCTTGGTGGTAATCTTCGGCTGGAGCAAGCTGACGTTTTCGAAGAGATCTCTGGGCCTGGCTTTGATCTTCGCGGGCGTGATGCGCTGGCGCCGGAGTATAAGCCGGACTGCCCGGTCGTCGGAAGCCTCCAGCTCCCCTTTTTTGGTTTCGCCCTTTGCTGTGGTCCCTTCCCAAACATAGACTGGCATCGAAACACCCCGGCTCTTGCTTCGAGTTGGTCGGCAGGCCGAGTGACAGGGTCTTGGACACTGTCCCCACCTTTTTGAACTTTTCGGCCATATCCGGCCAACTCCTTAATTCTCACGATCAGCCGAGGAGGAAAGGGTAGGTCCCGCGAAAGAAAAGGGATTTTTCCGGAGGCGCTTAGCCCAGGAGTCGCCGGGCCTTCTCCAGCGGCACCCCTTGGAGCAGAAAGGCCTTTTCCCTGGAATGGGCCCCCGAGGCGAGGCGGACGTTGCTCGCAGGCACACCCAGTATCCTGGCTAGGAACTTCCGGCACGCCTCGTTCGCAGCGCCTTCCACGGGGGGAGCCTGCACCCTGAGCTTCAGGGCTGCCCCGTGTAACCCGGAAAGGGCCGTGCGGGAGGCCCTGGGCTGGACATGGAGGCGCACCACAGTCCCTTCTCTCGTCTCGTAAAGGTGCGGGGGCCCCGGTTTTCCCGTGCCCGTTTTCTCCGGTCTGTCTGCGGGTGAGGTCATGTCCCCTCCCAGACATCGGTGTTTTTCGCCTCGAGCACCATCCTTCCGAGTTCCTGCACGTCCTTGAAGAGTTTCACGAAGGCCAGACGGTCACCTGCCATGACGATATCCCGCAGGGCGGCTCCATTGCGGGTGAAGGCGGACAGCGCCTCGCCGGTGAAGGAGTTTTCCATCTGGATGGTGGCATAGAGGTCGGGGTCCTGGAACCAGAGGCGGGCCACGATATCCATCTGCATCTCGAAGCTCGGCGTGGCCAAGGCCAGCAGCTGGTGCAGGTCAATGCCATCTTCTTCCAAGGCCTTGCCCAGGCTCAGGAGAACAAAGTGGTTGAGGGCCTGCACCCACGCCATGGTCCGGTCGTGTTCCGAGGGGCTGACGCAATGGATGACGGCCCCATGTTTTTTGAGCAGGCCCTCCCACCAGGTCAGCCATCGCCTTCCGCGTCCGGCACACAGGGCCACCCGCCGTCCGCTCAGGGAGTCTTCCCCGGGTCCGAAAAGCGGGTGGGTCCCCACCACGTCGCAGGAGCTGTGCTCCAGCATGCATGCCACCTGCCTTTCCTTGAGGGAACACAGATCAGTGAGGAGAGAGTCACGTCCCATCAGGGGACCGACCTTTCTCACCACTTCGGGAAAGACTTCCATGGGCAGGGACAACACCACGACCTGGCACTGCCGGGCAAGGTCTTCGGGGGTCAGTTCGGTGTTCAGGTCCGAGACCAGAACGGGAAGGCCGGCCTGGGTGAAGAAGCGGACGAACCAGGTTCCCATGCGACCGCGGCCCCCAACAACGCCCACCGCGGGCAAATTGGGGTGTGTGTAGTGTGCTTTCTGCGAAGTATCCACGCGCAGATCCTTTTTGTGGGTTGCAGAGCCTGTCAGGGACCGATGGCCCTGGCTCTCAACAGATGGTCCGCCAGGACCAGCCTCACCATGGCCTGGCACACCGGGACGATTCGGGGTATGGCGGCGGCGTCGTGCCGGCCGCCGACCCGGACGACAGTCGGCTCACCGGCAGTATTCAGTGTCTGCTGCTCTTTGGCGATGGATGGGATGGGTTTGACTGCGGCGCGGCAGACGATTTCGTCGCCGTTCGAGATGCCTGCCAGAATCCCCCCGGCATTGTTGCTCAGGAATCCTCCGGGGGCGATAGGGTCGTTGTTTTCCGACCCCAATATCGACGCCGCCTGAAATCCCGCACCGATCTCCACACCCTTCACCGCTCCCACGGACATCAGTGCCCCGGCAAACTCGGCATCGAGCTTGTCGAACACCGGCTCCCCAAGGCCCGGAGGCACACCGGAGCACCGGATCTCCACCACGCCTCCAACCGAGTCGCCCCGGGTCCTCACCTCTGCCACCCGTTCCTCCATCCGTCTGGCGGCATCCGGATCCGGACAGAAGAGGCGATTCCTGGGGATCGCTTCCGGATCGAACCGTTCCGCGCAGATGCCGCCGAGACAGAGGGTGAAGGCCGTTACCCGTATCCCAACCGTATCGAGCAGGATCTGGGCCACCGCGCCGGCGGCGACCCTGGCCGCTGTCTCCCGGCCCGAGGACCTGCCGCCCCCTCTGTGGTCCCTGATTCCGAATTTTTTCCAGTAGGTGTAATCCCCGTGGCCCGGGCGGAACACCTGCCTGAGGGAGTCGTAGGCGCTGCTGTTCACGTCCCTGTTCCTGATCAGAAGGGATATCGGCGTGCCGGTGGTGCGTCCTTCGAAGACGCCCGAGAGGATCTCCACCCGATCGGGTTCCCGGCGTGGGCTCTCGGCCGCCGCGCCCTTGCCGGGCCGTCTCAGGTCAAGGGCCTTCTGGATCACCTCCTCGTGAAGGGGGAGGCGGGGCGGACAGCCGTCGATCACTGCGCCGAGGGCCGGTCCGTGGGATTCCCCCCATGTGGTCACGCGGAAGAGTTGCCCGAAGGTGTTTCCAGCCATGACTCATGCCTCCTGTCCGCTCATGAATGCATCAAGTGCTTGGTTTGAAACGATTTTAGGAGCGATCCCGCCGGTTTCGATGGACCAGCCCTCCAAGTTCAGGTAGAGTGGTCCCCCGGCGGCGAGGGTGAGGCAGATTTCCGACTCCCGCGACTGCCCCGACTTCAGTGGGGGCCGTTGTGCGTCCGAGGCAGGATCGGCGAGAAATCCGGACAGGATGGTCGCATTGTCCGCCTTGAGCCAGAGGATCCAGGCCTGTATTCCGAGTCATGCACCCGATCTCCTCGTGGAGGAGCACGGTTCCGCCTCCGCGGCCATCCCGGCCTGCAACGCCGTCTCCATGGTTTGCCGTTTCTTGCTCTGGAATTGCAGGCATCCGGGCCTCCATTTTATGAATCGTACATCCATCCTCGGTCCGGATCCAGTCGCCGAGATCCAGCATGGCCCGGCGCAGAAGTTCGGTCAGGAGCCTGCCTACCTCACTCTTGCCGGTGGCCTCGTATCCTGTGAGGAAAAATCTCCGATTTCAATTCGGCCTCGGCGCCAGCTCATCCCAAACATCCCAGAAGGTTGGGAAGGATTTCCCAACGCACTGGGGGTCCTGGATGCTGATTCCCGGAACCCGCAATCCTGCCACAGCAAAGGCCATGGCCATGCGGTGGTCGTCATAGGTCCTGACTGAAGTCCCGTGAAGGGGTGCGCCGCCCTCGATCAGCAAACCGTCGTCGAGTTCACGGACCTGTGCGCCCATCCTCGAAAGTTCTGTTGCCACCGCCCTGAGTCTGTCGGTCTCCTTGATTCGGAGGTGGCCGACGTTGGTGATCCGGGTCGACCCTTGTGCGAAGGCTGCGACCACGGCGATGGTGGGGACCACGTCGGGCCAGGGTCTCATGTCCGCGTTGATACCGGTCAAACCGTCTCCAGGCGGGCCCTGGACGGTCACTCCGCGGGCGTCCCTTTCCACGGTGCACCCCATCCTGCCCAGAAGATCCACCATGGCGGCGTCGCCTTGGAGCGGCCGGGGAGGCATGTTCGCTACGGTCACTCGACCCCCGGTGACCGCTGCGGCAGCCCAGAAATAGGAGGCGCTGGAGGCGTCTGCCTCGATTCTGTAAGCCCTCCCGATATACCGGCCCTGGGGGATGGAAAAGACCACCGGCCTGTCCACGCCGCCCTCTTCGGTGACGTCGATCCCGAAATCGGCCATCACCGCTCGGGTGAGATCCACGTACGGTCTGGAGACAAGGGGGCCGTCCAGGGTAATTTTGGCGGGGCGTCTGGTGTAAGGGGCGACCAGAAGGAGGGAAGAGAGGAATTGGCTGCTCTGGGCGGCGGAGAGGAGCGTGACGCCGCCTTTCAGGCCTCCGGCCCGGACCTCCACCGGCGGGCACCCTGTCCCGTGGATGCTCTGGGCCTCCGCCCCCCAGGCCCGGAGGGCGAGAAGCAGGGGCTCCACCGGGCGTTCGGCCATGCGCGGACTGCCGGTGAGTCTGTACAGGCCCTGGCCGAGACAGGTCACCGAGACGAGGAACCGGATGCCTGTGCCGTTGTTGCCCAGATACAGATCCGATCCGTGGGGTTGGACTGTGCCACCCGTGCCCTGGATCACCCAGGCGCCTCCTTCCGCCCTGATTTGCATTCCGAGGGAAATCAGGGCGTCCCGCAGCAGTCTGGTATCCTCGCTGTCGAGCGGTCCATCCAGCCGGCTTGTTCCCCGGCCAAGAGCGGCAGCCACCAGGGCCCGTTGGGTCAGACTTTTGGAACCGGGGACCACCACCCGCGCCCGGATTCGGGTGCCGGGCCGGCAGGGCTGGATCGGCCTTTCCCTTCCGTCCCCCGTCATCGCAGTTCTCCTATCCCGTCCAACGTCTTGCGGAGCGCCCTCTCCAACACCGCGTGGGGGATTCTAACGGAAAGGCCCTGCATCCCCAAGGCCCGTAACCAGGACAGGACAGCGGCAAAGCCGATGACCTCAAAGGCGAGATACAGTGCGTTCAGTCCGAGGGCCCGGTAGGCTGTGTTGTCGATCGCCGGGCTGAGACTGTGGCCTACGGTGTGCCCAGGGATTCCGAAAAGTGCGGTGTGCGCGTCGGGCGTGAAGTCCAATGGCCGGTCTCCGGTTCCCCTTTCAGGTTGCCCCGGGCTATGCCGGAAGGGCATCGAGTCGGGCCTTCAGCCAGTTCAGCAGGCCCCCGGCAGCCAGTATTTGGCGGTCTCTGGTCGAGGCATCCAGTCGGGCCCGAAGGGTCGTGCCCCCACCTGTGTGGATTGCGACGGCAGTGGCTTCATCGAGGATGGCCTTTCGCAGACCGGAGATCGTCAGTGTCCCGCCCTGGCTGACCTGGTCGTAATCATGCGGGTCGGAAAAGGTGAGGGGGACAATGCCGAAATTGATAAGGTTCGCCTTGTGGATCCTGGCAAAGCTCTTGACCAGTTTCACCCGGACCCCAAGGTATCTCGGAGCGAGGGCGGCGTGCTCCCTGGAAGAGCCCTGGCCGTAATTCTCTCCGCCTACGACGATTCCCGCTCCTGCCGTCCTGGCCCGGGAGGCGAAGGAGGGGTCTATCGCCGAGAAGACGAACTCGCTGATGGCAGGGATGTTGCTTCGAAGGGGCAGGATCTTGCTTCCCGCTGGCATGATGTGATCCGTGGTGATGTGGTCCCCGAGCTTGAGCAGGATCTGGAGGGTGAGATCATCGGGCAGCGGCTCGAATTGGGGTAGCGGGAGGATGTTCGGTCCCCTCACGATCTCCACGCCGGATCCGTCCTCAGGAGGGGTGAAAATGCCGTTGTCGTTGACGATATAGCGGAGGGGTGGGATGATAACGGGCGCTTCCCCCAGGTCTCTCGGGTCGGTGATGGCTCCTGTGATCGCGGAGGCCACAGCTGTCTCGGGGCTGCAGAGGTAGACTTGGTCGTCCCTGGTGCCGCTGCGACCGGGGAAGTTGCGGGTGAAGGTCCTCAGGGACACGGTCCCCGTCGGCGGGGCCTGGCCCATTCCTATGCAGCCGAGGCAGCCCGCCTGGTGGATTCTCGCGCCGGCATGGATCAGGGCCCGCAAGGCCCCTGCCTCTTCGGCGTTCTCCAGGACCTGTCTGCTTCCCGGATTGATCTCGAGGCTGACGTCCGGATGGATGCGGCGTCCCTCCAGGGCCTTGGCAGCCACGAGGAGGTCCCTGTGGGAGGAATTCGCACAGGAGCCGACGATGGCCTGGGCCAAAGCTTTTCCGGCCACTTCCCGCACGGGCACGACGTTGTCGGGAGAGGACGGCCTTGCGATCATGGGTTCCAGGGTTCCGAGGTCGATTTCCATGGTCTCATGGTAGTCTGCATCCGGATCCGCCTGCAATTCCTCCCATGCGTCTTCCCGTTCTTGGCTCTGGAAGAAGGCCCTGGTCAACGCATCGGACGGGAAGACGGTGCTGGTGGCGCCGAGTTCCGTGCCCAGATTCGCGATGGTGGCGCGGTCGGTGACCGACAGTCCCGCGAGACCCGGACCGCGGTACTCCATGACGCGGCCCACTCCTCCCTTCACCGTCAACCGCCGCAGGATTTCCAGGATCACGTCACGGGCGGAGACCCAGGGCCGCAGCGCGCCGGTCAGTCGAATCCCGACGATCTGGGGCATGAGCAAGTGAAAGGGTTGCCCGGCCATGGCCATGGCCACATCCAGGCCGCCGGCCCCGAAGGCCAGCATCCCCGCTCCTCCGGCGGTCGGTGTATGGCTGTCGGAACCGAGGAGCGTCTTCGCCGGGGCAGAAAACCGTTCCAGGTGCACCTGATGGCAGACGCCGTTGCCCGGCTTCGAGAAATGTACACCATACCGGGCGGCTATTGACCGGAGGAACTGGTGATCGTCTGCATTCCGGAAATCGGTTTGGAGCAGGTTGTGGTCGACATAGCTCACCGACAGCTCGGTCCGCACCTTGGGGAGTCCGATGGCCTCGAACTCGAGATAGGCCATGGTGCCCGTGGCGTCCTGGGTGAGAGTCTGGTCGATCCGGACGGCGATGGGGGAACCTGGAGTCATCTGGCCTTCCAGGAGGTGTCGCGCTATGATCTTTTCAGTGACTGTCAAGCCCATGGTCTGCTCCCCTTACAGGAATGATGTCCGCAGTGTGGCGGCTATTATAGGTGGCGGGGACCCGACCAGCAAGCTTGACACCGGGACATCCGGACTGATAAGAAATTTGGTATTCGTAGAGGGCCGTCCATACGGCAGCCACATAAGAAAGGGAGGAGGCCTCATGGTAGAGATCAAGAAGATTCTGTTCCCGGTAGATCTGACAAAGAATTCCAGACGCGTTGTGCCCTATGTCAGGCATTTCGCCGAAAAGTTCGGCGCCAGCGTGTACCTGATCCATGTGGTCCGCGGGCCCGAGGAGTTTTCCGGTTTCGAAATGGGAGCCACCTGGTTTTCCTCTTTTGAGGCTGAGGTCCGCAAGGGGGCCGAGAGCGCCATCGAGAAGTTCATCGAGGAGGAAATGGCAGGAGTGGCGCCGAAAGAAGTCACAGTGGCCATGGGCGACGTGGCCGAAGAGATCACGAAATACGCCGGAAAAATCGGCGCCGACATGATCGTCATGGGTACCCACGGGAGAAAGGGGCTGGAAAACATCATGTTCGGAAGCGTGGCCCGCGGCGTGCTCAAGGACGCCACATGTCCGGTCCTCACGGTGAACCCTCACAGAGCCACTGCATAGGAGCCTTGAAGGCCGATATTCCCGCCCGCTGCAGAGACGAGAGGAAATTCCAGGCAGGCGGCCCGCTGGCCGTGCTGTGATGGGGATTTCCCCGGTCTCTGTGGTGGGCACACGGCGCAGCCCGGGGGCGGCCGCGAAGACAGGGAGTTCTTTGACCGCGAGCACGAAGACGCAGGCCGTCACCCTCATCACTTCCCATCTCAACGCCGATTTCGATGCCATGGCATCGGCCCTGGCGGCGAACAAGCTTTACCCCGGGTCCATCATCGTCCTTCCTGGCTCCCAGGAGAAGGGGCTGCGGGATTTTTTTCTGCGTTCCAGTGGGTATTTCATGAACGTGGCCCGTCTCAAGGACGTGGACATCACCAAAGTGAAACGGCTCGTGGTAGTCGACACGAGACAGAAAGGGCGGCTTGGCCCCCTGGCGGCGCTCTTGGAAAGGCCGGACGTGGAGGTTCATGTCTACGATCACCACCCTGCCTCGGATGAGGACATCGAGACGGCGCAGATTCACGTTCGGTCGGTAGGCGCCAACACCACCATGATGGTGCAGCTTCTCAGGGAGCGGGGGATCGCCGTAAATCCGGATGAGGCCACCTTCCTCGCCTTGGGGATATACGAGGACACAGGATCCTTCACCTTCAGCTCGACCACTCCGGATGACATGACCGCCGCCGCCTGGCTTTTGGAACAGGGGGCGGACCTGAGGACAGTGTCGGACCTTTTGGGGCACCGATTCACTCCTGAACATGTACAGCTTCTGGACGATTTGCTCACGACGGCCGTGACGTACACCCTGGCGGGGATTCCCGTCACCGTCGCAAAGACATCGAGCCCGGATTACGTGGAGGATTTTGCCGTACTCGCCCATGAACTCATGGACATGGAGAAGCTCAGCGTGGTCTTCGCCATGGCTCTGATGGCGGATCAGGTTCTGGTGGTGGGTCGGAGCCGGGAGCCGAGGGTGGACGTGGGAGCCGTCCTCAAGGCGCTGGGCGGCGGCGGTCATCCGATGGCCGCCGCCGCGAGCATGAAGGGTTTCACCCTGGCCGAGGCCGAAGAGGCCCTCGTGACGGAACTCAACAGCCATCTCGGAACCGAGCCGAGGGTGGATGACATCATGTCCTTCCCCGTCCTGTCGGTTTTGCCTGACACCCCTATTTCCGTAGCTCACGATCAGCTCACCCGGTACGGCATCACCGTGCTGCCTGTGGTCGAGGAAGGGGCTGTTCTGGGGCTCATCTCGCGGAGGACTGTGGAAAAAGCTATCTACCACGGGCTCGAAGACCTTCCCGTACAGGAGTACATGACGACCGATTTCCAGACCGTGGAACCCGATGACCCCCTGAGCAAGGTGAAAGAGCTCATTGTGGGGCGCCGCCAGCGGTTCCTTCCGGTGATCCACGAGGGGAAGGTTGTGGGGGTCATCACCAGGACGGATTTGCTTCAGATCCTGGCCGGTGATCGGGCCCGGCAGCCTGAGCCGCTGCTCTCCGCTCGTGAGCAGCGAAAGAATGTGGCTTCGCTTCTGCGGGAAAAGCTCGATGCCCGGATCCTCGGTATCCTGGAGGCCGCTGGAGATGTGGGCGAGGAATATGGCCTGCCGGTCTACGTTGTGGGCGGTTTCGTCCGGGACCTCCTGCTCCGAGAGTCCAATCTGGACGTCGATCTCGTCGTCGAGGGTGATGGAATCGTGTTCGCTAGGGCCTTTGCCCCGAGGTTCGGCGCCAGGGTCAGGGCACACGAGAAGTTCCGCACTGCTGTGGTGATCTTCCCCGACGGCTTCAAGGTAGATGTCGCCACTGCCCGCTGGGAATATTACGAGTACCCGGCTGCCATGCCGACGGTGGCCCTATCGTCCATCAAGCTCGATCTGTACCGGCGTGATTTCACTGTGAATACCCTTGCCATCAAGCTGAACAGCCGGGAGTTCGGGACTCTGATCGATTTCTTCGGAGGGCAGCGGGACTTGAAGGACCGCACTATCCGGGTTCTCCACAGTCTGAGCTTCGTGGAAGACCCTACCCGGGTTTTCCGGGCAGTCCGATTCGAGCAGCGGTTCGGATTCAATATAGGCAAACATACTCTCCGGCTCATACAGAACGCCCTGCACCTCAATGTTTTTGCAAAACTTTCGGGGAAGCGTCTCCTGAACGAACTCCGTCTTATTTTGAACGAGACGGACCCGAGGCCGGCCATACGCAGAATGGCCGGCCTCGGGCTGTTGGGCGCCATAAGACCCGGCCTGCATCTCAATCCTGGAGTCGCCGGCCTGCTGGCCCGCACGTATGACGTCCTTGCGTGGTACGATTTGCTCTTCAAGCCCAGGGCGCCGAGGCGGTGGGTGCTGTATCTTCTGGTGCTTTTCGAGGGGATGAAGCCCGGAGAGGTGGCAAGGACCGTGGATCGGCTGGGGCTTAGCGGTTCTCGGCGTGCGACGTTTGTGGAACATCTGACCGAGGCAAGGAAGGCCGCCGGGGTTCTTGCCAGGCGGTCCGCTGTGAAGCCCGCTGAGATCGCTCTTCTTCTCAGGCCGTTGGAACTGGAACTCCTTCTCTATCTCCTGTCCACCACGGAAAACGAGGGGGTACGCCAGGCCATTTCCCGGTTCATTACCGAGCTGCAGGATATGCGGACGGAGTTGAAGGGTGAGGATCTGAAGGCCATGGGTTTCGTTCCGGGCCCTGTGTTCAGAGATATCCTGCATAGGCTTCTGGAGGCCAGACTCAACGGCGAGGTTCAGAGCCGGGAGCAGGAACTCGCCCTCGTCTTGCGGGAGTTTTCCTCCCGACTTCCGGTTGCCGTACGGGAGGATTCGGGCCCGTCTGTTTGATGTTACCCCAGGAGTAGGCCTGTGGGTGTCGGGCCCGACTTTCCCCCCCCGGCGCTGCGGTTCAGGCGTGAAGGCCCAGGCGCAGTTTTTCTGGGAAGCGACTTTTGGGCAGGCGCCGGAGCCAACAGGTCTGTGGAACCGGCCTTTTCTGGCGGGTCAGCCAGGCCGAGCGATGGGGCGTGAGCAGGGCGTAGGGCGTGATCCAGGTCAGGGCGACGCACCAGAACAGGCCGTACGCGTATCCCCACAGCGCGTCGCTGCTCCGGCAGCGCCAGGCATAGAGGCCTGCTATCAGGTTCGAGGCCAAGGCAATGCTGAAGAGGCAGTTGATGCCGATGATGGCCGGATGGACCGCGAGACACGCCGCTGTGAGGAGCAGTGCCATCTGCGATTTGGTCAGGCCCATCCACTGCAGGAGCAGGTTGATCCGTGCCCCGATCATGGAGCCCTTGCGGAATCGCCGAAAGACGAAGGTGCTCATGACGATGGTCTCGCGGACGTTGCTGCGGGCCCACCGCAGGAACATCCTGCAGAGGTTTCGGTATCGGGTGGGCACGGTGGTATAGACCATGGCATCCTGCTGAAAGACGACGTGATAGCCCTCCCTGAGGATCAGGTTCGTCATGGCGCGGTCTTCACCGATTGCTGCGGGCCGCCCGCAGAATGTCTGGCGAAGCCATTCATCCAGAACCCTGGACAGGATATCCCGCCGGTAGGCGGACAGGGCGCCCGGGGTGCACATGACTGCGTTTACTACGCTTTGGCCGGCCCGGATGAAGTCGAAGCTGAACAGAAAGACCACGTCGAGCATCTTCGGGATGATGCCCGCGCGCCGGTTGAGAACGCGGACGTTTCCGGCCACTGCCCCGACCTGCGGATTCCGGACGAAGGGGCTCACAAGGCGCCGCAGCGTCTGCGCTTCCACCGTAGAGTCGCTGTCCACCGTCACCAGGACGTCACCGGAACTCTGTTTGAATCCCTCGTGGAGGGCCTGGCGTTTTCCTCGGTTTGTCGGCAGGCGGACCGGGGTCACCAGCGCTGGCAGTTCCTCGGCGGCAAGGCGGATCCATTGCCATGTGTCATCAACGCTGCCGTCGTCGACGGCCACGATGCTCAATCTGTCCGCGGGGTAATCGCTGGCGGCGAGACTCCGGAGCGTTTCGAGAACCTGTCTCCCCTCGTTGTAAGCTGGGACGACCACACTGCATCGGGGCAGCTCGTCATCAGCGCAGGACTCGCAGGGGCGGTAACGCAGAAAGAGACCCACCCGCCAGAGCAGGGCCAGGATGTTGATGGCCAGGAACAGCTGGCCTAGGGTGAGAACGATCCTGCCCATGGAATGGCCTTGGAGGCTCAGGAGCATGGCCTCAGTCTCCTCCACAAAGGCGAGGAAGCCCGCCGTCACGCAGGCCAGTCCCAGGACGATCAGGAGTTTCGATGTGAAGTCACGAGAGGGTGGTGCCGGCGCTGATTCCGCAGAGACGCGGCGTCGTTTCTTCTTTGTGCGGGGGCGGAGGACAGTGAGACGGCGCGGAGAGGTCGGGCCATGAAGCAAATGGGTCGCGGTCTGCATGGAAAGGGATTACCCGCGGTGGACAGCGGCGGGCCAAAGGCGCTGGAAAATGAGGAAACCCTGATCCGGCGGGGCGGTGTACTCTCGTACTTTTGGTCTGGGACCCGAGCCGCAAATTCACTGCTCACTGCCCCTCGTCGTTCAAAGAGGTGCTGCCAGGGGTTTTGCCGACAGGACCCCGGATGGCCGAAAATGGCGGAATAGACATCATTCCCTTGGGTTTGTCAACAGGACGGCGTCTCCTGTTCATCGGGACTTTTGAAAAATTTCGTCACGCTGTCTGGTTTCCTTCCTGCTCGGCAGGGGATTCAGTCAGAGGATTGGGGGGCGCGCCGGGTGGCCGGCAGACATTCAGCCCGGTATAGTGCACGGCCTATGGATCTGGAACTCATACTTCAAAGGATCGTTATCCTCGCCCCGCCGATTCTTTTCGCCGTCACCGTGCACGAGACAGCCCACGGATGGGTGGCCGCCCGACTGGGAGACCCCACGGCCCGGATGATGGGCCGGCTCACCCTGAACCCCTTCCGGCACCTCGATCCTGTCGGGACCCTGGTCTTCTTTCTCACCCAGACCATAGGGTGGGCGAAACCCGTTCCGGTAAATCCCCAATTTTTTGAAAGGCCGCGCAAGGACATGATATGGGTGGCCCTGGCGGGCCCCGGGGCCAATTTTCTCCTGGCCGCGCTGAGCGCCGTGGCGTTGAGGCAGGGGGCCGGTCTGTTGGAACCCTTTGCCCAGTCTGCGGAATCTGTGGTGCGCCCCCTGGTCTTCATGGCGTACGCCAGCGTTCAGATCAATATCGGCCTTGCCGTATTCAATCTCCTGCCGGTGCCGCCTCTGGACGGGAGCAAGGTACTCGCCGGTGTCCTGCCGCACGGGTGGGCCCGTTACTACGTCCGGATGGAGCAGTATGGATTTCTGTTGATACTGGTCCTTGTCTTTACAGGGATGACCGGTCGCATTATAGTCCCGCTGGTCTTGTATCTGGACCGACTCCTTCTTGGAACCATGCCCTGAGGTAAGAAATGGCGGAAGCGGCAAGGGAGCGGGTCTTGAGTGGAATGCGCCCTTCGGGCCGACTTCACCTGGGCCACCTTCACGGAGTGTTGGAAAACTGGAAGAGACTGCAAGATGCCTACGAGTGTTTCTTTTTTGTTGCCGATTGGCACGCCCTCACCACCGATTACGAGTCCCCCCGCGATATCCCCGGGAACATCACCGAACTCGCGACGGACTGGCTGGCTGTGGGAATCGATCCGGCCAAGGCCACGCTTTTCATCCAGTCGGATGTGAAAGAACACGCCGAGCTGCATCTCCTTCTCTCCATGATTACGCCGGTTTCTTGGCTCGAACGTAATCCTACCTATAAGGAGCAGCAGCAGCAGATCAAGGAAAAGGATCTCTCCACCTACGGTTTTCTCGGGTATCCGGTCCTGCAGGCCGCGGACATCATCATGTACAAGGCCCGGAAGGTCCCCGTAGGTGTGGATCAGGTCCCCCACGTGGAGCTGACCCGGGAGATTACCCGCAGGTTCAACTACCTCTACGGGGAGGTGTTTCCCGTGCCGGAGGCCCTCCTTGCCGAAGTCCCCAAGCTTCCCGGTCTTGACGGCCGGAAGATGAGCAAAAGTTACGGAAATGCTATCTTCCTGTCGGATCCCGCAGAAACGGTCCGCGCCAAGGTCGCCGCCATGGTAACCGATGTGGAGCGGCCCAGGAAGAGCGATCCGGGAGACCCTGAAAACCGCTGCGTGGCATTTCACCTGCATCGCCTCTACGTCCCGGAAGAGCGCCGCAGGAACATCGTCGAGGAATGCAAGGCGGCGCGTCTTGGGTGCGTGTCCTGCAAAAGAGAACTCGCAGAGGCCGTGGTGAGGTTCATGGAGCCCATCTGGGAACGGAGGAATGCCCTCCTGGCCGACCCGGGCCGGGTCCGGACCGTACTGGCTGAGGGCACGCTCCGGGCTGCAGAGTGTGCCCGGCTCACCATGTCCCAGGTGCGGGGCACTGTGTGGAACCACAATGCCAAGTCAGATTAGAGGTTTTTGAGGGTCCCCTCGATCTGCTCCTTCATCTCATTCAGAAGAACGCCCTGGAGATCACGGATATACCCATTGCCCTCGTGACGAGTCAGTATCTCGATTACCTGGAATTCATGAAGGCCCTTGATGTCGTGGCGGCTGGCGACTATCTCGTCATGGCGGCCACTTTGATGCACATCAAGTCCCGGATGCTCCTGCCGAGGCAGGAAGCCGTGGAACCCGAGGAGGATCCGCGACTGGAGATCGTCCGTCCTCTGCAGGAACTGCTCAGGATGCGGCGGGGGGCGTCGGCCCTGGCGTCGCGCCCCGTGCTCGGGCGCGATGTCTTCGTCCGGGAGGAGGGATCCGCCGTGCCCGATGGCTCAGAAACACCGTCGGACGAGGGAAGAACTTTTGATGTCAGTCTCCCGGAGTTGATCACCGCCTTCAGAAAGGTCCTGGGCAACCGGTCGCTCCCCCGAATCCTGGAGATCACCAGGGCGAAATTGAGTCTCGTCGCACGTATGGAGACCCTGGCCTGCGAACTGGCCCGGCGGGGCCGAATACGTTTTTTCGAATTGTTCGGCAGTGAAGATCCGGCCCTCCTCGTGGTGACGTTTCTGGCTATTCTCGAGCTTGCCCGACTCGGAGGGGCCCGCCTGGTTCAAGAGAGCCCTGGGGAGGATATCCTGGTGCTGCTCCGGGGAGATACCCTTCCCGAGACGCACCCGTAAGGTCTTGTATCCCGTCAGTTGAGTCGGCCCCATCCACCGATCCCCAGAAGTTCCAAGTTGACGGTGAAGCGGTTCTCGTCCTTGTTTCTTATCAGTTGAAAATCCAAGGCCCAGCAAGCGGATTGATAGCGTAATCCGTAAGTGGACTCAAGTTCGGTGGATTCTGAAAAGGATCGGCGCACGTCGTACATACCGTAGAGCGAATCAGACAGTGCGATCCACAGGCCGAGATGCAACTCGTTGATGTCAGTAGTACGGTTGTACCGGTATGTGAGATCCAGAGTGCTCCCGGCCGTGGTCGCCATGTGCCCCCACAGATTGTACGTTGTAAAGCCTTCTCCGTAGACACTGTACGTGGTGTCGTACCGGAGGAAGAGATTCGGCGCCGGCCTGAATTCGATCTCCGCCAGGATGTCAGAGAATCTCCGGCCCTCGCTGAGCCGGGCGAATTCCATGAGTCCCTCCCGTTCGGGATCGTAGCTTTGCTCCACGCGGAATCGGACCAGGTCGGCATACACCAGTCTGCCCGAGGTGGACCGACTTCTGGAGCTGAGAAAGGAGAGCAGGGAGATCGTGATCCTGTCGGTCGCCTGCAGCCGGTCGAGGGCATCCACTTGGGGAAGATCGTCCTGGTCCCTGGAGGGGCGGTGCCGGTACGTCAGAGCCGGACGGATGGTGTGGAGAAAGGCCCCTCCGTCCGGCCGCTCAAACCGTCGGGAGAGCGTTGTGCTCAGGTCCGCCTCCAAGGTGTAAAGCAGCCGGTTCGGATGGGCGGATGGTTCTTGAATCGGGTCGTCGCCGCTCACCTCGTACAGGGTCTCTTCCAGGGTTCCGCTCAACACGAGGTCGGCCAACCCGAAGACTTCTACGGGCAAGGATACCCTCGGCTCCAGGTGCAGCCGTTCTTCTTTGATGCCAGCCTCCCGCCAATAATGCACATAAGAGGCCTCCCAGTCATAAAAGAGGGGGGTCTTGGAGAGGGGCTGGCTGAATCCGTGGAGGATGAATCTCGGAAGCGTCTGGACGGTGCCGTCCTGTTCCCCGAGGATCTGGTTATCGTTGTAACGGGCCTCGCCGCCCCCGAAGAAATCCGTGGCGCGCTTTGTGACTTGAACGGTCGATGGCCGGATAAGATCGGTATCGTCCGAGAGGGAGCGGCCGAAATTGTTCCGAAACAACTTGTTCGTCTGGTCGAAGCCCATGGGGCCGTCGGAAAATTCCTGAAGGTAGTCCCGGTCGCTGATGAGATCCAGGTCCACCTTGGCCTCCAGGCCCCAGAGTATCTGCTGGTCCGCCTTGGCCCTGAGCCACCACCGTTTTTCGTTTCCCCGAACGAATCCGTCGCTGTTGTAATCGCTGTCTTCCAGGGTGTCCACCATGAGGTTGTAGCGGAGTATTCCGCGTGACTCCTCGGAGAGGATGTACCGTAATTCCGCCCCTTCCATCCACCCGCGCCGGACCATCGGGTGCTGGTAAAACGTGGCGTCCATGCTGTCGTTGATCGCCCAGAAGAAGGGCACGTTGATCTCGGTGCCGTTGCGGCGGGACTGGGAAAAGTACGGGAGAAGAAATCCGGTTTTTCTGTACCGGTTTATCGGCAAGACCACCCATGGGCTGTAGAGCACCGGGATGTCTCGGATGTTGAAGGTGTCATGCCTCCCTATGGCCAGCCCCCCCACCGTCAGAGTCAGATCCCGGCAGCTGAAACTCCATGCCTGTTTCGGCAGAGGACATGTGCTTACAGTGGCCTCCTCGGCCCGGTATTCCTCCGGTCCGGTTTTCCACAGCCGCCGGGCGAGGAGGTGGATGTTGTTCCGCTCGAGGAACAGATGGCCCCCTTTTACCGTGCCCGTTGCGGTTTCGAGATTCAGCTCGCCCTCCTCTCCGGTGAGCACGTCCTGTCCCAGTTGGATGGTTACCTGGCCGCTGGCCCAGACCTGCGCCCGTTGACGGTCGTAGACCATGTGTTCCGCGGATACCGTCAGGTCGCCTCTTCGGACCCGGACCGCACCCGAGCCCATAACCACATCGGTGGCGTGGAAGAACGTGAGGCGCCGGGCCTCTATGTGCCAGGGTTCATTCTCCTGCGGAGACTTTGGCGCCGGCCCTTCCGGGTCGGCGCGTCCGTCAAGAGATGTATCCCGGGCTGTTTCCGCAGGAGGCCCCGTTGCCGCATATCCCATGCCGTGAAGCAGAAGGAGCGCGACGACAGCAAGGGCTGCCCATCGAGAATATGGTAGCGTTTCCATAACCTAGCCCGTTAGTAGCACATGCGTGGGGCGCTTTCAATGACGGAGATGGTCGTCATCTCCCAAAACGCCGGACGATCTGGTTGCGCCAGGCCATCTTCAGGTTGATTTTGAACAACTGGGATGCGGGCAGGGGGTGGGTCACCACCCTTACCCTGTTGGCCTTGACGGCCTCGATGACGGCCTCGGGTTCGGGCTCTGATTCTATCAGGGAGTAAGTGGTGTGAAACTGGCTTCGCTGGTGGGCGTCAGAGGTCCCCACCAGGGGCAGGCCGTGACGTTCTGCGAATCGTCGCGCTCTGCGGTTGAAGTCCATGCGCTGAGAATAGAAGTGGCACAACTCCACTGCATCGAATACGGAGCGGTGCCGTTTGAGCATGCCTTGCAGGGCGGAAAGGCTTGGGAAATACGGGTGGGGGGCCATGATCAGGTTTGTCCTGTCCTTGATCTCCTGGAGTTTTGCAATCCTGCTGCGGTCGACCCTGGCCAGATCGAGATTATAGAGCAGCACATGGCGGCCCTCGATGGTGGCCTCGGTCCCAGGTATGAGCACGAGTCCGCGCTCCCTGGCATATTCCCTGAGGGCGGCGCTGAATGTGACGACGTTGTGGTTGGTTATGGCAAGCACCGAATAGCCCAGTGCGCAGGCCATGTCTATAAGTTCGGTGGCGCTGTATCTGACGAGATCCTGGGGGTCTTCGGCAGAGTGGGTGTGAAGATCGGCCTTTAGGGCGTTCATGGAATCCTTTGTTCCCGGGGATGGAGAGTGCCCGGCTTCAGCGCCGGGCGGTCACCTTGGACGCCTTCTGATGCGAATTCGGAAGAGCACTGGGGACACGGCTCGGTCCAGGGCCCAGAAGGATGCGATGAGGAGGGCGATCTCCCCCCACCCGAGGCCGAGATTGTCCTTCAGCGCCCACAAGGGGACCAAGGCCTCAAGACCCTGATCCAGCCCCGGTGCCTGCTCCCCGCTGGCGATCCCCAGTCGTCTCTTCAGGAAACCGGACAGAAGGTCGCCGGCCATGGAGAATAAGGCCAGCTGGAGCGCCGTGGTGGGTCCCATGGGGAGAAGAAGGCCCAGGGTCCAGGCCCCGCCCAGGGAAAGCACGAGACCCCGCCAGGTCTTGTGCGGACCGAAGAGAGGCCGTCCGTCGAACCAGCAGGCGCCGAGGTCCACAGCCCCTGAGAGGCGGGGTCCGAGGAACACCCTGCCCAGGATCGGTAGGAAATTGCTCCAGGCGAGGACGACCAGAATCAGGAAGTCCCGCTGCCAAGGTTCGAGCCCGCTCATACCTCTCTGTCCCCCTCCCCCCTGCGGAGGCATACCAGTAGGCGGGCGTGACCGAGGACGGGCAGCCGGGCGCGAACGACGGCCACCTGCCAGCCCTGCCCGGCAAGGATTAGTTTCTGGGTCTTGAGTTCCTCCTCGCCCCTGGGTCCCTTCATGGCGATGGCCACGCCTCCGGAGGCCAGCATCGGTTCGGCCAGTTTTGCAAATCCAGAAAGAGTACCTACCGCCTGGCTGACCACAATGTCGAATCCCGGTGCCGGGAAATGGGCCGGACGCCAGTTCCGCCGGGCCCGTCCGTGTTCAGCCCAGACCCCTCGGGCCCCAGTAAGTGCGATCACGCTGTGCAGGAAGGAGATTTTTTTGCGTGCGGCGTCGACGAGCACCACATCGAGCTCGGGCCGGAGAAGCTTCAGCACCAGTCCCGGTGCGCCGGCCCCGGTCCCGATGTCCAGAAGGGTCCGGCCCACGGCCGGCAGGATTTCCGCCAGGACCAGGGTGTCGCCGATGTGTTTGAGCGCCATGTCCCTGACGGACCGGAGCCCCGTGAGATTGGTCTTTCTGTTCCAGTCATCGAGCTCCCGCAGATAGACGCACAGATCCGCCACCACCTCCGGCGCGGGCTCGATCCCGCAGTCGGAGAGGATTTCCCGCACCAGCGGTTCAGTTGTCGTACTCCGAGGGCGGGTCACTGAACCGCGAATACTGGGCGAGGAAGTTGAGCCGCACCACGCCCGTGGGTCCGTTCCTCTGTTTGTCGACGATGAGTTCGGCCTTTCCCCTGTTGGGGTTTTCTTCACTCCGGTTGTACACCTCGTCGCGGTATATGAAGGCGATGAGGTCCGCATCCTGTTCGATGGCCCCCGACTCCCTGAGGTCCGACATTTGGGGCCGCTTGTTGGGCCGGTCTTCCACCTTCCTGTTGAGCTGGGAGAGGGCCACCACCGGCACGTGGAGTTCCTTCGCCATGGCCTTGAGGGACCTCGATATCTCGGATATCTCCTGTTCCCTCCGTTCCACGGCCCCGCGTCCCCGCATGAGCTGGAGGTAGTCCACGATGACGAGCCCCAGGTCGTGTTCGCTTTTGAGCCTCCTGGCCTTCGCCCTCATCTCGAGGACAGAGGCGGCCGGGGTGTCGTCGATGAAGATGGCCGCTTCGGAGAGGCGGCCGGCAGCCCGGATCAGCTTCGGCCAGTCCTTTTCCCCGAGAAAGCCTGTCCGGACCTTTTGCGCGTCCACCATGGCCTCTGAGCAGAGCATGCGCAGGGCCAGCTGCTCCTTGGACATCTCCAGGGAAAAGACGGCGGCGGTTGTCCCGTGGTTTATGGAGGCGTTCTGGGCGATGTTGAGGGCCAGGGCCGTCTTGCCCATGCTTGGCCGGCCGGCGATGATGATCAAATCCGAGGGCTGAAACCCCGCTGTGATTTTGTCAAGGCCTGAAAACCCCGTGGCCACCCCGGTGATGAGTTCTTTGCGTTCGAAGAGATCCTCGACCCTCTTGATGCTCTGCTTCAGCACCCCCTTGAGGGGGTGGAAGGCCTGGCGTATCTTGGCCTGGGAGATTTCGAATACGGCGGCCTCGGCGGATTCCAGCAGTTCATCGACGTCTCCTGCCTCCTCGTAGCAAAGGGTGGCGATCTCGGACGTCTTCTGGATGAGGTGCCGGAGGATGGCCTTGTCCCGGACGATCCTGGCGTAATAGCCTACATTGGCCGCCACGGGGACGACTTCGGTCAGCTCCGCGAGGTAGGCGGCGCCGCCTGCGGCCTCGATCTGCCCGTTGGTCTTCAGAAAGTTGTGGACCGTGACCAGGTCCTGGGGTTCGTTGCGCTCGAAGAGATCCAGCATGGCCGCGTAGATGAGCCCATGGGCGTCGCGGTAGAAATCTTCCTGCCGGAGGATTTCTATCACCTTGAGGATGGCGCCGTCCTCGATGAGGATCCCTCCGAGCACACACTGCTCCGCCTCCACGTTCTGAGGAGGCAGCCTATATCCAGGCGTGCGCGCTGCGGATGGCAGGGGGGCGACGGCCACCTTCAACCTGCCAGGGGCAGAACCTGCACCTTCAGGGTGGCGGACACCTCCGGGCTGAGTTTGACCGGCACGGCGAACTCGCCGGTGGTCTTGATCGGTTCCTCCATCTGGATCTTGCGACGGTCCACGGAGTAACCTTGGGATTCAATAGCCTTGGCGATGTCCATGCTGGTCACCGAACCGTAAAGCCTTTCCTCTTCCCCCACCCGGACCGGGATCCGGATATCCAAGGCGGCAAGCCGTGCGGCAAGGGCCTCGTATTCCTGGCGCTGCTTCGCGGCCACGGCCAGAATGCGGTCGCGCTGGCGGGCCAGTTCCGACACATTCTTTCTGTCGGCAACCAGGGCCTTTCCCGAAGGCAGCAGGAAATTCCGGGCATAGCCGTTGGCTACGTTGACGACGTCTCCGGCCTTGCCCAGTGTCTGGATACTCTCTTTCAATATGACTTCCATTGTGCAATTACACCCTCCAAGAGAAAATGGATCACGCCTTCGCTCCGCGTCAGGCTCCGGGTTGTGCCGGGGTGAGCCTCACGGACCTGAGATTTGCCCAGACGTCTGCAAAACCCAGGATAGCGACCGATACTAGACCATACCACTGGATGCTTATCAATATATACACGAGCCAGCGAAGCAGGACGGGCGTTTTCAGCTTGATGAGATAGAAGGAAATTATCGCCAGGCCTTGAAGGAAATAGAGTCCGGAAAAGGCCATGAGAGCGTTTTCCGCCTCGAAGCGGGCGTTCTCCGGTCCTAGCAAAATCAGCCCGGCCGCCCCGATCGGGGGCCATACCAGATGATCCGGGAGCTTCCAGTGCTGGAATTCTGGGCCGAAACTTCCGTCTCCCGTGGCATCCGGCAGGAATTTTCTGGCCACGAAGACATTGGTGATGGCCATTGTGAGAAAAATGAGGCCCATCATCCCCGGGAGAAATCGCAGGAGGGCGGTTCGGAATGCGTCCATCCACTGTTTGATATCCTCTTTGGGGATGTCGGCAGCCGCGTTTTGATATATTGCGAGGGTCCGGTCCAGATCGGCGCTCAGGGCCTCGAAAAGTTTGGCGTAACCGCGTCCGATGTCTCCGGCTCCGTGGAGGGCAAGGGCGGCGCAGAAGGCGGCGCTCAGATATACCAGACCCGCAAGGATCGTGAGCGGCGCGCTCCATCCCTGCCGCCGGGCAAGGAGCATTATCATGGCGAGTCCCGCAGTCTGGCCCATCCACAGGAGGGCCTCGGGCGCACCGGCAGCCCAGGCACAACCTGTCCCCAAGAGACACCCCACGATCACCATTGCGCAGGCCTCAGAGAAGCGGAGGCCCCTGGCGATAACCACCAAGATGCCGGGGGCGGCGAACTGGGCGAGTGATTCCCCGCCCTGCACACAGGGCGGCGCGATCAGGGTAAGGGCGGCCAAGCTCCATTTCGCAAACATGTGTTTTGGGGCCATGGCCTTGTTCCTGGGCATATCCCCGTCACCCGCCCGCCTCCCCTCCTGTGCCGCAACGGCGCGGAGTCTCTCCCGGGGGGTTATTCCTCCAGGGCATGCCCAGAGGTGAAGGGAAGGAGGGCCATGATGCGGGCCTTTTTCATCGCCGTGGTCAGGCGCCTCTGATGCTTCGCGCAGGTGCCAGTGATGCGTCTCGGCAGTATCTTCCCCCGCTCCGTGATGAAGTGTTTCAATGTGCGGTGGTCCTTGTAATCGATCACCATGGACTTGTCGGCACAGAAGCGGCAAACCTTCCTGCGGACGTAAATGCGCCTGCGTCTCGGTGCCGTTGGTCTTGTGAAGGCCATGTCGAGCTACTCCTCTCGGGAAGACGTTTCGGACTGGGCGGATCCGGCGGCTTCCCCGTCCGCCGGGGGCGGCGTTGCCGCAGGCTGCTCCTGGAGTGCGGCCGCGGCCTCCGGGTCGAATGCCTCCTTGATGACGCTGGTCATGAATTTCAGGACCCTCTCGTCGAGACGGAGGTCAAGCGTCAGGTCGGCGATGGCGTTCGGTGGCGCCCCGTATTCCATCACCACATAGTAACCCTGGGCATGATTCTCGACCTTGTACGCCAGTTTCTGAATGGGCCAAGGATCGATTTTCACGATCTTTCCGCCCCGGCCCGTGATGATCTGTTCGAACTTGCCCGAGATGGCCGCCCGTTCTTCCTCGTTGAGGTCCGGGCGAAGGAGATAAAAGGTTTCGTAATGGCGCATTGTTGCCGTGTGGCCTCCTTTCGGTCATGAGAAAATATGGCCCTGATCCCGACGGCGCTCAGTGTTTCCGTCCCTCAGGGCAAGGAGGAAAGAATGTGTTTATTACCCGAAGAACCGGACGGAGTCAAGGGGGAATGCCCTGACAAGGCTTGTTTCTCCGGCGGATATCCGATATGGTTTGCCTTATTTCAGCAATCCGGTTCGTCTTCGGAGGAAGCGTATGCCAGTCATCAAGATCAAGGTGCAAGACGCCTCGGATCCGCTCAAGAGCAACATGCAGCGGATCATGGACAGTGTTCTGCATGTTGCCATGCCGGTCGTGATGTCTGGCCGGGGATGGGTGCCGTCCGTGGATGTGTGCGAGACCCGGGATGCCTTTCTCATCGTTGCGGACATTTCCGGAGTCAAACCCGAGGATTTTCGTCTGACTCTGGACGGGCAGTTCCTGCGGCTTGCGGGTCACAGGTGTCCGCCCCTGGGAGAGGGCCAGAAGGTCTTTTATCAGGTGGAGATCGAGTACGGCCCGTTTGAACGGGTGATCCGGCTGCCGGCTCCGGATATCGATCAGGAGAGGGTGGATGCCCTTTACGAAAACGGTCTCCTGGTGGTGAATCTCCCCCGGCGGCCCACCGAGGAACGCATAAGGATCCACGTTTCCTGAAGACCAGGCGGGATCGGACGAAGTTCCGGCCCGCTGTCCATTTCCTGAGAGGAGTTCAAGGTATCCCCTATGGCAGAGGAAGAGAACGCCCAGGCAAAAGCGAACAGCCAGCGCAATACCGTGCGCGAACTCCCGGTGCTGCCCAGTCGAGAGCTCGTGCTGTTTCCCCACATGGTGGTGCCGTGGGTGGTGGAGCAGCCGAATTTTGTGAAGCTCATCGACGACGCCCTGGCCACGGACCGTACGATTGCTGTGGTTGCGGCCATTCAGATGGAAGACGGCAGGCTCGATTTGTACAAGATCGGCACCCTTGCCCTGATTTTACGAATGGCCAAGAACGAGCAGGGCCACGCGAAGCTCATCCTGCAAGGGGTGACGCGCATCCGTCTCATGGATCTCTCCAAGGCGGGGCCGTACGTCAAGGCGAAGGTGGAGCCGGTGGAAGACGTGGTGAGCCAGGATCTCGAGACCCAGGCCCTGGTGGTCAATCTGCGGCAGGTCTTCTCGAAGGTGCTGGAACTGTCCCCGAATCTTCCGAACGAGCTGGGCGGGGTGATCATGAACGTGGACGAGCCGGGGGTCCTGGCCGACATCGTGGTGAGCCATCTCAACATCGAGGTGGAGGAGAAGCAGGCCGTGCTGGAGGCCTTGGACGTCAAGGCACGCATGGAAAAGGCCCTGCAGATCCTGACCAGACAACTCGAGATCCTGGAGTTGGGGCACAAGATTCAGTCCCAGGTCAAGGACCAGGTGGACAAGACACAGCGGGAATTCTATCTCCGGGAACAAATGAAGGCCATCAGGAAGGAATTGGGCGAGGCCGACGGCAAAGCCGACGAGACAGCGGAGTTGCGCGAGATGCTGCAGAAGAAAAGGCTGCCGGAGGATGCCATGGAGGAGGCCGAGCGGGAGCTCGATCGGCTTTCGAAGATGCATCCATCCTCCTCGGAGTATACGGTCGCCCGGACGTATATCGACTGGATTCTCGATCTCCCCTGGCAGGAGCAGACTGAGGACCATCTGGACATTGTTCTTGCCGAGCGCATCCTGGATGAGGACCACTACGACCTGGAAAAGGTCAAGAACCGCATCGTGGAGTACCTGGCGGTGCGCAAGCTCAAGCCCGACGCCAAGGGTCCGATTCTTTGCTTCGCCGGGCCTCCGGGCACAGGGAAGACATCTCTCGGCAAGTCCATTGCGCGGTCGATGGGGCGAAAGTTCCACCGCATATCCCTGGGAGGCATGAGAGACGAGGCGGAGATCCGTGGACACAGGCGAACCTATGTGGGGGCCCTGCCCGGTCGCATCATTCAGGGGCTCCGAAAGGCCGGCGTGAGGAATCCGGTGTTCATGCTGGATGAGATCGACAAGATCGGAATGGACTTCCGCGGCGATCCTGCGTCGGCCCTGCTGGAGGTCCTGGATCCCGAACAGAACAGCACCTTTACCGATCACTATCTGGCTGTGGAGTTCGACCTCTCGAATGTGATTTTCATCGCCACGGCAAACATGCTGGATACCATTCCCCCACCCCTTTTGGACCGGATGGAGGTCTTGGAGCTTTCGGGATACACTTTGGAGGAGAAGCTGGAAATCGCCCGGAAATACCTGATACCGAGGCAGCTCGACGCTCACGGCCTCACTTTTCGGAATCTCAGCCTCGACAGGAGGGCCATCGCGGCGGTCATAGCGTCTTACACTCGGGAGGCCGGCGTCCGAAATCTCGAACGGCAGATCGCAGCGGTCTGCCGAGGGGTCGCCAAGGAGACAGCCAAAGGCCGGATGGACAAGGTCCGCGTCGGCGTCAAGGCCTTGGAGCAGTACCTCGGACCACCGAAATTCGAATCGGAGGTGGCGGAGCGAACCAGGGTCCCCGGCGTGGCCACAGGGCTCGCGTGGACTCCGGCCGGGGGGGAGATCCTATTCATCGAGGCCACCAAGATGAAGGGTGGGGGCCGGCTGATCCTGACAGGAAAGCTGGGAGACGTGATGAAGGAATCGGCTCAGACAGCCCTGAGTTTCGTCCGTTCAAGGGCCCCGGGTCTCAAGATCACCGAAGGGGTGTTTCAGGAAGACGACGTCCATGTTCACGTTCCCGCCGGAGCCATTCCCAAGGACGGTCCCTCGGCCGGAGTGGCCATTGCCATGGCGCTCATCTCTCTCTTCACCGACAGGCCGGTGCGGCCGGAGGTGGCGATGACCGGAGAGGTTTCTCTCCGCGGACTTGTGCTGCCGGTGGGGGGGGTCAAGGAAAAGATACTCGCAGCCCACAGGGCAGGGGTGAAAGAGGTCATTTTGCCCCGGAGGAATGCCAGGGACATCGAAGACATCCCGTCCCAGGTACGGGAAGCCCTGGAGTTTCATCTGGTGTCCAGACTCGACGAGGCCATTCAGGCGGTGTTTCGCAGCAGGCGGAGAAAACGGAAGGCCCATGTTGACACCGCCGGTTGAATTCAGTAACTTTCTGCGGTTTGTCTCCGGTTTCGCCCCGTCGTGTGGAGAAGGCAGATGTTCGATGCCCTGAGCGATCGTCTCAGTCTGGTTTTCAAGCGCCTGAAGGGCTACGGAAAGCTCTCCGAAGAGAACATTCAGGAGGGTGTGCGGGAGGTCCGTCTCGCCCTACTGGAAGCGGACGTCAACTTTCGGGTGGTGAAGGATTTCGTGGCCCGGGTGAAGGAGCGGGCCCTGGGGCAGGAAGTGATGGAGAGCCTGACCCCTGCGCAGCAGGTGATCAAGATCGTCCAGCAGGAGCTCATCGCCCTTCTGGGGGGCCGGAATCAGGCCCTGAACCTGTCCGGTCGCCAGCCTGCCGTGATCCTCTTGGTGGGATTGCAGGGTTCCGGCAAGACCACCACAGCCGCCAAGCTCGCACGGTGGCTGAAATCGAAGGGGCGCAGGCCGTATCTCGTTCCAGCCGATGTCTACAGGCCGGCGGCCATCGAGCAGCTCAAGACCCTGGGCGGACAGATCTCGGTGGATGTCCACGCGTCCGATGCGGCGACCCCTCCCCTGGATATCGTGCGACAAGCTGTAGCGCGGGCCGATCTCGCCCATCTCGATACGGTGATCGTGGATACTGCCGGACGGCTTCACATCGATGAGCCCCTTATGGCCGAGTTGAAGGCCTTCAAGGAGGCGCTCTCCCCCCAGGAGATTCTTCTCGTGGCGGATGCCATGACGGGGCAGGATGCGGTGAATGTCGCGGGTACCTTCGACGCGGAACTCTCCATCACCGGCGTGATTCTCACGAAGCTTGAGGGTGACGCCCGCGGAGGCGCCGCGCTTTCCATCCAGACGGTCACTGGAAAGCCCGTGAAGATGGTCGGGGTGGGCGAAAAACTCGACGCCCTTGAACCTTTCCATCCCGAGCGGGTGGCCAATCGAATCCTCGGCATGGGTGACGTCCTGAGTCTCATCGAAAAGGCACAGGACACCGTTGACCGGAAGAAGGCATTGGAGCTTCAGGAAAAGCTCCGCCGGGACGCCTTCACGCTTGAGGATTTTCGCGACCAACTCCGGCAGATCCGCAAGATGGGGAGTCTCGAGCAGATTCTTTCCATGATACCCGGGCTTGGAAAGATGAAGGGGCTCAAGGAACTCGCGCCGGACGAGCGGGAACTCGTGCAGGTCGAGGCCATCATCAACTCCATGACGCCCCAGGAGCGTCAGAATTACTCCGTCATCAACGCCAGCAGGAGAAGGCGGATCGCATCCGGAAGCGGCACCACGGTGCAGGACGTCAATAGGCTGCTGAAAAATTATGCAGAGATGAGCAAAATGTTGAAGAAAATGAAGAAATCAAAATTCAGGCAGTTTCCCAAAGGGTTGTTGCCCTTTTGAACATCCGGGTGACTTTTGGGATGAGCGCTTGGGGAGGTATGCATGGCAGTGAAAATTCGTCTCGCCCGCGGGGGGCGGAAAAAGAAACCCTTCTATCGTGTCGTGGCGGCGGACGCCGATTCAAAACGGGACGGCCGTTTTCTGGAGATTCTCGGAACCTACGACCCACTGAAGGATCCCTTCGAGTTGAAGATCGATTGCGCGAAGTACGAAGAATGGACGGCCAGGGGTGCCGAGCCCACGGACACGGTGAAAAGTCTGGTGGCACGGGCGGGTTATCCTAAAAAATCTGCTTCTCCTGAGGCGTGATTCTGTATAATACCACCTGAGGAGTCTGATCCGCGGAGGTGGTATATGAAGGAGCTGGTGGAATACATTGCGAAGGCTCTGGTGGACGACTCGGAGGCCGTGCAGGTTCACGAGGTGGTCGGCGAGCAGACGTCAGTCATCGAGTTGCGGGTCGCCAAGGAAGATCTGGGGAAGGTGATCGGGAGACAGGGCCGCACTGCCAGGGCGATGCGGACCATTTTGAGCGCGGCGTCCACCAAATTGAAGAAGAGGTCGGTGCTTGAGATTCTGGAATAGGGGATGGATAGCCCAGACCCCTTTTTGACGTTCGGGACCATAGTCAAAGCGCACGGCCTGCGGGGTGAAGTTCAGGTGACTCCCTGTACAGGCTGCCCTGAGGCCTTTTCCCTTTGCCGGCGCCTTTATTTTCTGGAAGAGAACGGGAGTTTCTCCCCGGTGAAGGTGCTGGAGGTGCGGGCGAAGTCGCCGCGTGCCCTGATTCTCGCCCTCGAAGGGGTGGACGGGCGCAGCGGGGCCGAAGCCCTTGTTGGGCGCTCGGTCTTCGGGAAGAAGGATGCTTTGCCGGAGCTTCCGGAAGGCGAGTACTACCGGTATCAGCTCGTGGGCCTGACGGTCCGCAGCGTGGATGGAACTGAGCTGGGTACGCTGGCGGAGATATTCACCACCGGGGCGCATGACGTGTATGTGATGAAAGGTTGCGGAGGTGAGGTTTTTATCCCTGCCACAGATCAGGTCATCAGGAAGATTGACCTCGGGGCAGGGCTGATGGTAGTGGATCTCCCCCCAGGTCTCGCCGAGGCGAATGCTCTTTGACATAGTGACTATCTTTCCGGAATTCTTTGCATCTCCCTTGGGAGAGGGCGTGTTGCACCGGGCTATCGGCGGCGGTCTTGTTAAGGTCAGGCCCGTCGACCTGAGGGAGTACACCACGGACCGTCACCGCACCACCGATGACCGCCCTTACGGCGGCGGCGAGGGTATGGTCATGAAGCCGGAGCCCATTGCCGGCGCCCTTACTGCCCTGCAACAAGAGGTGCCTCCGGGCCGTGTGATACTTCTGAGCCCCCGGGGTCGGCTTTTCCGCCAGGAGGTGGCCCGGGAGCTTGCCGCGGAGCCTCGACTCATCCTTGTCTGCGGCAGGTATGAAGGGGTGGACGAGCGGATACGGGAGCACTGGGTGGATTTGGAGCTCTCTGTTGGGGATTATGTTCTCTCGGGCGGGGAGGTCGCCGCGTTGGCTGTTGTTGACGCGGTGAGCCGGCTTCTCCCCGGTGTCTTGGGGTGTGCGGCGTCGTCGGCGAGGGATTCCTTCAGCGACGGTCTGCTGGAACATCCCCAGTACACGCGGCCGAGCGTTTTTGGCCCCTGGCCGGTGCCGGAGGTTCTCCTCTCGGGTGATCATGCGCGGATCGCCCGATGGAGGCGGGAACAGAGTCTGCGTCTCACTTTGGAGCGGCGGCCGGAACTCTTGGCGGGGGCTCCTCTGACCGGGTCCGATGTGGCGTATCTGCGCGGTCTGGGATGGGAAGCAGAGTGATCTACGTCGCGCTTGTGCACCATCCTGTGGTGAACCGCCAGGGCGAGCGCATCGTGGCTGCCGTGACCAACCTCGACATCCATGACATAGCCAGGGCTGCGCGGACGTACGGAGTCACTGGGTATTTTCTCGTCACGCCGGTGGCGGCCCAGCGGGCCATGGCCATGGGACTCGTGGACCATTGGATTCACGGCGTGGGCGGGCAGATCAATCCCGATCGTCGTGAGGCGCTGGAGCTAGTGAGCATTGTCGGTGATCTGAATGAGGTCCGGGACCGGGTCGCCCTTCAGACCGGCGGGAGGCCCAGGTTTTACGGTACCACCGCCCGGCACTGGCCGAACGGCCTATCCTGGGAGGTGTTGCGGAAAGAGCTGGCGAACAACGACGGCGGCAGTGTATTGTTGTTCGGTACGGCATCCGGTCTGGAGGACAGCGTCCTGGCCCGTGTGGACGGCGTGCTTGCCCCTATCGAATGCGGCCGGCCCTACAATCACCTGTCTGTTCGCAGCGCAGTGGCCATCGCGCTGGACCGACTCTTGGGGGCGAGGAATTGATCCGTTCCGCAGGGGACCGGATCCACAGAGAGAACAGTGCGTCAGGAGGCGAATACTCATGGAAACGATACGCAGAATCGAGCTCGAGCAGATGCGCATGGATATGCCTGCCTTTCGGGCCGGAGACACCGTGCGCGTGCACGTCAAAATTCAGGAAACAGAGGAAAAGGAACGAATTCAGGTTTTCGAGGGTGTGGTGATAGCCCGAGAGGGCAGCGGCCTGAACGAGACTTTCACGGTGAGGAAGGTTTCTTACGGGGTGGGGGTGGAGCGCGTGTTTCCACTTCATTCCCCCCGGATCGAGAAGGTCGAGATGGGTGCCATCGGCCGTCACAATCGGGCGAAGTTGTATTATCTCCGGGGGCTGCGTGGGAAAGCCGCAAAGCAGAAGGTACGGCGGCGTTCGTGACGCATGGACCGGGACCTTCCCGACCATGGGTTGCAGGCCTCATGCTGTTTCGAACGCGCCCTGTGGGGGATTGGGCTCGATTTGGTGGCGGGGATTGACGAAGTGGGGAGGGGATGTCTTGCAGGCCCGGTCGTGGCTGCAGCCGTGATCATGCCCCGGGACCCGCTCCTTCCCGGTGTGACCGATTCCAAGATTCTGTCCCCGGGCCGGCGCAGGATCCTGGAAAAGCGCATCCGGGCCTTGGCTGTGGCCGTGTCGGTGGCACAGGTGGAGCCTGGAGAAATCGACAGGATCAACATCGGACGGGCCTCGTTGATGGCCATGGCCATGGCGGCGGACGGCCTGGACCCCAGACCCCAGGCCCTGCTCATTGACGGAAATCAGTTCATTCCGCATACGCTGCCCCAGAAGACCGTGATCAGGGGGGACAGCCGCTGTTTTTCCATAGCAGCCGCATCCATCGTGGCCAAGGTGTTCAGGGATGCCCTGATGGACGTCTACCATCATCAGTATCCTCAATACAATTTCCTGCGCCACAAGGGATACGGCACGGCTGAGCACCGGAAGGCCCTGGATCTTCACGGTGCCTGCGCCATCCATCGCAAGACCTTCAAAGGGGTGCGGGAGATCCTGTCCGGTTGATCGCAGGACCGACAGGGCCCCGGCCGGCCCACCGCGCCAAGGCCCTGGGTGAGAGGGCTGAAGAGATGGCCTCCTCCTTTTTCACGAGGAGGGGGTATGGTATTCTCCGTCGGAATTATCGAGTTTCCGTGGGGGAAGTGGACCTGATACTCGATCGGGACAGGCTGGTGATATTCGTAGAGGTGAAGGCGCGGATGACACGGCGGTTCGGTCTTCCTCAAGAGGCGGTGACGCCGAGAAAACAGCGCCAGATCATCCGAGTCGCCCAGTGGTATCTGCAGGAGATGGGCTGGCTCGACCGTCCTGTGCGTTTCGATGTAATGGCGATTCTGTTCCCCCCGGACGCGGAGCCGATTCTCGAGCACATTCCGGGGGCCTTTGAGGCGGAGGTGTGGAGGACACCATGACATCACGCATGCGTCGCGACATTGCGGAGATCAAAAATATGTTGCTCCAGATGTCCGCGCTGGCGGAAGAAGCAGTGCGCACAGCCGTTCTGGCCAGCCAGCAGCAGGATCTGAACCTTGCCGAGAAGGTCATCGAACGGGACTGGGAGGTGGACAACCTGGAGGCCCAGATCGACAGCCTGGTCCTCAAGACCATGGCCCTGCAGCAACCCATGGCAGTGGATCTCCGGTTTCTCACCTCGGCCAGCAAGATTGCCGAACAGCTCGAACGCGTCGGCGATCATGCGGTGAACATATCCGAGCAGGTCATCAATCTGGTGAAGCACAGCGATGCAGTGGCCGTTTCCCATCCCGGGGTGCGGGAGATGGCCAGTCTTGCCGTCAAGATGCTCGGAGAAAGCATCAACGCCTTTGTCTATAGCGATACTGCCATGGCCTACGAGGTGCGGGTGAGGGATGCGGAGGTGGATGACCTCTATATCGAGGTGATGAATGAGGCGGTCGCCGCCATGGAAGGGAACCGTTCGGACGTCAGGGCCGGCGTGTATCAGATCATCCTTGCCCTCAACATCGAGCGCATCGCAGATTTGGCGACCAATATCGCCGAGGATGTGATTTTTCTTGTGGACGGCAGACTTCTGCGTCACGACGAGGAACGGGAATCGAGGGAGGGGCCTGCGCAGGAAGCGGGAGGGTGTCAGCCGGCTGAAGGCCGGCGCCGCGAACCCCTGGAATGTTTGGAGAATCATGCCAAATACGTTCACCAGTGCTTTGAGAAGGCCCTGCACGCCCTCGACGCGTACATGGAGGGTAACGAGAAGGCCTTCCTGACGTATCAGGAACAGGTCAGTGAACTGGAGCAGGCGGCGGACATGATCAAGAGGAACGTCAGGGCTCATCTCCCCAAGGGCATTATCATGCCCATAGACAAGTTCGAGCTCTTTCTGTACCTCAACGAACAGGATGCCATAGCTGATACCTCCGAGGATCTGCTGGAGTGGCTCACCTACCGGAGGCCCAAGTTCGCCCCGGAGTTCAAATCGGGCATCCGAACCCTGTATCAGAAGTGCCTGCTGATCAGCCAGAGTCTTTCCCCCATCATCCACGCGGCCAGGACCTATTTCGAGACGGGAGACGAGGATGTCCGGGTCCACATCAAGGACAGTATCCGGGCCTTGCGGGTCCATGAGCACGACGCCGATGTCATGGAACACAAGATGAAAGGGCTCGTGTTCTCCCTGGCCCCCCAGGATTCCCAGTGCAATTGCTACCTCCTCCGTCTGGTGGAGCTGGTCGGAGAGGCTGCGGACCGGGCCGAGACCGCTGCGGACATCATGCGTTCCATGATCGCCCGATGAGTGGAGCCCGGCAACTGTCTGGTCCACGGGGTTTCAGCAGGGGTCGGCCCCGGCCCCTTTGTCCACCAGCAGGAACCCGATCCGCACCTTGGTGCGCAGGGTGACCGTACCGTTTTCCGCCGCCGCCTCTGTCCTGATCCGCACATGAGCCTTCTCGTCAGCGGTGAGGGGCCGGTTCAGCTCGAGCCGCCACAGGAAGCTCTCCACTTGTCTCTCCACGCTCCTGGTCCTGACCCAGCAACCATGGAAAAACCGGACGTCCGGGGCCAGCCCCAGGGCGCGGAGGTAGTTGAAGGGGATCAGGATGTCATCCGGAGGAGGGGAGGGATGGCCGTGCCCTGTGAGGTCATGCACTATCGCCGCGAGAAGAGGGTTTTCCCTGACCCCGGCCCAGCCCACCAGGGCGACGAAACGTCCGGCAATTTCCAGCATCCGGTCGATGGTGTCCGGCGCATGCAGGAGCGGTGTCATCGAGGCGAAGACGGTGTCGAAAGTCTCTGCCGGGCGGAAGGCGAACCAGTCCTGGTGAACCGCCCGTACATTTTTCAGGCCAAGGCGGGCCCGCTTCTCATCGAGCCGGTCCAGCATCCTCCTGGAAATGTCCAGACAGGTGACTTCCTTGCAGAAGGGGGCCATGCGCAGCGCATAGGAGCCCGTCCCGCACGCCACATCGAGTACGGTCATCCCTTGGGCCACGGCCCGGCGTTCCCGGAGGGAGGCCAGGATGGCCTCCATCTGAAACATGTAGTCCGTGCAGGCCTCGAGATCGTCATAGGTGGCGGCGGCCCGGTCCCAGCAACAGGATTCCAGCCTGTACCCTTCCCCGGCGACTTTGGCCCGATTCCCGGCGTATTCCCGCCAGAATTCGGGAGAGTAAGGTGAATGACCGCTGCGGGCCTCCGGGAGGCGGGTCCTTTTCCTCGCTGACACGATGCCGATCCTCCGTTCGTTGCGCTTCTGCCTCCGGCTGACTATAAAGATGAAGAATCTTGTGGGGAAGGGGAAATGTCCGTCTCCCGCAGTGCCTTCGATCAGCTTCTTGAGGAATCCGTCCGCGTCCACGGACATCTGTGCGCCGGGCAGGTGCTTGGTGTACGATTGGCTATGCTGGGTCTTCGCCTTCTCAGCATAGATGATCCGAAGGGGAGGGATCGAAAGTCCCTCATGGTCTTCGTGGAAATAGACCGGTGCGCAACCGACGCCATTCAATCCGTGACCGGATGTTCCTTGGGGAAACGTTCCCTGCGGTGGATGGATTACGGCGTCATGGCGGCGACTTTTGTGCATATCCCCACAGGCAGGGCCTACCGGATTTGCGCAAGGGAAGAGGCCCGGGAACTTTCGCGGAAATACTGCGAAGAAATCGAGGACAAGTACCGCCGGCAGCTCGAGGCCTACAAGAGAATGAGCGATGAAGAGCTTTTCCGGGTCCAGGCCGTCAAGGTGACAATCCAGGAGTGCGATATGCCGGGGAGGCCCTTGCGGCGGGTGCGGTGTCAGGCCTGCGGGGATTTCGTCCAGGACTGCCGGGAGGTGGAGCGGGAGGACGGCGTATTCTGCCGGGCGTGCGCCTTTGGGGCCTATTACACCGTGATCCTGGGGAAGTGAATTCTGGAGGCCCGCGCCGATCGGCCGGCACGGGGTCGTGCGGGCGTGAACCGGTTCATTCAGTGAGAAAAGGGGTCGTGCCGGATTTGGCGCCGTCCCGCGAGTGATGTGCGGCAGGGACGCCGCCGCGCGACCGGAGATAACGACGTATTGGAGTTGCCATGTTCATTCTCAGCAATTTTTTGCACTCGCTTGCCACTGTGTTCGATGTGATTTTGAATCTCTACATGTGGATCCTTATCATACGGGCACTCATTTCCTGGGTGAATCCGGATCCGTACAATCCCATAGTGCGGTTCCTGTACAGCATCACCGACCCGGTCATGTACCGGGTCCAGCGGGTTTTGCCCCTCCATTTCGGCGGGATAGACCTGACGCCCATGGTTCTGATCCTGGCTATCATCTTTCTGCGCAGTTTCTTGGTGCCCACTCTTCATCAGCTTGCCTACCAGCTGGCTTAGGGGAGATCCATGACCTTCACCCCCAATGACATCCTTGAACGAGAATTCCGGATCCGCTTCAGAGGGTATGATCCCGCCGAGGTCGACGGATTTCTAGAGGGCATAGCTGAGACTCTGGCGGCGGTTGTGAAGGAGAACAACGCCCTGAAGGGACAACTGGCCGTCTGCAAGACCCAGGTGGACGAACTCAAGGGGCGGGAGGCTGAGTTTCGTGATGCCCTGACATCTGCGCACAGGCTGGTCGAAGAGATGAAGACCCAGGCAGCCCGGGAGGCAGAGATCCTGGTCGAAAGGGCACGCCTCGACGCCGAGCGGATCGTGGCTGACGCCCACCAGGAGGCGGTGCAGCTCGAGGAACGGGTGCACGGCCTGCAGCGTTTTCAGCGGGAAGCCATCATCAGGATCCGCTCGACTCTCGAAGGGTATCTCCGAATTCTGGACGGCGATTCCTTGCCGCCCGAGGAACTGGCCCGTGTTCTTCAGCAAACAGCCACCGAGGTGCGCGCCGTCCAGAACGACGGCCCACAGGGGGCGATCGAAGGGGGAGATCCAACCGTCTGCATGGAGGGGTCGCCAGCCCGCGATCCCGGTGGATCCTCCGGCCCCGAGGCCGGGGGGCCGATCCTGGATTTTGATCCGAACAAGCTTTGGCCTTCCGATTCGTGAGGCAGGACCGGGTTCAGGCCAGACGCCGGTAGAAGCCGTTCAGCAGATCCATGACCTCGGCCGGAGTTTCGGCACTATTGATGGATTGCCTGAACCGGCATCCCCCTGGCAGCCCTTTCGCGTACCATGCGAGGTGTTTCCGGGCCATGGGGAGCCCGATGGGACTTCCGTAAAATTCCAGGATGTTTTCGAAGTGTTCGATCACAAGGGCGTGCTGCGACGGTAGATCGGGGACGGTTTGGGCCTCTTGGGGCCCCAGGGCGCCGAGGATCATCGAGAAGATCCACGGTCTGCCCAGGGCGCCTCGGCCCACCATGATCCCCTCCGCCCCGGAGACATCCAGACAGAGGCGGGCCTCGGCTGCATCCCGAATGTCGCCGTTGGCGAATACCGGGATCGAGACTGCTTTCCTGACCTGCCGCAGGGCGGTCCAGTCCGCCTTTCCCGAAAACATCTGGCTTCGTGTGCGGCAGTGCACTGTTACGAGGGCGATTCCCGCCTCTTGGGCGATCTTCGCGATCCTGGAGGCGTTGAGGCACTGCCGGTCCCATCCGAGCCGGATCTTGAGGGTGACAGGCACGGCCACAGCGGCCTTCACCGCTTCCATGATCCTGGCCGCCAGGGCCTCGTTGCGCATGAGAGCCGCCCCGCCCCCCGTCTTCACGACCTTGGGCTGAGGGCAGCCCATGTTGATGTCGATCAAGGCCGCCCCGAGCGACTCATTGATACGGGCGGCCTCGGCCATGATTCTGGGATCGGTGCCGGAAATCTGAACGGACAGGGGGTATTCTCGGCTGGCTGTGGCGGTCATGCGACCGGACCGCCGGCTGTTTCGAACGAGGGCCTGGGACGCGATCATTTCGCTCACAATGAGGCCAGCACCGTGTCTTTTCGCCAGGCGTCTGAAGGGGTAGTCCGTGATCCCGGCCATGGGGGCGAGGGCGATTCTGTTGGGCAGCGTTATCCCTTCGAGAGCAAGAGGCTTGAGGCATCGCTCCCACGGAGGAGAGGGCGGCAGGGGGTCGGGCATGATCTGGTTAACGCGGTTCTCGGCGCTGTTTTTTTTCGATTACCATCTTGACGAATCCTGAATAAAGTTTTTCTTCTACTGTCCGTCCTCCTACGATTTCGAGCAGTTGTCTCATCTTGGGAAGGGTCTCGATCATGATGAGGACCTCCATGCGGAAGCCGGCGGGCGTGTCTGGATTACGGAGGCGCAGTCCTACGCCCACAAGCCCCTTTCAACAGTCGGTCCTGCTGTCTATCCGTTCGAGCGTCACGGGTTTCTTCTCCTTTTGCACATACCCATGCGGGCGCGCTTCCGCCGTGTCTTCCATGGGCGCCGTACTCCCAGGAAATATGCTGAAGGACGCCAGGAAGAATCCGGCAGCCAGGGGCACGGTCGTTCTTGTGGCGCGTTTCCCGCTCATGAAATCCACCTGGTGAATTCTTTTCGATCAGTGCCTGTGGAGGATGAGGTGATGCTCTCCCGGGATGAGGGCCCGGGCAGCCGCAGATGAGCAGAATTCCTCGTGGCTTCCGTGGAAGGCCATGCGTTGGTTCAGGCAGGCCACCCGGTTGACGTGTTTGTTCACCACCCCGACGTCGTGAGTGACAAGGACGATGGTGATGCCCTGCCGATTCAGTTCGTCGAGCAGGCCGTAAAACTCATCCTGAGCACGCGCATCGATGCCCGTGGTCGGTTCATCAAGGAAAAGGACCCCGGGAGAGTTCACGATGGCCCGCGCTATGAAAACCCGCTGCTGCTGACCGCCGGAAAGGTCTCCGATCCGGCGGTCCCGGTAGGCATCCATCCCGACCAGTTCCAGAGCCTTGCGGACCGCCTTCCCGTCCTCTTGATTGAACCACCTGGGAAAGCGTTTCATGGAGAGACGCTCCAGACTCACTACCTCGGATACAGAAATGGGAAACAGGGGGTCGATGTGGGTTGCCTTCTGGGGTACGTACCCGAACAGGTCCCACTGTTCGAATTGCTCAATCGGTTTCCCGTCGATGAAGATCTCACCCTGGTCGGGGTTCAGGAGCTTGAGGATCAGTTTTATAAGGGTGGATTTCCCCGACCCGTTCGGCCCGATGATGGCGAGGAAATCCCCTCGTCGTATTTCAAAGGTGATGTTTTCAAGCACAACCCGGCCACTATAGGAAAACGAGACGTCTTCCACCCTGATGAGGGGGGTATCGTGTCCCGTCCCCTGGATTTCGTTCATCGTGCGTAAAGATCCTTCTCGTCAAGCCCTGGGCGTCCGCCCCTGAGACCCTCCGCCCAGAGGATATAGCTGAGGAATTTGTACACCAGGCGCGCCGCCGTGAAGTCAGCCGCATGGTACCCGGGAATGGGCGAGAGTTCCACCACGTCAAAGCCCACGATCCTCGTGGTCCTGGCCAGCGCCTTCAGAAAGGCGGTGATGTCCGCCCAGGCAAGGCCCCCGGGCTCCGGTGTGCCCACAGCCGGCATGATCGAGGGGTCGAGACAGTCCAGGTCAATGGTGACGTAGGTGGGCAGGTCCTTCAGGCCCCGGAGCAGCCTGTCCACGCACCGATTCCTGTCCGCCAAGAGATCCCGTGCCCAGATGGGTCGGGACTGCTGCTCGGTCAAAAAGTCTTTCTCTTCCTTGGAGAGTGATCTGATCCCTACTTGCATGACGGTTCCCAGGGACCAGACCCGTCTCATGACGCAGGCATGGCTGTACAGGCTTCCCTGATAGCTGTCCCGCAAATCGGTGTGGGCGTCGAAGTGGACGATGTTGAGCGGCCCGTTCAGCCGGTGTGCCGCCTCGATGGCCCCTATACTCACGGAATGGTCCCCGCCGAGGGTTACCGGCAGCTTTCCGGCCGCGATGATTTCTTCGGCCACATCCCTGACCCGGGCCACCATCTCCTCGGGCGGGAGCACGGGTTCGACAGGATCAATCGTGTGGATGCCCCACTCATAAATTTCCGAATCGGTCTCCTCATCGTAGAATTCCATGTGAGGCGAGGCAGATATGATGGAGGCCGGGCCGTCTCTGGCCCCGGCCTTGTAAGTGGTCGTGCTGTCAAAAGGGACCGGGATCACTACCACTCTGGCGCGGTCCCGGTCGGTGTAAGGCGGCGGGATATTGAGAAACTGGAGTGTCACGTCACACGGTCATCTGCGCCCGCTCTGACCTCACGAAATGGGCCACCCGCCGGATGACCTTGGGAAATTCGTGGCCGCGGTCGAGAAGTTTGATTTCCACCTTTTTGATGTCAAAGACGTTCTTGATGTGTTCGATGGCCGCCTGGGCGTCGAATGGCTTGCAGGAGAAGATGTCCAGACTGAGGTAGAGTTTCTCAGGAAAGGTGTGGACGCTGATGTGACTCTCCGCAATGAGCACGAACCCCGATATGCCCCAGTCTTCGGGTACCTGCCCTGAATACTTGAAAACGTACGGAGGCATGATCTTTGTCATGCGGATTTCGTCGGGATAACAGCTCAAAAAGTCATAGATGCCGTTGAGGTTGATGAGCATATCCCGGTCGCAGCCATAGCCATCCATCATGAGGTGCTGCCCGAAACCGTATTCAATGTCTTCCATCGCTGCGTCCCCTTTCTTCAGAAGGTCGGTGGCGTCACCACCCACACCAATTTCGCTTCCTCGCGTCCCACATTGTGGACACAATGTTTTTTGTCGGCGGTAAAGTAAAAACAGTCGCCCTCGTCCAGTTGATGACGCTGTCGTCCCAGCTGCAGCGCCACCTTTCCCTTCAGGATATATCCGAATTCCTGCCCCTGGTGATGCCGGTCTTCCCACGTGGCCGAGCCGGGAGACAGGGTCACGAGCACGGGCTCCATGTCCTGCTTCTGCGAGGCCTGGACCAAGAGTTCCACCTGAAAATGCTCGGTGGATTCCGCCAGAAGAATCCTGTCTTGTCGCCGGAACACGTTCTGTTCCCGTGCCTCTTCCTTGAAAAAGTCTGTCAGGGATTCCCCCAGCACGTCCAGAAGGTCCTTCAGGGTAGCCAGGGACGGCGACGTATGATCTCTTTCAAGCTGACTGATATAGCCCTTGGTGAGATCGGTCCGATTCGCCAGTTCCTCCTGGGTCAGGTTGTTGGCCAGGCGCAGCCGCTTCAGTTTTTCTCCAATCAGGATCGACATGTTTATTGTCGGGTTGAAGGTTTACAATTACTAAACAAAAGGATTTCTTATCGAGCGCCCTTTTATAAGGTAGGTTGCCCGCCCTGTCAAGAAAAAATGAGTCGGTTTCCAACAAGGGTTGGTATCCGCCTCTACCCCCGTCCGGTGCCCGCCGGCCGCGGCGCAAGCATGCATCTGACAACGGTGAGGGCCCACGTTGAAATCTCCTGTCATCGGACCGGGAGTTCGGCAGACCCGGGCCCGTGCTGTCTCGATCTCGCTGAAGCGGAGGAAGAGTCGGTTGAGGGCGCGCTCCGATGCCTTGATCGATCCGGGCGGCGGCATGCCTGCACCCACGATCGGCACAGCGCAGGATATTATCTTGCCCGCGGTCTCTTTGACATCGAGATGCGGTCCTGCGAGAATGTTTCAGTCGAGGAGGGGAGGGCCGGCTGCGACCTCAAGGAGATATTTCGTTCAGGCCTGAAGGGATTGTCTCCGGAAATTGACGCCATTGCCCTCATCCGGTATAACCCGGCCAGCCACGAGAGGCGTTATGAACAGACATCGGGTATTGATAGCAAATCGTGGGGAGATAGCCCTCCGGATCATGCGGGCGTGCCGGGATCTGGAGCTGGGCTACGTGATGGTGTACACCGCGGAGGACGAGGCATCCCTGCACGTGCGGTTGGCTCTTGAGGACGAGGCTGCTTACAAGAGGGTTTACCGTATTGCCAGTTACAAGGACGCGAACGAGATCTTTTCCGTGGCCGATCAGGCCGGATGCACCGCCATCCACCCAGGATACGGTTTTTTTTCCGAGAATTTTCGTTTCGCCCGCCGTGCTGCCGTACGCACCCGCCCCCTCACCTTTATCGGACCGCGATGGGAAGTAATCCGGGATCTAGGCAGCAAGATCAATACCAAGCGTCTGGCCAAAACCCTGAAGATTCCCGTGATTCCCGGATCCGATCGCCCGATTTACAACGAAATGGAGGCTGAAGAGGTGGCCGAGGAGCTCTTTTTCCTCCAGAAGGAGCAGGGCTGCGACCACCCGAGTCTTCTCGTGAAGGCCTCGGCGGGGGGTGGAGGCATGGGCATAGAGGAAGTAAACAACCTTGATGCCTTCAGGCGTGTGTACCGGCGCATCCAGCATTATGCCAAGCGTCAGTTCGGCGACGAGGGGGTGCTCATTGAACAGTGCCTCAAGGACTATCAACACTTGGAGGTCCAGCTTCTCTGCAGCCGCCATGGCGAGGTGGTGCATTTCGGCACACGAAACTGCACAATCCAGAGCGCAGGGCGCCAGAAACGGGTCGAGGTGGCGCCGGGTTTCGACCCCGCAGTCTGTGAGTACCCCTTTGATGCGAAAGCGTTGCTCGAGCAGATGGTGGAGTACAGCGTCCGGCTGGCGAAACACGTCGGCTATGATAACGTCGGGACCTGGGAGTGGGTGGTGACCAGGGACGGATCTCCGTATCTTCTGGAGGTGAACACCCGCATACAGGTGGAGAACGAGATTTCCGCATGCATCTCCGGTGTGAAGGGGACCAGCGGTACACCCAACCTCATCCGAGAACAGATACGGATGGCCCTGGGAGAGAAGCTCGGCTTCAGGCAGAAGGACATCAGCTTTCAGGGAACCGGCATAGAACTCAGGATCGTGGCGGAGGACACCAGGAGGGGTTTCACGCCCTGGTGCGGTACGATCACCCGTTTCGACATGCCGGAGGAACCCTGGGTGAGGGTGTATTCCCATGTTCCCAGGGACACGCCCTACAAGATTCCCACCGAGTACGATCCGAATTTGGCCCTGGCGATCATATGGGGCGGGGACACCCATGAGGCCAAGGACCTGGCGAAGCAGTTTCTCAAGGACACGGTGATCGAGGGGACCGGAGGTCAAGGCAATTCCATTACCACCAATCTGGAATACCTCTACGATCGCGTTGACCGTGTGCTCATGTTCTGACCAGGGCGATTTACAGGTCTGAATACCATCGGCATGCGGGCGGACCAGATACCTATGGCAGACAGCGGGAAACGTCTGGTACAACTGGCAGACCGGATCGCCTATCTCATCGACGTGAAGGGTAGCTGCGAATGGGCCAATCTGAAGGACCTTCTCGAGAAGGCGCGGGGGCTGCGGGAGTCCGTGTTCGATATGACCGAGGATGCCCTCCGTTTCGAGATAGAAAGGATCGAGGAACGGGTCTCGTTTCTTGAGGAACGGGTGGCCGAGAAACTCACTCCGGCCGAGACGGTGAATATTGTCCGGAGCGTTCAGCGATTCACCCTCTCGGACATTTTGGAGAACGTCTACGATTCCTACACCGAACTGGGAGGGGATGGGGACTGCAACGTCGACCCTGCAGTGGTGGTGGCCAGGGCGACGGTGACTCGGCGAGTCAAGAGGAGGACATACAGCCATCAGGTCATGGTCATCGGTCATGAGAAGGGGCGGGGTGAGGAGTTCCGCAACGGCGGTTGCGCCAAACCGTGGGGTAATGACAAGGCCCTGCGGTACATGAAGGTGGCGGAGACCGAAGGGATACCGATTCACTTTTTTATCTTCACCCCCGGCTCCTTTCCCATTGAGGATTTTCCAGGAGCCGCGCAGCAGATCGCCCGCAATCTCTATTCGATGGCCGTTTTGAGGGTGCCAACTGTGTCCTTCATCTCCGAGGGCGGGTCCGGCGGGGCCGAGGCCATTGGGCTTTCGGATTTTCGTCTCATGGCATCGAGGGGCTACTATTCGGTCATTTCCCCCGAAGGCGCCGCGGCCATCGAGGGCAAGATCAGAGAGGGGCAAAAGGTCCCGCGGGAACTCGTGGAACACTGTGCCACTCAGCTGCACATTACCGCCCGGGACAATTTGTCCCTTGGCACTGTGGATCGGGTGGTGAACGAGCCTCCTCTGGGGGCAAGGCGCGAAGATTACGCCTTTTTCCGGCGCCTCCGCTACGAGATGATCCGGGCCACGGACGAAGTCGTGCTCAGGACGAAGAGCTTCAGGGCCGTTCGAGCATACGCCCTCAAGCGGCAGTCGCAGGAGGCCAAGGGGGTGCCCGAGGACTTTGATGCCTTGATCAGCTGGACCCTCGACGATCTCGAGATCGAACGGCTCCTCGAACTGCGGGCGAAGAAGTACCGGGTCATGGGGAAGGGTTTTTACACCGAGAATCGGAGCAGGCTCCTCCGGCCCTTGGGCGGCGCGAGAAATCTCGCTCGCAAAATCTACTACGAAGTGCGGTACGGACTTCTACGCCCGCACAAGCGCAACGTGCAGAAGGTCATCGAAGAGGTCTCAAGCGAGGGCTCCGTGTTTTTCCGCAAGGTGACAGGCCCCGTCAAGGCCGCCTACGATTTCATGTTTCCACAGCCGGAAGGTGAGGTGAAGCCGGCTCGAGCCGAGGTCCAGGACCGCAAATCCATATTCGTCGAGGAGTGGGAGACTTACGTCAGCCCCCTGGCCAACGAGGACCGCATCGTCACCTGCCCCAATGCCGCGCGGTACGGTTGTCTCGACCTCTGGGTCCCCGACCTGTACGGGGAATTCTGCGGGGTGTGTTCCACCTGCGGCCACCATTTTCCGCTTGAATACCGATGGTATCTTGAATATCTCGCCGACAAGGGTTCGGTCCGCGAGTTCAACGCCCATGTCGCCTCGGGCAACCCCCTGAAGTTCGAAGGATTCGACGCCCGGTTGCGGAGGGACAGGGCGCGGACGGGCCGGCGGTCCGGCATCATCACCTTTGACGCCAGGGTTCAGGGGATCCGCGTGGTCGTGGCCATGCTGTTCGGCGATTTCAGAAACGGGACTGTGGGGGCCGCCGAGGGCGAAAAGTTCGTCCGGGCGTGCGACAGGGCCAGGACCACCAGGAGACCCCTTCTTTCTTACGTGCACACCACCGGCGGCATTCGGATCCACGAAGGGACGCTGGGAGTGGTCCAGATGCCCAAGTGCACCCTGGCCGTGCGGGAGTACGTGGACAGCGGCGGCCTGTACATCGTGGTGTATGACAATAATTCGTACGCCGGCCCTGTGGCCAGCTTCCTGGGATGCTCGCCCTACCAATTCGCCATCCGATCCTCCAGGATAGGTTTTGCCGGCCCGAGGGTCATCCGGGAGACCACCGGTGAAGACGTACCTCCGGACTACCACAGCGCCAAGAATGCCCTGCGGAGAGGACACATTCAGGGTATCTGGGACCGCCGGGACTTCCGGAAGAATCTGCATGATGCCCTCATCACCATGGGGGGGCCGCACCTCTATTACAAATAGTGAAGTCCATGGATATCAATCTCAACGATCTCCTCCGTCGCTATCGCGCCCATCCTTTCGAGGACTACAGGGTGGAGATTCCGCACACCGGCGTCGTCACCTTCAAGGTGAGCGAGGGCCAGCAGGTCCACGGGCCGGAGGGGCAGTGGCTGCACCGCCCCGGCACGCTGCTCTGCCTTCTTGACCGGGAACGGAATGTGAAGCACATCACGGCCCCGTGCAGCGGTGAGGTTGCCCAAATCCGTTCCGATCTCGACGGCCTTTTTGTGGAGGCGGGTCTGGAGGTTCTTTCCATCCGGTACCGGCTGGGCAAGGAGCAGATCATCGACCGCATCCTGACCGAAGTGCTCCATCTCCTTCCCGCTCCCCAGCGGGCCCGGTATTTTTTCGCCCCGGAGATAGCGTCGAAGCTGGAGAAGCGGCCTCAGGGGGAGGTGACGCTGCAACAGGGGGACGAGGCCCTTGTCATGTCTCTGATGAAGCGGGACACGCCTGTCTACTACGACGCTGTGCCCGGGGTCATCTTCAAGGTGTATTTTCGACCAGGCGGCATTGTGGAACAGGGAGCCCCCCTTCTCGGGGTCTGTCCTCCGGAGAAACTGCAGTATGTGCAGAAGATAATCCAGAGAATCAAGACGGAATGGGAGGAATAGTATCCGGAGCCTGCTGCTCGCCCTCCAACTTCTCTCAGTGATCACTGTGACGCCGAGGGTCTCGGTCTCGGCGAAGGAATTTCGGGCCGCTTCGGCCTACTTTCCGCTCGTGGGTCTCGGGCTTGGGGGACTCCTTGCCGGTTTCGACTGGGCAGCCCGGGATCTTTGGCCGGCTTCGGTGGTCGGTCCCATGGACGCCGCTTGGCTCGCAGTCATGACCGGGACGCGACATCTCCGCGGAGCCGCTCTGGCGGCGGGCAGCTGGGGACCCATCCAGTCCCGCGCCCTCGTCGAATCCGGAAAGGCAGGTTTGACCGGGGTCGCGGCCCTCGTTCTCACTTTGCTCCTGAAGGCGTCGGCTTTGACGATCGTTTCGCAGAGGGGTGCATGGCAGATCCTCGTGCTGGCTCCATGTCTCGCAAGATGGGGTCTCAATCTCCTTGCGGCAGGGGCTCCCCATGCCGGTCTGTCCGGAGGCCTGGGGGAGGCTACCGCCGGGTCCCGTGGGCGGCTGGGGCTCCTGATTGCAGGACCCACGGCCCTGGGGGCCGCATGGTCACTGGGGGAGGCATCGGGGGCCTGGGCATTTGCCGGAGTCACCGCGTGGAGTCTGGCAATGGTCTTTTTTTGCCGGAAGGGCGCCGGCGGGGTTACGGAGGACATCCTCGGGGCCCAGGTGGAGGTGACCGAGACGTTCCTGTTGCTGGCCTGGGCGGCAGCCCTCGGGAAGCACGCCTGACGGAAGGCCCATCCCGGCTGCCCCTTGGACCGGTGTGGCCCAGGGGGCGTCAGGCCGGCAAGGATCCGGCTCAAGACTGGAGGATGCGCAGGCTCAAGTCGCAGGCCCGGGCGGAATGGGTGAGGGCGCCCACCGAGACGATGTCCACCCCTGTCCTCGCCACGTCGAGAACGGTGTCCAATGAGATCCCCCCGGAGGCCTCCAGGGTAATCTCTCGCGCCATCTGCCGGGCCAGGGACACCGCTCGCTTGAGCGCATTCGGTTCCATGTTGTCGAGAAGCACGGCGTCTGCGCCGGCATCGATGGCCTCCCGGAGTTCGTCGAGATTGCTCACCTCGACCTCCACCCTGAGGGTGTGGGGGGCATGGATTCTGGCCTGGATGCAGGCCTCGGTGATGGATCCGCAGGCCGCGATGTGGTTGTCCTTGATGAGGACGCCGTCGGCGAGACCGTACCGGTGGTTGGCCCCGCCTCCGGCCCGCACCGCATAGCGTTGCAGGAGCCTCAGACCGGGGGCGGTCTTCCTGGTGTCCGTGAGCCTGCACCCTGACCCGGCCAGTCGGTCAGCGAAGCGCCGGGTGAGAGTGGCGATCCCGCACAGGTTTTGCAGGAAGTTGAGGGCGACCCGTTCACCCTGGAGAATGGCCGCCAGCCTGCCGCTGAGCCCGAGAACCACTTCGCCCTTGCAGACCTCGTAGCCCTCCTCCGATCGCTGGGTGAATGCGATCCGGCCGTCCAACTGCCGGAAGCATTCCTGGGCCACGAAGGTCCCGGCCACAACGAGCCTTTCCTTGGCCACGATCACCGCATCTCCCGAGGCCCTCGGATCGACCGTGAGGCTGGTGGTGATGTCTCCGTGTTCCAGATCCTCGGCCAGGGCCTTGACCACGATGTCCGTATACAGGGCCCGGGGCGGGGGCGCGAGTGTGCGGGAGCGCGTCTCAGCTTGCAAGCAGTTCCTCCAGCATCTTCCTGTGGGATGCGATCTTTGCATGTCTCGCCAGGAAACGGTCCAGTTTTTCCCTCTCCCCTTCCACCACCTCCCGTGGGGCGCGGGCGAGAAAGTTTTCGTTCTCGAGTTTTGCCTCGATCCTTGGAATTTCTCTCTCCAGTGTACTGTCCTCTTTCTCGAGTTTGCGCAGTTCCTCCCGAATATCCAGAAGGCCTTCCAGGGGGATGAAGAGTTCGAGGTCTTCGAAGAGGACAGTTGCCGCTCCATGGGGTCTGGGGCCCCCTTCATCCAAGAAGTTCAGGGTTTCCACCTTGGCAAGGGCCGCAATGGTCTGTCCCTGAGAGGTGAGCAGCGACCGTGCCTCGTCGGAATGGGGTATGGCCAGCACGGAGATTTTGGCCCCGGGATGAATGCCGATCTCCGCCCTGACATTGCGGATCCCGGTCACCATCTGGATGAGTCTCCCCGAGAGCGCCTCGGCCTCGGGATCGTTCCAACTGGGCGTTTCCCTCGGGAAGGGGGCTATCATGATGTGCCCCCTCTTACCGGGAAGGGCATGCCACAACTCTTCGGTCACGAAGGGTGCAAAGGGGTGGAGGAGCCGGAGACAGCGATCCAGCACCGTGAGCGCTACTTCTCGGGCGGAAATCCCTGCGGCCGTGTTTCTGTCGGCAAGCCCCGGTTTGGCCATTTCCAGGTACCAATCACAATATTCGTGCCAGAAAAATTGATACAATTCCTTTGCGGCCATGTCGAAATTGAAGGAATCGAGGTGGTCTCTGACCGCTCTGATGATCCGGTTCAGCCGTGAGAGGATCCAGCGGTCCGCCAGACTCCTCTTGGGTTCGGACCCGGTCCGGTGGGACGTTGTTACGGGGTCCTCGGCACAATGGATGAGGACGAGGCGCGCGGCGTTCCACACCTTGTTCACGAAGTGCCGGTATCCTTCGATCCGCTCTTCCGCCAGCTTGATGTCCCGTCCCTGGGCCGCGAAGGCGGCAAGGGTGAATCGGACCGCGTCTGTCCCGTACCGGTCCATGATCGAAATGGGATCGATAACGTTTCCCTTGGACTTGCTCATTTTCTGCCCTTCCGCGTCCCGCACCAGGGCGTGCAGATATACGTACCGGAAGGGCTTCTCCCCCATGAAATGGATTCCCATCATCATCATGCGGGCCACCCAGAAGAAAAGGATGTCGAAACTCGTGATCAGGACCGAGGTGGGATAGAAGATTTTCAGCTCCGGGGTGTCCTCGGGCCATCCCAGGGTGGAAAACGGCCACAGGGCGGAACTGAACCACGTGTCCAGCACGTCCTTTTCCTGATCGAGGTCCGTGCCGGCGCACTCAGGACACTGCTCCGGTTCTTCTCTGGCCACCACAATGGCACCGCAACGCTGGCACGACCACGCGGGGATACGGTGTCCCCACCAGATCTGGCGTGAGATGCACCAGTCGCGGATGTTGGCCATCCATTCCTCGTACGTTTTTTCCCATGAGCCGGGGATAAGGACGGTGTCCTTGCGGAGCACGGCCTCCAGGGCCGGGCCCGCCAGGGGCCGGATCCGGACGAACCACTGTTTGGAGAGCCGAGGTTCGACCACATTTTTGCAGCGGTAGCACTTCCCCACCACGAGGTTGTAAACTTCTTCTTTCTCCAAGAGTCCTTCCGCCTTGAGATCGGCCAGGACCTGATTTCGCGCCTGGGAGCGGTCGAGTCCTGCGTAGCGGCCCGCAGCCTCCGTGAGGGTGGCGTTCTCGTCGAAAATGTTCACGAAGGGCAGGCCGTGTCTCACGGCTATTTCGAAGTCGTTGAAGTCGTGGGCCGGAGTGACCTTCACCGCTCCAGTGCCGAATTCCGGGTCCACGGCGTCGTCACCCACGACGGGGATCCGCCGGTTCACAAGGGGAAGCAGGAGATCCTTGCCCAGCAAGGCCTTGTATCGTGGGTCTTCCGGGCCCACCGCTACGGCGGTGTCTCCCAGCATGGTTTCCGGCCTGGTCGTCGCCACCGTGATGTGGCCTCCGCCGTCGGCAAGGGGATATCTCATGTACCAGAGACGGCCTTCAGTCGGCTCGTGCTCGACCTCGATGTCAGCAAGCGCCGTGCGGCATCTCGGGCACCAGTTGATGATATAATTTCCCCTGTATATGAGTCCTTCCTCGTAAAGCCGCACGAAGACTTCGCGCACCGCCCTGGAGAGGCCGGCATCCATGGTAAACCTCTCCCGGGACCAGTCGCAGGAGCAACCGAGCCTTTTCAACTGCTCAGTGATCCGACCGCCGCTCGCGGCTTTCCATTCCCAGACTCTTTCGACAAAGCGGTCCCGCCCTACGTCATGTCGGGAAAGACCTTCCACGGCGAGCTGCCTCTCCACCACGTTTTGTGTCGCGATGCCAGCGTGGTCCGTGCCTGGCACCCAGAGGACATTGTATCCGTCCATTCGTTTGTAGCGGACGAGAATGTCCTGCAGGGTGTTGTTGAGGGCATGGCCTATGTGGAGCACACCAGTCACGTTGGGGGGCGGGATCACCACGGAGAATGCCGGTCGCCCGGGGTTGGTGTCCGCGGTGAAGAGCCCGTGTTCGAGCCATTCACGGTACCAGCGAGATTCCACCCCGCTGAACTCGTACGCTTTGGGCAGGGACTTTCGGGATGCCTCCTGGGGCATGGATATGGCCACTCCTTTGCGCGATTTCATGAGTTTGAGACGGGCATCAGCATAGCCGCGGGCAGGTCAAAAGACAACCGCAGTATTCCCCGGCGGAGCCAGGCGTTCTTGACAATGGGAGGTTGCCATGATAACGATACCACCCTACTGAGCTATGCCGGGCCCACACAATACGGGCCGTTAACTCAGGTGGTAGAGTATCTGCCTTTTAAGCAGAGAGTCGCTGGTTCGAGTCCAGCACGGCCCAATCCAGTCCCCGTCGTCTAGCCAGGTCCAGGACACCGGCCTTTCACGCCGGCAACAGGGGTTCAAATCCCCTCGGGGACGCCAAAGCTCAACGCGCCGAAATGGCGCGTTTTCCTTTTGGTGGCGGGCGTTTCTGGCTCAAAATCCAACTATCAAGAAAATGATCCACCGTGACCTGAAAAGCACCGTTTTGACCCTTTTTCAGGTAAAAATCAGGTAAAATTCAGGTAGCGTTTTGAGGGCCAAAAACGGCCGGCGGCAAAAGAAAGTTTGGGGTGTTTCTAGCCTCGCTTGACGGCCATTTTAGGTAACTGGATGCATTCGAAGTATCTGATCACGGGGTTTGGCAGGCCCCAATGCTGCAACTCCCGGAACTGTAAGCCTTCACACGGTGCTGCAGATGGAAGGCGGCGGGCACGCAAATGTACTCCCGGTATTCAAGTGCCCACCAACAAAGCAGATGCGGTACCCTGTGGAGGCTGACCATTCGAAGACCGTTGCGCCATGTACAGAACCTCTCCGGGATGGTAAACAGATGGTCTTGTTGATGATGAAACCGTCGAGGCAGGACATGCCGGATTTCTGGACGTATTCCGGAGAAGACCGTATCAGGGGGAAGATCGCGGCTGCCGCTGAGATGATGGAGAAATACGGGGAACGGCTCCTCGCCTGTGCGGGGATCGTGCCCTCCCTGGAGCGGCTTCGCCACGAAATTTCAGAGACTCAGCGATTGATGCGGGACATGGGCGTGGTAGAGGACTGTGCGGCCTGTGCAGGTCGGCCTGGGGGAGGCTGTTGCGGCGCAGGGATAGAGGACTGGTTTGACGAGGTGGTCCTATTGATGAATCTGCTTCTGGGAAGGGCGATTCCTTCGGTCCGGTCAGAGCGGGAGGGCTGCCTGTTTCTCGGTCCGCGGGGCTGCCTGCTTCTGGCGCGGAACTACTTCTGTGTCAATTATTTGTGCCACCACATCACATCGAGACTCTGCCGGTCGGACCTGGCTGCCCTCGAGGCCCAGGCCGGCAAGGAGATCTTCGCGTCCTGGCAAGTGGAAAAGGAGCTACAGAGGCGAATCGCCCTTTTCCAGCGCGGGGGAAATCATACACCTCTCACCTTCCCCGTGCCGCCCGGGATGTGAGCCGCGCCACCGTCATGGATTTCTTCTCCATGCTCTCCTTCGGCTTCATGCAGAGGGCCTTTCTGGCCGGGGGGCTGGTTGCGCTCAGCTGTGCGGTCCTGGGGGTCTTTCTCGTCCTTCGCCGGGAGGCCATGATCGGTCACGGCCTCTCCCACGTCACCTTCGGCGGGGTTGCCATGGCCCTCATGCTCGACGTGGCGCCGCTGCCCATTGCGCTCGCCTTCACACTGCTGGCGGCCTGGTGGATCAACAGCCTGAGGGACAGGGCAGGCCTGGGCGGAGACATCGGGATCGGGATCGTCAGCAGCCTCGGGATGGCCCTGGGAGTCCTGCTTGCCTCCCTTGCCGGCGATTTCAATGCCGATCTGTTCTCATTTCTCTTCGGGAGTGTGCTGGCCATAGGCAGGGGGGAGGTTTGGGTGGCTGGGGGTATGGCCCTTTTTGTACTCACAGTCCTGGGCCTGTTCTACAATGAACTCATCTTCGCCACTTTCGACAGCCAGACAGCGGCGACGGCGGGGATCAACGTCGGACGACTGGACGCGCTTCTGACCGCTTTGACAGCGGTCACCGTGGTCATAGGCATGAAGGTAGTGGGGCTATTGCTCGTGGCTGCCCTCATGGTCATCCCGGCTGCGGCTGGACTCCATGCAGCCAGGACGTTCCGCCAGGCGGTGGCGCGGGCAGTGTTCTTTGCCGTATTTTCCGTGGCCGGCGGGCTCGCTGCCGCCTTTTTGCTGGACTGGCCCGCCTCCGGCACCATTGTGCTTCTCAGCGGTCTCATTCTGGGCGCGGTGTTGCTGGCAGAGCGGCGGTGAGGCCGGAGAGAATCGTCATAGTCACCCCCACCCGCCGGGAGATGGCGGCATTCGATGCGTGTCGTGGTCTGGCCGGCACGTCTATGTTCGTCGGCGGCGTGGGGCCGGGAGCCATTGCCTGCGGTCTGGCCACGTTTCTCGCCCTGCACGGCCCGCACGTGGTGGTGCTCGCGGGACTCGGGGGGGGGTATCCCGGCTCGGATGTCACGCCGGGCGATGTATGTCTTGCAACCTCAGAGGCCTACGGAGATCTGGGGCGTTGCACCGGAGAGGGAGGCGTGGAGCCGATTCGCCTCGTGGGGGAGGATCTGCCGGTGATTTTTCCTCTCGAGCACCTGTGGCGCGGGTTTGTGGCACCTGCCGCGCTCAATGCCTCTGGTATCCTGCCCGTGCGGATGGTGAGCGTTTCGTGCGTCACCGGGACAGAGGAGCGGGCGCGTTTTTTGCAGATCCGATTCGACGCCGGGGTGGAAAATATGGAGGGGGCCGCGGCTGCGTATGTCTGTGACCGTTTTGCCGTCCCCCTGCTCGAATTTCGGGGTATAAGCAACCGGGTGGGCGATCTGGACAGAGCACGTTGGGACATGGACGGGGTCATGGCAAGGACGGCGCGGCTTGTGGAGGCGGTACTCGAGCCACTGATCGAGGGGGGAATCTGATGACGGGGGACGCGACGCTGTCTGTCGGGGCCGTTTCTCTCGGGCTTTCGCCGTGTCCAAACGACACTTTCATGTTTTATGCCCTTCTGCACGAAAAAGTGCCGCTTCCCTGTGTTATCAAGCCGGTCATGGCTGACGTGGAGGAATTGAACAGGCGTGTCATCGCAGGGAGACTGGACGTGAGCAAGGTCTCATTTGCAGTCGTCGGTCGGGTCCTTGAGGAGTATGTGCTCTTGCCCTCGGGCAGCGCCTTGGGCCGGGGCTGTGGTCCCCTGATCGTGGCCCGACGCCCGATGGGGCCGGGGGAGCTTTCACGGTGCCTGCTAGCTATTCCCGGGGAGCATACCACCGCAGCCCTGCTCTTGCGACTCTTCATGCCCGGGGCACAAGAACCGATTTCCATGCATTTTGCAGGGATCCTCGAAGCAGTCAAGACCGGCGCGGTCGACGCCGGGGTCATCATTCACGAGACCCGGTTCACCTATGAATCCCATGGTCTTGTCCTCATTCAGGACCTGGGTGCCTGGTGGGAGCAGCGCACCGGACTGCCTGTGCCCCTAGGAGGCATTGTGGCCCGGCGTTCCCTGGGTGGGACGGTGCTGCGCTCTCTGAACGAGGCCCTGCGATACAGCGTGCGGTTTGCCAGGGAAAATCCCGCGGCGGCGGCAGCTTTCGTGAGGGAACACGCCCGGGAGATGTCTGAAGAAGTGCTGTGGCGCCACATCGGGCTCTATGTCAACCAATATTCTCTGGATCTCGGCAGGGCCGGTCTGGATGCGGTACGGTCGCTCTTGGAGGCGGGGCGGGAACAGGGAGTGTTCCAAGGGGCGTCCCAAGCCCCGATTGAGCTGACCTTGCCGCCTGGGTGAGGGATGGATTACATTCTTTCGATGTTTGCCGCATGGTTGTGGATACGCCTGAGCCGGCCTTTGCGGCGGGGGTGAACTCATGCAGGTCGATTCCAACGGGGGCATCTGGACCATGATATTGGGTGCCGGCCCGGTTGTTCAGCTGGTGCTCCTGACATTGGTGGGGTTTTCTGTGTTGTGTTGGACCGTGATTCTGGCGAAGATCCGGCGTTTCCGCCGGGCTGTGCTGGGAAACCGGAATTTTGAAGAGATGTTCCGGACGAGTCAGAATCTCGGAGCTGTATACAGCCACGCCCGGAGGATGCGCGAGGCCCCGATGGCCAGCGTCTTCCTGGCCGGTCACGAAGAGATGCGCCGGCTCCAGCAAGGTGCCCGCTCCTCTGATGCCGCAGTCGCCTCTAGGGTATGGCTCGAAGTCCTTGACCGCAGTCTGAAAAAGGGCATTCAGGACGAACTCGACCGCATGGAGCGCTTTCTTCCCTTTCTTGCCACCACAGGAAATGCCGCTCCCTTTATCGGACTCTTCGGTACTGTCTGGGGCATCATGCGGAGCTTTCACAACATCGGACTGACCGGATCGGCCAGTCTGGCCACCGTGGCGCCAGGCATTTCTGAGGCCCTGGTGGCGACGGCTGCCGGTCTTGCAGCGGCCATACCCGCGGTTATCGCCTTCAATGGATTCATGAGCGAGCTCGCCCGTTTTGATGCGCGGCTCCAAGGTTTTGCCAGCGATTTCCTCAATGTGGTGGAGCGCCAGATGATCCAGGGCAAGGCAGTGGCGGGCCAGGCGTCCGGGGAGGAGCAACTGTAGATGGTGCGGGGCGCATCGGGGACGGGAGGCGGGAGGAGAGGGTATCTTTCGGAAATCAATGTGACGCCTCTGGTCGACGTGGTTCTGGTCCTCCTGATCATCTTCATGGTCACGGCCCCAATGATGACCAAAGGCCTTGACGTGAAGCTCCCGGAGACGACGGCGAAGGCCCTGCCGCAAAAGGAGAAGCCGCTGGTAATCACCGTCAACGCCGAGGGCCAGATGTATCTCAATGCGGTCAATGTGGACGAGGATGTGCTCCGCCTGCGGCTTGCGGAGATGAAAGATGAGGGACGCGCACGGCAGGTACTGCTGAAGGCGGACAGGGCGGTTCCTTACGGGGTTGTCGCCGGGGTCGTGGCCGCGGTCCGGGAGGCCGGCATCGAGGATCTCGGTTTGGTGACGCAGCCTCTGGAGCCCTCCACGCGTAACGATGGCAGAAAGACCAAGACCGAAAAAGATGACAAGGGAGCCGGTGGATCTCGCACGTGAAAACTGGCAGATTGCCTTTCTCCTCGCTCTGGGGCTGCATGTGGCCCTGGTACCCTTGTCCCTCGTGATCGGCAAGGTTTGGAACAGGCCGCAGCCGATGCCGCCGATTTATACGGTGAGGCTTTTTGATACCGTCGATGAACCTGCAGCGCGGTCGGTCAAGACTCAGTCCCCCCTTCCGCCTTCTTCGAAGTCTGCAGAGTCCGGGATTGTTGCGGAGAAGCCTGGCCCTTCCCCCCAACCAGTGACGGCCAGCAGCCCCGAGGTCAAAGCCACGCCTCCGCCCGCCCCGGTACGGCCCAAGGCGCAGACAAAGAAGGCGGTTTCTCTCAACCCGAAAGAGAAGACACCGCCGGCCAGACTTACTCGAGAAAGCCCCAGGCCGAAACCGGTTACGAGGAAGGACCAGAAGGACAGCGCGGCCCTTCTGGAAAAGAGACTCGAGGCGTTGGCGGACAAGGTGGAGACGCGGAGGGCGGATGCCGTGCTCTCGCAGCGGCTGGGGGCGATCGCTGCAAAGCTGGATAACCGGGAACGGACGGCGAACGGAGCGGAGACAGCCTCCCCTCGGGCCGGAGGGGTGCAGCAGCCCGAACTCCTCAGGGTATACTGCAGCGAGGTGTGGGCCGCCGTGCGCAGGCACTGGATTCTGCCCGAACAGCTGCTTGATCGGGAATCGCTGGTGTGCGTGGTGGTGGTCCAGATAGGCCAGGACGGGTCGGTCCTCAAGGCGTGGTTCGAGCACAAATCCGGGTTTGCCATCTTTGACCAGTCCGCCTTGCGGGCTGTTCAGGAGGCGAGTCCCATGCCTCCCCTGCCGGCTGGCCTCCAGCCTGGCCCGCTGGAAATCGGTATACGGTTCAAGCCAGGCGAAGTGGGCATGTAAACGGCGCCCGAAAGGGGCGTACTCTGCGGGTTGGAAGGTATGAAACATAGGATGATCGAATTGCAAAAACTCCTGAAAGCCGATGCCGCTCAGGATAGCTCAGATACAAAGAGCGAGATTTCCGAGGAATTACGTGGAATTGGACGTACGCTGCCATGACGAGGAAATATGAGCGAAGCCGCAGATGGAGTATTTTCAGCGGCATCAGGATGGTTCTTCCGGGAACGTCGGTCGGGGCGGCGTTGGCGTGGATGTTTCTGTTGGCCATGGGGCCCGCGGATGCCAGGGTGTACATAGACATCACCTCCCCGTTTCTCCGGCAAATACCCGTAGCCGTACCCTATCTGGAAGCCTCGCCTCAGACCTTTGAGAACGATCTGCTGGGACGCAAAATCGCGAAGGTGCTCTCGGACGATCTCGAGTTTCACGGGTTCTTTTCCGTCCTGGACCCGAGCCGGTACGGAGGCAGGCAGTCGGCTGACTGGGGTAAGTTTCGCCTCGATTATCTGGTGAAGGGCTCGTTGACTCGTCAGGGGGATTCCTTGGCCGTGGAGATGCGTCTCTATGACATGTCCACGGGGGCCACGTTGGAGGGGCGCCGGTACACAGGCACGGTTCAGGATTATCGTCACATGGCCCATCGATTCTGCGACCTGATCGTCCTGGCCATCACCGGAGAGCATGGAGTGAGTCTTTCGCGGATCGTCTTCGTCGGGACCAGGGGAAGGGTCAAGGAGGTGTATTCCGCAGATTTTGACGGGACCAACGTCCGGGCCGAGAGCGCGGACAGGGCTATCACCGTTTCCCCGCGCCTTTCACCCGACGGCAGACACATTGCTTATACGTCATATCGGGCAGGCAAACCCCACCTGTACATCAAGGAGCTGTCTTCAGGAAAGGTTTCCCGGGTGGCGGCCTATTCGGGACTCAACATTGCTCCGGCCTGGCATCCCGACGGAAAACAGCTGGCGATGACCCTCAGCAAGGACGGAGACCCTGATCTTTACATCGTCGATCTTTCGGGCCGGGTCCTCAGCAGATTGACCAGTGGCCCGGGCATCAACGTTTCCCCGACCTGGTCTCCGGACGGCCGGCGCTTGGCCTTTGTCTCCGACAGGAGCGGGAGCCCCCACCTCTACATCACGGATGTGGCCGGCGGGTCGGTGAGAAGGCTGACATACAGCGGAAATTACAACACCGATCCGCAGTGGTCTCCCAGAGGGGATCGGATAGCCTATACGGGTCGGACTGACGGTGGATTCCAGGTGTTCACGATCTCACCGGAAGGCGGGGATCCTGTGCAACTGACGATTTCCGGGAACAACGAACACCCCTCCTGGTCTCCCGACGGCAGGCAGATAGTGTTCAGCTCCACGCGTATGGGGCCTGAAAAGGTTCTCTTTGTCATGTATGCCAACGGCTCCGGCCAGCGACAATTGATTCGCTACGAAGACGGTGCCTCGGCCCCGCATTGGGGTCCGAACAGATTCTAGACCCTGTCCGCTGGACGTCCCCGGGCGGGGGGTAAGCCGGACGTTCCTGAATGGATCCGGCGCGGGAAAAGGAGGTCAGGATGGAGCGCAAGGAAACCATAACCGGAAGAACCCCGGTCCGCCAGGACAGGCGCATTGCCATTTGGTCGTTAGGGCTGTTCGTGGGCACGGTCGCATCATTTTTTTGGGGCGGGTGCGCACCCCAGGAGCAGGTGAGCATGATGGAACGGAGGATAAACGGCCTGGCTTTGGAGAACCGTTCTCTGGCAGCCCGCGTTGGGAAACTCGAGCAGGAGATGGCCTCTCTGCGGGAGGAGGCGGAGACGGTTGGCAAACAGGACATGGCATCGGTGCGGAGCAGACAGGCGGAGACGGTGAATCGTCTCGATCAAGTGCAGGCGGAGATCTTGAGGCTCGGCGGCCTTATCGATCAGATGGGCTTCAGCGCCGAGCGCGAGAAGGCGGAGAACAATGCCTTTCAGGTGGAAATGAAGGAACGTATCGGCAAGATCGAGGAAGAGATGGGGCTACTTCAGGCCTCTGCCAAGACCACAGCCGTCGTCGAGCAGGCCCGAAAGAAGGCGGCCGAGGGGGCTGTGGATCTCTACCAGAAGGCCCTGGATCTGATGAAACAGAAAGATTACAAGGAGGCGAAAAAAACCCTCCAGACATACGTCGAAAAGAATCCAGGGGGCGATCGGGTGCCCAATGCCTATTTCTGGATGGGTGAATGCGAGTATAATCTCGAGCGCTACGAGGAGGCCATTCTGGAATACCAGAAGGTGATAAGCAAGTATTCCGGCAGCAACAAGGTCCCTGATGCCCTGCTCAAACAGGGCATCTCCTTCGCAATGCTCGGTGACAACGAGAGCGCCAAGATCGTTCTGAACAAGCTGGTCAGGCAGTTCCCGAAGAGCTCCCAGGCCGGGGTGGCCAAGAAACAGCTTGCCAGGCTGCCCTGATCCCCGGGGTTGACCGTGGCCTCGACTTCGTGGCTCCGAGCGCCCGGGTTCCTTTTTTGGGTCATGGCCGTCTTCATCAGCGTTCCTCTGACGGACGTGTGCGATGCCCGGGAAGCCGGCCCTATCCTTATCGGGGCACTCTGGGATCTCTCGGGGGCACGGGGTGAAGAGGGCCGGGCTGCTTTCATGGCCGCCCGGAGGGCAGTGGAAGTCCTCAACACTCAGGGAGGCATCCGCGGCCGGCGGCTGGAGTTGGTGGTTTCCGACACGCAGGGCCAGCCTGGGATCCTGCTGGCCGAGATCAGAACCCTGGTCCGGCAGGAGGGTGTGGTCGTCCTCCTCGGTCCCACACACGAGGCCATGGTTTCCGCCCTGAGACGCTCCGCAGAGCATTCCATGGTCCCCGTTGTGCTCACCGCCGGCGATGATGAACTCGTGCCTGGCCGGGGGGGTGAGCCCTTCCAATGGAACTTCAGCGTCTCCCCGAACCTGGGTGCCCAGTTGAAGGCGCTGTACAGATATCTTTCGAAGACGAAACTGGATCCTCTGGCGCCCCTTGTGGCGGATACCCCAGGGGGGAAGAGGGCCGCGCTCTGGATCCGGGCCTATGGCCCGGAATTCGGCATACGGGTGCTGCCCACCAGAAGTTTCGGTATCGACGACGCGGACGCAGTCTCTCAGATGCGGAGTTTTGTTGGAGAGGGGGGCGGCCTGATCGCGATTTGGGGGCCCCGCGGCTGCGGCCCGGTGATCGCCCGCTCCGCCAGTGAAAGCGGAGCGACCGTTGTGGTACCAGCATCGATCCTTTCCGATGCGATGTTGCGTGAGGTCACTCCGCGCACGGACCTCTGGGCCATACTGCCTCCCCTGCTTCACGCCGGTGGATCCGCCTCTGCCTGCCCCTGCGTTTTCGCGGTCAGCCGCTTTCTGGATGCCCTGCAGGGGGAGAAAGAGCGGTTTTCCGTGGAGGCGCTGCTGGCGGCCGGGGCGGCCTGGGATGCCGTCCATCTGACGGCCTCGGCGCTGAGGGCTGTGAGGATCGTGACCCCCGCCCGGCTACGCCAGGCCTTGGAGGACCTGGCTGCTCCGTACTATGGGGTGGGGGGTATCTTCACGCCCAGCAAGAGGGACCACTCCGGTCTCGATCCAGAATCGCTGCTCGTTCTGAGGCGTTCGAACGGACAGTGGGTGCCGCCTGCTTCTGAGCGGGGCCGGTGAGAATCCGGTCAGGGCCGAGTGTTCTTCGTGGCCCGGGCCACGGTGAAGACCTCCACCATTTCAAAACCGGCGTCCTTCAGAGCCCTGGCGGCTGTCCTCGCCGTGGCGCCGGTGGTGAAGACGTCGTCGACGAGAGTGATGGTGCGCGCATGCGGTGAAAAAGGGTGTGCAACGGCGAAGGCGCCTTTCACGTTTCTCAGGCGTTCTTGCGCCGGAAGCCCGGTCTGGGCGGGGGTATCGCGTACCCGCTGGAGGAGGTCCAGAACCAGAGCTGTTTCCGGAAACATCCCTCGGGCGATGCGGGCCGCCTGATTGAAACCCCTCTGCCTAAGCCGAGCGGGATGGAGGGGCACCGGCACGATCGTCTGGGGTTTGGACAGATCCACCGGGGGATTCCTTCGGGCCATCTCGCAAAGGGCCCGCAGGGCATAGCCGTCTCCATGGAATTTGATCCGATGTATCAGGGTTCTCACGGGTCCCGTGTAGGGAAAGGCCGATCTGGCCTTTCGGTAGACCGGTGGATCAAGGATGCACCTGCCGCAGAGATGGTCGGCGCCCTCTGTGGAGGAGAAGGGCTCTCCGCACAGGGTGCATAGGGGTCCTTCGATAGGGCGAATGGCAGATTCACAGGCGGGGCACAAACGTCCTTGGACCGACGACTCCATGGGGGAGCTGCAGGCGGCGCAAACCGGCGGGAAGATGAGATCCCGCATGACGATGCCGAATCCTTTCAGGACGCGGCACAGCCGCACCGGAGGCGGCAGGCGGTCACGAGATTCCCTTGCCATGGACTCCCCCGGAAAGGGTCCTGGGCGGAGGCTACATCGCAGCGATGATGGCGCCGGCGAATTCGGAGCAGGGAACCTCTATCGCCCCGTCAATCTGTCTGGCGAGGTCATAGGTAACCTTCTTTTCCCGTATCGCTGCCCCAAGCGCGGCGTGAATCCTGTCTCTGGCCTCATTCCACCCCAGATATTCCAGCATCATGGCGCCGGAGAGGATGAGGGATCCCGGATTGACTTTGTCCAGCCCGGCGTACTTGGGGGCTGTTCCGTGAGTGGCCTCAAAGACGGCATGGCCGTCGCCGATGTTGGCGCCGGGGGCCATGCCCAGGCCCCCGACCTGGGCTGCAAGCGCGTCAGACATGTAGTCGCCGTTCAGGTTGGGCATGGCGAGTACGCTGTATTCCCTGGGCCTCAAGAGGATTTGCTGGAACATTGAGTCGGCGATGCGGTCCCGGATGACGATCCTTCCTGCAGGGTCATTGCCGCCATGCGCGTCCCATAGGGCCTGCTCCGTGACTGTGACATCGCCGAATTCCCGTTCTGCCAGCTCGTAGCCCCAGTTCTTGAACGCACCCTCGGTGAATTTCATGATATTGCCCTTGTGAACAAGGGTGACGGACGGCTTTCCCTGTTCCAGGGCGTGTTGGATTGCCTTGCGCACGAGCCGGTGGGTGCCGAACCGGCTGATCGGTTTGATCCCAATGCCCGAATCCGCCCGGACTTCCTTTCCCAGTTCGTCCTTCAGGAAGCCGATGAGTTTCCGGGCCTCTGGGGAGCCTTCGGGCCACTCGATTCCTGCGTACACGTCCTCGGTATTTTCGCGGAATATCACCATATCCACGTCCTGCGGCCTCTTGACAGGGCTGGGCACCCCGTCGAGGTATCGCACCGGCCGCACACACGCATAGAGGTCCAGTTCCTGGCGGAGCGTGACGTTGAGACTGCGGATTCCCTCGCCTACAGGGGTGGTCAGCGGACCTTTTATGGCGACCACATGGTCTCGAATTGCCTGGAGCGTTTCGCCGGGGAGCCATCGTCCGGTCTCCGCGTGTGCCTTCGCTCCGGCGAGTATCTCTTTCCACGAGATCCTTCTTCGTCCCGGGTAGGCCTTCTCTACCGCGGCATCCAGGACCCGGCGGGTGGCGTTCCAGATGTCCGGTCCTATGCCGTCTCCCTCGATGTAGGGGATAACCGGGACATCCGGGACGCAAACAGCGCCTTTCTCGCCTATGGTGATTTTTTCCGGCGCAGCGCTCATGGCAGCACCCTCCTCGCCTGGGATTTACGGCCGCGACAGGCTAAACTAAAAAGATATTCCCGTCAACGCGGCATCCTGCGAACAGGGATGAGGAAGAAGAGCCGAGGATCATGCGCCGCCGCCCCAGACAAGCCGTCCATATTCATCATACCAGTCGTTTCCGTCTCCTCCTGCCCGGACCAGGTCCGCCGGTTCAGTGAGAATGCGTCTCGCCTCAGGATTCCGATCCACACCGAGGAAGACCCCGCTGGAAAGCGTCGTCGTGGAGCCTGCAGCTTTCGGCCCCGGCGTTTTGGCCTCCGGCCTAGGATGGCCTGCTCCGACCCCTCGCACGTGGCTTCCGTTTTTGAAAACGTCGACTGTCTGAAGCACCCCAGAATCCGGGGCGGTGACCACAACCCTGGTCTCATCCAGAAGGACCATGGTTGTCCTGATGTCGCTCTTGACAAGGTCGCTGAATTCTCCATTCACACGTCCCTCTTGGTCAGAGAGGTCAACGTGGGGGTCGCCCCAGATGGTGGTGGAAAGGCGGGTCTGTTTGTCATGGACAGTCAGGGTGGTGGCGTCAAGAAACGCAACGAGGTATCGTCCCGTGTCCACGGTTCGGGCCCCGAGCTGCTGCAAGAGCTGTCCGTCCGCGCCGGGCCAGCGGGAGTCGCTCACCGAGATCTGCTGGAGATGAATTTCCAGCCGAAGGTCCGAAAGATGGAGTCTTCCGGCCCATTGTGGCATCCTTTGCAGATCTATCTCAATGTCGAAGGAGGCGGCACTGATCCTGGTGAAACAAATTTCAGGCCCGGCCGCCCAGGCACATGGGTTCGATATGCAGAATTTTCTGCCGAGCAGGCGCTCCAGGACGAGTTTGTCCAGGAACCTGTCTCCGGCCTCCTGAAAGAATTGTGTGACCGGCCCGACCCGAACGACCTCCGAGGATGCCGGAAATGCTCTGACGATTTGCTGGATCCCGTTCAGGGAGAATTCTAGGCTGGACGATTTCGTCCTGTCCTGGCCAGAATGTTCGATCCGCCGCGTTCGGTTGTAGGTGGCGGCGAAGGCGGTCCCGGTACCGGATCGAAAGAGATCGTGCTGTGGCACTGGATCCCGGCTGCGGGCAGCGGCGGAAGTCCAGGGATCCCTATTCTTCACGGAACCTCCCGGCCCTGCCTGGTCCATGAAATTTCGGTCGAGGCAATGCAGGGAAGCGGACAGGGGCCTGAGACGAGACGCGAGCTGAAGAGACTGAGAATAGTGCATGTCACTGCCTCCCTGGCGTTTGGAACGCGGGCATCGCGGCGTTCCTTGCTTTTTTCATCGAGCTGTAGAATCATGGGCTTGAAAATGTGCGGATCGGAGGCGCTGATGACCCGGATCCTGGGTTTCATGGGTTCTCCGCGGGCGGGAGGGAACACCGATATACTGCTCGATGCCCTTCTTGCCGGGGCCACGGCCGCGGGCGGCCACGTGGAGAAAACGATGCTGGCCGGATCCAGAATCACCCCGTGTCTTGAGTGCGGCGGCTGTGATGAGACCGGAGAGTGTGTGCTTGATGACGACATGACGCCTCTCTACGGGCGTATCGCGGCTGCAGACGTGATCGTCGTGGCGTCACCCATATTCTTTTACAATATCACTTCCCATACCCAGGCCCTGGTGGAGCGCTCCCAGGCCTTTTGGAAAGGGAAGTACGCCCTGAAGCGGGGCGTCCTGGGCGGCAAGAGGAGGCGGGGCGTTTTCCTCTCCCTCGGAGCCACCAGGGGGAAGCTGCTTTTCGACGGTCCGCTGCGGGTCATGCGGTATTTTTTCGACGCGATCGATGCTGAGTTCGCCGGTGCCCTGCTCTACCGGGGCATAGAAGCCAAGGGAGCCGTCAAGGAACATCCCTCGGCCTTGGAAGAGGGGCGGAAACTGGGCGGACTTCTGGCGGAATGCGGTGACCTCTCCGTTTTGGAAAGGCTTCATCGATCCCAGGGGGCCGGGTCGTGACGGCCTCCCCACGGAGGCAGCGCCGGGACCGAAAACGGAGGCAACTGATCGGGGGCGGGCATGGAACGGAGTAAACTTCCGGAACGTTCTTTGAACGATCTCGTGAAGGCGTGCGTCGAGACTCTGCAGACCGCCGCCGCCGATCTTCGTCTCTTGGCCGACTGGGTATGCGCCGTCTTCGATGGAGGCGGAAAAATACTCCTTTGCGGCAATGGGGGGAGCGCGGCCGATGCCCAGCACCTGGCCGCCGAGTTCGTGAACCGTTTCCGCATGGAACGGCGGCCCCTGCCTGCCATCGCCTTGACCACCGACACCTCGGTCATCACATCCATCGCCAACGATTACCATTTTGACCAGGTGTTTTCAAAGCAGGTGCAGGCCCTCGCACGGCCGGGAGATCTGGTCGTGGGCATCAGCACGAGCGGAAACTCGCCCAATGTGGTGGAAGCCCTGGCTGCAGCCAGGCGGCTGGGGGCCAGGACCGTGGCGTTCACAGGCGCCCGACCCGGAAAGATGGATCTCCATTCAGACCTCGTGCTCAGTGTGGCATCCGCCGACACCCCCCGCATCCAGGAGGTCCAGATATTTCTCGGGCACATTCTGTGCGATCTGGTAGAAGAGAAGATCTTCGGTGCATCGTGACGTATCCTGAGCCCCTGGATTTTTCCGCATTCAAGACCTATTCGCTCCATGACCGTCCGAGCAAGGTCACCGTGGAGCACTTCGCAGGGCGGCTCTCAGCCGGTCTCAGCCTGCGGCGGTTCCTCGCCCTCCTTCCCAGACAGCTTGCGGCCGAAGATCTGAAGGCGGTGGCCGGTGCCGTATGCACTGCCGTACGGAACAGGCGCCTGGTCCTCCTTGCCATGGGTGCCCATGTCATCAAGGTTGGACTGAGTCCGGTTTTTATCGGTTTGCTGGAGCGGGGCATAGTGTCCGGAATCGCCATGAACGGCGCGGGTATCGTCCATGATTCTGAGATCGCAATGGCCGGCAAGACTTCCGAGGACGTGGCAGCCGTTCTCGGGGAAGGGGCCTTCGGGGCGGCCAGAGAGACAGGTGAGTTTCTGAACGCCGCCACCCGCAGGGCGGCGGAGACCGGACAGGGTCTCGGCCGGACCGTCGGAGAGGAACTCCTTCGGGGGGGCTTCCCCCACAACGGCCTGAGCCTTCTCGCCTCGGCGGCGCGGCTGGGGGTTCCCGTCACCGTCCACGTGGCCGTTGGAACAGACATCATCCATATACACCCGGGGGCGGACGGAGCAGCAATCGGAAAGGCATCCCATCACGACTTTCGTCTGTTTTGCAGTCTGGTCTCCCGGCTGGAACAGGGAGTGCTGCTCCATGCTGGCTCCGCCGTGCTCCTTCCCGAGGTATTTTTGAAGGCCCTGACACTGGTCCGCAATCTGGGGTATCCGGTGCGAGAGTTCACAACGGCGAATTTCGATTTTTTGCGTCACTACCGGCCATTGACCAATGTGGTGCACCGGCCTACTTTAGAAGGCGGCCGTGGGTACAACCTGACAGGCCACCACGAGATCATGCTTCCCCTGCTTGTTGCAAGCATTTTGGAGGGACTCGAACAGGATTGACAGGAGTGTCCTCCGGCCGGGGAAACGAATCCGAGATATTCGGAAGGAGAAATGCCATGCCGATTTATGAGTTTGTCTGTTCTTCCTGTTCCAGGGAATTCGAACAGCTCGTCCTGGGGTCGCGGAACGAGGTGAGATGTCCCAAGTGCGGATGCCGCGAGGTGCAAAAGAAGATGTCGGCCTTCGCGTACAAGTCCGGATACAAGTTTGTGGGCACAGGCAAGGGCACCGGTGGGGGCTGCAGCGGATGTTCCAGTTCGAACTGCAGTTCTTGCGGAGGGTGAAGTTGGCCACTCGGAAACTGCTCCGCCTGGCCACGCGGAAGAGTCCACTCGCCCTGACACAGAGTACCTGGGTGAAAGAGAGGATCGAGTCCATCTGGTCTGCTGTGAAGGTCGAACTCGTGACGATCACCACCAGGGGCGACAAGATTCTCGATGTGCCGCTGGCCCGAGTCGGGGGGAAGGGCCTTTTCGTCAAGGAAATCGAAGAGGCCCTTCTCTGCGGGGATGCGGATTTTGCGGTGCACAGTCTCAAGGACGTGCCCACGGAACTCCCGGCAGGGCTTGAGGTGAGCGTCTTTCCCGAGCGAGAGGACCCCAGGGACGCACTGATTTCCAGCTCGGGTCTCGGTCTGGACGACCTTCCCGAGGGGACGAGGGTGGGCACCAGCAGTCTGAGGCGGATGATTCAGCTCAGGGCGAGACGCCCCGATTTTTCCATCCTGACTCTGAGGGGAAATCTGGACACCAGGCTGCGGAAGCTGGATCAGGGCGATTTCGACGCCATACTGCTGGCGGCGGCCGGACTCCGGCGCATGGGTCTCGAAGCCAGGATCACCGAGTGTCTCGGGCCCGACGTGATGCTTCCGGCCATCGGGCAGGGTGCGCTGGCCATCGAATTTCGGACGGGCGACGAGGAGACGGGCGGGGTGCTCCGGCCTCTTCACCACGCCGATACCGCCACATGCGTGAGGGCGGAGCGGTCTTTTCTGGCTAGGCTCGAGGGCGGCTGTCAGGTGCCCATAGGGGCCTTCGCCCGATTGCGGAACGGGAGGTTGCTGCTGGAGGGGCTGGTGGGGAGCGAGTCCAGCAGTCTCATCGTCAGGAGGCACCGGGAGGGGTCGCCGGATCAGGCGGAGGCCCTGGGGGGCGCTCTGGGCGAGGAGATTTTGGCCTCGGGGGGCGCGGAGATCCTGAAGGAGGTCTATGGAACCGACTCGTTTCATGTTCTCGGGGACGGGTGATCCGGAGGAGAGGGAGTCTGTCTGGCCGGTGGACTCCGTTGGCGCATCGTCCCCGGGGCCAGGAGCGGCCTTCGCGAACGATGTTCGCCGTGATGCGGGGGGTCCGGACCATCGGGAGTTGCTCCGCCGGTTGGGGTGCATGGCCGGGCAGGGGGTCGGAAAGGTCTATCTGATCGGGGCGGGGCCTGGAGATCCCGGTCTCTTGACCATTCGGGGCAAGGAAATCCTGGAAAGGGTGGATGTGGTCATCTACGATCGGCTTGCAAGCCCCAGGTTGTTGGGGTTTGTGGGACCCAGGGCCGAGCGGATCTATGTCGGCAAGCGGATCGGCGTCCATGCGGTCGCCCAGGAGGAGATCAACCGCCTTATCGTGCAGAAGGCCAGAGAGGGGAAGTGTGTCGCCCGTCTCAAGGGAGGCGATCCTTTCATTTTCGGCCGGGGCGGAGAGGAGGCCCAGGTCCTCAGTGCCGCTGGGATCCCCTTTGAAGTGGTCCCCGGCGTTACCTCCGCCATAGCGGTGCCCGCGTACGCAGGAATCCCGCTGACCCATCGCGCGCATACGGCTTCGGTGGCTTTCATAACCGGCCACCGAAAAATGGATGCGAACGAGGCCGACGTGGATTGGGAGGGCCTGGCCAAAGGGGTAGGGACCCTGGTTTTCCTGATGGGGATGAAAAATCTGTCCCACATAGCGGAAGAGCTCATCCGGCACGGCCGTCGCCCCGGCACCCCGGTAGCGGTCATTCGTTGGGGCACCACACCCGGCCACCGGTCGGTTACCGGCACACTTGCGGACATTGTGGAAAGGGTGCAACAGGCCTGCATCGAGCCGCCTGCAATCATAGTGGTTGGGGACGTGGTGGCCCTGCGGGACCAGATCAGCTGGTTTGAAAAACGGCCCCTTCTGGGGAAGCGCATCCTGGTCACACGCGCTCTCGATCAGGCAGGGGAACTCGTGCGTATGATCGAGGATAGGGGGGCATATGCTATCGAGTGTCCCACTATTGAGGTTTCCCGGCCGGAGGATCTGGGGCCTCTGGACCAGGCCACGGCCCGGCTCTCCGATTTTGACTGGGTGATCTTCAGCAGCACCAACGCCGTGCGGTTCTTTTTTGACCGTCTCTTTGCCAGGGGGCTTGATCTCCGCGTCTTGGGCGGCGTAAAGATCGCGGCCGTAGGTTCGGGCACCGCAGAGGCGCTGGCGGCCCTTCACCTGCGGAGCGATCTCATTCCGGCTGATTTTCGGGCGGAGGGTCTGCTTGACGCCTTTGCAAAGGTGGGAGTCAGTGGAAAGCGCGTGCTGCTTCCCAGGGCGCAGAAGGCGAGGGAAGTGCTCCCCGAGGGTCTTGCCGAACAGGGGGCCGAGGTGACGGTGGTGACCGCCTACAGGACCACGATGCCCGAATTGGATCCTGCGGTGTGCCAGGTCATGGAAAACGGGCCTGTGGACGTCGTTATTTTCACCAGTCCTTCCACGGCGCGGCATTTTACCCGGCTCGTGCCGGAGCATGTCCGAAACCGCCTGCTCGCCGGGGCGAAGGTGGCCTGCATCGGTCCTGTCACAGCCGAGGCCGCCAGGGTCCTGGGTATGACGGTTTCGATAGAGCCTGCTGAATCTACGATCGCGTCCCTGGTGGAGGCCCTGGAAGAGTTTTTCCTTTCTTGACCCCTTGCTTTTTTCATCCTATTTTATGGCGGTGTCGCGATGTCCGCGACTGTATGCCGCCGTTTGAGTCGAACCCCTTTTTATGAGCATATATTGTCCGACCGATCCGCCGGAGCTCGCCTCCGTCCTGTATCGTATTCGCAAGAAGCGCGAGGATTACGACAGGTACAGTTTTTCCCACACGCAGGCCCGGGCGCTCTGGGCCTTTTTTGACCTCGCGCAGGAATACGAGACCCTGGACAATTTTTACAGGGTGTGCGTGTTCGTCCCCAAAGAGTTCATGGGGTTCGACAGCTGCCTCTATCTGATAGATCGCCATACAGGCAGGCTCCAGATGGCCTGCGACTCACTGAATGGGCTCGTTGTCTGTGGCATGGATCCGCCTGAGGGCATCACCATCAGCGATTCCGCATATGAATCAGGCGATTCGTTCGTGGCGCCCATCAAGGGCAACCGGCGTCTGATTCCCAGCAAGTCCCTTGCCATGGCCGACGAGATCATCGGTGTATTCGAGGTTTTCCCCCGTTCTCATTTCGAGGAACAGGACCGGCTCTTCTTTGAAAAGTATGCCAATCGCATCGGGTACAACCTTCATTACAAGCTCCTTGCCATACAGAACGAACAACATCTCAAATTTATCAATACCCTTGTGGCGGATATCGAGCACAATGTGATCGTACCGAATCTGCGTTACAAGGTCTTCCTGAACCATTTCAAGAGGAAACTTCAGGAGCTGGACAGGATCGATCAGGATTGGTCGCAGGCGCTGGCGGGAGACCAGGAGGGGGGACAGCCGAACGGGCATTGCCGGGTAGAGCATATCAGGGAGCGGCTCTCGAAGATTCAGGGAGAACTCCTCAGGGAGTACGAGGAGGTGGACAAGCACTACCACAACACCAGCCTCTTCCTGGAGAGCCTGCTGCGCCGGGACCATTTCGAAAAGGGGCACCTCGTCTTGCGGCGGAGGATGTGCCGGTTCAAAAAGGAGGTGATCGATCCTCAGCTCGAGCGCTACAGGCAGCGGTTCGAGAGGAGCGGGATCCGCGTCGACGGCCAGCTCGGCGGCATTCCCGATGAAGATATCCCTCTGGCCGTGGATCTCGGGCTCATCTCCCAGGTCTATGCGAATCTCTTTTCCAATGTCGAGAAATACTGCCAGGAGATGGTCAACGAATACGGGCAGAGGGTGAAGTTCATGTCGTATGGCCGGGAGGTTCTGCCCGGCTTTTTTGGTCCGGGCAAGCCTGGCATAAAGTTCAATGTCTATTCCACAGGGCCCCACATTGCCCCGAACGATGCCGGCCATGTCTTCAACGAGGGATTCCGGGCTGCGGGCGCCCGGGAGAAGCCGGGCACGGGGCACGGGCTCCATTTTGTGAAGAAGGTGGTAGAGGTCCACGGCGGGGTCGTCGGCTACGAGCCCACGTTTCTCGGGAACAATTTTTTCTTCGTGCTTCCCCTGCGGAGCGGCTTCGGGGAAGACCCGGCCTCCCTGTGCGAAGAGACCGTCCCTTCCTGAGCCCCATGCCGGCGTCCCCCGATCGATCTCAATCCGCAGGAGCACATGTGAATTTTCAGCAGGAGCTCAACCCGGAGCAGCTGGAGGCCGTGGAGACCCTCGAGGGCCCGGTGCTGGTGATCGCCGGCGCGGGAAGCGGCAAGACCCGGACACTGGTTTACAGGGTCGCACGGCTTGTGCAGGCGGGGATCGATCCGGGGCGGATCCTGCTGCTGACCTTCACCAGAAAGGCCGCGGCAGCCATGCTGGCCCGGGCGTCGGAACTCATGGGGCCGGAGTGCCAGCGGGTCGCCGGAGGGACATTTCACGGCTTTGCCCACGGCATGCTGCGCCGCTACGGACATCTGCTGGGCTTTCCGCGCACATTCACCGTCATGGACCGTTCAGATGTCCAGGACCTCCTTCATTTTCTGGCGGGAGAACTGGATCTCAGAGGAACAGGAAGGCATTTCCCGAAAAGGTCGACATTGGCGGTCATCGCCAGCAGGGCGGCCATTTGCCCGGGGGGTGTGACCGGGGTTTTGGAACGGGAATTCCCTCACCTCCTCCCGGAGCGGCAGGGAGTGGAGAGGCTCATCGCGGCGTACGGAGACTACAAAAAAGCCCACGCCCTGCTGGATTACGATGATCTGTTGGTGGACTGGCGCGATGTCCTCATCCGGTACCAGCACGTCCGTGCCGCCGTGGGTCGCGCCTACCAGTACATCATGGTTGACGAATATCAGGACACGAATAGTATCCAGGCGGAGATCGTCCGTCTCATGGCGAGCGGACACGACAACGTGATGGTGGTCGGAGACGACGCTCAATCGATCTACAGCTTTCGAGGGGCGAATTTCAAGAACATTCTTGATTTTCCCACATTGTTCTCCGGGGCCAGGATAATCAAGCTGGAAAGGAATTACCGCGCCACTCAACCAAACCTTGATTGTACCAATGCCATCATCGCCCATGCCAGGGAGAAGTTCACCAAGCATCTGGTGGCCCAGCGGACGGGGGGGCTGCCGCCGCTGTTGTACGTCGCCGGGGATGAAGTGGATCAGGCCCGCTTCGTGGCGGACAGGATCGTTGGGTTTCTGTCCCGGGGCGTCAGGCCCTCTGAAGTGGCCGTTCTTTTCCGGGCGGGTTTCCATTCCTTCCAGCTCGAGACGGCGTTGAACCACAGGGGCTTGGCGTTCGTAAAGCGCGGCGGTCTCAGGCTTGTGGAGGCGGCGCACGTGAAGGACCTGGTGTCCCTGCTCCGTTTACTGATCAATCCCCTTGACCGGCTCAGCTGGAAAAGGGCGCTGTCACTGATCGAGGGCGTGGGTCCGAAGGCGGTGGAAAAGGTGTACGCAAGGCTCGTTCAGGAGGATGATCCACTGGCTGGTCTGGCCGGGTACCCTACTTCCGCCCGCTGGCGGAACCCGGTCCGGGATCTGGGACGCCTGCTCCTCGGACTTCGAGACGGTTCGCAGGACTTGCTCGAAGTGTTGTCGGAGCTTGAAAAATGGTACCTTCCCCGCCTCGAAAGGGCGTATCCTGAAGACCATCCCAGACGCGCCCAGGAACTTGCTCATCTCAAGGGCATGGCGGCCCGGTATGCCGATGCGGTCTCCCTCCTCGCGGACCTGGCACTCGATCCATTCGAACAAGAAGACCAGGGCGCGGAAGACGGCCGGCTCGTTCTTTCCACCATGCATTCTGCCAAGGGATTGGAGTGGAAGGTGGTCTTCGTCATATCTCTTGCGGAAGGCCGGTTTCCCTCGCCGGCGATCTCGCACAGGAACGAGGAAGTGGAGGAGGAGCGCCGGCTCTTTTACGTTGCTGCGACCCGGGCGCGGGATCATCTCTTCTTCTGTTATCCGGCATTGATTACAGTGTCCGGCACGGGCCTCCTGCCGGCGCGTCCCTCCCGCTTTCTCGAGGAGATCCCGCAGCAGCTGCTCGTAACCGCAGGAAGCGAGGACTACACGGGCAGGGAGATGTCCGAGGACCAAGCGCGGCAGGCAGCCGGTTCGGCGATGCGCAAGGGCCTTGACCCGAGGGACGGCTCCATGCCACCAGCCGGGGTGTCCGCTCTGAGCGGATCGGGGGAGAGCGGCTCCGCCGGCTTCTCTCCCGGGGCCAGAGTCCGCCACCCGATTTTCGGCCCCGGGCGGGTCCTCAGGGTGCTGAATACGAAGAAACTCCAAGTCCTTTTTGACGTTGCCGGTGAAAAAACCCTCCACCTCGATTATGCCAAATTGAGTCTTCTCGATTCGGACGGCTCATCGGCTGGGGCTGGAGCCTGAGCAACGACTTCGGTCAAGTTGGTAGGGGGCACACTGGCTGATTTTTCGGTTTTGCGCTGGAGAGACGCGAAGTTTTCCATCCAAGGCCGGAGACGCGGCCCTGTATTGCCGAGGGAAGGCCCAAGGCAACCCTCATTCCTGACCAGGGCCTTTTCCTGGCCTGCGGTGGCAGGATGTGTTGCAGGAGGCCCAGGGCCCAACGGCGTCGGCGCCGGGGCCTCGTGGAGTGCATGGTAAGGATGGGCAGGGGATAGGAAACGCATGCCGTTCATGCTGCCTGGTCCCGCTTGGCGGAGAAGCGATCCGGAGGCTTCAACATGATGACTTTGCAAGAACTCAAGAGGAATCGGGAGATCGTCAACCAGATTGACTGGACCATGACTCCGGAGAAGGCGGTGGATGTCTACCTCGAATGGGGTGCCGGCTGGACGAGGGGCAACGAGTTCGCCCGCAGCGGCGACGAACAATCGCTTTATTTCGTGATTTACGATTGGGAGCGCCCGGCCCAGGTGACCCTCATTCGCCGGTCCTCGAAAGAAGTGGAGGAAATGGCAAAGATCCCCGTGCCGGTGGAACTGGTAAAGAAGTCCCTGGAACAGTTCGGTGCCCGCGCCGGAGTGGGGGTCTACGCCTTGACACACGATCTGAAATTGTGGCTCTCCGAGGCACTGGACGGGCCTGCCGTGGGTCCTGAGGACTGATCCTTTTTGTCGTATGTCCCGCCGTCTCGGTAACTCCGCTGGAGTTTCACTTCCGGGTTGCATCAGACCCGTTCCATCCTCGGAGTCCGAGCCGAATTTGGATCGGGCGGTCCGGGCAACTTCATATTCCTTTGAGTGTGGCAGGTTTCCTTGCGGGACGGGGCAAGGGAGGGATGTTGGCTGTCCGCCTGTAATGCAGCCCCTTTTTTCAAATCCCGGCGGCAGAAATGACTGAATTGCCGGCTGATTCCTGCGGTTTCCGACTTTGCGACTCAACGTGGCTTCAGGTACCAGCGAATGCAAAAGCTTGGATAAAATTTTTTCGTATCACCCTCGTGCGTTGTGGGGGGCATATTCCCTCCGGCAGATATGGCCAAGCACCCTGGCCGCTGTGGGTTCTGCGCCCGCGGAGGCAGACGCGAGGAATGCCGGCAGCATTCGTTCCCGCGCGGGTGGCGCGGAGCCCCTTTCCATCGTCTCTTGCCACTGCCCCTGACATTCCTGCGGGTAGGCATTGCGGTGACCGTGGGCCAATGCAGGTCAGCATCCCGATGGCATTTTTTTTGCTTATCGAAGATACCGGCGCTGTTTGTCCAGCACCTTGGGCACTGGTGGAAGCATCGTGGAACTTCAGATGACGGTGGGAATGGGTCCGTGGCCGACTTCAGGGGCGTTTTGAGGAGATGTGCGTCGTGGCGGGGGAGAATATTCTCATTGTAGATGATGACCGGAATATCCTGCAGGTCATGGAGATGCGTCTCAGGATCATGGGCTACCAGGTGGAGGTGTGTGACAACCCTGTGGAAGCCTTGTCGCTCTTCGATAAGGGATCCTTTTCCGCGGTGTTGACGGATCAACGGATGGAAGGCCTTCGAGGCATTGATCTCGTCAAGGAGTTGCACGGGCGGGACGCGTACTTGCCCGTGATAGTGATGACTGCATACGCGACGGTGGAGGACGCAGTGGAGTCCGTCCGCCAGGGGGCGTTCACATATCTGCAGAAACCTGTGGACGCAAACGAGTTGCTTATAAATCTTCAGAAGGCATTGGAAAAGCGGAAATTTGAACAGGGTCTCGCCCGAGAACGGGAAATCTGGATCGAAGCCCTTGGGAGTCTTGGAGCCGGTCTCGTTCTTCTCAATTCCGAGCGCGATATTGTGTGGATCAATCCAATCGCACAGGAATTGCTGAGCCCTGAAGGAGACTGCGTCGGCAGATCCTGTTGTGAGGTGGCGTCGCAGCCGGGTCCACTTCCCTGCCCCCACTGTCCTGTGGAAGCCGCTCTGTCCAGCGGCAGGGTCCAGACAGTGGAACACAATGATCCCTTGTCGAGGCGCTGGCTGCTGGTCACTGCCACACCCGTAAAGGACCACAGCGGGACGAATGTCAAGGTGGTCGTCCTGATTCTGGATATTACTGAAATCAAAAGATCTCAGGAGCTTCTTCTGGAGCAGGAGAGGCTTCAGGGTGTGCTTGAAATGGCGGGCGCGACGGCCCATGAATTGAGTCAACCCATGCAGGCGATACTGGGTTGGGGTGAAATCCTGAAGAACCGTCTGAGAAAAGAGGATCCGAATTTCTGCGCTCTTGATGCCATTTGCAGGCAAATTGAGAGACTGGCCCAGTTGACGAGCGAGATCAGCAACGTAACCCGGTACGTCACCCGGGATTATCCCGGAACAACGGGGATCATCGATCTCAACCAGGCCTCCGCGGAGAATTCCCCCCGCAGGTCGTTGAGGTCGCAACCCAGGAAAAAGAAGGCAGGTCAGTAAGGGTTCTCAGCCCCTGTCCTTTCCCTTCATGACCGGGAGAGTCCTTACGGAAGGCCTTTCTATCCTCCCGGCGACTTGCTGCCCCTCCGCCGTCCCACCCATCTCCGGGCTTCGTGCTTCTGGGTCAGGCCGGCCTAGCTGCCGCGTATCCCGCCGCTGTTTTTTCTCTCTCTGGTCTTCCCGTGGCGTGAATTGCCCCCACCATTGCCAGGACCGTGAAAAACCCGAATTTGTGATATGGCATCTCGATACAGTAATCGAAGAGCATGATCAAGAGGAAACAGAGAAGCTGCGCCACAACGAGCAGGTGCCAGGCTCGCCGGGAATGCCACGCCGCAGCGGTCCCGCGTGCGAGGGCCCAGGCCAGCAGAGCCAGCCACAGCATCAGCCCGGGCCATCCGGCTTCTCCAAGCATCTGGGCATAGTCTCCGTGGGCGCGCCGGACCTGGAAGTGTTCATTGAAATACATGTCAGGCTGGAAATGCCTGTACACGGGATAGGCAAACCCCCAGTTTCCGATACCCACGCCGAAGATGTTCTCTCCTGCCATGTGCACGGAATTCCTGAGATACGTCCCCCGGTCGCTGGTCATGAACCTGCCGGGATCCTTGACGTAGACCAGGGTCGCCTTCAGGCGTTCCGTCGCTGGAGGATAGCTGACCACATATGCGCCGAAGATCAGGACAACCCCGAGAATAATCGGCGCCAGGTATCTGAACGATTTTCCGGGCGCCTTCTTGGAGAACAGGGCGAGACACGACACTGTCAAGGCTGTGCCGATGAGTGCGAAGTAGCTCGTCCTGCTCTGCAGGGTGGTCATGTAGGCTATTTCCAGGAGTACCAGGACGCCCAAGGCTGCGGCCTGTCTTGGACGGCCCTCTCCGGCCTGTCGTACCGCAAAGGCGAGGACGAGAAATATCTGTGCGAGAATCGCCAGAGCCGCGGGATTTTTGTAGCCGAAGGTGGACGGATTGGGAGGTCCTGGAATGGGAATCAGGAAGGGGATCGGCCTCCAGAGTTGATAGAAGCCGACGGCGGCGACGATTGCAAAGGAGAGGGTTGTAGCCAGGACGGCGGTCCTGAAAGGGCCATCCTTTTGAAACAGGACTGAAAGGGCGATGTAGAGATTGGCCAGGGTCCCGAATTGCACGAGTTCGTAGAATGCGGCTTCGGGGACCATGGCCTGCGAAGCGGTCAGGCAGAGATACCCCAAAAATACGCCGAGAAACCATGTCCAGCGGTCTGTCAGTAACGCCCGGAGTCGCGAGCGGAGGGCTGCGTCTCCGAGGGCGATCCACCAGAAAACAGTGAGGAAGAGCCAGGACAGTATTTGTATCGCGGCAAGCTTGGGTTCTCTGTAATTGGTGAGAATCCACGTCCCATCGAGGCGCCACGGCTGCACCGCCAGGGGCGGCACGAAGAAAAGGACAAAAAGTGCCGTCTGGAGGGAAAACGTCTTGAGTTCGAAACGCTTTTTCATCGAATGCACTCCAGGCCCCGGGTCTTGCTCCAGCAGCAATCTCCGTGGATCCACGTCAAGACCACCTTCGTTCCCGACTTTTCGATGCGTTCGATGGTCGACTGTGCAGGATAGTTGCGGAAGCCGGCCGGGGCAGCAGAGATAACCGCCCACCTCGGAGCGACTGCGTTCAGAAATGAGGGGGAGGTCGCGTCGTCGGCTCCGTGGTGTCCCACCTGCAGTCCCTCGGCCGCGAGATCGATCTTTTGGCTGAGGAGTTTCCGCTCCACCGGGACGCCCGCGTCACTCATGAGGAGTATTTTTGTGCCGGACAGGTCGACTCGCAGGACCAGGGCGTTTTCGTTCCAATTTTCTGCATCCGGTTTCGGCGGCCACAGCACCTCCAGGGTGACTGGACCCAACTTCAACGTATCCCCCTGTTTGAGGACTCGGTAGTCGGGCCGTGTGCGCAGGGCCTTCCCGTACCAGCGGTATGCATCGCATTCGGCAGCGGGCGGGATCTCCTGGCCGTTGTCGTAGACCTGCATCACCTCAAGAGCGGGCAGGACATGAAAGACACCTCCCATGTGATCCGGATGAGGGTGAGTGACGATGAGGGCATCCAGGCGGGCGGCTCCGGCCTGTTTGAGCGTGGCGGGGATCTTGGCGCCAGTGAGGATGTTCCCGGTATCCACGAGGACGTGGCGGCCGTCGCCGATTTCGATCCAGGTGGCCGATCCCTCGCCTACATCGAGAAAGTGGATGCGGGGGGCCGGATCAGATGGGGTGGTCGGATACTCTTCGCTGCAGGCGGCAGGGCGCGCAAGGATGGACATTGCAAATACGAAAGCCCAGATGATTCCTGGAGGGCGGAACGTCCTGCTTCCCATCGAGCCGGCCGCCCAGCCGATCTCTTCGGTCCGGGATCCGCGATTTTGCATGGCTCAAACCTTCCGCCGTCTTTGGGTTTCAAAAAGCCCCAGTCCCGCCAGGGAAGCGCCTGCGTTCAAGAGGATATCCCGCGGGTCAAAGACCCTGTCGGGCAGAATCGATTGCAACAGTTCGTCGCCTGTCCCCGCGCACCATGCCACGGCGACGCCCAGGGGCCACCACCCCGGCCAGGGAAACGAGCCGGAAACCGCCCATCCCGCAAGCCAGCCGAGCACACCGTATTCGATCAGGTGGAGCCGTTCCTCAGGTAGCTCCAGCAGGGCGGCAACCCCTGCCAGCCCGGCCATGAGGGCCAGCCGGAGCAGCCGCATCCGTGTGGAAATACCGCTCCATCGCCAGAGAATACCCAAGGCGGTGCCCAAGAGGAGGAACGAGAGCGTGGTCCGGTGCAACATGCCGTTTTCCCTCAGCATGCCCCCCCACTGCCGGGCGTAGCCCAGGGTTCCGTAAAGGATGCTGACATAGAGGAAAACGACCCCCCATCGCGGTCCGGTCTTCATGAAAAATTTCGCTCCGGCGGGTTTCAGACCCAAGATCCCTCCTCATTGAAGGCCCAGGAGGAGGGTTGTCCGGTGGATGCGCCATCCCTTGCATCCCCCGGATGCCCCTCTGCCGGACGTCCTTCGGAGTGATCGAACAGGTTTTTGAACAAGCCGCAGGGCATGCCCGGCCCCAGACCTTGCAAAACCGCCTCGGTAGCAGAAGCATCTGCGCAATTCCTTCAGGACTGCGGTTTGGAATCCTGCTATGCAGATCCGTATTTCCAAGGTTGCCAGAAGACGACCAGGGTTTTCAGGAGGATGCGCAGATCCAGCCCGACGCTCCACTGACTGATGTACTGCAAGTCCAGTGCTACGATCTGGTCGAAGTCTCGGATCTCTTTTTTCCGGCTGATCTGCCACAGCCCGGTAATCCCCGGCCTGATGCTGATCCGGCGATAATGCCACGCCTGATACATTTCCACCTCATCAGGCGTTGGAGGCCTGGTGCCCACCAGCGACATTTCTCCTTTGAGTACATTCCAGAACTGTGGCAGTTCGTCAAGGCTTGTTCGGCGCAGGAAGCGCCCCACGCGGGTGACTCTCGGGTCGTCATCAAGCTTGAAGATCGGCCCGAGGCGTTCGTTTCTGACGAGCAGGTCCTTTTTTTTCGCCTCTGCATCGGCATACATGCTCCTGAACTTGTAGAGCCGGAAGCGGCGTCCGTTTAGGCCCACCCGTATTTGCCCGAAAAGGACCGGGCCGGCCGAGTCGAGCTTGATGGCCAGGGCGATGAAAGGCAGGAGAATCGCCGTGATCCCGAGCCCGGCCAGGGCGCCCGCAATGTCCATGATGCGTTTGACAAGGAGCTGGTCCGGATCTAGAGTCTTCGAGTAAAATGCCAGCGCCGGCATATCCCCAAGGTGGCAAAAGTCCACCCGCGATATGTCCAGTTCCTCGTCGAGGTTGATCGCCACCTTGATCACTTTTCCGAATCGTTCTGCCAGCCCGAGCAGGGGTCCGATATCGCATTTTTCGATACCGTTTCGCGAAAAGGCCACGTAGACCTCGTCCACTATCTCCTTTTCCAGGACTTCGCGGAGTTCCGCGAGTGTGCCCGGGCCGCAGGAACAGACCTTGAGAACGCGGAATCCCCACTGGGGATGCCGTGCCAGGAGGTCGAGAAGGCGCTGCAGTTTTTTGCCCGCACCGATTGCCACCACGTGCCGTACGTTATGGCCCCGTGACCGCAAATAGTCCTGAAAGGCCTTGAGAGCGATTTTTTCCGCCAGGAGCAACCCTGAGGCGAGCACAAAATAGTAGCCGAAGAGGAGGCGGCTGAAGTAGCTGGCCCTCAAGAGATACAGTACCGCTGAACTGGCCACGCCGGCAACCACGAGGGAAAGGAGGGTGTTCCAGGCAGTCTTCCGGGCCGTATCGAACGGGCTTCCGGCATACAAACCCCGGCGGTGGAAGGCGTACAGGGTGACTGGGATGGATATGTAAAGCAAGGAAAGATAGAGAGAGGGCGGGCCTGTATCACCCTGGCCGCTACGCCAGAGATACGCACCCCAGAACGCCCCGCAGAGAAGAATTGCGTCCAAGGCGGCGATGCCGGCCTTGGCGGCGGTGGAATGTTCCTTGAGCATGAACGCCCCGCGTTTCTCCCGATGATGAGAGTTTCATGATTGTACCGTATCGCCGGGTCGTTGCTAAGCGCAATCTGCCCCGGGGGTTGTTCTGGCATCGGCGGGTATCGCCTCCGGGACAAAGGGCACGACCTCATCGATGGAAGTTGCATCCGTCATGAGCATCACCAGGCGGTCGACGCCCAAGGCCATGCCCGCGCAAGGAGGGAGATCCTGGAGCGAAGCGAGGAACGCCTCAGGAGGTGGATACGGGGCGAGGCCGAGTTCCAGCCTCCTCAGGCCGTCCCGGCGAAAGCGTTCCTCCTGCTCCGCCCGGTCGGTCAGTTCGGAGAACCCGTTCGCAAGTTCGATGCCTGCGACATACAGCTCAACCCGTTCCGCCACTTCGGAGTGCCCGTCTTTGAGCCGTGCAAGCGAGGCACAGGCGGCAGGATAATCCATCAGGAAGACAGGCCTGTTTTTCGGCAGGTTGGGTTCGACCTTCGTGGCCATGTCTTCATTGAACCTGCTAAGATCAGGTGATGGGCCGGGGGTCCATCCGGCAAAGGACCGAAACGCTTCGTCAACGGTCATGCGTTGAAAGGGGGGGCGGATATCTATTTCCCTGCCTTCAAACAGCAATGTGGACCCGTCCAGGCCGCATGCCCGGGCGGCCTGGCCCAGGAGGATTTCGCAGTCGGCCATCAATTCTTCGTAGCCGGCGTCCGACCTGTACCATTCCAGCATGCGGAATTCCGGCAGGTGGTACCTGCCCCGTTCGCCCTTCCGGAATACCGGTCCCATCTGGAAGATTTTCCGGAAACCCCGGGAGAGGAGACGTTTGAGATTGAGTTCTGGAGAGGGAATCAGAAAAAGGTCCGCCGCTCCTCTTCCCTGAGGGACGGCAAACGCCTCTATGGACGGCTCCGGCGCCGGGGCCTGGATCATGAGGGGGGTGTCCACCTCGAGGAAGCCCTGGTTCCGGAGAACGTCGCGCAAGGCGGCGGCGATATTGGCCCTGGCAAGCAGCCTCCGTCCTCTGGGTGTGTTCGGTACGGGTACCAAAGGGGCCGACGGCGCAAAAAATGGGTGCCCGATCCGGCCTATTTCTTTGCCCTTTCCACGTATTGGCCCGTGCGGGTATCGATTTTCAAGACCTCTCCCTCCTCGATGAAGAGCGGCACCTGGAGTTCGTAGCCTGTGTCCAGGGTGACGGGCTTGGTGGCCCCGGTGGCGGTGTCACCGCGCACTCCGGGGGCGGCTTTAGCCACCCGGAGTTCGACGAAGATGGGCAGTGAGATGTCAATGGGCGTATCCTGAAAGAACAGGACATCCACTTCCATGTTTTCACTCAGGAAATTCTTGGCGTCTCCCACATGGTCCTCGGTAACCCTCACCTGATTGTACGTCCTGGTGTCCATGAAATGGTACCCGTCGCTGTCCTTGTACAGGTACTGCATGTGCGCTTCATCGAGGTTGGCCGGTTCAAACTTTTCGCCCGAACGGTACGTGCGGTCCATGGTATAGCCTGTCACCATGTTCTTGAGCTTGCAGCGGTAAAGGGCCTGCCCCTTTCCAGGCTTGGAAAACTGAAAATCCGTAACGATGTATGGGTCTCCGTCTATGACGATCTTGAGTCCTTTCCGCAGATCGGAGGATTCGTACACAATTTTACTCTCCTTAGTTGTCGATGCTGTGCTGCGGCGAAGAGGGCCGATGGGAGACAGACATGTCTTGCCCGCCGGGTTTCCCGCGGCGCTGAGAGTCCACATCTTTAGTGCATCAGTGGGAAAAATTCAAGCGGATCCGCACCGTCCCCTTGAAGAACCGTTTTTCAATGGTGACAACGTCGAGCCGGTCCGTAGGGGGGGTTGGTTGAAGGCGCGAAGGTGGCCGTGCTGCGGGGCGGGCCGATCATCTCACCCCTCATGCGGTCTTGCACGGTTTTGCAGCGGAGATCCGGCGCCACCCGTGGAAATTCACCGGCACGACACCGCAGGGACCGGCGAAGAGGGGACTTCAGTATCGGATGGAAAAGTCGTCAAATTCTTCTGCAGATGCCTCCTCCGAGGTCTCCACCCTGGCAACTTCGGCGTGGGGAGGGCCTTCATGGCACCATTCGACGAGCTTCTGAACGGCATCTGGGTCGCCCTCGGCCACCAGTTCGACTCCGCCGTCTCTGGGGACGTTCCGGACCCATCCCACGAGTCCGAGTCGTCTTGCCTTGTCCCTCGTGGTTGCACGGTAAAACACCCCCTGCACAATGCCGTGCACATGAACACGGACCCGTTTCCTCTGTTTTTCTGCCATGGAAGTCCTCCTCTTCCCGCCCTGGTCATCTCTGGAACCCCAGAATCAATAGCGGATACGACCACTCCAATTTGCATGCGGTATTCCATGCTCCTGACCCCGGCCGTTCGATCTCCACACCGGGGCGTTCTGAGCCGAAGGCCGGGCGTATTTTCTCGGGGGAAATATTTCGAGTTCCAAGGAGTCGTGCCGCATAACGGGAGTCCTGTCCGTCGGGGATTGTGCGTCCCTTCGGAATGCGGATTCACGCACGTCGTGATGCCGGTGGGTAGTCCAATCAATTCTGCGCCTGCGGGGCAGCGGACTCCTCCGGGTTCACAACCTCAAAATTCACGTGCCGGCGGGCGATATTGACAGCCTTCACCCGGACGGTCACCGGCTGTCCTATCTGAAATACCTTGTGGGTCCTCCGGCCGACGAGCCTGTGCCTCGCCTGGTCGAGGACGTAATAGTCGTCGGCGAGATCGACCAAACGCACCGCACCCTCCACGAAGATGTTCCCGAGTTCCACAAAAAAGCCGAATGACGTCACTCCGGAAATGACACCTTCATAGATCTCTCCGACCTTGTCCGCCATGAAGCGCACCTTGAGCCGATCGAGCACTTCCCTCTCGGCCTCCATGGCCACTCTCTCCCGCCTTGAGCACTGCTGTCCCACTGTCTGGAGATCTTCGTGAAGGTACACAGGCCGTTTCCTCTTCTGTTTGAGGTTGCCCTTGAGGATGCGGTGCACGAGGAGGTCCGGGTACCGGCGGATAGGAGAGGTGAAGTGCAGGTAGGTGGGGGACGCCAGGCCAAAATGCCCTGTATTATCCGGGGCGTACACTGCCTGCTGCATGGTGCGGAGGAGGATGGTATTGACCACGTACTCCTGGGGCTGGCCCGCAACGAGTTTGAGTACATCTTGGCACCATTGCGGGGTGGGTTCCTCCGGCAGTGCAACGTCGATTCCGAGGCCGCTGGCGAACTGTACGAAGTCCTTGAGTTTGTCCGGGTCCGGATCTCCGTGAATCCTGTACAGAGTTGGAATCCCGTTGCGGGCCAGGAAATCTGCCACGGCCTCGTTGGCGGCGATCATGAACTCTTCTATGATCAGGTGTGCAATATTCCTTTCGCGGCGCACGATGTCTTCCATATTGCCGCGCAGTCCAATGATGATTTTCGGTTCCGGCAGATCGAAATCGATGGTGCCTCGAGCGGCACGTCCAGCGTGCAGGGCGTCGGCGAGTTCCGCCATCCATTTCAGGTGCAGCAGATGCCGCCGGACCCCGGTACCCGGTTCAGGGTCTGCGCCGGAAAGGATGCGCGAGACTTCGTTGTATGTAAATCTGCGGTGGCTTCGTATAACAGCCTTCATGAAAACTGTGCGCCGTACTCGGCCGTTACGATCGAAGGAGATCCTCACAATCACGGCCAGACGGTCCTGGTCCGGGACGAGACTGCACAAACGGTTCGAGAGCACCTCCGGGAGCATGGGGACGACATCGTTGGGGAAATAGACGCTTGTGCCCCGATCTTGCGCGTCCTGGTCTATGGGGCTGCCCTCGCCGATATAATGTCCGACGTCGGCGATGGCAACGGTCAGGATGTAGCCGGTCCTGGTTTTTTTGACGCTGACCGCGTCGTCGAAATCCTGGGCTTGTTCTCCGTCGATGGTGACCAGGGGTAGATCCCGGAGGTCCTTGCGGCCCTTCATATCTTCGGGCAACACTTCGGCCGGCATGCCGGCGGCCTGGCGTTGCACTTCGGGGGAGAAGTCATGGGGGAGATCGTGTTTGTGGATGACTATCTTGGCCTGGACCCGAAGGTCGTCCGGGTCCCCGAGAACCTCGATGATGCGGCCCTCGGGATTGCGCCCTTCCTCCGGGTATTCATCTATTTCGGCGACCACCACCTGGCCTTTTTTGGCTGCGGCGGCCAGCCTCTGGGGAATCAGCACTTCGAAGGGCAAGCGTTCGTCTTCCGGGATCACCTTGGAGACGCTGCGGCCTCGCTGAAAGGTCCCCACCACCCGTTTCAACCCTCGTTCGAGGACCCTGAGTACCGTGCCTTCCTGTCTTTTGCCCCTTCCCCGTTCGATCCTCACCACGACCCGGTCACTGTGGACAGCGCCTTTGAGGCCCCGGGCCGGGATGAAGATATCCGGGCCCTTGCCCGTTTCAAGCTGTACAAAGCCGAATCCGTCGGGGTGGACGGAAAGTCGGCCGGTCACAAGGTGCATCAGATCCGAAACACCGTATCGGTCTCCCTTGAGCAGCACGAGCTTTCCCCGTCGCACCAGATCCGCAACGGCGGCCCTGGCCGTCCCTTTTTCTCCGGCCGAGACGCCTGCCAGATGAAACATTTCCCGCAAATAGAGGGGACGGCCCGCAGCGTTCATTAAAGCGAGGATGTTTTCGGGCGTCACGGGCGGCCTCGATTCGGGTGTCCTCCCCGCCCTTTTCCGATTCTCGGCGGTCGATCCAGCTTTTCTTTTTCTGCCCATGGGTGAAATATACGCCTCTGAACTCGGAAGGGTCAAGAAATCCGCCGCGGGGCCGGACCTGGCGCGTCTTCCCTCCCCGCAACGGAATGAGGACCCGAGCCGGCGGCCCGGACGTCCCTCGCGGCTTTTCGCCCGCTATTCTTTGAATTCGGCCACTAGGGCCGTCAGGGTCGCTTTGGCGTCGCCGAAGATCATCCTCGTGTTGTCATTGAAGAAGAGCTTGTTCTGAATTCCGGCAAATCCGGCGGCCATGGACCGCTTCAGAACGAAGACGGTCTTGGCCCGGTGCACTTCTATGATGGGCATGCCGTAAATCGGACTCGTCTCCTCTTCGAGGGCGGCTGGGTTCACCACGTCGTTCGCCCCGATGACCATGCAGACGTCGACTGTTTCCATTATGGGATTTATGTTGTCCATCTCCACAAGCTGTTCGTAAGGCACATTTGCCTCGGCAAGGAGCACGTTCATGTGCCCGGGCATCCGGCCTGCCACAGGGTGGATGGCGTATCGGACCTCGGCGCCGTTCTCCTCGAGCAGTGCGCCCAATTCCCGCACAACGTGCTGGGCCTGGGCCACCGCCATCCCGTACCCGGGGACAAATGCCACGCTCCGTGCGGCTTCGAGCACATAGTAGGCATCCTGCGGGCTGATGGCCTTGACCTCTCCCTGCGGGCCGGAAGCCTTTTGAATTGTGGCCCCGAAGCCGCCGAAGAGGACATTGGCCAGGCTCCTGTTCATGGCCTTACACATGATGATGGTGAGGACGGTTCCGCTTGCCCCGACCAGCGCACCGGCCACGATGAGCACATTGTTGTTGATGACGAACCCGGCGGCGCATGCCGCAAGGCCGGAGTAGCTGTTGAGCAGGGAGATGACCACCGGCATGTCGGCCCCACCGATGGGAATGACCGCAAGCACCCCGAGTCCAAGAGCGAGAACGAGGAGTCCATAGAAGGCTGCCCGGCTGTCCAGCGGATCCGGCACATAGGCTGCCACCGCGGCGGCGATGGCGAGGAGGATCGCGATATTGACGACCTGCTGGCCCTTGAAGAGGAACGGCTTGCCGGACATGACCTCTTTCAGTTTCGCCCATGCGATCAGGCTTCCGGTGAATGTGAGCCCTCCGATCAGGGCGGCGAGAGATACGGTGACCGCCTGGTATGCACCGAATTCGGCCGTCCCGTCCGGCGAGGCAGCAGTCAGGGCCTTGCTGTATTCCGCCCATGCCACGAGCATGGACGCCACACCTCCGAAGCCGTTGAGCAGGGCCACCATCTCAGGCATGGATGTCATGGCCACCCTCCGGGCGGCGTAGGCCCCCACGCCCGCGCCGGCAAGCACGCCCAGGAAGATCCACTGGTAACTGACGACCTCTCTGCTCAGCAAGGTCACGAGGATCGCAAGCGACATCCCCACTGCGGACACCATGTTTCCCCGGCGGGCGGTATCGGGGGAACTGAGCATCTTGATGCCGAATGCGAAGAGGAGCGCAGAGACTATGTACGTGAGATTGATCAGCAGTTCCATGCTTATTTTCTCCCTCCCGCATCCTTTTTTCTGAACATGGCCAGCATGCGGTCAGTCACCAGATACCCTCCGACCACATTGGTCATGGCGAAAAATACCGCCAGTGTCCCGAGAAAGATGGCCAGTTTGCCGCTCCCACCATGCCCTGCGGAGATCAGCGCACCGACCACCGTGATCCCTGATATGGCGTTCGCGCCCGACATCAAAGGGGTGTGCAATGTGGAAGGCACTTTGGAGATGAGTTCAAAACCGAGAAAGATGGAAAGGATGAGTATGAAAATGAGAAAAATCATGGTGTTGGTGTCCATGAAAGCCCCCTATGTCCGCGCCTTCAGGCGTTCGTTGACAATCTGCCCCGCATGCGTGACCAAGGCTCCTTTGATGATGTCGTCATCGAGTTGCAATTCAAAGGTCTTGGTCTCTTTGTTCCAGAAGTGTTCGATGAAATTGCTTATGTTGGCGGAATACATCTGGCTGGCGTTGACCGCAACCCGCCCTGGGAGATTGCTGATTCCGATGATGGTGACCCCGTTGGTCTCGACTTCCTGGTCAGGAATCGACCCCTCCACGTTGCCTCCGGTTTCCACCGCCATGTCCACGATGACGCTGCCGGGACGCATGCCGCGGACCATGTCCGCGGTGACGATCCTCGGGGCCGGCCTTCCGAACACCTGGGCTGTAGTGACCACGATGTCGGCCATGGCGCAGTGTTTGGCCATGGCCTCTCTCTGTTTGTCGAGTTGCTCCGCTGTCAACTCCTTTGCGTAGCCGTCCTTGGTCTGGCCGGTTTCGCCAAGGTCCACCTTGACGAATTTTGCTCCAAGGGACTCGACCTGTTCTGCGACGACCGGCCTGGTGTCGAAGGCCTCAACCCGAGCGCCGAGGCGCTTGGCTGTGGCGATGGCCTGAAGGCCGGCGACTCCGGCGCCGATAATGAAGACGCGGGCCGGGGCGATGGTCCCGGCGGGGGTCATCATCATGGGCAGAATCTTCTTGATCCGTTCCGCCGCCACGATGATCGACACGTATCCGGCCAGATTTGCCTGGGAACTGAGGGCATCCATCTTCTGGGCCAGCGTTGTCCGTGGAATCATCTCCATGCATACAGCGCTGACATCCTGTGCGGCCAGCTGTTCCAGCAATTCTCTCTCGCGGAAGGGATCCAGATGACTCACATGGATGCAGCCGGGCTTCATCAAAGGGATCTCTTCTGCAGGCGGTTTGCGGAGCCGGAGCACCATGTCCGCGTCGGCGAGCAAGGCCCCGCGGTCGGGATTCGTCTTAGCCCCCGCCTTTTGGTACTCTTCGTCATCTATGCCGATGGTACGACCCAGTCCGCCTTCCACTTCGATGCGGGCACCACGCTGGGCAAGCCGTTCCACATTGGCCGGCACCATGGATACCCGCAGCTCCCCAGGATGGGTCTCCCGCGGAATGGCAATTTTCATGACCGATGCCTCCTCTCTGATTTGCGTTGAGCCCGGGTGCCCGGTAGGACGCCTCGCCCCCTGCAGCCCGGGTCGACCGTCATGCCGCCGGTGTGCGCGCCTTTCGACGGGATTCGGGTCCCCTTGCTCCGGCCCGTCCGCTTCCACGGCGGTCCAAGTCTCGACCCGGCCGCCCCGGGCACCGAGACTGTAATAGGTGTGCGGCAAAAATGAAAGATAGGGCGACGCGTCCCGTCCAGGTGGACGAGATTCCCCTCCGGGGATAGTAATGAGCATACGCGCATAACTCTTTCTTTACTCCAGGGCCCGAGAAATGTCGAGTCCTGAAACAGGGGCGGGGCGTTTTTTTTCAGAAGACATGGCGGCCGCCGGGCGCCCCCTGCAGCATGCCGTGACGCTCGGGGGCACCTCTCAGACCTTCAGGCGCATAAAATCCTCGGCGAGGAAAACAGGCCCGTCGTACTCAGCGGCGCAAGGCGTGACCAGGTCGTTCTCGTCGCAATTGGGGTAAAAATGCGTGAGGACGAGCCGTTTCACACCGGCTTCGCGGGCGATCCTGCCCGCCTCCGAGGGGGTCAGATGTCCCTGGATCTTGGCGCCTTCGGGGGCGGAACATTCGCATATCAGCATGTGGGCCCCTGCCGCCAGTTCGATGAGTTCCGGGCAGAAATCCGTATCTCCGGATACCACCACGGCCCGGCCATGGCTGTCCTCGATTCTGTACGCAAGGCTGTACGGCGTATGCCTGGTGGGAGTGCATCGGATGAAGAGGGGGGGCAGCTGCACGGCAACGGGCATCTCACGGGGGATTTGTTCGATCATGACTTTGCCGGGTTCAGGCTCCACCCACTGGCCGAAGGCCTTTTTGAGGCAAAGCATCAGATGGTCGAACCCTTCGGCGGCCATGATCATGACCGGGGTCGTGCGCCTGTATCCGGGCGCGTATTTCATGGCAAAGAGAAAGGGGACGAGTTCGCCCACGTGGTCGGGGTGAAAATGGGTGTACAGGATGAGATCAACGGCGTCATAGGCGATGTTGGCCCTCACCATCTGACGGAGTGTCCCCGCGGCGCTGTCGACGATCACCGTCTGCCCCTGCGCCTGCACGCACGTGGAGGGTCCGCCCCGCCGTGTGGAGGGCACTCCTGTCCCCGAACCGAGTATCGTTACCTCCATGTTTTCCTCCTTCCGGGTCCATGTGAACCCGGGTCCGGTCTCCGCCCGTCAGGGGCTGTAACTCCACTTCGCCCCAGGCGCCGATTTGTCTGCCCTTGATGATTACTCCTCCGAGCACGCCGGCAAACCGGGCGAGGGTATCCAGGCCCTTTCCAATGTCACGTTCTGACTGGATCCGGTTTGCGACGCTGGTGGCAGCGGCGTCGGCCAGAGACGCCGATTCGGAAAGCACAGTGACGGCGTCGGCCTTGCCCAGGCTCCTGGAATGGCCGACGGTCCCCGAAGAAGTACACAGGCCGATGTTTCTGGATCGTGGATTCAAGGAGATCCCTATCCGCCCGCTCAGTGGAGATGGGCCTGCCCAGACGGCAGAAACAATGGTTCCGTCGACGGAGAGGAAGGCGTCCCCACCGTTTTCCACGATCACTTCTCCGGAGGTCGCCTGTTTGCATCGCAGACCGACATATTCAGCGATGGCTCCCGCCACCGCTGCCATGGGCCCGACACCAGTCTTTTCGGCAGCTGCCAGCATTTCGCGGACAATAGGAGGGGCAAGGGGATCCTCGGGGAGCGGAGCATAGCTCTCCAGGAATCCCGGACGGCGAGCGGCGTACCCTTCGATGGCCAGCCGTGCCTCCATGACCCAGCGAGAACACAGGTCTTCGATGTTGTTTTTTGCCTGGATGTGAAGATCCGTTTCCTTGTGCCGGACCTGGAAGGGGACAAGACCCCTCCGGGACATGAGGGCGCGGTAGATACGGGGTTCCCCCATCGTTCAGGCCCCGAGGAGGTCTCCGAATTCCCGGCGGGGGGGACGGGCGAGCAATTCCCTGACCGCATCCTTGGGGTCATGGCCCTGGTACAGCACCTTGAAGACCTGGGCTGCGATGGGCATTTCCACGCCGTATTTCCGGGCCAGAAAGTGAGCCGCCCGGGAGGTCCGGATGCCCTCTGCAACCATATTCATCCCGCCGAGTATGGTGTCCAGTGCCTCGCCCCGGCCGAGCTTGAGGCCCACCTGCCGGTTTCGGCTCAGGTCGCCGGTGCATGTGAGCACAAGGTCCCCCAGACCGGCGAGTCCCGCGAACGTCAGAGGGTTCGCCCCGAGACGTACCCCCAGCCTGGCCATTTCGGCGAGGCCCCGCGTGATGAGGGCAGCCCGGGTATTGGTGCCGAAGCCCATACCGTCTGAGATTCCCGAGGCGATGGCCATGACGTTTTTCAAGGCGCCGCCCAGTTGGACGCCGATGAGGTCCAGACTGGTGTATATCCGCACCGTGTCGTTGGAAAAGAGTTCTTGGAGGCTTGTGCACAGGCGTTGATCCGAAGCGGCCAAGGTGACCGCTGTTGGGATGGCCGCGCAGACCTCCCTGGCAAAACTCGGGCCGGACAGGGCTGCGATTCTTCCGCTCAAACCCTCCGGGAGAATCTCCTCCAGGACGTCGGTCATCGTGAGGAGGGTCTCGTTCTCTATGCCTTTGGTTGCAGAGACAACGGCCTTGGGAAGGACGCCTTTCCTCCGCAGCGCCTCTGCCGTCTCGCGGGCAACCTCGCGCAATCCGTGGGAAGGCACGACGAAGAGAATGACATCCTTTCCGGTTGCGGCCTCGTGAATATCGGCAGTGGCGTGCAAGGCGCCGGGGAATTTGAATCCGGGGAGGTAGCGCACGTTTTCCCGCTTCCGGTTCACCTCCGAGGCGAGTTCCGGTCGCCGGGCCCAAAGTGTGCACGTGATGCCCTTGTGGGCCAGCAGCAGGGCGAGGGCTGTGCCCCAGCTTCCGGTCCCTATCACACCCACGGATTTCATTCGTCCTCGCGTTCGGCCAGTTTCGCCACCGCAGCCAGGCAGTCCTTCTCGTCGAGCTGGATGAGTCGCACTCCCTGGGTGGAGCGGCCAATCGTCCTCACGCCGTCAACCCGTATTCTGATGATGTTGCCGCTCGATCCCACCAGCATGACCTCGTCAAGATCATTCACCAGATGGACCCCGACCACCGCCCCGATTTTCGATGTGACCTTGATGTTTATGACGCCCTTTCCGCCCCGGGCCTGGGTGCGGTATTCCTGGGCCGCCGTCCTCTTCCCGTAGCCTTTCTCTGTGACGGTCAGGAGCTTGCCCTCGCCGTCGGCGTCGATCACCACCATGGCCATGACCCTGTCTCCTCCGGAAAGCCTGATGCCCCTCACACCTGCGGCTGTCCGGCCCATGGGCCGGACATCGCTTTCAGGAAACCGGATGCTGAAGCCGTTTCTGGTGGCGAGAAAGATGTCCGCGTTGCCGTCGGTGATGTCCGCAGCTATGAGTTCATCCCCGCCGTGTACAAGGGCGGCGATGATGCCCGGAGGTCTCGGCCTGGAGAAGGCTTCGAGGGGTGTTTTCTTGATGACCCCGTCGCTGGTCGCCATGACCACAAAACGGTCGGGAACGAACGTGCGGACTGGGACCACTGCTGCGATCCGTTCGTTGGCCTCCTGGCTCAGGGGAAGCAGATTCACCAGGGCCTTGCCGCGGCTGGTCCTCGCCGCCTGGGGGATCTCGTGGACCTTGAGCCAGTAGAGGCGGCCGAGGTTGCTGAAGCAGAGGAAATAATCGTGGGTGGAGGCCACGTACAGATTTGTCACGAAGTCCTCCTGGCGGCTCGATAGGGCCGTGACCCCCTTGCCGCCACGCTTTTGACTCCTGTAAAGGCTCAATGGATTCCTCTTGATGTAGCCTCCGTGGGAGAGCGTCACCACCATGTCCTCTTCAACTATCAGGTCCTCGATGTTTATCTCTTCAGGGTCGCAGACGAGTTCGGTCCGTCGCGCATCGCCGTACTCCTCCTTGAGTCCTCGTAATTCCTCCTCGACGATGTCAAGCACGAGGGCGTCGCTGGCCAGTATCTGCCGGTACCGCTCGATGCTTTTGAGAATCTGGGCGAGCTCCTCCAGGATCTTCTCGCGCTCGAGGCCAGTCAGGCGCTGCAGGCGCATTTCGAGGATGGCCTGTGCCTGCGCCGAGGTCAGCCCCAAACGGTCCATGAGGCCGGACCTGGCTTCCGCCGGGGTGGCCGAGGTCCTTATGAGAGTGACCACGGCGTCGAGGTTGTCCAGAGCGGCCTTGAGGCCGTGGAGGATGTGGGCCCGCTCCTCGGCCTTCTTGAGCTCGAAGGACGTCCTCCTGATGATGACGGTCTTCCGGTGCTGGAGGAAATGGGCGAGCAGCTCCCGCAGATTGAGGAGTTCCGGCCTTCCGTTGACGATGGCGAGCAGGATGGCGCCGAAGGTGGCCTCCATTTGGGTGTGCTTGTACAGGTGATTGAGGATCACCTGGGCGATTCCCTCTCGCTTGAGCTCGACGACCACCCTCATACCTTGCCGGTCGGATTCATCGCGGACGTCGTGGATCCCCTCGATCTTCTTCTGCCGGGCGAGATCGGCGATCTTTTCGACCAGTTTGGCTTTGTTGACCTGGTAAGGGATTTCGGTGATGACGATGCTTTCCCTCCCCTTGGCCTTCTGTTCGATTACAGCCCTGGCCCGCATCTTGATGATGCCGCGGCCGGTCTCGTACGCCGATTTTATGCCCTCCCTCCCGCAGATGAAGCCGCCGGTGGGAAAGTCCGGTCCCGGCACGTATTCCATGAGTTCCGAGATCGTGATGTTCGGATTGCGGATGAGGGCCGTCAACGCCTCCGCCACCTCGGACAGATTGTGCGGTGGAATGTTGGTGGCCATGCCGACCGCGATGCCCGACGAGCCATTGGCCAGGAGATTCGGCACTTTCGACGGGAGAACCCCGGGTTCTTCGAGGGAGTCATCGTATGTGGAAACGAAGTCCACAGTGTCCTTGTCGATGTCCGCCATGATTTCATGGGCCAGCTTCTCGAGGCGGATCTCGGTGTACCGCATGGCTGCAGGCGCGTCTCCATCGATGGAACCGAAATTGCCCTGGCCGTCGACGAGCGGATAGCGCATGGCAAAGTCCTGGGCCATGCGCACGATGGTGTCGTAAACTGCGGCGTCGCCATGGGGATGGTATTTGCCTATGACATCACCCACGACCCTGGCGGACTTCTTGTACGGTTTGTTGAAGTCGTTTCTGAGCTCGTGCATGGCGAAGAGGACGCGTCTGTGGACGGGTTTCAGCCCGTCCCGGACATCGGGCAGGGCACGCCCGATGATGACGCTCATGGCATAATCGAGATAGGATTTTTTTAACTCTTCCGCTATGTCGCACGCCTTCTTGGTACCGGCGAAGAGTTCCACCTGTTCCGGCATTGTCGCAGACTCCCGATCTGTAGTTGTGTCTTGCTCTGGAGGGAGAAGCAGCCCAGACTGTTAACTGAGATCCGCCCCTGTGGTGGTCATTGTCAGTTGACAGTGCTTCACGCCCTTCAATGCATTGAGTTTGTTCGCAAGGTTTCTCAGGGCGGCAGGTTCACCTCTGACGATTGCCACTTCGAGACAGTTGTAATGATCCAGGTGCACGTGCTGGGAGGCTATGACATGATCAGGAAAGTCATGCTGGATATCGATGATCCAGTTGACAAGTTCACGCTTGTGGTGGTCGTAGACATAGGTGATCGTCCCGACGACTTCCCTGCTCCCTCCCTCTTTTTCCCATTCCTGCTCGATCAACGTCTCGCGTATCAGGTCCCGGATGGCTTCGGAGCGGTTGCTGTATTCCCGGGAAGCGATGTATTGATCGAAGCTCCGGATGAGGTCGGCGGGAATCGACACTCCAAATCTGGCTATTGTTTTGTTCCTGGTCCGTCCGTCCATACCTCCCCCGCCATGTCCGCAAGACGCTGCAGTAGACCATCGGGTGGTGAAAATGTCAACAACCCGGCGCGATAGAGGTTTATTAATTAAATGATTTTATTAAAAAAAACAGAGACCCCCCAAAAGAGGGCCTCTGTCAGGCGGTCCGTCGGCGCCGGTGTACAGGAATCCGGATTCTCCTCCACCCCCTCCGCGCCGCGGTTCACACAGTCTGGGCGTTTCCCCAGTCAGTGTCGAAGCCGCTAGATGGTAAGCCTTCACAGGGTACCGCATCTGCTGTGTTGGCGGGCACTTGAAGTACAGGGAGTACGTCTGCGTGCCCGCCGTCTCGCATCTGCAGCACCCTGTGAAGGCTTCCAGTCCGGGGGAGTTGCAGCATTCGTGCTCTGCGAACCCCGTGATCAGTTACGCTAGATGTTTACCACTTCCGGTTTCAGAAGGATGATCAGTTCGCGCTTGCTGGCGGTCTCCTTGGAGTTCTTGAACGCGGTGCCCACCAAGGGCACATCCCCAAGCACCGGGACCTTGCTCTCGTCGTTACTGCTCCTTTCGTCGATGAGGCCTCCGATGACGAGCAGTTGCCCGTTCTTGACCCGGGCCATGGTGGTCAACTCGCGGAGAAATACCGTGGGGAGGCCTACGCGGCTCTCGCTCCCCGTCGTGCCGAAGCTTTCGTAATCGATACGCTCGAGTTGGGACGTGACGGGGGTAAGATGGAGGAGGACCTCGTCGTCCGACGAAAAATTGGCCATGACGCCGAAGCCCAGGCCGGAGAGTATGCTGCTCGTGTTCACCGTGAATGTGACGATGCCCGTCTCGGAATCGATGGTGGAACTCACGCTGTCCACGTAGCTGTTGCTCGTTCCGACGGTTATCATCGCCGGTTGGCCGTTCAGGAGCGACAGCTTCGGATTGGAGAGCACCCGCACATTGCCGTACTCGTTGAGGGCGCTGAGAAACAGATCGAAACCCTTGGCCGCGATGTTGATCTGGCTGATGAATTTCACCCCATCCGTGGGATAGACCCTGCCGTTGTCTCCGAAGAGCACATTGAAGTTGAACGGCGAATTCTTGAGGAGCTCGCTCCAGTCGATGCCTTTTTGTGAATTCCGGTTGAGTTCCACCTCGATGATCTTGGCCTCGATGATGACCTGCCTGAACATCTCCTCCTTGACCGCGTCGAGGTAGGCGGTCACCTGCTCGAGCATGGACGGCGGCGCCGTCACCGTGATGATCCCCAGCGGCTTGTCGATGGTGTAGAAATACCCTTCCCGGTCCCCCCGCTTCTCCCGCACCGGGGCCGGCTTCGCCTGCGATTTCGCCCCTTCGGCCCCCTGCTCCGTGGAGAAAATTTCTGCGCTTGCCAGGGCACGCTGCACGCAAAGGGCCTGCTGGGCCGGGCGGGACGGGAACTGCTGGAGGCAGAGATCCCGGATGCGGGCCTCCTCTTCCGGAGTCACTGTCTCCTCGGAGACCGGCACCTGGGTCGTCGCGAGCTGGAGCATCTTGTCCAGATTTTCCTGGATAGTCTTCCACAGATCGATATCGTCATCTCCGTGTTCTATGGACATGCGTCCCTTGAGCAGTCCCTCCGTGGTTTCCTTGGTCCCCAAAAGATCTCCTCCAACCGATGTCTTGTAGGAACTGACGATGAAGGGCATGGGGAGAAAAAATCGTTTGGTTTCCTTGTACTTGATGACGATGGTGTTGTCCTTGAATTCGTAAAAATAATCCAGCTGCCTCAGGATGTTGGCGAGAGAGGTCCAGAAATCGTCCTCGGCCTTGATGTTGACATGGACCAGGGACTCCTGATTGACGTCGCTTGTCCAGCTGACGTCCATGTCTTTGAGCCCGGCCAGGTTCTTGAGCAACTCGCGCAGCGTCACCTTTCCCTGGCGGGTCTGGATGTCTGCGCCCACGGTAAGCCTGGGCGTCTGCGCGTCACCCGTTTTCACCGACACGTCTTCCAGTGAAAACGCCGGTTTCCATTGCACGGAGGGGCGGTACGGAGTCTTGACCGGTTCCGCCTGGACCGGGGCGGGGGGAGTTTCCGGCGTGGATGACTTGGCCTGAGGCATTTCGGCTTCCTGCCCTTCCGCCGCCCCGCCTGTTTCAGGGGCTTGTGGGGCATGGGCTGCGCATCCGGCAAGGCCGAGCGCCATACACAGAAGCGACAGACACACGATCCCTCCGTGCCCACTCGTCATTTTCATTCTTCGGAACAGCCGGTTACGCATATTTTCCTCCCCAGTTGCAGGACGGTTGGATTGTGCAGAGGTTCAGCGGATCTGGCCCTCTTCCATGAGGATACGGAGCCGGGCCTGGGCATACTGCAGGGTGTCGGATGGCACGCCGTGCCCCGAGTTGATTATCGCCCTGTATTCATTCATTGCCTGTGCCCTGTTGTCTGTGTGTTCATATGCCTGCGCCTTCAACATCATGATGTCGGCAGACAATGGATGTTCCGCCTCGATGCGGTTCACGAGCCGGAGGGTATCCCGGTACATCTCGCGGGAGAAACAGAACACCGCGTAGTTGTACAGGGTCTGGAACGGGATGGTTTCACCGGTCATAGCCCGCTCGAAATAGATCCGGGCTTCGTCGTTTTTCTCCATCCTCGCCAGGGTCACCGCCGCCAGTGTTGAGGCTTCGCTGTCCCTTGGGGCCGCTCGCAGGGCCTTTTTGGCATAGTTCAGCGCTGTGATCTCATCTTCGTCCTGACCGAGCGCCAGGAAGGCCACCTTCTTGGCAAGGGCGGCATTATCCGGCCACAGATCCGCAGCATCCTTGTACCGTTCCAGGGCGGCGGCGTGATTGCCCTCCAGTTCGGCGGCCCTGGCGTCTTTGACCAGTTGCTCCGCCTTGACGATATTCCCGACCGGTGTCAGAGATTCCTTCCGGGATTCAACCGAGAGCTTGCTTGTGGTCTTCTGGACGTCGGAGACCCTGAGTCCGAGGTCCAGAGTCCCTGTAGCCTCGCCCTCTCCGGCCCACGCAACTTTCTTGTCGGAGGGATAGATCATGATCGTGTTGTGTCGTTCTATGCTGGACAGATCTTTCAGGCTTTTTATGACCTCGAGCACAAAGGTCCATGGAACGTCCTGAAGGGCGAGAGTCAGTGTCCCGTGCACCGCCTCGTCCACTACGATATTTTTTCCGCTGACCTGTCCGAGCAGCCGGAACACGTTGTGAAGGTCCACACGAAAGAAGTCGACGCTGATGCGTTCCTCCTCGGTGGACGCTGAAGCGGCCTGTGCAGGGTGTTCGGCGCTGGCGTTCGGAACAGGCTCTTTCGCCTGGGCTGCCCGCTTTCGGGCCGGTCCTGCCGCCGGCTTCTCGCCCGCATCAGGGACGCGGCTCGCCAGTTCGGTCAGCCAGTGTTCGACGTTGTCCTGCGTGTTCACCGTAGGCTGTGGGTTCTCCTGTGCCGCGGTGCCGCGTGGAGGTCCCCACGTCAACAGCGTCAAGGCGATGAAAAGGCACGTTATCCCCTTCTGGCGTCCCATTATTGTTCCTCCGGATGCAGCAGGAGTATCCGGTCCTGCACGGTGGCGCGGCCACGGATATCTTCCGACTCTTCTGCAACAATTACACGGTCTGGGAGAATATTTTTTATTCTTCCGTTGTGGTATCCAATGCGAAGTCCCCGCCTCAGGACATAGCCGATGCCGGCGGCGTCCTGCGCCATGGCCATCCGTTCTCCGTCGGTCCTCGTGACGATGCCCACCAAGGTGAGCTGGCCCACGTCCATGCATTCCAAGGCGGTCGAGCATCGCTCCGGCCTGGGGGATTCCTTGGCGCCTCCCTGGGCGGAAGCCGCCGGCAGAGACGCGCTGGCCGTGGTGCGCAGGAACGGCTGGAAGGGGTCAGGCTTCCCGACCGGGCTGTAATGGTAGCTGACGGGTTCGAGTAATCTGTCCAGGCGCGCCTTGAGATCCTTCACCTGAGCCGAATCGACGGCAGACACCTGAGCCCGTTCCGGAGCCTTGGCCGGAGTGGGCGTCGAAGATTTCTGGCACCCGCAGAGAGACAGGGCGCACAGCATCAGGAGGAAGGAGATCCCGATTCTCCCAGGGCCGTGGACAGGGCCGACCGGAGACATCGCCAGGGGTAATCCCCTGCTGCTCTTTTTCGCTGATGGGTACATGTCTATTTTTTCTTCGCAGCCTGCTGTGCGGCTTTCTGTTCCTGTTCGCTCAGGAAACGGTATGTAGTGGCCTCGCAACGGGTGTTGATGATCCAGTTGGTCCCTCTCTCGACGCCCTGGGTGCCGTCCTGAACCGCTTCGCCGCTCCCGGCGGCAGAGGGCCCGGCCGGGGCGTTTTCGTTTCCGCCGCTGCCGGGTCCCGAGCCCGTCTGACTCCAGACCTCGGCGCTTTCCTTGGCGTTGCCCATATGGATGTCGCGGATGTGTACGATGCGCGCCATGCGTCCAACCTTGTCGAAAAAGCCGAGGGTGTTCTGAAACGGTCCCCTCAGCTCTATCTTGACTGGGATTGCGGCGTAGAAGTCCTTGGCCTGTTCTTTTTCCGGTTTGAACGAGAGGAACTCCAGCCGGGATTCATTGCCCAACGATGAAATTTCCGTCAGGACCGACGGAATGTCCTTGCTCTCTGGCAGCAATTTCACCGCATTCGTCAGGATCCCTTCCATGGCCTTGAGCTCCTCCTCAATTTGGGGGAGTTGCTGTGCCTTTGCTTCCAATTTCTCCACTTCGGCCCTGAGCTGGGGGATGGTTCCGGACAGAGCGTTGATTTCGCCGAGTCGAGGGGACAGGAAGAAGAACCAGAACAGAACGATCGGCACGATCCAGGATGCGGCCCAAACGGCCACTTTTTGCCAGGGGGGAAGGGTATAGATGGCTGAAAACAGGCCGGAAGGTATTTTCAGTTGCGATTTGATGAACTTCACGTTGTCTTCCCCTTGCCCGTTTCCGGCGGCGCAGCCTTCTCCCCCTGCTCTCCGGGCTCCTTGGGCATCGCGATTCCAAGCTGCAGATCGAATTCCATCAGCTCGTGTCCCTGGATGGCGTTCCGCCGGGTATTCGCCAGAGTCACAGACTGGACCAGGGGAGATGCCCCGAGACGTTTCATGAAGAGGGCCACGGTGTGATTGTCGAGGGCGACGCCGGTCAGATGCATGTGGGTATCGTTGTTGAAGTTCAGTTGAGTGATCCAGACCCTGTCCAGCGGCAGTGCGGTTATCACTTCGTCAAAGGCCATCACCGTGAGGGTCCGACCCTGTTGCAGTCCCTCTATCGCCTTGAATTTTTCCTCTATTTTCTGCCGTTTCTTGTCCGCTTCTGCGATCTTCTGGTTCACAAATGCCAATTTTGCCTTCCGGGCCTGCAAGGTCGCGATTTCCTCTCTTTGGGCCCGGATCTTGCTCTGGATGGTCATGCCCACGCCGCCCAGGATGGTGACCAGCAGGACCAGGGACAGAAGGAAGATTGAGAACTGCTGGCGGACAGCCTCTTTTCTTCGCCATTCTCGAACCGGTAGCAGGTTTATCCGAATCATCGTTACTCTGTCCTCAATGCGAGTCCGCTGGCGATGGCCATCTGAGGCGCCACAACGGAAAGATAGTTCGAGTCGATTTCCGAATTCGTGGCGAAATTCTGCAATGGATTGAATACCCTGACCGGCAACTTCGTCTCTTCACTGATGATTCTGTCCAGGCCTTTCAGGAGGGACGCCCCGCCGCTCAGCAGAACATGGGCCGGCTGTTCGTTCGGCTTGGCGTTCGCGTTGTAAAAGTCCAGGGCCTTCTTGAGCTCCGAACCCCACATGGCAACGAGTTCCGAGCATATCGAGGCCACCTCTTTCATGAGAGAGGCGTCTGTGGAGCCTCCGATTTTCACCCTCTCGGCGTCGGCAGGGTTCAGGCCTGTGGCGTCGTGAATCGCTTCCGTGAGCTGGGCGCCCCCTATGGACATGTCCCTGGCGAACAGTGAGGTGCCGTGGGAGATGATGTTGAGGTTCGTTTTCTGGGCGCCGATGTCGACCGCCGCCAGGGCTTCATCCAGGATGCCGAAGGTCCCTTCCAGGGCATTGCCGAGAGCGAAGGCGTCCACGTCCACTACGGCGGGAGACAGACCGACCTGCTGCATGAGGTTTGCGTATTCGTCGACCACCTCGCGCTTGGCAGCCACGAGAAAGATTTCGGCCCCGGTTCCCTTGGCCGGGTCTTTTTCGAGGACGTGAAAATCGATATAGACATCATCAATTTCAAAAGGAACGTAGTTCTCGGCCTCGAAGATGAGGTTGTCTTCGATTTCCTTTTCGTCCCCGTAGGGGACGGTGATTTTTTTGACTATGACCGAGTAGCCGGCGATGGAGGTGGCGGCATGCCGTATCTTCGGCTGCAGATTGTCCAGGAGTCCCTTGACCACCTCCGCCACCCTCTCCGGCTCCCGGATCGACCCGTCGACTATGGCCTGCGGGGGGGTGAGCGCCCGTCCGATGCGCCTGATGGTTCGATTCTGGGGTGTTCCGGAGAGCTCCACGAGCTTGATGGTGTGTGAGCCGATGTCGAGCCCCAATGTGGGACGTGGGCGGCGTCTCCAGCTCTTGGGAAAAGAAGGCAATTTCATTCGTGTGCTCTCCTGTGGCTCACCACGCGCGATTCAGATTCGACTTTGTGGAACATGGTTGAGGAGGACATGGATTTCACTCTCAACGCTGGAAAGACTGTCCTAACCCTTTACTTCGGCAGACCGCTTTCAATTCTTTACATGAATCTGCGATGAAAAATGTTTTAAAATCTTTTGTCATCTCGGAGCCATGCCTTGGCGTTTGCGCCGGGTCCTCGAAAGGCTCACGGCCGGCAGGTTTCGCCAACGAGATTATCGGCCGCTGCAGGGGAATTTCATAAATGGGCAGTTCAGGGTCGCGGTTTTTCATCGTGTTCTCCGGTCGCACGGCAACGCAGCCGGCAGGGTTACGGGATGCTGCTGCAGGGGAGACAGGTGAGCAATTTCCGGGCCATGCTTCACGGGACCTTCCGGCACGGGGCCCCGTCGGGCCTGTCCGCTGACGGAGGGCATCGGGCGCCATGGCCCGCGGGCTTGCGGTGTCTTGCCGATGAGGCTAATATCCTCCGCCATGAAGTCTCCCACCCTTTCAAGGCCAAGTGTACGGGGAAACCGCTCCTGGCAGTCCGTGGCCTGGGAATACGCCCAGGCCATTTTGATAGCCCTGTTCCTCGCCTTGATCATCCGGACCTTCGTGGTGCAGGCGTTCAAGATCCCCTCCGGATCGATGATCCAGACCCTCCTCATCGGCGACCACATCCTGGTCAACAAGTTTGCGTACGGGGTTCGAAATCCGCTGACCCGGGAGCTGTGGGTCGATGGCGGCGCCCCTGGCCGTGGAGACGTGATAGTCTTCGTCTATCCCCTTGACAAGGAGAAGGATTTCATCAAACGTGTCGTCGGCACGGGGGGGGATACGATAGAGATCATCGACAAGAAGGTATATGTGAACGGAGAGATGTTTCCCGACCCGGTCGGGGTGCAGTACACTGACCCCAGGATTCTGCCGGCCTCAATATCGCCCAGGGACAATATGGGTCCCCTCACTGTTCCCGAGGGGAGCCTTTTCGTGATGGGCGACAACAGGGATCAGAGTTACGACAGCAGATTCTGGGGGGTCGTTCCGGTGAAGGAGATAAAGGGCAAGGCGTTTGTGATTTACTGGTCGTGGAATTCCGACGATTTCAGGCCTCGCTTCGGGAGGATAGGCCATCTCATACGGTAAGTTCTGACTGCCGCACAATGGCGCCGAATACTTGACACAGACCGACCGAAATGGTACAGAAAAGCCCGTTTTCCCGGGCGGGTAGCTCAGAGGGAGAGCATCGGCCTTACAAGCCGGGGGTCACAGGTTCGAATCCTGTTCCGCCTACCAGTGCATGGAATGAATGACGCTGCGGGGTCGTAGTTCAGTTGGTTAGAACGCTGGCCTGTCACGCCAGAGGTCGCGAGTTCGAGTCTCGTCGGCCCCGCCAGGAAATGTCTCAGGCCTGCCCGCAATGAGCAGGCCTTTTTTTTGTTCACGCCTCTGGTTTCCCCCTTTTTCGGTGGGCGCCCTTTTTCTCCGCCCGCCTCCATGGGACATTTCCCAAATGGCTCGGGCCTTCCCTGCTCCAGGCTTTCACCCCGGCCCTGTTGTCCCCCGGCGGTTGGAATTTTGGGGTGCCGCCTTTTTCCGCGTCCCTTGCGCCTCTGCAGTGAGACCGTGGGTGTGCTGTTGGGATGTGCCCGAGCGGAAATTGTCGGCGGGGGTATGGAGTTTTTATTGCGGGATACGGGAGAGGAGGGGACGTATCCGTGATCCCGCTGAAAAAACCCGATCTGCGGCGTTGCTTCAATTTTCCAGTCACTGCGGCGTACGCTAAGTACGCCTCATTCCTGGAAAATTTCGCGCCTTGCATCTCGGGTTTTTTGAGCGGGATCAGATTTTGAGGTTTTTGCAGTGCGATCATCCGTGAATTTCCGAATGCTGCATCCCCGGAAGACAGCTTCACGCAACGAACGGTCCTGGGAAACGGTCCCTATAGGGACCCCGAGAAACATTGACTATTGAGAGGACATCATGACCAAAGAGCGGGGTTCGACCCCTGAGGCTTTGGAACGTCGGCCTGACGGCGCCGGAGCAGAGGATCGTGCGATACACCTGAAGCACGTGCTGCGGGCCGTCCGGGAGGTGAATCGGCTCATCGTGTCGGAAGAGGATCCCCTGCGGCTGATCGAGCGCGCTTGCGTGACCCTGACCGAGACGATGGGCTATTTGAACGCATGGATCGTCCTGCTGGACGATGATGGCCGGACCGTGACCTCGGCGGCCGCAGCGGGCTTCGACGGCGGCTTTGCAGTGCTGGAAGGGCGCCTCCGCACGGGCGGATACCCCGATTGCATGAAACAGGGTCTCGCAGGCGATGCAATCATCGTGGTGGCCGATCCCCAGAAAGATTGTCCGGATTGCCCTCTCTCCAGGGAATACGGCGGCCGGGCCGGGTTGAGCCGCCGCCTCCAATATGGAGGCAGGACATACGGCGTCCTCTCCGTGTCCGTCCCCGCCGGCTTCGCTGGAGAAGAGGAAGAGCATGCCCTCTTCGACGAGATGGCCTGTGACCTGGCCTTCGCCCTCCACAAGATCGAGGCCGCAAGGGACCTGCGCGAGAGTCGGGCCATGCTCGCCAAGGCCGAGCGTTTTGGCCGTTTCGGAAGCTGGGAGTGGGACACAGACCGCGACCGGGTCCGCTGGTCGGAGGGGCTTTTCCGTGTCTTCCGCATGGACCCCGCCTGCGGTACCCCGTCCATTCAGGATTATACGGATCTGTTCTTCCCGGAGGACCGGCAACGGGCGCGGGAGGTCATCGAGTGTTGTCTTGCCGATGGGACGCCGTATGAGCTTGAGCTGCGCGTCAGACGGGCTGACGGTGAAGTCCGCCACTGCGTGGTGCGCGGTCAGGCGGAGACCGATGCGGAAGGGCGGATCCGCCGCCTCGGCGGGTCGCTTCAGGACATCACCGAACGCAAGCGGGCCGAGGAATTCATCGACGGGCGTGAGCGGTATTTGAGCGCCATCCTCCAGACGACGGCGGACGGATTCTTCGTGCTCGACAGGCGGGGCCGCGTCATCGATGTGAATGACGCCTACTGCGCCATGTCGGGCTATGAGCGGGAAGAACTGATAGGCATGGGCATCAGGGATCTCGACGTCTACGAATCGCCTGCCGAAACCGCGGCCCGCATCGAGCGCATCATGGCGCACGGATCGGAAACCTTCGAGGCGCGCCACGGGCGCAAGGACGGCAGCGTCTGGCCCGTGGAGGTCTCGGCCACCTGGGTGGACGAGGACGGAGGCCGATTTGTCTGCTTCGGCCGGGACCTGACAGAACGCAAGGAGCGGGAGGACCGCATCACCCTGCTCGGCCGGATGCTCGACGAAGCCCCCGCCGCGATCACGATCCACGACGCCGATGGGCGCTTCCTGTTCGCCAACCGCCAGACCGTGCGCCTGCATGGGTATAGAGATGAGGCGGAGTTCCTTTCCGTCAACCTGAGCGATCTGGACGCGCCCGAAAGCGAGGCTTTGCAGGCCGAGCGCTTCCGCAGAGTTGCCGAGGAGGGCGAGGCCCGCTTCGAGGTCGCCCACCACCGCAAGGACGGCTCGACCTTTCCGCTCGAGGTGCTCACCAAGTCTATCGAATGGGACGGCCGTCCCGCAATCCTCAGCATCGCTACCGACATCACCGAGCGCAAGCGGGCCGAGGAATCCATCCGCGGGCGTGAGCGGTATTTGAGCGCCATCCTCCAGACGGCGGCGGACGGCTTCTTCGTGCTCGACAGGCGGGGCCGCGTCATCGATGTGAACGACGCCTACTGCTCCATGTCGGGCTATGCCCGGGAAGAACTGATAGGCATGGGAGTAGGCGATCTGGACGCGACCGAGACGCCCGAAGCTACCGCAAACCATGTCGAGCGTATCAGGACCAACGGATCTGAGATTTTCGAGACGCGCCACAGGCGCAGGGACGGCACTGTCTGGCCCGTGGAGGTCTCGGCCGCCTGGCTGGAAGAGGATGGCGGCCGGTTCGTCAACTTCGGCCGGGACCTGACAGAACGCAAGGAGCGGGAGGACCGCATCGCCCTGCTCGGCCGGATGCTCGACGAAGCCCCTGCCGCGATCACGATCCACGACGCCGATGGGCGCTTCCTGTTCGCCAACCGCCAGACCGTGCGCCTGCATGGGTATAGAGATGAGGCGGAGTTCCTGCCCGTCAACCTGAGCGATCTGGACGCGCCCGAGAGCGAGGCTTTGCAGGCCGAGCGCTTCCGCAGAGTTGCCGAAGAGGGCGAGGCCCGCTTCGAGGTCACCCACCACCGCAAGGACGGCTCGACCTTTCCGCTCGAGGTGCTCACCAAGTCCATCGAATTGGACGGCCGTCCCGCAATCCTCAGCATCGCTACCGACATCACCGAGCGCAAGCGGGCGGAAAACGATTTACGCAGGACGACTGAGCTGCTGGATTCCGTGCGCCGTGCCCAGGCAATGTATATCGCGCAGGGCGATACGCAGCCCGTTTTCCACGCCTTGCTCGAGACGCTCATCACGATGACGGGGAGCGAGTTCGGCTTTCTGGATGAGGTGCACCGCGATACCGGCGGTCTGTACTACAAGTTGAATCTCGCGATCTCGAACATTTCGTGGGATGCGGGGTCTAAGGCGCTCTACAAACGATTGCGCTCCTGCAACTTCGAGTTCCGTAATCTGAAAAATCTGGCCGGCCTTCCCGCGCTCATGGAGAAACCCGTCATAGCGAACGACGCGCCACGCGACCCGCGTTCCGGGGGCTTGCCGCCTGGGCACCCGCCGGTCCGGTCCTTTATGGGCTTGCCGATCTGGTCGGCCGGCGAGGTCGTGGGCGTGGTCGGTGTCGCGAACCGTCCCGGCGGATATGACGAGGAGATGGCGCGATTTCTCGAGCCGTATCTGACCGCCTGTGCGGGGATCATCGAGGGCGTTCGCCTTCGCGCCAGGGAGCGCGATGCTGTCCTGGCTCTGCACGAAAGCGAAGAGAAATATCGCCTTTTGGTGGATACTGCGAACGAAGGCGTCTGGTCCATGGATGAGGATGATGTGACGACGTATGTGAACCAGGCCATGGCCCGTATGCTTGGTTACACCACATCTGACATGCTTGGCAAAAAAATGGAGGAGTTCATTTTCCCGGAGGACGTACCTTTCCATGAGGAGCGGGTGCGGCGGCGCCATGCCGGAGAGGATGAAAGCTACGAGCAGCGTTTCAGGCGGCGGGACGGCTTGTCTCTGTGGGCCACGGTTTCGGCCAAGGCCCTCAAAGACGATGATGGCCGGTTCGCGGGGTCGTTCGCCCTGTACACGGACATTACGGAGCGCAAGAGGGCCGAGCAGGCGATACGCGAGAGCGAAGAGCGATTTTCCAGTGCATTCCGGTACGCTCCGATCGGGATGGCACTGGTGTCGCCCGAGGGGAAATGGTTCAAGGTCAATCGAGCCGCCTGCGATTTCCTCGGGTATTCGGAAGATGAATTATTGACCAGGACTTTTCAGGACGTCACCCACCCGGAGGATCTGGCGCCGTCCGTTGCCTGTATGAAACAGATACTGGCCGGGACCATCCGCACGGACCAGATGGAAAGACGCTATATCCACAAACAGGGCCATACGATAAGGGCGCTGCAGAGCGTTTCATTGGTCCGGGATGCAGAGGGCGCCCCATCATATTTTATATCCCAGATTGTGGACATCACCGAGCGGAAACGGGCAGAGGAAAGCCTGCGTCTCCATTCTCTGACCCTCAATCAGATCGAAGACAAGGTCACCGTAACGGATCTCAATGGATTCATCACCTATGTCAACGAGTCCGCGTGCCGGATGATCGGAAAACCGCGGGAAGAGCTGATCGGCCAGCACGTGTCCATTTACGGCGAGTATCCCGCCGAAGGGAAGACGCCGGAGCAGATCATCCGCAGGACCCTTCAGGACGGCTCATGGCGTGGAGAAGTCACTTACTCCGGGAAGAGAGGGTTGCGTCCCATTCTGGACTGCAGGACGCACGTGGTCAAGGACGACACGGGCAGGCCCATCGCCCTCTGCGCGATCTGCACCGACATGACGGTGCGGAAACGGGCCGAGAATGCCCTGCGCGAGAGCGAGGAGCGATTCCGCGCCCTTGTTGATGCGGCCCCCATGTCCATCGTGCTCCTGCGCAAAGGGAAATACGTCTTCGGCAATCCGCAAAGCGCCCGTCTTTTGGGATTGGCAAGCCCTGAGGAACTTGTGGGCGTGGACGCGCTCCAAACCATCGCCCCGGAATTTCACGACATCGTGAGGGAGCGGATGCGCCGCATTGCGCAAGGCGGAAGCAATCCCCCGATGGAGTTGCGGATCGTCAGGCCCAACGGTGATTCGGTCTGGTCCATTTCCGCATCGGTCTCGGTCCAGATGGACGGCGAACCCACGGCTATCATCGTGGGGCAGGACATCAGCGAATGGAAGCGTGCGGAGGAGGAGTTGCGCAAGCGAGAGAATCTGTTGCAAAGGATATTTGAAATCTTGCCCGTCGGACTCTGGTTCGTCGAGAAGGACGGCACGATCCTGCGCGGTAACCCCATGGGTGTAAAGATCTGGGGGGCTGAACCGCATGTCTCGATTTCCGAATACGGCATTTTCAAGGCCTGGCGGCTGCCTTCCCGCGAATTGATCGAACCGGACGATTGGGCGCTGGCGAAAACGATCCGCGACGGAGTCACCATCAGCGATGAACTTCTGGAAATCGAAGACGTTGACGGCAGGAGAAAGACCATCCTGAATTCTACGGCACCGGTGTTGGACGACCGCGGAAACGTCCAGGGCGCCATTGTCGTCAATCTGGATATCACCGAACGGAAGAACCTCGAGGATCAACTTCTCCAGGCCCAGAAAATGGAATCGGTGGGGCGGTTGGCTGGGGGCGTGGCTCACGATTTCAACAACATGTTGAGCGTCATCCTCGGCTATACGGAGCTGGCCATGGACAAGATTGCCCCTTCCGACGCCCTGTATAGAGATCTCCAGGAAATACTCAATGCCGCACGGCGTTCGGCCGACATCACCCGGCAGTTGCTGGCTTTTGCCCGCAAGCAGACCATTGCGCCCAGGGTGCTCGACCTCAACGACACAGTCGAGGGGATGCTCAAGATGCTCCGGCGGTTGATCGGGGAGGATATCGACCTGGTCTGGCGGCCGGCGAAGGGGCTGTGGCCGGTCATGATGGACCCGTCGCAACTCGATCAGATTCTGGCCAATCTGTGCGTCAACGCCCGGGACGCCATTACCGGTGTGGGCAAACTCGTCATCGAAACTGGGAGGGTGACCCTTGACGAGGCCGACTGCGCCAAGAATCCCGGCTTTGTTCCTGGTGAATACGTTTTGCTGGCTGTGAGCGATAACGGCTGCGGCATGGATCAGGAGACCCTGGAACATCTGTTCGAGCCCTTTTTCACCACCAAGGGTGTGGGCAAGGGCACAGGCCTCGGACTGGCCACGGTATACGGCATCGTCAAGCAGAATAACGGCTTCATTTATGTAGACAGCAAGCGGGACGGGGGCACTACGTTCAAGATCTATCTGCCCCGCCGTGCAGGTGACGCCGGGCATGCCCGCACGGAGAGCGCCGAACGAATTCCGGCGGCTCGCGGCGAGGTCGTCCTGATCGTCGAAGACGATGTTGCCATGCTGAGGCTGACCAGAGCCATGATCGAAAAGCTCGGTTACACCGTACTGGGGGCGAGCACGCATATCGAGGCCATGGAGTTGGCGCGGGCGCACGTCGGTAGGATCGACCTTCTCGTCACAGATGTGATCATGCCCGAAATTAATGGTTTGGACTTGGCCAACCAACTGAGGGTGTTTTATCCTGAAATCAAGACGCTATTCATGTCAGGCTATACGGCCAACGTGATTGCCCATCAAGGAGTGCTTGCAGATGGAGTGCAATTCATTCAGAAGCCCTTCTCCATAGAGGATATAGCCCAAAAGTTACGCCGGGTCCTGGGTGGTGGGGTATAGCACAACCGTACCTGATCACGGGGTTCGGCACAGCCCCGATGCTGCAATTCCCCGAACCGGCCCGTTTCTTAACGGTGAGACCGTTACGGTGACGCCACCGGCAGGCGGTCGCGTTACCGGGGGCGGCGAGGGGCTTCGTGCCACTGAGCCGGAGGGGATCCCGGCCGGTAGCCACCGCCGGAGGGGGCGTGGGGAGGGCACCGATTTTCCGCATCGGGTCCTTTCCGGCAGCGGGGGAATACCATGGCCGGGCGGATCCGCTCCGGTTTCGTCCTGCCCGGGAAAAGAGACGATTGACAACGTGTGCCCAAAAAAATTACCGTTGACCGAGCTGCAAAAACACCGGGAAGCTGACGCCGCTGAAAATGCCTCAGACCTGCCTGCGGCAGGCAGGTGAAAGGCGCGAGATTTTGGTGGAATTAAGTACTTGCAGGTACACTGCCATGATAGGGGAAGAAGAGCAACGCCTACGGGGTATTTTCAGCGGCGTCACCGTTGGGATTCAGCAGGCATGATAGGCTGCGGGGTGTTTGCCGCCCCGTCGCGGGAATCGCTTGGCCGGAGACGGCCGGCGACAGGGTTGCAAAAAGAGCGAGGGGACGGTGGTTGTCATGGAGATGTGGCATAGTTTGGACATGGCCGATGTTTTTGAGAAGGTCGGGACGATTCCCGAGGGGCTCACCCAGGAAGAGGCGGCTCGGCGCCTTGTCGAGCATGGCCCGAACCGCCTGCCTGCCCCTAGGCGCCGCGGCGCCGCGGTCCGTTTTCTTCTCCAGTTTCACAATGTGCTCATCTACGTCCTGCTCGGCGCGGCGCTGATAACCGCTCTGCTCGCCGATTGGATCGATGCAGGGGTCATACTTGGCGTTGTCTTCATAAACGGGGTGATCGGGTTCCTGCAGGAGGGCAAGGCGGAGCGGGCCGTGGACGCCATCCGCGGTATCCTTACCCACGAGACCGTGGTCTTGCGCGAGGGCAAGAAAGTCACGATTTCCGGCGAGGAACTGGTGCCCGGCGACGTGGTGCTGCTCCAGTCCGGGGACAAGGTGCCCGCAGATCTGCGGCTTTTCATGGTCAAGGATCTCCGCATTGAAGAAGCGGCGTTAACCGGAGAATCCGTTCCGGTAGACAAGAAGGCTGCTCCCGTAGCGGGGAAAACGGCCCTCGGGGACAGGCACTGTATGGCCTTTTCAGGCACGATTGTCACCTACGGCCAGGGGCGGGGCGTGGTGGTAGCCACGGGGGAAAAGACCGAACTCGGGAAGGTGAGCGCAATGCTTTCCGGGGTGGATGTACTGCAGACACGGCTGACCCGGCAGATGGGGGAATTCAGCCAGTGGCTCACCGGGGCTATTCTGGTTCTTGCTGCGGGCACTCTGGCGTTCGGCATCCTCATCCGGAGTTATTCCTCCACAGAGATCTTCTTTGCCAGCGTCGCCCTTGCCGTCGCCGCAATTCCCGAAGGGCTGCCGGCCATCATTACCATAGCGCTGGCGATCGGCGTGCAGAGGATGGCAAAACGCCACGCCATCATCCGCCGGCTGCCGGCGGTGGAGACGCTCGGTTCCGTCACCGTCATCTGTTCCGACAAGACGGGCACCCTTACCCGCAACGAGATGACGGTTACGGGCATTGTCACTGCGGCGGCGGCCTACCAGGTGGAGGGAGCCGGCTACGAACCGGCAGGCCGGTTTCTCAAGGATGCGGAACACGTCGATCCTCTCGGGGAAAAACCCCTGGGAGATCTTGTTCGGGCGGTGTGCCTCTGCAATGACGGCGAGCTGGTGGAGACCGGCGGGCTGTGGAAGGTCGTGGGAGACCCCACCGAAGGGGCCATGCTGGCCCTCGGCATGAAGGCGGGCATTGATGTGCGCGCGCTCCGTCAGGCCTCCGCCCGTCTCGACGGCATCCCCTTCGAGTCGGAGCACAAATACATGGCGACGCTCCATCAGGAGGACGGAGACGGCGGAATCATTTATCTCAAGGGGGCCCCGGAAAGGGTGCTGGAGATGTGCGACCTCCAGCGCGGCCGGGAGCAGGATTTCCCGGTAGACAGGGCGTTCTGGCAGGAACAGATGGAGCGGATCGCGGGCAGCGGCCAGCGTCCTCTGGCCGCTGCCTGTAAACCTGCCGGCGACAGGAAGGAGATTCACCATGGGGACGTGGCCGGCGGTCTGATTTTGCTCGGGTTCCTTGGATTGAGCGATCCGCCTCGCGAAGAGGCCGTTCATGCCGTGAAGCAGTGCGCCAACGCGGGCATCCGGGTGAAAATGATCACCGGGGATCACGCTCTGACCGCCGCGGCCGTTGGTGAAAAGATCGGCCTTTCCGCCTCAGGCGGCGTGGTGACCGGTTCCCAGATCGATCATCTCGACGATGAACGTCTTCGGCTCCAGGCCGCCGGGGCCGATATCTTCGCCCGGGTCAGCCCGGAGCACAAACTGAGGCTGGTGAAGGCCCTGCAGGCCGACGGCCAGATCGTTGCCATGACCGGCGACGGGGTCAACGACGCCCCTGCCTTGAAAAGGGCGGACGTTGGCATCGCCATGGGCCTGAAAGGGACGGAGGCGGCCAAGGAATCGGCGGAAATGGTCCTTGCCGACGACAATTTCGCCTCTATCGTCCACGCGGTGGAGGAAGGCCGCACCGTCTACGACAACATACGGAAAACGCTGGCCTTTCTCCTCCCCACGAACGGGGCCCAGGCGGGCATCATCATGGCGTCGGTGATCGCCGGTGTCGAGTTGCCCATTACGCCGCTGCAGATTCTCTGGATCAACATGGTCACGGCGGTGACCCTCGGGCTTTCATTGGCGTTCGAGCCGCCGGAATGCGACGTCATGCGCCGCAGGCCCAGGGACCCCAACGCGCCGCTCCTGACGCAATTTCTCGTCTGGCGCATCCTTTTCATCTCCCTCATCATGGTCTTCGGCACCGTCGGTCTCTTCCTGTGGGACAGGTTCCACGGCGAAACCTTGCAAGTCTCGAGGACGATGGCTGTGAATACATTGATATTCTTTCAGATTTTCTATCTGCTGAGCGCGCGTACCTTGCAGGCCTCCGTGGTGAGCTGGCGGGGGCTGCTCGCCAACCCGTTCGTACCGGCTGCCATGGGCATGATCGTCGTGATCCAGCTCGCCTTTACCTATGCCCCGACAATGCAGCATCTCTTCGGAACCGCCTCGCTCCCCGTGCTGGATTGGGTGCGACTCGTTTCGTTCACCGTGTTTGTCTTTGTTCTGGTGGAGGCGGAGAAGAAGATCATGCAGCGGCTGGAGAGAAGAAAGCGGATTTGGGAGGAATTGCATTGAGGCGCGGGACCAGCGGATTCAGGCCGGAGGACCGAGGCGTGGAGGGTGTCTTGAAAGCGCATGATGAGGCGAGATCGCTTCTTCGGGGTCTCTTTGCCGGACAGCGGTTGGCCGTTCTGGCCACCCAGGATCAGGGACAGCCCCATACGAGCCTCGTGGCCTTTGCCGCGAGCGAGGACCTGAGACACCTGGTCTTCGCCACACCGCGGTCCACTCGAAAATACGCGCATCTGTCCAGGGATCCCAGGGTGGCGCTCCTGATCGACAATCGCTCAAACGAAGAGGCCGACTTTCAGCACGCCGTGGCCGTGACCGCCGCCGGCACGGTCCGGGACCTTGAAGATGACCGCCGGCAAGAACTCCTCGCGCTGTACACGGCCCGGCATCCCGGCTTGGAGGCGTTCGTCAGGACGCCCACCACCGCGCTCCTGGACGTGGCCGTGACCGCATATTTCCTGGTGACTGCTTTCCAGAACGTGCTGGAACTCCGCGTGGCTGAATGGGACGGCTGGCCCGCTCCGGACGGAAGCCCGTACGGCCGCGGATGACCGAAGCGGGTCGATCCAGCCGCACTTGTCAGGCTGCGACATGTCCGGGGGTCCGGCGGTACGGCGCCCAATCCCGCGTCCCTTCGGGGCGCGGATGGGAATGACAACCGAATTTTGACCATCCCCGAGGGATTTTTTCGGAGACGTGTCAAATTATTGCCGACTTGCAGGCAATTCCCAGCGTTTTGCCGTCCGGCCCGGCATCGCGCCGGAGACCGCGGCAGCGCGGGAGATGCCGTCCCCCTGCATCCCTCCTCGCCGGATTTGTCGATCCGGAACGGAATTGTCGAGGCCGGTGAGAACATCAAAATTTTGCAGGAAGAACGCCCGGCGTATGAACGAGAAGAGGGCGGCCTTGAAGGCCGCCCCCAGGGCGCGGTCGCCCGCGTTCAGTTGCCTGCCCGTTCCAGGCGCCAGGGGGCTTTGGCCTTGTCCGGGGCCTTTGTCTGCACACCACGGTTTACGGTGCCCGTGCCCTTCGCCCCCCTGACCTTGTCCCCGCCCGCGAGGACGGGAGATGCGAACGAACCCAGAAATGCCGCAGCCAATGCGATTGAAAGGACCTTTTTCATCATTTCCTCCTTGCTCCTGCCATGTGTCTGCCGATTAACCGGAATTGTTTCCGCCGGGTCTTCTGCAGGGGCCGTGCCAGACATGCTCGCAGGACCGGTCCGCGGCAGGGGCAACGAGGGACGGTATCGACGGATGCTCGCCGTTCCTCGCCTATCCGGCCAATCTGTTGAGGATACGGCGCCGGTCCCCGATGGAGGCCGCGGAGCGGGCAAAGGCGGGCCCGGCCGCCTCTTTTCCCCCGCCCCCGAGGATGCGGGCCAGGGTGCCCTGTACCGTGGCCGCATCGTCATCGAACCCGCCATGGGACGTCGACCGGGAGGCGGCGAGCGGGTCCGCCGCCGTATTGGGGGCGAGGATCCATGAGGCCGAGGTGCCGCCGAAGAGGCGGGTGAGGTCGGGGTCGTCCTTCACGAACCGCTCCATCCCGAGTAGGGCCACGCCGGGCCAGCGCGGGTTCAGGGCCTGGAAGTCCTCTTCGAAGGCCTGGGAGACGAGATAGAGCAGGGATTTGTTGTAGATGTGGGCGCAGTGATCGTCCCGCTCGGCCTCGTCGGTGAGGGTGTAGAGGGCGAATTCCCGGATCCCTGGATCCCGCCCGCCGAGCAGGGGAAGATAATATTTCTTGAACAGGGAGAGGGTGCAGGCCGGTGCCCAGAGGGTGCAGCTCTGGATAGCGACGGACCGGGAAAGCATCTCGACCAGAGGGGCCATGAAGATGGCGCCGGCGCTGTGGGCCGCACAGTGGATCTCCATCTCGTGTTCATGCGCGAGCACCTTGAGCCCCTCCGCGACGAGACGGGCCCCGCCGGCGCCTTTCAGGGTGGCCGCCAGGGCGTTTTCCTTCATCTCGTCCCACTGGCTCTTCCCCCCGAGGGTGCGGGCCAGGGGTTCGAGGGTGCCGTCTAGACGGTCCAGCATGAAGTCCTTGAACTCGTCGATGGGACCTTCGGACTTCCGCAGGCCCAGCGCCTCCCTCAGGATGTTTTTCAGGGTGGACCAGAAGTCGCTGTGCCATACGAAGGCCAGCGGATAGACCTCAGCCGCCAGGAGGGCCCGGCGGTATTCGGCCACACGCTGAACGGCGAGTTTCTCACCTACCAGCCCTCCGTGGGCGTACAGGAGGATCCTTTTCTTTCTCCATCCTTTCGTGAGCCGGGGGAGATCCTCATGGATGATCTGTTCGATCTCTCGAGGCGAATTGCCGTAGCCGCCCGTCTCCGCCGGCACGCCGTCATTTCCCAGGCTGACGATGTGGGGCCGGAGATCGGCGAAACTCGCGGACTGGCTCGTCTGCGACGACGCAAACTGGTCCGATGCCGCAGCAGCGGCGCTGTCCACGAGGACCGGAACACCGAGGCGGGCCACCCAGACGTCCGAGCCGTTCTTCATCCAGTCCGCGTACCCGAGATGGGCGAACCCGCCCTTTCCCCAGTCCTCACCCCAAGAGTTCTGGATCCAGAAACCCTTCTCGTCGTATCCAACGATGGCGAAGGCGTGTCCGCCGAGGATCTCATCGCTGGACCTGATGATCCCCTTGGATGTGACGCTGCTCCAGCCCTCGTGGACAAACGCGGTGGCATAGAGGATCCCCACCTCGGAGATTGCGCTGTGCATGGCCACGATGTCCTTGTGATTGACACGGAAATAGGCCCCGAGAGGCCGCAGGCGTGCGTCCTCGATCCGTTTCGTGGTGAGATGACCGTCCACCTTTTTCCCCCGGTAGGGCCATACGGGCTCGGAACAGACGCCGTATTTGTGCCATCCCTTCATGGCGCCCCTGGCGCTGGATCCCGAATAAGCCTCACCTTCCCACTCGTCGTTCCGCCTGGCCATCTCGTAGAGCATCCGCGCACTGACCGGGGTGGTGTCCGGCACGACCCTCCTGGTCCGCAGGAGGTAATTCGCTACGGCCGCCAAGCCGAATCCCGTGCAAGCCCCTTCGCTGCCCTGGTCGAGGACCGGGTTTTCCGCAGCCATGTAGTCTTCCACAGGGCGCCGGGAAGGGACCTCGACCAGGGTGGGGACATACATCTTGTCCCGGAAGTCGACCGTGTCCGGGCGGGCCGTCAGGAGGCGTCCCTGGAGCCGGGGCGTCTCAGGGGTGACGTTCTGATCCGAAGCGGGCCGTTTTTTCGGAGCGGTTTTTCTTTTTGCCATGGGAAGACCTCCTGCGTTTGAGCACCCCTAGCCGTAAAAAGGGGTGCGCCGAGGTTGTGAGATGATGTGCATCAGTTTCGGGACGACCTCATGGAATGGTGTAGCACAGCCGCCGCTCCGTGAGAAGCCGGTTTGTCCCGCTGTACCTGACGGGGTCCGCGGGCCCCAACGCTGCAAATCCAGAGCTGGAAGCCTTCACAGGGTGTTGCGGATGCGAGGTAGCGGGCGCGCGACGTACTCCCTGTACTTCACGTGCCCGCCAACAGAGCAGATGCGGTACCCTGTGGGGGCATACCTTCCGCTCGCCGGGAGAGTTCCCGCCTCGCCGCCCTTTCCCGTGTCCGACCAGGTTTGTGGTCCGCAGTCCGAGGCCGCGGTTTCAGACAGACCCCCGCCCCTACAGGAGCACCCCGTCGCGGAGGCGAAGTACGCGGTCCGCCTTCCGGGCGATCTCGGGATTGTGCGTGGCCACGATGAGGGTCGCCCCTCCCTTGCGGCAGTGGCCGGTCAGGATGCCCATGACCGATTCGCCGGAGGCGGCGTCGAGGTTGCCTGTGGGTTCGTCCGCCAGTATCAGGGTCGGATCGTTGACCAGTGCCCTGGCGATGGCCGCCCTCTGGCGTTCGCCCCCCGAGACCCGCGTCGGGAGGAAGTCGGCCCGGGACGCAAGGCCCAGGGCCTTCAGGAGGGCCTCGGCCTTGCGCCTCCCCATGCCGCCGGGGAGGGAGAGCGGCGCCGTCGCCGCCTCCACGTTTTCTGCAAGTGAGAGGGTGGGGATCAGGTGGTGAAACTGGAAGACGAAACCCACGTGCCGGGCCCGGAAGGCGTGGAGGGGTCTGCAGTCCAGGATGTTCCTGCCGTCGAACAAGATCTCTCCGGAGGTCGGCTGGTCGAGGGTCCCGAGGAGGTTGAGGAGGGTGCTCTTGCCGCACCCGGAGGGCCCGGTGAGGGCCACGATTTCTCCCCTGGCGATCTCGAAAGACACCCCGCTCAGGGCCGTGACGAGGCCCTGTTCGTAGTGTTTGGTCACGGTGACCGCCCGGACGAGTGGTTTTGCCCCCGAGGCCGGCCTCACTGGAGGAAACGGTTCCGTATCAGGTGGTTGAGTTCGTTCATTCTGCGGCGGGCCGTCCCCGCGAGGTTTCGCTCCTCCCCCGGATCGTCGAGGATGTCGTAGAGTTCGGCGCCCCTCCCCGGGCCGCGGTATATGAGCTTGTGATCGCCTTCCACCACGGCCACGGTGCCGCCCTGCAGGCCGCTGTCGTTCATGCTGAAGGTCCCGCTCAGGGAGAAGATCGGCCGCGATTCCATACCCCTGCCCTCCATGGCCGGTCTCAAGGACCTTCCCTCCACCCAGGAAGGAATCGCCCACCCCAGGAGATCCAGAACTGTGGGCACCACGTCCGCCTGGCCGGCCCGGACATCCAGGCGCCTGCCCCCACCAGCAGGGCACCCGGGCGGGACGACCACCAGGGGGATGCGGAGCATCGGCTGGTACAGACAGGGTCCGTCATGGCCCTGGTAGCCCTTCTCGAACATCTCCCCGTGATCCGAGGTGATGACCACCAGGGATTCTTCGAGCAGGCCCCCCTCCCGGAGAAAGTCCAGGAATCTGCCGAACATGAAGTCCACCTCCAGGATCTGCTCGTCGTACATTCCCCGGAGCTTGTCGATGATGGGCTGTTCCTCCCGGCGGTAGAACTTCGAGAGGTACGGCCGCTGCGCCCTGGCGGTGGCGAAGGTTTCATCCTTGAGGTAGACGCGGCGAAACGGGATCGATGGGAGATACGGTTCGTGGGGCTGATAGGTGTGGACCCACAGGCAGAACGGCCGCCGGGCAGTCCGGAGCAGGTGGGCCGTCTTTTCGAATGTGGCTTCCAGGGGGCCGGAACACCTGCCTTCCCGCGCGGACCGGGAGGGGAAAGGGCCGGCGAGGTAGGGCCGGCATCTGGGAAGGGGCGGTCCGGCGAGGGAATCGTACCAGAAGATGCCCTTTTCCATCCCGACCACGGTAAGGAACTGATAGCCCTTTTCCCGCAGGAGCGCCCCCATATGCCGAACCCCCTTGAATCCGGACAGGAGCGGTTCCAGCCGGCCGAGACCCGTCTTCCGGGGGTAGCGGCCGGTCAGGAGACTGAAGACGCACGGAAAGGTGGAGTTGAAGTGGGCATACGCATGATCGAAGATGTATCCGGTTCTCGCGAAGCGATCGATGTTGGGCGTGGTGGTCCTGCCGTATCCGTGGAGCGACATGTCGCAGGCGGAGAGCGAGTCGAAGGTGACGAGGATTACGTTCCATCCGTCCCGGGCGGGGGCGTTCGTTCCCGGGCCGCGTCCGGGACCTCCGGGAGGAATGGATGGATGGAGGAGATTCATGCCGGTGCGTTCATTCGTGCCGCAGCGCCTCGACGGGGGAGATGCGCGCGGCGACGAACGAGGGATAGATCGAGCTCAGGAGACCCACGCAGCCCGCCATGAGAAGCGCCGAAAGGAGCACCCGCGGTAGCCCCGCGAGGGAGACCACGGACCCCATGCCCGAGGGCCCCGCATACTCGAAGACGAGGAGCCCGAGGACGCCTGCGGCGCACCCCCAGAACCAGCCGGCGGCGCAGAGGAGCAGGGCCTCCTTTGTGATCTTCGCGGCGATCATGGCCGGGCTCCAGCCGATCGCGGCCAGTATGCCGATTTCCCTCGTCTGCTCGGAAACAGCCATGAGAAGGGTGTTCATCACCACCACGCCGCTGGCGCAGAGCGCCACGATGGATATGGCCCAGGCGAAGACCTCCGCCGCGTTGAGGAGGGCCATCTGGCCCACGAAGTCCCCGCTCCGGGCCGCGGACAGGTCCGGGAAGCGTCTCTGGATATCCTCGGCGACGGCCCGGGGGTCCTTGCCCGGACGGAGTCTCAGGAACACCATGTTGACGAAGCCCTCCCTCTTCAGTATCCGCGCGGCGTCCCCGAGGCCGAGGACGGCTGCGCCGTCGACGATTTTGCTGCCGCTCCGGAAGATCCCCGCCACGGTGAAGACCTTGTCGCCCGCGAGCAGGACCTCGTCCTTCGGGCGGAATCGGAATTCCTCGGCGAGGCCCTGCCCGAGCATGATCTCGCCCCCCGTTTCGGAGATGAGCCGCCCCTCCAGAATTCCGACCCTGCCCGCCATGGCCTCGCCCGAGGATATCCCCACGAGCAGGAGGTACTCCTTGAAGTTCGATCGTGTGGGGCCTATGATCATCGCCGATACGTGTTGCGTGCCATAGGTGTCCGCAAGTTTTTCGTATTCCGCCTCTTCTATCCTGGATGCGAAGGGCGTCGCCGCATCCTTGGACTGAATGGTGATATCGACGCTGTATCGTTCCATGATTCCGCGGAGCTGCCCTTCGAGGCCCTCGCTCAGGCCCATGAGCGTCACAAAGATCCCGATGCCGACCGCCGCACCCAACACCGTGACGGAGCTCCGGACCTTGTTTCGCAGGATGTTCCGCAGGGCCGTCATTCCCGTTGTCGTCCTCGAGGGGATCCGTTTCCGGCGGGCCGCCCGCCGGTCCCCGGGTGGAGGGGACAGAGGTGCGGCCCTGCCTCCGCATGTCTTTACATGACCGGGGCCCGCGGGGCAAGGGCGCCCGACGGCCCCGGCGGTTTGCTCCGGGATGAAGTCGGCCGGTGCCAGGATGCCTGAATTTGTCCGAGGAATGCATGGCGGCTTCTTTTTATCCTGCCAGTGGCCGGAACGTGTCTTCGTTATTGATAGTTATCTCAAGTTTCATCAATGAAAAATTTGTGTGAACCATTGACTCGTGAGCGGCGAGTGCATTAAAAAAATTTTAAGAGTCATGGTATCTTTGCAGGGTGGCCACCAGCATATCCAGGCCCTGTGCTTTTCCGTTCGCGCGGCGGTTTCACCGGCGACCGCCCCGTTCATTCCGTGTCGCCGCTTCGTGACAGGCACGATTCAGGGGCCGACTCGGCAGACAGGTCTCCAACAGAGAAAACGGCTCAAGAGCGTCTTGAAACGGCTCTTCTGTGGAAATGTGGATCAAAACCATGGGAGATGGGAACCATGAAAAAGTCTTCGATCCCGGGTGTACTTCTCCTTGCATTCTTCATCCTTTCGTTTTCAACTCACCGTGCACATGCTGAATTTCACCACGTGGAGGGTTGCTTCGTCTGTCACGCGGGCACCGCAGGAGAGTGTGCGCCGTACTACGGCTCTCCGTACCATAACCTTGATCTCATAGCCTGCGAGATACTGACGCCTCAAGGCGGCGCACGGGCCGTGAGATTTCTCTGTGATTTCTCGGGTTCCGCGCCGTGCGACCCGCAAGGGACAAATTCATACGCCGATGGGGACGGAAATTACGACGGGGTCTGCGAGGTCTGCCATACCCAGACCATCCATCACAGGGCCGATGGGAACAACCCCGACCCCGATCCGCACTATGGCGGCACCCACTGCATCAGTTGTCACCCCCATGCCGACGAGTTTTCCCACGGCGGCAATTCAGGCCACGGCTGCATCTTCTGTCACGGCCACGATGCGGGTTACGAATATGAGCCGGGTGAATTGAGCAAGGGGAAAGGGACGGCCTGCAGTCATTCGACCCACACGGAGGACGACGCCGACGATCTCAAAGGTCCTGCGGTCCAGTGCGGAGTCTGCCACGACACCGCAAACTACCCCTATTTCGCCTCGGGGACGGACGGCGACGGGGACGGGCGGATCAATTTGGCGGAGACGGACGTCTGCGATTCGTGTCACAGCCGGGGAGGCAGTTTCGACGGGGTGGAAAGTACTGTCAACGGGGCCAAGGCGAACTGGGATCAGGGCGTTTACCAGGAGGACGGGGTGACCCTGAAGGCCGGCAAGGACCATTGGTGCGCAGGGTGTCACGACGAGGAACCAGCCTTCAGCAAGCCTGAGTCGACGGAGGTCATTGTGGACAACGGGGACCCGGGCGCCGGCTTCTCCGGTGTCTGGGGGGTTTCGAGCTGGGCCCCCGGCTTTTATGGCGCCGACTACCGATATCACGCGCCGGGAAGCGGTTCCGACACCTTCACATGGGAGCCCGCGATTCCCGCACCCGGCGTCTACAGTGTGTACGCCCGCTGGACCCAGGATCCTTCCCGGTCCCCGAATGCCACGTACACCATATTCCACGACGGCGGATCCACCCCTGTGGCGGTGGATCAGCGCACCGGCGGCGGGACCTGGGGCTTCCTGGGGACCTTCGGCCTGGACGGGATCGATGACGAGGTGATGCTGGTCCAGAGTCCGGACGGCTATGTCATAGCCGATGCGGTCAAATTCGAAAGCGGAGGTCCCGGGACGTTCGCGCCCAACGTGATTGGGGACAACACCACCTACGGATTTTACGTCACCGGACACAAGATCGCCTGCCTGGCCTGTCACGACGCGGCGAAGCGCCACCTGGACGGCGAGCACCGCACGTATCGCGCCGGGGTCACGTTCTACGGCGAGGGGTACCGTCTGAGGGACATCGAAGGCCAGCCCGCGATGAACATCCCCCGGCCCCTCTATCCGGTGAATACGAATCCTCTCGTCCACTCCGAGGATTTCGTCCTGTGTTTCGACTGCCATAACAGGAACGAGGTGCTGACCTCTACGGGTGCCCCGGGCAAGACGAACTTTTGGAACAGCGACTCCAGCCCGGCCAACTCCCACAACATCCATCTGGGCATAGGCACGAGCCACTTCGATTCGGACTGGAACGGGTCGGCGGATTCCTCCGAGACCTGTATCGCCTGTCACAATGTCCACGGTTCGCCGAGCCGGGCTATGATCAGACACGGCGAGCTCATCGGCAGCCCGGGGATGGGGGACAAGGTGCCGGCCCTGAACTTCGCCTATCTTGCGCCGCCGCCTCCGGGCCTGCGGGACGGCGCCGCCCTGCTTCAGGCCAGCATCGGGGGCAGTTTTGCCCTTTCCGGCCCCACCATCGCCCAGAACGGGGTGTGTAATGCCTGCCATTGGGGTCTCAACTATCTCAGGAGTCCGTATCTCGGCCCCCGGGTCCTGCAACCCAAGGCCGAGCCCGCCGCGGTGGATATCGGCGACGGGCCCCAGGACGTCCTGCTCACGGCGACCATCCTGGACCATGACGAAAACGTCTCCGCCGTGACCGTGGACCTTGCGCCCGTGGGGGGCGGCGTTGAATACATGCTGGACCAGGGTGGGGGTCTGTTCATTTTTGAGGCCATCGTCCCCGATACTGTGGATCCCGGGGTAAAGTCCATCCGGGTAACCGCTGCGGACTCCGAGAATACTGGGGACAATCGTGTTTTGCTCACGGTCACGCGGCCGGGTGTGGAAATCGTTGACAACACGGATCCGGGCGCGGCGTCAACGGGCACCTGGAGCCTTTCCACGTATGCACCGGGCTACATCGGCATCAATTACCATTATCATTCGCCCGGGGCCGGCACAGACATATTCACATGGACTCCGTCACTGTCTTCGGCCGGTACGTATGAGGTCTTCGCCCGATGGACGCAGGATCCCAGCAGGGCCACGGACGCGGCGTACACCGTCCGCCATGACGGCGGAAGCACCCAGGTGGTCAAGGACCAGACGGTCCAGGGAGGCATGTGGGTGTCCCTGGGCACGTACGGGTTCGACGGGGCGGGCGACTCCGTGGAACTGGCGCAGAACCCGGGCGGCTACGTCATCGCCGACGCCGTCAAGTGGGAACTGAGGCCTTAGCATGGAGTCCTTTGCCGAAGCGTTAAGGCTGAATTACCATGGTGGGGGAGGCCGCTCCCGGGATGTCTGACAGGGGCGTGTCCGGCGTTCGACGGCCGGGGATGTCCTTTCACCGGGGCCTGAGGCCGGGCATTTTACGTCCAATGGAATCGGATGAGGTCCGCCCCATGGAGATGAATACACTCGTCACGGTTTTCGTCGCCGTCTTCGTCGCCGAGCTGGGCGACAAGACCCAGCTCGCCACCCTGCTCTTCGCTGCGGACCGCGAGGTGAGCAAGCTCACGGTGTTCCTCGGGGCCTCCCTGGCCCTGGTGCTTGCAGCGGGCATCGGGGTCGCGGCGGGAGACCTGATCTCGCGCTACGTGAGCGAGAGAATGCTCCACTATGTGGCAGGCGCGGGGTTCATCGCCGTGGGCGTCTGGACGCTCTTCAAGGCGTAGCGCCTCGCGGTCCGGGCTGGATCTGATCGCGTCCATTGGCGGGTCCTGCGCCGGGCGCATTCCCTCTCCCCGTCACCATCGATATGAATTCTGTGAGAGCTGAGGACCGGCAGGCCATGGCCGTTGAAAGCGTCCCGCGGTCGAACCGATCTTGAACATGGCGTACAGACAGCCTTTTCACGGGAAGCCCGCGCGGATGCCCGGAGAACCTGCCGGAGGCAACACGGGCGTCGGGGGTATGAAAGCGTACCCGGCCGGCCGGGCCCTTTGGAGCTGCAGGACATCCTGTCTCAGCCGTCCCGGTGCCTTCAGAAGGCCGTCACAGACGCAAGGGATACGGCCGCGCCTATGAGGGCCCCGGCGAGGACGTCCGTGGCGTAATGGAGCCCGAGGACCATGCGGGACAGGGCCACGAGGAGGGTGAAGGGAACGGCGATACAGGACCAGGCGGGGTAGTGGGACAGGAGCACGATGGTGAAGGAGACGGCGTGGAGGGTGTGTCCCGAGGGGAAGCTCCACCTGTCCAGCGGGATCGCCCCCACCCGGATGGTGCGGTGGCGCTCGCAGGGCCTGGGCCGTCCGATACGCCTCTTCAAGAAGAGGTAGAGCCCTACCGCGACAACCCCCGTGGCCGCCATGTGGCCTGCGGCAATCAGCGCAGCCGGGCCATGGACCAGGGGGAGACAGGCCATGAGGACGTACCAGAAGACCCCATCGCCAAGCCGGCTCGCTGTCCGGCACACAAGGTGGGGGACGCGTTTTCGAACCGCCCGGTTAAAGAAGAGGCAGAGAGGGAGTTCGCACGCATCCATCCGCTCGAACCATGTCTGCGCCTGGCCGTGAACGGTGTTCATGGTCTACCTCCCCTGAATCACCTCGAAGAGAACCGATTCAAACCGATCCACCACCCGTTCCCAGTCCAGTGACAGGGCTGCGGAACGTGCGGCGGCCCCGAGGCGTTGTCTGAGTGCGCCGTCCCCGGCCAGGGCCGCCTGATTCAGGAAGGCCGTTCTGTCGTTTGCGGGGGCGAGAAGTCCGCTCTCCCCCGCGCTCAGGTGGTTCCGGGCCGCGGCGTAGTCGTATGCGACAATGGCAAGGCCGCTCGCCATGGCCTCCAGAACGACGTTGCCGAAGGTCTCGGTGAGGCTGGGGAAGAGGAACACGTCGGCCGAGGCGAAGTGTGCTGCAAGGTCCTCGCCCAAACGCATGCCGCAGAAAACGAAGTCCCCGCCGCGGCGTTCGAGGCGCCTGCGCGCCGGCCCGTCCCCGACGAAAACGAGGCGCCCCCGGATGCCCTGTTCCTTCATGGCGTGGAATGCCGCGATCCCGTCTTCAATGTTCTTTTCCGGGGCGAGCCGGCCGACCATGAGCGCCGCAGTGTCCTTTTCCCCGACGCCCCAGGCCGCACGGAGGGCGGGGTCCCTGCGAAGGGGGGTGAAGAGGGATGTGTCCACGCCCCTGGCGTTCACCGCTGTGTTTTTGAATCCCACGGCCTCGAGCTGTTCCGCCAGTTCGCGGGTGGGGACAAAGGTCCGGGCGGTTCGGTTATGGAAGGCCCGCAAATACCGGAGCACCGCCTTCTGGAGCAACCCGAGTCCATAGTGGCGGCTGTACTGGTGAAAGTTCGTGTGGAAACCGCTGGTGACGGGGATGTCGAGGTCCAGGGCCGCGCCCAGGGCGGAGCGCCCCAGGGGGCCTTCGGTCACGATGTGGACGATCTGCGGGCGGTTTCTTCGCCAGAGCGTCCGGAGGCGGGACCCGGCCGGGAGCCCGATCCGGAGATCCCGGTACATGGGAAGGGGTATCCCTGGCTGCAGTGCCTCTTCCCACCTTTCCGAGCACGCGGGCCTGTCAGTTTTGCCCTGTCTGGGGCGGACCAATTGAACTCTGTGGCCCCGGGTGCGCAGGTGTCCTGTGAGCCGGCCGATGGTCATAGCCACTCCATTCACCTCCGGAGGATAGGTCTCGGTCACGATGGAGACCCTGAGCAACCGGCGCTTTCCGGGATGGTGCTCAACAGAGGCATGCATGCTCATACCGGCCAGAATGGACGTGCTATATGGCCGTTTCATGACGGGCGTGTGGATCTTTGGTGACAGGGGTCGCGGGCCGGAGGGGCCCTCCATCCGCAGGGAAGAGGTCTTCCGTGGTGCGGAACCGCGGCGAGGAATCGGCGCGTAAGCCTTCACAGGGTACCGCATCTGCTGTGTTGGCGGGGGATTGAAGTACAGGGAGTACGCCTGCATGTCATCCCACCTCCCAAGCGCAGCACGCCATCAAGGTTTCCAGTTCGGAGAGTTGCAGCATTGGGGCTGTGTCGAACCCCGTGATCATGTGCATTCACTCGGCATTCAGGTCGCGGGGCTTCGATGTCAGACGGATCACCGTGCGGGGGGTCCCGGGAGGGCCGTGGACCCCCTCGTAGCGGACGAAGACTCGGTCTGCGGTCCGAAACCAGTAATCGCCGTGCCAGAACGCGGAGAAAAATCCATCGAGACTCACCCGCACCTGCTCGCTCCGGACCAGTTCCCCATCCACCTCCACGGGCAGAATACCTCTTCTCTCTGCCCGCATCTTGACGGCATGGAAGACATCAGGGCGGATCGTCCAGAACACCGCTGCCCGTTTGTCGCCTTCGAGGAGACTCCGCAGCGAATACGACAGGGGCTGGTACCACGGGCTGGAGTCGATGCGAAGCCGGGTGTCAACGATCTCTCCCTGCCGTCTGCCGCGGAGGGAAATGGAGTCTCCCTCGCGAACGGCGGTGATATCGGTATCCTTTCTCAATACCCGCCACAGCCGGGTGGAACCGTCCCTGCCGCACAGGTTGTAATACCGTTCGCCCTCTCTTTCGGAGACGATTGTGACGGCGTCCGTTCCATCGAGGTTCCAGGAGAATTCTGTTGCACGGTCCCCGGTCGTCTCGATGTAGGTGTACCGCTCAACTGCAGTGGCCCACAAAGAGTTTCCGAGCACAAGAAGAAGGACGAGCGGCAGGACCCTACGTATCCGGCATCTCTCTTTCATACCGTCCCCTATGATCGAATTCGCCGTAACGGCCCGTTCGCCCTCATGGTACGCCTTTCCCGCACGCCGTGACAACCGTTCTCACGGCCAGTGCCGCCCACGTCCACCGGGCAGAGCGGCGGCCCGCTCCGCCAGCCCGGGGGCTTCCGGTTCCGGGTGAATCACCGGGAAGAGGGCGATGTCACAGAAACGTCGTAGATCGGTCATCAGCGCGCCATGCGGTCGGGATACTCCTTGTGCGGATGATTCGGCGCGAATCCTGTGCGGCCGGAGCGGGCCGCATTGGGGACGGCGCCAGAGCCGCGGGCGGAGGGTGAACATGGAGCAGGGCGTGAATGAGACTGCAAGGATCGATCTCCACGTGCACTCGCGGTATTCGAGCCGGCCGTCCGAGTGGATTCTGCAGACACTGGGCTTCCGCGAGAGCTACACCGAGCCGATGGAGATCTATCGCATAGCCAGGGCACGGGGAATGGCCCTGGTCACGATCACAGACCATGACACCATCGATGGGGCGCTGGAAATCGCACACCTGCCGCGCGCCTTCGTGAGCGAGGAGGTGACCACCAGGTTTCCCGACGACGGATGCGTGTGCCACGTGCTGGCCTTTGGGCTCACGGAGGCGCAGCACGTGGAAATTCAGAGGCTCCGGGGAAACATTTTCGACCTGCTGGGTTTCCTCAACGGGGAGGACATCGTCCATGCCTTGGCGCATCCGCTCTTTCCGGTCAACGAGAGGCTTTCCGTGCCGCGCCTGGAACAGCTCCTTCTCCTCTTCAAGAACATGGAGGTGAACGGGGCCCGCGATCATACGCAGAACACGATTCTGCTCGCGGTCCTGTCGAGTCTGACTCCCGAGAGGGTGGAGCGACTCGCGGACAAGCACGGCCTGATTCCTACCTTCCCGGAGCCATGGAAGAAGAACCTGATCGGCGGCTCCGATGACCACAGTTCGCTCAACATAGCCCGGAGCTACACCGAGGCCCCCGGGGCCGAGACGGTCGCCGATCTGCTCCGCTCGATCCACGAAGGGTCCGTCCGGGCGGTCTCCCGGGCACCGACACCCAGGACCTTCGCCAGGAATCTTTACGGCATCGGCTATCGGCACTTCCGGAGCAAGGTGATGCCCGGGAGCCTTGCCGGCGGGAACGACGTCATCTCCTTTCTCGATCAGGTCCTCAGGGAGTCGGACGGGAGGGACAGAGGCCTGTGGGCCCGCACAGTCTCCGCCCTGTCGCGGCTGGTCCCATTGCAGAACAACCGTTTGATCCTGCCCGGCGGCTTCAGGGCATTCTACGCCGGCGCCAGGGAGGCCATCGCCGACGGGGGCGTGACCCAGGCCTGCGGGAAGGCGGGTTCTCCGGACAAGGACGACGTCCTGTTCCATTTCTCGATGCGCGTTTCCAACAGGGCCTTGAAACATCTCGCCGGGGCATTCCTGCGCGGCTTTGAGTCGGGGAATCCCTTCGCCCTCTTTCGTACCATCGGCGACGCCGGGTCTCTTTCCACAGCCCTGTCGCCTTACCTTGTGGCCTACTCGCTCTTTTCCAAAGACAGGCAGTTCAACGGAGAGATCCTCCGGACACTGGTCCCTGACGGGAGTGCTGCGGAGGCGCAACCTGCGGGCAGGTCCGCTTGGTTCACTGACATTTTTCTGGAAGAAGACCCTGTGTCTCGGTATGGGACACATGGGACAGGTTCCGGAAAGCCAGGGGCGGCGGCACTCACCATAGTCACATGCGCCGAACACCCGATACCCGAGTCCGGCAATCTGCGCAATTTTCCCCCAGCCGAGGTCTGCCGGCTGGCGGGGGGTTCGGGCCTCAGGATCTGCATCCCGCCGTTCCTTGAGATGCTGGATTTCAGCTTTCGGGAGAATTTCACCCATCTCAACGCACTGACACCGGGACCCGTGGGTCTTGCGGGCCTCGCAGTGTCGAAGCTCCTCAAGGTTCCGGTATACGGGGTGTACCATCGAGGGTTTCACAGGCACGTCCAGCGCCTTGCCTGCCACGACACCATGCGGCGCCTCATCTGGCAGTATCTCGTGTGGTTTTTCCGCCAGATGGACGCCGTCGTGGTGCCTTGCCATGATTCCGCTGTTGATCTGGTCGCGCGCGGGGTGGAAGAGAGCAGGGTGCTCGTCAGGCCCAGGAGAACGGAGGCCAGGGCCTTCCATCCGGCGAGGCGGAACGGGTTCCTCAAGAGACGCTATCATGCGGGCGACGGGCCGAAGATCCTCTACGTCGGTCCCATGGTCCCGGAGGCGAACCTCCATCTCCTCGCAACGGTTTTCCGCCGCATCCGCCCGCGTGTAAGTGATGTGCATCTCGTGCTCGTCGGTGACGGCCCTTGTGCTGAAAAGCTCCGGCACTCGCTCCATGAGGATGGGGTCATCTTCACAGGCCCCCTGCCCGACGATGACCTGGCAGTCGTCTACGCCTCGTGCGAAATCCTCGTCGTCCCGGGGCCGTCCGTATGCTCGAGCGCCATCGCCCGGGCCCAGGCCTCGGGTCTCCCGGTCATTCTCACCGATCCGATGGCACAGCGGGCAGGGATCGTCCACGGATCGACCGGGCTCGTCGTTTCCCCGGGAGACGTGGACGGCTTCACCGCGGCGGTGGGGGAGTTGCTCGCGGATCCAGCCCGGAGGGTCAAGATGGGCACCGAGGCCAGAAGGGTCGTGGAAGAATGGTCTCAAGAGGACCCCTTTCAAGACCTCTGGCAGTTCTTTTCCAAAATCCATCCGCCGAGGGGGTTTTGAGCCTCCGAGTGCGCCCGGCATGCCCCCTCCCGAAGGCAAACGCCGCACAATGCCCCCGGCGTCCTGCCGCGCCCATGTCTTCCGTCTGTCTTGAAAAACGGGCGCGCGCGGCCTTTGGAGGACCGTCCAGCCCGTGCCCGCACTCCTGCGGGGCGCCCCGGGGATCAGCGGGCGTCATCCTCCTCTCCGGACACAGAGACGTCCTTTACCCGGCGAGGCCCGCCGTGTCAGGTCGGTGCTGATGCGACTCGTTGACATCACCATGTTTTTCGCCCCGGAGAGCGGTGGGGTCAAGAGGTATCTCCTCGCCAAGCATGTCTGGCTCGAAGGGCATACCTGGATCCGTCCCACCTTGCTGGTGCCGGGTGCCGGTGACGGTCATGACGGGGACGCCGCGGTCACCATGGCCGGGCGGGCCATTCCGTTCAGCAACGGGTACCGGTGGCCGCTGCGGCCCGCCAAGTGGCGGGACCGGTTGATCGCACTCGCCCCCGCCATCATCGAGGCCGGGGATCCTTACCGGTTGCCCTGGGTCGCCCTGGAGGCCGGACAGAGGCTCGGGGTTCCGGTGATCGGCTTTTACCATTCAGACCTCGTGGGCCTGATCGGCAGGCGGGCCGGTCGGTGGGTGGAACCCGCCGTGGCCGGATATGTCCGCCGGCTCTACAGAGAATTCGATCTGGTGCTGGCTCCCAGCCAGATCATGGCCGACGGCCTCTCGGGCCTCGGCGTGGAGACAGTGGTCCGCCAGCCTCTGGGTGTGGACACCGAGATCTTCCATCCATGCCGGAGGGATCCGCGTTTGCGGAAGGAGCTGGGCATCCCGGCGCGGGCCCGCCTGCTGGTCTTTGCCGGCCGTTTCTCTCAGGAGAAAAATATCCCGATTCTTGTTTCCGCATTCCGCCGTTTGGGCAGTGAATACCACCTCCTGCTCATCGGCGCGGGCAGCATGCGGCCCGCCTCCGGGGGCAATGTCACGGTCCATCCGTATCAGGCGGGCGGGGCGGAACTTGCGCGCCTGCTGGCAAGCAGCGATGCGTTCGTTCATGCCGGGGATCGGGAGACCTTCGGGGTGGTGGTGCTCGAGGCGATGGCCTGCGGTATTCCGGTGGTAGGGGTGAGGGGCGGCGCGGTTGCCGAGCTGGTGGATCACCGGACGGGGGTGCTCGTGGAGGCGCGGAGTGTCTCGGACATGGCTGCGGGGATAGCGGCCCTGTGCGAACAGGACGTAGGCCGGCTCGGCGCCAGGGCGCGGGCCCTGGTGGAGAGGACCTACAGCTGGGACAGGGTTCTGCGGAGTCTGGTCACACACTACGAAAGGGCTTTGGGAGTTACGGGCCTTCTCCGGAGGGAGCCGGCGTATGCGGCAGTCTGAGGTGCATGCCGCCCTCTGCGTGGTCCTCCATGATGTCGCCCCCTGCACATGGCCGGAATGCGCACGCCTCCTTGAAATGGTGGATGAGCTCGGCCCAATGCCTGTCACGTTGCTTGTGGTGCCGGATTACCATGGACGCGGCCGCGTCGACAGGGATGCGCCGTTTCTGGCGGCCATGGAAAGGCGGCTTGCCCTGGGGGACGAGATCGCCCTTCACGGGTACCGCCACCTCGACGCGGCACCAACGTCCCGCCTGCCCTGGCGCTGGGCGGCCCGCCGCCTCCTTACGGCGTCGGAAGGGGAGTTCGCGGCGGTGAAACATGACGAGGCCAGGGAGAGGATCGAACGCGGGCTCAGGGTGTTCCTGGACCTGGGCTGGCCGGTCCGCGGGTTCGTGGCGCCTGCCTGGCTCCTGGGGGCGCAGGCCAGGGTTGCCCTTTCCGGATTTCCCTTTCAGTACACTTCCACGCTCCGGAAGGTGTACAGGCTCCCCGGCTGGAGCGAAGTTTCCTCTACCAGCCTTGTTTACAGTGTCCGTTCTCCCTGGCGCCGTACCATCTCAGGGTGGTGGAACGCTCTGCTGTATCGGCGGCTCCGGCGGAATCCCCTCCTCCGGGTGGGGCTTCACCCAGCAGACGCAGGCCACCCGGACGTTGTGGAGGACTGGCGGCGGTTCGTCAGGGATGCCGCAGCGGAACGCACGCCGATGACCAAGGCCGGCTGGATAGGGACGCTGGAATGAGGAGATCATGGCCGTTCCTGATCACTGCGAGCCTGACCCTCAGTCTGGTCGTTCCCCTGGTCTACGGGGGTTTCGGCAGCCTGGCCGGCCTCCACAGGGTGCCGGTGTGGGCCCTTGCCATGCTCCTGTCATGTGTTCTTCTCAGCTGGAATTTCAACGCCGCGAGGATGCGCCTTCTCGCCCGGGGTCTGGGCGTGCGTCTGGGCCTTGTGTCTTCCCTGATCGCGGTCATCTCCTGTGAATTCGCGTGGGTCGCCACACCAGCCAGCGCCGGCGGGCCGGCCACCTATGTGCTTCTCCTCACCAGGCACGGCCTGAAGCCGGGTCGCGGCGCCGCCATGGTTGTGGTGGACCAGTTCATGGACCTGGTTTTCTTCGCCACGACTGTCCCGATGGCGCTGCTGCTCTACACCATGCACAACAGCCTCGAAAATCCCGTGCGGCTCGGGCTCCTTGCGGTCCTTCTGCCCCTGGCCGGCATGGGGGTGCTGGTGTGGCTGCTCAGCCGTTACAGGCCTGTTGTGCTGGCGGCTGGAAGGATTCTGAGGCGGATTCCCGCCCTGGATCGGTTCCGGTTCCGGATGGCCCGGGGCCTGGTGTGCTTCAAACAGTCGGTGCTCCGGCTGCTTGCTGTGGGCAAGGGGAAGCTCTTCCTGCTCTATTTTTTCTGCCTTGGACATTGGGTCCTGCGCTACGGGATCCTCCCCGTCCTGCTCTGGGTCATGGGTGAGTCGGTTCCGTGGGGGTATCTGTTCGCCTCCCAGGGGCTGCTCCTGTTCCTGGGCCATGCCACGGTGCTTCCAGGCGGCGGAGGGGGTGTGGAGATCGGTTTCAGCGCGCTGCTCCGTCCCTATCTGGACCCCGCGACCTCGGCGGTGGCCCTGCTCGTATGGCGCTTCTGTACCTTCCATTTTTACCTCCTGGTGGGCGGCCCCATCTTTCTTGTGGCGACTGGGAAGATGGCCAAGCGGCTGCTGGGAGCGGACAGCTCGGGGCCTGAAGGCACATTTCGAGAGGGGAGATCCGGCGGATGTGGACTGCGCGGGGACGCTGCCGGCGACCCGACGCCCAATGCGCGTTGAGGCCGGAATCTGTTTCTGCTCGATTCTGGAGGAGTTGTCACACAAAGTTCATTTGACGCGTTCGTCCCTCCATGCAAGAAATCAACTTTGGAGTCTGGCTGCAGTGTTTTCTTGAATCTGAACGCGATCCGACCATTTCGTCTCATCTCCCGGAGACCGAGATCCTTTCCGGGGCGGGGAATGCCCCGTACGAGTGGTTTTGATCCGGTCTCCGGAGCAGTGAAGGCTATTGTCACTCTGCACGCGAGGGAACAACCTATGAAGCCGTCAGCCGCGATGGAAGGGATTCCCGACATTTTGCGCCCTCAGGCCCTGAACGTGCGGGAGGGGGCGTTCCCCGCCGAAACCGCCTCCGTTTCGGGGAAGACTCTGAGCCTGCCGGACAGGCGCCGGCCCCGGGACGGGACCGAGGCCGCCCGCGCCTTCGCGGAACGGCGCCGGCATGAGAGACTCGATTTCCGGGCATCCTCCGCCTGCGTCCAGTGTCGCTATTCCCTGCGTCTCTTCATCACCGACCTCGGCATGGGCGGTGCGGGAGTCGAGAGCATTGAGGGGTTCCCCGTGGGCTGCCGGATGACGCTTTTTCTCCCGTGGGACAGCCGTGAAGGAATCCGCGGCCTTGTACGGTGGGTCAGGAGCGAGGGTGTTATCACAAAGAGCGGGATCGAGTTCACCGATCTCAGCGCGGAACAGCGGATTCTTCTCTCCCGCCTCGTCCGCACCGGGAGTTCGAGAAAGGGCCCGTAGAACTTCCGGACGAGATCGCCGGAGTCGACCTCAACGGACAGGATTCGGTGTCGGCCGGCGCACCGGACCGCCATGGATGCCCCTTGCCCGGCAGGAAAGCGGCTGGGAAGGGACCTCCGGAAAGCCTGGATCCGCGGTGCACGTTTTTCATCGGAATGTCACAATATTGCCCATTTTTTTTGCTTATCTCCGCCACCGATGATGACGACAGAGGCCATATGAAGCGAAGCGCATTTTTTACGTGGAGCCTTCTTTTCCTTCTCTTCGTGGCAGGGGAGTGCCGGGCCACCATTCTGCACGCCGCCGGCGCCACCTTTCCCTACCCGCTCTACAGTGCCTGGTTTGCCGCGTACGAAAATCAGACCGGAGAGCGCATCTCCTATGAGCCCGTTGGGTCGGGCCGGGGCATCAGGGAACTCGAAAGGCACGGGGTCGATTTCGCCGCAACCGACGCCTTCATGAGCGATGAGGACCTGGATGCGGCTCCAGCCCCCATCGTCCACATTCCGACGTGTGTCGGGGCCGTGGCCATTGTGTACAACATCCCCGGAAATCCAAAGATCAGACTCACGCCGCGGCTTGTCTCAAGAATTTTTGCAGGCAGGATCACCCGCTGGGACGATCCCGAGATATCGCGGGCGTCAGGCCGGCGAGACATGCCGGGCATCGATATCACAGTCGTCCACCGATCCGACGCCAGCGGTACCACCTTTGTGTTTTCCCGCTATCTCTCGGAGGTGAGCGCCCTCTGGGCAGGGGAGGTGGGATGGGGGAAGAAGGTCCCCTGGCCAACTGGGGTGGGTGTGGACAAGAATTCAGGGGTGGCCGAGTTTGTCCGGAGGATCCCGGGAAGCATCGGCTATGTCGCCCTCCCATACGCGGCAACGGAGGGGTTGCCCGTGGCGGCCGTCAGAAATTCGGCTGGAATCTTTGTGGAACCCTCCACCACGGCCGTGACGGCAGCCGCCCAGGTGTCCGTCTCGCACGACACGAGGATGATGCTCACCAACACCGAGGCGAGGGACGGATATCCGCTCAGCACGTTCACCTATCTCGTCCTCTATCGCGAGCAGGGCTACGGAGGGCGTCCCCTGGCCAAGGCAGAGGCGCTGGTGCGGTTTCTCCGATGGGTCCTTTCGGAGGGCCAGGCCTTTGCGGAGAAATTCGCCTTTGCACCGCTTCCGGAAAATGCCCGGAAAGCGGCCGATGCGGTGATCCGTTCGCTCACATATCATGGGCAACCCGTTCCGTCGTCTCCCTGACCGGAGGGTCGGTCCTGTCCGCCCCGGCAGGCTTATCCGGCGTTCCACGACAATAGCGGGGTTTGTCATTTTCGCCCTGTGCTGCGCGTTCGCCGAGGCTGGTGCTGAATTCTCCGGCGCAGGCGTCAAGGTGAAGGTCGTTGATCAGTGTCCCCTCTGCAGCCTGGGAGCCGGACCGGGCCGGGGTCTGTGCGGAGCCGTCATCGAACACGTGGCCCTCTGCGAGCATTGGGATGTGGATTTTGTCACCCCGGGTCCCGGCGGTTCCACAACGGGCTTGGACAACGGCAGAGTCGATCTCCTGGTGGCATCTCCCCGGTCGTCGCAGGCGGGGGGGCTTGATTTTTCCAGAGAGGCGGTGATTTCCACGTGGGCGCAGATTTACGCCCGGGGGGACGCCAAGATCGAATCCGTGCTCGACCTGGCCGGAAAGTCCGTCGGCGTGATGAGCAACGACGAATACAATCGGGAGCTTCGGGCCATAGTCAGGGGGCTGGGCATATCGTGCCAGTTCGTGGAGTTTTCCGGGTACTGCGAGGTGCTCCGGGGCATCACGAAGGGATGGGTTGCCGCCGGAGCCGTCGACAGACTCCACGCACTGCAGGATCCGGCGGCAAAGGATGTCAAGGCCACCCCTGTGATCTTTTCACCGCTGGAACTCCGCTTCGCCGTTCCCACGGGCACCAACGCCCACCTCCTCGACGCCCTGGACTACCATCTGAAACGGATGAAGCTCGACCCCGCTTCCGTGTATTACCGCGAGATCAACAGGATACTGGGCAGCGCCGACAGCGCGGAGGTACTGGTCAAAGTTCGCTGGGTCCTGCTGGCGGCGTTCAGCGCGACCCTCCTCTTCGGGGGCCTCACCCTGTTTCTCCGGGTGCAGGTGCGGCGGAAGACCGCGGCCCTGTCCCGGAGCAACCGGAAACTCAAGGCGGAAATCGCCGTGCGGCGCCGGGCGCAGTGCGCCCTGGCCCGTCAAAAGAGGTATCTCACAGCGCTCAACGCCACCACCCTGGACATCATCGAACGTCTGGAACTGGGCGACATCCTGGATACCATGCTTTCCCGTGCGGGCGGCATAGTCGGCGTGAAGCACGGCCTGGTCTATCTTGAGGCCGACGAGGAAGGCACTCTGGAGGTCCGTTCCGCGATAGGCGCATTTTCGCCGCTGGTGGGGTCGAGAGTGAAGGCCGGCGAAGGTGTCGGGGGAACGGTGTGGAAGGAGAACAGGCCTGTCCTGGTGGAGGATTATTCCCTGTGGGAACATCGTCTGGGGTTGCCCGCACTGGAGGGATTGAAGGGCGCCATCGGGGTGCCGCTGCGATCAGGTCCGAAGGTGATCGGCGTCATCTTTCTGGGGAAATTTTCAGGAGCCAAGCCGTTCGGCCGGCAGGAAATCGAGATCCTCGAACGTTTCGCGGAACTCGTGGCGATCGCCTGGGAGAAGGCGCGGCTGTACGCCGTTCTTCAGGAAGAGCTGGCGGAGCGGCAACGTGTGGAGCAAGACCGGCGGCTTCTCATCACCGCCATCGATCAGTCGCCGGAAAGCATCGTTATCACTGATATTCATGGAAAAATCGAGTACGTGAATCCCTCTTTTGAAAGAGAGACGGGCTATCTCCGCGAGGAAGTGTTGGGGACGGTCCAGGAGCATTTTGTTGCCGGGCTCAGCGATACCTCTGTGCAGGAGGACATCGTGGGACGTCTCTCTGAGGGGAGGGTCTGGTCCGGGCGTTTCACCGGGAGAAAGAAGGACGGCGCGGCGTACGAAGTGGAGGCAACGATCGCGCCTGTCAGTCACGGCGACGGAAGGATGCGGAATTTCGTCAGTATCCGCAGGGATGTGACTTACGAGGTGGATCTTGAGCGGAAGCTCCGCCAGGCGCAGAAAATGGAGGCCATCGGCACCCTCGCGGGGGGCATTGCCCACGATTTCAACAATATTCTTTCCCCGATTCTCGGCTACGTCGAGCTCACCAAGATGCGGCTTGGCCAGGGAAACGGGGATCTCGCGGGCTACATGGCCAATATCGAGGCTGCGGTCGGCCGGGCCCGGGATCTCGTCAAGCAGATCCTCACATTCAGCAGGCAGAGCGAGGATGCCCGGCGGCCGCTGAGCCCCCAGTCGATTCTCAGGGAGACCATCAAGCTTCTGCGTGCATCTCTCCCCGTTACCATCGAGATCGTATGCGAGATCGCCGAGGATTGCGGCCGGATCCACGCCAATCCCACTCAGATGCACCAGGTCATCATGAACCTCTGCACCAATGCGTATCACGCCATGCGGGAGGACGGGGGCATTCTCCGGGTATCGCTGGAAGAAGTGGAGATGGATTCCCTCTTTCAATGGACGGAGCCACTCCCTCCGGGGCGGTACATCCGGATAAGCGTGCAGGACAACGGGAATGGGATACCCGAGGAGGTAAAGGAGAGGATATTCGAACCGTACTTCACGACAAAGAGTCCAGGCGAGGGGACCGGCCTGGGCCTCGCACTGGTGCACGGCATCGTTGTCGATCACGGTGGAACGGTGACGGTGGAGAGTGAGCCTGGTTGGGGCTCGCGATTCAATGTGTTCTTTCCCCGGCTGGATTCAGTGGGCGGGCCTTTCGATGTCCCCATGCATGCGCCCCTGGCCCGGGGGAGCGAGCGCGTTCTTCTCGTGGACGACGAGGAAAAGATCGTTACGGTCACGGCGGAGATCCTCGAAAACCTCGGATATCGGGTGACCGCGTGCACTGACGGCGCCGAGGCCCTCGCGCTTTTCCGTTCCGATCCGTTTGCATTCGATCTCGTCATCACCGATCACACAATGCCGCGCCTGACGGGAGTTCAGCTCGCCAGAGAGATGGGCGCCGTCAGGCCCGGCGTTCCAATAGTCCTCTGCACCGGCTATACAGAGAGCATCGGGGCTGAGGGCGTTCAGGAACTCGGGATTCGGGCGTTCATGCTGAAACCGATAGGAATCCACGATCTGGCAAAGACCCTCCGGGCCGTGCTGGAGAAAGATCGGGTCGAGGCCTGCTAAAACGTCCGGGCAGGTGTTCGGAAGAGCGGTGAGCAGCGCCGCCGCCGGCAGTCGGGCCAGGTTCCCCTCCTATTTTGCAGCCTCAGAACTCACGCGCTCGCCCCATCGATAGAGCAGGCCCGAGACCGCCACGGTGAAGGGCGCCACGGTGACTACCCCAAAGCTTCCCACGAGGATGTTCAGGACCTCCGCGGCCACGAAAGGCGCGTTCAGCAGGTTTGCCATGGGCAGGCCCTTGGCCATGAAAATCATGAACATGGTGATGTGGCTGCCGGAATACGCCAGGAGGAGGGTGGTGGTCATGGTCCCGGTGACCGCCCGTCCGACCCGCAGGCCTGACCTCATGTGCTCCATCAGGCCGATGTGCGGGTTCCTCAACTTGAGCTCGTCCATGGTCGCGGCGATGTCCATGGCCAGGTCCATGACGGCGCCGGAGGATGCGATGAACACGCTGGCGGTGAAGATGTCCGTCAGGCGGAGTTCGTAATAGCCTGAGTAAAGCAGCATCTCTGCGAAGGGACGAACGGCGCCGTGAAGCCGGAACATGTCAGTGAACCAGAGGGCGAGCACGCATGTGAGCAGCACGCCGAGCATGGATCCGGCGAAGGTGGCCAGACCGCGGCGGGTGAGGCCGCCCACGGAAAAACAGATCACCCCGGTAAGCAGGGCGACTATGCCGAGGCCGGTCGGCACCGGCGGATAGCCCCGCAAGAGGAGGGGGAAGAACAGCTTCCAGAGCACCATGGCCGCAAAAACGAAGGACAGGACGGCCTTGAGTCCGGTCACACCGGCGACGGCCAGGAGCAGCCCCGTGAAGAGGATCATCAGGACGAGCTGCAGGCCGAGCCGGTAATAGCCGCGCGCGACGGCGTTGGCAGGTTTGCCGCCAGGCGCCTGGTACTCCACCAGGATGACCCTGCCCGCCTCGTAGAATTCGTCGAGTTCCATCTTTCCGGTGAGCATGTTCACAACCGGCAATTCCACGCCTTTGTGAGGACCGTCCAGCAGGCGCACGGTCAGGTACTGGGCGTTGGTCTTCACGATCAGATTCACCCGCACTTTGCTGTTGTCCACATCGGTGATCAGGCCCCGGCAGCGGATGCCGCCCGGGGCGGACGGGATGCGGGCCAGGTCTACGAAGGCGAGGACGACACAGATGGCGGCGATGACGGCGGAGAAGAGCCATTCGCGCCCTGATGTTGACATGGGATCCTCCATTCCGAGTGGGAGAGGAAACGTAACCGATCACGGGGTCCGGCACAGCCCCAATGCTGCGACTCCCCGGCTGGAAGCCTTCACGGGGTGCTGCAGATGCGAGACGGCGGGCACGCAGACGTACTCCCTGTACTTCAAGTGCCCGCCAACACAGCAGATGCGGGACCCTGTGAAGGCTTACGAGGAAACGGCAACAGCGCCACCTAAAGGGCGGCGCTGTCTCGTCGATCGAATTCTTGCCTATGGTTACTTCACGACAGGCAGATCCTGGCGGATGTCCATGACCTGGGCCAATTTTTTGGCGATATCGGTGTTGTCGTAGAAGTTCGTGAAGCGGGAGGCATCCCGCCCGGCGGCGTAGACAGGCACGGGCACCCCCGTGTGTGAATAGGAGGTCCAGCCGATGCTGGCCTGCTCGTTCAGGATGTGGGTTATGGTCACGACGATCGACTCGTAGTTCCCGTACAGCAGCTTGTTTTCCGGAACGCTGTTGTTGTTGGCGCCGCACATGGACCTGTCGTAGGCGTCTTCGAGTTTCTCCTTCTGGTAATCGTTGAGCGAGGCCCAGTCGAGGCCGAAGGTGTCCATCATGAGATCGAGCATCACGGCGTCGTTGGCGAGGTTGTCGGGATCAGTCCAGGATCCGCAGACGCTGGCGCTGTAGGCGGCCTTGTGGTCCGCCCACTGATTCTCCTCGAAATACTGGAAGCTGCAGGTCTGGTTGAGCAGCCGATCGTAGTGAGCCGTGTAGGCCGTGGTAGCGTGGCCGATGGTCATGCCGCCGGTTTCATGGTCGCCCGTAACCACGATAAGGGTCTCCCTGGGGTGTCTCTCCAAGAATGCCAGGGCTACGCCCACAGCGTCGTCGAAGTCGAGCATGTCGCCGATGGTCGCCATGGCGTCGTTGGCGTGGCAGGCCCAGTCGATCTTTCCGCCTTCCACCATCAGGAAGAAGCCGTTGTCATTCCGCCCGTTGCTGTTCTCAAGGCATGCTATGGCGACTTCAGTCATCTCCTTCAAGGAAAGGTTGGTGGAGGGCTGGTCGATGGCGTACGGCATGGCCGCGCTGTCCTGCAGCCATGGATTGATGCAGACGACCCTGCTCTGAGGGGCGGTTTTCAGCGCCATGATCGATTCGCGGTCCTGAAGCACGGTGTAGCCGTTGGCGGCGAGCAGCGCCCAGACGTCGTTGCTGGTGTCCCCGGCCCGTGCCGGCCCTGTCGGGGAGACAAGGCCGCCGCCCCCGAAGAACTCGTAGCCGGTCGCTGCCAGCTGCGAGGCGACGGAGTTCATGTAGCCGCGGTTCGCGACGCTCGCGTAGTAGGAGGCCGGGGTCGCGTGATCCAGGGACACGCTGCTGATGACGCCGACTCTTTTCCCGCTTTCAAAGGCGAGCTGAGCGACGCTCTTGTAGCTGATGGTTGCGGTGTCGTCCATGCCGATTATACCGCTCCTGGTCTTGATGCCGCAGGCGAAAGCCGTCCCTGCTGATGCGGAGTCGGTCATCAGGGCATGGGCGTCGTACGTGGTCTGCATGCCCTGCACCGGCATCCTGCACATGTTCAGCCGGTTTTCGGGAAGCAGCAGGTCCGCGGCCTCCGTCGCCGAGCCGCCGTTCAAAGTGGTGAGGTAGGCCTCGGTGGCCTGGATCTGGGCGTTCGCCATGCCGTCGCCCAGGAAGAAGAACACGTACTTGGGCTGAGCGGCGTGTGCCGACGCTGCCGTGAGCAGCATCGCCGCGGCGAACAGAAAAACCGCCAGATTGTTCCGTCTCATTTTTCATCCTCCTCGTTGCTACAGATGCATGTTTTCATTTTGAAAAGGCCAATTCTTCTTCTCCGAGTAGACGTCCGTTTTCTCTTCCTGGTCTCAGTCACCTCCTCTCTCCTCCATCGATCCTGCCAGCAGGGACACGCCGCCGAAACTCCGGGCTTGTCCAGATAGATACCTCAGGACTGTGGCGGAAGAGTGGCAGAGGGGTGAAAAGCGGATGATGATTGGGTTACGGTCCGGTTGCGCCTCGGCGTTTTTCCCGGAGGTGTTCATCAGGCCGTTTGTCGGTTCTCCGTAAGCAAAACAAGGAGCGCGCGCGATGCCCCCGGGGGATCGGGGGCCGGACAGGAGGCGGGTGATTTTCGCCCCGCCGCGTTTTCCCCAGCGGTCTCTTCGTAATGACGCGAGGGCTCAGTGGCGGGCTACACGGTCCGGGTCCCCGGCGGTGCCGAAACATGCCCCGGCTCGGGATCGGGCGCACCGCTGCCTGCTTCCGAAGCGGCCTCTCGGAACCCCCGTTGCGCCGTCCCGGCATTGACACGGGCCCCGCGGTGGAGTAACTGCCCTGGGACGACAGACCTCGACCCGATCCGGCGGCACCGAGGCAGACTCCTCCGGGGGGCGCATCCCCGTTTTGGGGTATGGGCGGCCTTTCGCGGACGCGTGCCGGGCCGAGGTACGATCATCAGGGGGGGACATGGCCGAGCAGATCGACGACATCAGCATCCGTTACGAAGACCCGTCAGGGGCGCTCCTCGTCAAGGAACTCGACAAGGAGGTGCTCACCCGGGGGAGCTGGACCACCATCATGTTCCTGTACCAGGACCTGGATCCCAAGACCGGCGCCTATTCCGAGCCGAAGGTCTCCATCCGGCGGTACAAGAAGGCGGGCGGTCAGTTCCGCCAGCAGAGCAAGTTCAATATCTCGAGCGCGAAACAGGCCCTGCTCGTGGCCGGCGTGCTCGAAAGATGGTTTTCGGAGCGGCCGGAGTGAGGAGGCGGTCCCTGCGGGACGTGAAGGCGGCACGAGCCTACCGCGCACCAGGGCGGCCGCCCCGTTTTCAAGACGCTGGCGGTTTCTCCGGGGGGAGCGTCGCTTCGTCGAAGGGGAGAACGCCGAGTTGGGTCATGATGTCTTCGGCTGTACGCAGTACCTCCTTTCCATCGTCCGGTGTGGCGGACCCATCCAGGGCTTTCTCCACGAGGGTCTCGAGTCTGCCGTAATCGCAGTGCATCGAGAGGGCGCCGGTGCTCAGGAGGCCGTGGTAGAGGGTCTTTTCGTCCTCCATGTCTCCGAAGACGCCAGCTGCCGCATGAGTTCCCTCTCCGAGGGCGAGGGCCCGCCACCGCATGGCCGATCCCAGGGCGTCGTAGATGGTTGCCACAGCGTGGCCCGTCTTGCCCTCCCGAAGGAGTCGCCTCCCGCTCCTCATGTGGAGTCTCGACCGCAGGAGCGCGGCCTCGCCGGGGGTCATCCGGGCCTCGTCCATCAGACCGAAGTGTGGCATGGTTTTCTCCAGAGCAGCATTGTCTTTTCGAGCCAGGGGGCGGTCATAGGGGCTGTTCCACGGTGAAAACGGCGCTTCCCAGCTCCCAGGAATCCGTGTCCTCGAGGGGGTCGACCCCTTCAGGCACCTGGAGGAGAAAGACCGTGTACAGGCCCGTGGGAAGGAGCACGCCTGCCGGGGCTCCAAGGGGCAGATCGAGGACGGTTTCCGCACCGGACCACGGCGGGAGGCTCTGCCCGTCGAAGGCGGCGATCTCGTTGGTGCCGGTGATGAGGAATGCCGCCCCGCCCGGGATAGCGACGGCCAGGTACGGGGTCATGCCGGCCGGGAGCTCCGGCAGGGTCACCAGCAGCCGATCCCCGTCGCGATAGACCTGCTGCGAGGGCGCGGGGGCGAGGGGCGGGTTCCCGTCCCCGCCACCGATCCCTGACGAGACGAAGACCCCTTCATCGGTGGCGGCATAGGCCGCAGCCGGACTCCCCGGATCCACCACCAGCTGATTCACCGAGGAGAAGGCGAGGCCGGTGTTGCCCTCGTTCCACACCTGCCCCCCGTCGGTGCTGACGAACACCCCTCTCCCGACGGTGACGGCATAAACGAGATCCGGGTCTGCGGGCGCCACTGCCAGTGCGGTCACGGAGGTCCTCGTAAGGCCGCTGTTGGCCGCCTCCCATCCCACGGCCCCGTTCGTGCTCCTGTAGACGCCGCCCTTTTCCGTCCCGGCGTAGATGACCGCGGGTTCCGACGGGGCGACCGCAAGGCTGAGTACACTGGGGTTCGTGAGGCCTCCGCTCCGGGGGAGCCAGAGCCGTCCGGAGTTCTCGGTCTTGAAGACACCGCCCCCAAGGGACTCCCCGGTGTGGAGGACATGGGGAAAGGTGCCGCAGTATACGGTATCAGGGTCGAGGGGGTCGAGGGCGAGGGCGTAGATCCCAGTTATGTACGCGAGACCTGTGTTCGCCGTGGTCCAGTTCCTCCCCTCGTTGCGGCTTATCAGCACGCCCTCGGGACCGGCCGCCAGGAACTTTATGGGATTGACCGGATCCACGGTCAGGGTGTCCAGGTATATGTCTGCCGGCTCGTCGGTGACCGGGATCCAGTTGAGTCCCTGGTCCACGGTTTTGAAGATGCCCCCGGCGGTGAATGCGTACAGCGTGCCCGGGCTGGAGGGCGGTATGACCAGACGCCCGACGTCCCTGCTCCCGAGGCCGGTGTTGGCGGCCCGCCATGTGCCGCCGTGGTCCTCCGTTCTCCATACGCCTTCGCCGGTTCCGGCGAAAATGAGGCCGGGACGGGCCGGGTCGACGGCCACGGTACTGACCCGGACCGTGTCCGGTCCGATCCTCCGCCAGGAAAGCTCTCCGCAGGCGGGGCTCGGAGGCGCGGCCAGGAGCGACAGGAGAAGGACAGCGGCCGCCGTAGCAGCCATGGAGAGGCGGGGAGGAGCAGTGTCTGTATTCATTCTGTTCCCTCGAAGCGCTGTTTTCGTAAGCCTTCACAGGGTACCGCATCTGCTTTGTTGGCGGGCACTTGAAGTACAGGGAGTACGTCTGCGTGCCCGCCGCCTTGCATCTGCAGCACCCTGTGAAGGCTTCCAGTCCGGGGAGTTCCAGCATTGGTGCTGTGCCGAACCCTGTGATCAGTTACCTGTTTTCGCCCCGGTGCCGCCGGCGGCACCGGGTCTCGTTTCCATGGTACTCTCATCGTTTTCCCGCGCAACAGCCGGCCCCCCGGGCACGCCGCGGCGGGCCCCACGGCCGGGGTCCTGGGAGGCGCCGGCGGCCTACCAGAAGAACAGCTCCCGTTTCACATCGCCCGCCTTGACCCCGAAGGCCCTCTTGAGCTCCGCGAGGACGGCGCCCTGCATGGCGGGCGGCCCGCAGAGATAGAACGTCGTTCCGGCACGGCCGACATGCCGTTTCAGGATTCCGGCGTTGAGGTGTCCGAATTCGAAGGACACGGGGTTCCGATCCTGCCCCGGCTCCGCAGCCTTCCCAGGAGCGGGCCCCTGTTCCCTGGTGAGCACGTGGATCACTCTCAGGCGTCCCGTCCGCGCCTCCTCCTCGATCTCCCCGGAGGCGATGATCCCCTCCCTGGTCCGGTTCACCCAGATGAGGGTCAGGTCCGTGTCCAGCGCGGCGGACCGCACGTGCCGGATGATGCTGAGAAACGGGGTGACGCCCACCCCTCCGGCGATCATGACGATCGACTTCTCCCTTTCGAAGACCGGGGTGAAGACTCCGTAGGGTCCTTCCACGAGAATCCCGGTTCCGGGACGGAGGGCGAGGAGCCCGGATGTGATCCGGCCCGACCGCTTTACCGTGAAGCAGAGGCGGGGTGAGGCGGGGGCGCACGAGATCGTGAACGGTCTCGGCTCCGTCCAGCCGAGGCGCTGTTTCGTCCTGATGACGGCGAACTGCCCGGGGGCCCGTCCCGCCAAGGACCCCGCTCCTTCGGGCCGGCTGAGCCACAGCGTGCCGATGTCCCTGTTTTCTTGGACGACGGCGTCCAGGTTCCACGTGGAGGTGCGGGTCCTGGAGGCCACGTGGGCGATGCGCGAGCCCGCAGCCGCAGCCAGGACGGCGGCGCCGGCCAGCCACACGATGTTGTAGGGGAAGAGCGGGATATCGTCCCCCACGAGCCGGGAATGCACGAGGCCGCCTCCGGCCACGGCGTACATGAGGGCGTGGGCGGGCTTCCAGAGGTGGAACGGCAGGATGAGCCGCCCGGCCTTGGCGAAAACGGCGCCCAAAATCAGGGCGGCCAGGGCGGCTCGGCCCACCGCAAGTCCCAGGGCTCCGGCATCCGCCTGCCCAAGAGAGAAGGAGAAAAGAAAGGACCACTGCCAGGCGCTTTGCTCCGAGAGAAGGGACACCTTCGCGGTGCGCAGGAGTGCATGGGCGAGAAAGAGGCCGACCACGACGGGGCCGAGAAGGATATGGAACCGGATCATCCGGTCCAGGCCGAAGTGCCGCTCCACGAGCCGGACCCGGGCCCCGAGCACAGCCATAATGACGAGGAGGGGGAGACCGACCAGGGCGCAGAGACTTCCCGCGGCCCCGGCGAGGTAGGCCGGGGAATCGCCGAGCTTCGCCCAGCGGTGCACGGCCCAGGCGGCTGCCGTCACCGCCGGGGCGGCGAGGGCGGCAAGGAGCAGGGCGGTGCGGATCGGACTTTTCCCCGCCATTTCGGTCCTCTCTTGGCCCAAGGGGACCGGCTCGTTCCCCGTGTGCCGGCCGATCCGGGATTCTGCCGCAACTGCCGAAGTCTACCGTCCGTGCCCAGGAAGGTCAATCCGAGCCGCGCCGACTCCGGCGGGGTGAGGGCGTCCGGCCGGGTTGAACAGGGGCCGGAATTTTATTACTGTACCCGGGATTCTCGGGCCCGGGTACTCACCCGCGGGGCGGTGGCCACAGAGGCGGCCCTATCCTCGCTGTCGCAGAAGCCACCGGTGCAGAGGCGCGCGGGTAAGTGATCACGGGGTTCGGCACTGCACCGATGCTGCAGCTCCCCGGACTGGAAGCCTTCTCAGGGTGCTGCAGATGCGACACGGAGGGCACGCAGACGTACTTCCTGTACTTCAAGTGCCCGCCTACAAAGCAGATGCTGTACCCTGGGAAGGTTTACACGCGTGGGCAGCGTGGCGTCCTCAGGCGCTCCCCGCTCCGTTGCCTCCCTTGGTGCCCGGGCAGGTTTGGCTGAAAACGGTTCGGGCGATCACGCAGGAGGAAATTTAATCCCGAGGCGGCCCCGGCGCCTCCCATGTCCCGGCCTGTTCGGCAGTTACTGTGTGCCATAACTTCCGCCGCGGGGAATGAGACCGTTCCTCTGCCTTCCGGGCGGCCCGGCGGACACGGAGTCTATTTCATGAAATCGCGTTTCCCCAAATTCGCCTTCATTTTTTTGTCACTGCTCCTGCTCCCCTGCGCGGGTCTGGCCGAAATGGTGAGCATCGGCAAGCCGACGGTCAACATGCGTTCAGGCCCGGGAACCGAGCATTACGTGGTTTGGGAGCTGCCGCAGGGTTATCCTCTCAGGGTGCTCCAATCTCAGGGAAACTGGATCCAGATCGAGGACTTTGAGGGCCTGAAGGGTTGGGTCTACAGGCCGCTCACGAGCAAAGTCCCGCATCTCATTGTCAAGGCGGATTCGGCCAACATTCGCAGCGGTCCCGGGACCCGGTTCCGGATAAAGGGCAAGACTGACTACGGCACCGTCTTCCGGACCCTCGCCCGCAAGGGGAATTGGGCGAAGGTGCGCGGCGAGAACGGCGTTACCGGGTGGATCTTTCGCTCACTTCTGTGGGGATGGTGAGGGGGAGGCAGCGCACGTCCGGCGCGGGTCCATGGGCGGCCCGTAGAAAATTGGGGGCGGAGTAGGCGCGGGTCTCCTGCGAGATCGTCCTGGCTGGCCTGTATACGCTGTAAGCGGTACGCTCTTCTGTTTTACCGTCCGTTCACCCCGGTCCTCCATTCACTGGGGGTCGCAGAGTGTGCGGTCCCGCGATGGGGGCGGGCTCAACCTATTCCAGACCAGCGGGCTCATACGGAATCGGCGGCGCGGCGGAGGACCTCCGCCGAGCGGAGCAGGGCCTCGTATTCCTGCGCCGTCATCTCTGGCTCTATGACCTGGGTGGCACCGTCTCTGCCGACGACGGCCGGGAGGGAGAGGGCGATCCCCTCGATCCCGGCGGTCCCTTCCTGGACCCGCGAAAGGGTGATCACCCGGCGCTCCCCTCTCAGGGTCCACCGCAGGAGGGCGGCCGTGACCAGTCCAATTGCGTGGTTCGTCGCCCCCTTCCGTCTGATGATCTCGTAGGCGGCGTTTCGGACCTCGGAGGAGATGCCCTCTTCCATGTCCGCGGTCCATCCGGGCCAGTCGGCCAGGCGGGTGCCTCCTATCCTGGCGCCGGACCAGAGAACCACCTCCGAGTCTCCGTGTTCCCCGATCACCTGGGCATGAACGGCGCGGGGGTCGAGATGGAGCTCGCGGCCCACGGCCTCCCTGAGTCGCGCCGTGTCGAGCATTGTCCCTGTCCCCAGCACCCGCGAGGGCGGGAGGCCCGAGACCTCGGTGACGATCCGGGTGAGGACGTCCACGGGATTCGAGACCACCACGATTATCCCCCGGCAATGGGCAAGCCGGCGGCCGATGTCCCTGGCGATGGAGGCGTTGCCCCGCAGGAGGTCGAGGCGCGACTCGTCCGGTTTCCCGCCCCTGCCGGCGCAGATGACCACTGCGTCCGCGTCCGCCATCTCCTCGATGGAGGCCGTCCGGACCGCGGCGGTGGGATAGAACGACGCGCCGTCGGCGAGGTCCATGGCCTCGCCCTCGGCGAGTTCCCCACGGAGGTCGTTCAGGAGGACCTCGTTCGCCACGCCCGAGTGGAGCGTGGAGATCGCGACGCTGGAACCCACCCAGCCCATGCCGATGATGCCAACCGTTCTGCGCATGTCCCTGTTCCTTTCGCGTAAGCCTTCACAGGGTACCGCATCTGCTTTGTCGGCGGGCACTTGAAGTACAGGGAGTACGTCTGCGTACCCGCCTACCTCGCATCTGCAGCACCCTGTGAAGGCTTCTAGTCCGGGGAGCTGCAGCATCGGTGCTGTGCCGAACCCTGTGATCAGTTACCCTTCCGCCGCCTCGCCGGGCCGCCGTCCCTATTCCACCTGGACCGCCGTCCCGCTGACGCTCACCATGAGCATCCCGTTCTTTTCCCCGAGCACCTCGTAGTCGATGTCCACCCCCACCACCGCGTTGGCCCCCAGGCGGGATGCGGCCTCTTCGATCTCGCGGAAGGCGATCTCCCTGGCCTTCCGCAGCTCCTTTTCGTAGGATCCGGATCGGCCGCCCACGATGTCCCGTATGCCGGCGAAGAGGTCCTTGAACAGATTGGCCCCGAGGACCGCCTCGCCGGTCACGATCCCCAGGTACTCCGTGATCCGCTTCCCCGCGACGTCTGGCGTGGTGGTGACGATCATCCCGCTTTCCCCCATGGTGTCTGATGTCCCGGCCCGGTTCCGGGCGGCCCGCAGGAAGCGGGGCGCTCACCGCCGGGCTCCTGTCCAGTCTATGCGGCCCGGGTGTCCTGTGTCAACACGCCAGGCCGGAAGGCCTGCGGAGAGCAACGCGCTCATTAGCCTGTTTTTTATTGGGTCTATGCGAACGGGGTCCGAGTGTCAACATCATCGTAATACTGTATCCGGGCGCGATATTGACTTTGTCTCTTTACGGAGGGAATATGATAATGTTTCATTGCTGTCCAAAATAGCTGAAAATTTAAGTGGACCCCTTTGTCAAGACAGATTTCAGGGGAGTTTAACCCTACAACGCCAGTTGATAATCCTACAACGAAACTTGCATTAGTAGAGGAAATGGATCTTTCAGGGTCGTAATCCCCTCTCATCACGGGTCAATTCCTACGCCATGAACGAGACGCAAAAAGAAGCCTGCAGACTGATGGAAACCCTTCACAGGGTGCCGCATCTGCTGTGTTGGCGGGCCTTTGAAGTACAGGGAGTACGTCTGCGTGCCCGCCGTTTCGCATCTGCACCATCCTGTGAAGGCTTCCAGTCCTGGGCGTTGCAGCATTGGGGGCTGTGCCGAACCCCGTGATCGGTTACCGCGCAAAGGTCCCCGCCTCCCTCCTGCTGTCGCGGTAGAGCGCAAGCAACCGGCAGTGCCGGGCACGGAATGCTCGCCCCTGGGCAGGGATAAGACAGGCATCCACAGAGCACCGCCTCTGCCTTGTCGCCGAACCTTTGAAGTACAGGGAGTACGCCTGCGTGTCCGCCGCCTCGCATCTGGAGTGCCCTGTGAAGGCTTCCGGTTCGGGGGGTTGCAGCATCGGGGGGCGTGGCGGACCCCGTGATCAGGTACAAAGGATCCGGCGGACCTGGAGGCACGCGGGGAAAAAGAGCCCCTCATTCCTCCCGCAGGGCCTCCACCGGGTCGAGCCCCGCCGCCCTCCGCGCCGGAAGGGCGCCCGCAAGGAGCCCCATGCAGGCGGCGGCGGTCTCTGCGGCGGCCACGTAGGACCAGGGGGTGTGGACGGGCAGGGCCGGGACCAGGAGGCCCACCAGCCGGGCGCCGCCGACCCCGATCGCGAGCCCGCCGAGGCCTCCGAGGGCGGCCAGGAGGACGGCCTCGCCGAGGAACAGGGCCAGCACCTGCCCGCGGGTGGCCCCCAGGGCCCGCAGGAGTCCGATCTCCTCGGTCCGTTCGTTCACGGCGATGGTCATCACCGTGACGATCCCCACGCATCCCACGAGGAGGGATATGCCGCCGAGGGCCCCCACCGCCGCCGTCAGGATGTTGAGCACGTTCCCCAGCACGTCGAGCATCTGCTGCTGGGTCGTGACGGTGAAATCTTCCTGCCCGTGGCGGGCGGTCAGGAGGCCTCTCAGGGCAGCGACGATTTCCTGCACCGGAGTGTCCTCGGCGTAGAGGACGTCGATCTCCATGAGCCCCTCCCGGTTGAAGATGTTCAGTGCCCGTGCTGCGGGGATGAAGACCGTATCGTCCATGTCGAAGCCCAGGATCTGCCCCTTGCTTTCCATGATGCCAAGCACGCGGAAACGGCCCCCCCCGATCCGGATCCTCTGCCCCAGGGGGTTCCCGTCGCCGAAGAGTTCGATCTTGAGCCTGCTCCCAAGGACGGCGAAGGCCCGCGGAGCGGCCGGGTCGTCGGGAGGGAGGAAACGGCCGGAGCTCACCTGCATCCTGAAAGCCACCGGGAGATCGGCTCCGACTCCGTATATCGTCGTCCGCCTGGTTCTCCCTCCGGCCTCGACCTCGGCGTTTCCCTGGACCATGGGCACCACCGCCCGCACACCGGGTATCCGGGCCACGGCCCCAGCGTCGTCCAGGGTCAGGAGACGGACTGAGCCGAGCACCCCGAGAGGCGTCCCCATGGTGGTCACTTTCCCCGGGTTCACGGCGACGAGGTTGGTCCCGAACTGGGTGAATTCTGCCAGGACGAAACGGTGGAGCCCCTCGCCGATGCTTGTGAGGAGCACCACCGCGGCGATGCCCACGGTGATCCCGACCCCGGTGAGGAAGCTCTGCATGGGCTTGGCCAGGATGGCGCCGGTGGTGAGCCGGAGGTAGTCGCCCGTCAGCACGGCGGTCCCTCCCGTTGCGGCGCCATGATCATTTCCGGGACAGGGCTTGAACCGGGTCAAGCCGGCTTGCCCTTCTCGCCGGGAGGATGCCGAAGACGAGGCCGGTTGCCAGGGCTATCCCAACCGCCGAGGCCGCGGCCCACAACGGGGTCCCTGTGGGGATCTGGGGGAAGAAGAGCTGGATACCGCGGTTCCCCATTTCCCCGACCATGCATCCCAGGGCGGCCCCGATCAGGGAGAGCATACCCGCCTCGGTGAGGATGAGGGCCAGGATCTCCCTCCGCCTGGCCCCGAGGGCCTTGAGGAGCCCGATCTCCTCGGTGCGCTGGGAGACGGCGATGAGCATGACGTTCATGATCAGGATCCCGGCGACGGCCAGGCTGATGGCGGCGATTCCCGCCACGGTGAGGGTGAGGGAGCGGAGGATCCGGTCAAAGGTGGCGAGGACCGAGTCCTGCGTGATCACGGTCACGTCCAGCTCGCCGTGATGCCTCTTGCGCATGGTCCGTTCGATGTGCTCCTTCGCCGCCGGGATGGCCCCCCGGCCCCTCGCCTCCACGAGGACGCGGAAGAGGCCGTTCGTGTTGAAGAGCATCTGGGCGGAGGCCACCGGGACCACCACAAGGTCCTCCACATCCACTCCAATGGATCGGCCCTCGGAGGCAAGGACTCCGATCACCCGGAACCGGCGGTCCCCCAGGGTCACGAGTTCTCCCAGGGCCTGCCGGCCGCCGAAGAGTTCGCGCCGGATCTTGGCGCCGACCACGCAGACCGCGTCGGCCCTTTCGGGGTTCCCTTCCGGAAGGAATCGGCCCGCTGCCATCTTCCAGTGGCGGATTTCCAGGAGTTCCGGCGTCGAGCCCAGCACCGCGGCCTCCCGCGCGAGGCGCCCCCAGGAGACAGGGGCTTCTCCCACGCTGATGGGGGCGACGCGGCGCACCACGGGATGCCTTCCCAGGGCCAGGGCGTCCTGCAGGGTGAGGTCCCGCGGTGTCTCGGAGAGGAAACTCGCCGGCCCGATGCCGGCGGTTTCGGAACGTCCCGGCAGAACGATGATGAGGTTGGTGCCCAGGGAGGCGAATTCGGCGACGACGTAACGCCGGGCGCCCTCTCCGACGCCGGTGAGGACGACGACGGCCCCGACCCCGATGCTCATGGCGAGGAGCATGAGCATGGTCCGCAGCCGGCTCCCGCCCAGCGCCCCCAGAGCGAACCGGATGACGTCCTGCGGCCTCACGGCGCCTCTCCGCCCGCCCCCGAGTCCAGGGCGATGCGCCCGTCCACCAGCCGGATCTTCCGCAGGGCGCGGCTTCCGATCTCGGGATCGTGGGTGACGACGATCAGAGTGATCCCTTTGGCATTGAGGGCCTCCAGCAGTCCGATGGCCTCGGCGCCCGAGGAGCTGTCCAGGTTTCCTGTGGGTTCGTCGGCGAGGAGGACCGCCGGCTCCATGATCATCGCCCTGGCGATGGCCGCGCGCTGGCGCTGCCCGCCGGAGAGCTGGTCCGGGCGGTGGCCGGCGCGGTCGGAGAGCGCCATCGATCTGAGCATGGCCTCGGTGCGCCGGGCGCGCTCGGCAGGGGGAATCCCGGCCAGAACGAGGGGGAGCGCGATATTCTGCGCGGCCGTGAGGCGCGGGACGAGATGGAAGAACTGGAAGACGAAGCCCACCCTTTCTCGGCGGGTGCGGGCCTGCTCTTCCTCGCTCAGCTCCGTGACGTCGGCGCCTCCGAGCCAGTACCTGCCGGAAGTCGGGCGGTCCAGAAGGCCGAGGATGTTCAGCAGGGTGGATTTGCCCGAGCCCGAGGGCCCCATGATGGAGAGGTACTCGCCGGGCGCCACGGCCAGGCTCACGTCGTCGAGGGCCAGGACCTCCTGATCGCCGATCCGGAACACCCGGCGGATGCCTTCCAGGCGGATCACGTCCCGGCTTCTCCCGGTCCTGCCTCCGGCCTGGCCAGGACGCCGGGGGCGACGCCCTCGCGCCCCACCGAGGTGACTACCGTTTCTCCCACTTTCAGCCCGGAGAGGACCTCCGTATACCTCCAGTTGGAGAGACCGGTCTCGATCCGCCGCTCCTCGAGCCGCTCTGTGGCCTCGTTGTACACGAGGACTTTCTCCCCGTTTATCACGGCCTCGGTAGGCACCCTCAGCACATCGTCCCGGACCGCCAGGATGATTTCCACGTCGGCGCTGTAGCCCGGCAGCAGACCCCCGTGCCTGTCCGGATCCAGGAACAGCGCCTCCACCTCCACGGTTCTGGCCTGTTTTTCCAGCTCGAGGACGTAGGGGGCCACTCGCTTCACCACTCCGGGAAAGGATCGTCCTGCGAAAGCGTCCAGGGTGATCCGGGCCTGCTGGCCCGGCCGGATTGCCGGGGCGTCCACCTCGTCCATGGGGGCGGAGACGTAGATGCAGCTCGTGTCGATGAGGTCCACGGCGGGCAAGGTGGCGATTCCGGTGGGGGAGGGGGTAAGGAATTCCCCTACTTCCCCGTTGATGTCGGCCACGATTCCATCGAATGGGGCGAGAAGGATGGTTTTTTCAAGGACGGCCCGGGCCATGGCCAGGCGGGCCGTGCGCGTCGCCGTCTGAGAACGGGCCGATTCGCACCTGGCTCGGGCCGCCTTCGCCTTGGTGTCAGCCTGATCGTATTCGGATTCCGACACGAGATTCTTCGCGAGGAGGGTCCTGAGCCGGCGGGCGTCCAGGTCGGCCTGTTCGGCGAGCACGCAGGCCTCCTCCGCAGCGTACCGGCTCGCCTCGGCCTCCTTCCTTGCCAGCTCGACGTCGGCCTTCACATCGCCATTCCAGATTTCGAGCAGCGTATCCCCGGCCCGGACCGATTCCCCCTTCCGCACCGGGAGCCGGGCGATCTGCCCGCCGATGGCCGGGGCCAGCTTCGCCCTCCTGCATGCCTTCACGGTGCCGGCGCGGGTGTTGGCGATGCTTGCCTCCACCAGGCCGCGGTCCACCCGGTGGACAGCCACCTCGACGGGGTGCTCGCGGATCGCGGAATACAGGGCCGCGGCGCCCAAGGCGGAGAGCGCGATCAGGATCAGCGTGCGGCGGACGATACGCGAAAGAGATGTCATTGAGGCTCCGGACTGCCCGGGGGTCCCGGACCCCCATAGGTTTCAGGGGTCATGATAGTCGTTTTCCGCCTCCGAGTCGATTTTCGTCAGCGGGATCGAACCGGGGGCGGGCCGCACCGCGGTCTCCGGCGCCTCAGAGCTTCCTCGCGCCCATCTCCGCCACGTCGGAACGCTCCCCGCGGGTCAGGGTGATGTGGGCGGCGAGGACCTCGTCCTTGAACCGTTCGGCCAGGATGGAGAGCCCGTTGTTGCAGGAGTCGAGATACGGGTGGTCGATCTGCTCAGGATCCCCGGTAAACACGATTTTCGTCCCATCCCCGACCCTGGTGACCAGGGTCTTGATTTCCTGGGGGGTGAGGTTCTGGGCCTCGTCGCAGATGATGAAGGCCCGGGGCATGGTCCTGCCGCGTATGTGCGTCATGGCCTCCAGCTCGATGATCTTTTTCTCGAGATACTGCTGGAGAAGAGGGTCGTCGTCGGCGCCTCCGTCGAAGATGTAATCCAGGTTGTCAAACACGGGCTGCATCCAGGGCCGGAGTTTCTCGTCCTTGTTCCCCGGCAGATACCCCAGGTCCCTTCCCACAGGGACGATGGGCCGGGTGATGAGGAGCTTCTTGTAGGCCTTCTCCTCGAGGAGCTTGTGCATTCCGGCCGCGATGGCCAGGAGCGTCTTTCCGGTGCCGGCCCTGCCCACCAGGGTGGCCACCTTGATACCATCGTCCATGAGGATTTCCATGGCGAATTTCTGTTCCTTGTTCCTGGCGGAGATCCCGAAGGGGGCGCTCCTGGCGTGGACGAGGGGGTGGAACTGCCCGGAGAGGTGCCGGGCCAGGGCCGAATGCGCCGGGTTGATGAGGTCCTTCAGGAGCACGAACTGGTGGGGCATGAGATCCCGGCGATCCGTGCCGAGCAGGCCGTTCCGGTAGAAGGCATCGACCTCCTCGGGCGCGATCTCCACCTCGGTGAATCCGGTATACAGGCCCTGAAAATCGATTTTGTCGTGGTAGTAGTCCTCGGTTTTGAGTCCAAGGAGCATGGCCTTGATCTGGACGTTGTAGTCCCGGGAGACCACCACCGTCCTCGCCCGCCCTGCATTCTTGAGACCCACGGCGACGCCGAGTATCCGGTTGTCCCGCTTCTCGGGGTCGAAGAACTTTGGGAGATCCCCCGGGTCGCAGTGGTTGGCCTCCACCCAGAAGCGGCCTCCGCCGGGGAGCGTGATCCCTTTGGCCAGGTCCCCCCCGGATCCAAGCTCTTTCAGGAGGACACGGCCGAATTCCCTGGCGTTGCGGCCCACCTCGTCCTGGCGGACCTTGAGGTCATCGAGTTCCTCGATGACCACCCCGGGGACCACCACATCGTTGTCCTCGAAGTTGTACACGGAATAGGGGTCGTGGATCAGGATGCAGGTATCGAGAACGAAGGTCTTTGTCATGAACGTCACGCCTTCCTCCAGGGTCTGCGCCGGCCTGGGTGCGGGGTTTTCCTGCCCATGCGGCAGCCGTCGGCCCGGTGTCCGGGCGCGGGCTCACTATGGCCCATGGCCGCCCTCAAGACAAGGAGGATTTTTCGTTACGGGGCAGGGGAGGGGACAGGCGGGGGGATTCCCGGACAGGGGGCCGCACCCCCATCGTGCCTGATCACGGGGTCCGGCGCGGCCCCGATGCTGCAACCCACTGAACTGGAAGCCTTCACAGGGTGCCGCAGATGCGAGGCGGCGGGCACGCAGGCGGACGAAGCGGTCCTTTACGTGCCCGCCCCGACAACGCGGAAGCGGTTCCCCGTGCAGGCTAACGCCAGGACTACGAAGATCCCCTGTCAGCGTTTGAGATCGAACCGGGCTCCAGAGTTCCAGTTCACAGCAGAACCTCGCATCGCGACCCTTTCTCATTCACACGTCTGCATGGGCAAATCGGCGCCAAAGATATCCTGCGAGTCCGAAGGCGAAGAGACCTTGGTCGGGGTCACCTCCCTCCAGGACGTCATGCCGAACCTGAGCGTCCAGGCATTGTATCCCAGGAGGTTCAGAATAGAATTGATCTGGCTCGCCGTATGACCGGTGTAGCAGACCACGAGGATCGGCATGTCCATCGGCAACCGGGCCAGGTTTTCAGGCTTCGCCACCTCCTCAAAGAGGATGTTGACCGCCCCGGCAATGTGCCCGGCGCAGTAGTCCAGAGGTTTTCTGATGTCGAGAATAAAGAAGTCATCTATCTCGTCGGCCGCATCGTCGTCATTCACGCCATCGGCGAGGGTATCGGCATAGATGGTGCGGTGTGGACCCGGAGGGTCGCTGAGAAACCGGTCGGCATACCTGGCGATCAGGCCGTAATGCCCGGGTGCTTTAGTCGTAATCCCCTCTCATCACGGGTCAATTCCTACCTTGTCCAGCAGATGGAGGATGGGCTCCGCCTGGAGGAGGGTCGTAATCCCCTCTCATCACGGGTCAATTCCTACTCAAGGACAAGGGGTGGTCCTACGCTACCCCCAAGGCCGTCGTAATCCCCTCTCATCACGGGTCAATTCCTACGATGGTTGCGCATTGCTGCATCTGCGGCGGAGCCGGCCGGTCGTAATCCCCTCTCATCACGGGTCAATTCCTACTGCCAACGCCACAGGCATCGCCCGGGAGATGTACCGAGAGGTCGTAATCCCCTCTCATCACGGGTCAATTCCTACGTTGTTTCTGATCGCCGGCCGGGGCAACCCAGCCAACACGTCGTAATCCCCTCTCATCACGGGTCAATTCCTACACGCATCATGTCACACATACGTTACAGAACACATCGTCGTAATCCCCTCTCATCACGGGTCAATTCCTACTTCGGCCTTGGGGCAGGCGATAGCCGATCGGATTCGGCGGGCGTCGTAATCCCCTCTCATCACGGGTCAATTCCTACCGCCTCAAAGAAGCTTCAAAGCACCCTCAGCTTTCCAAGTCGTAATCCCCTCTCATCACGGGTCAATTCCTACTCAATGGGGCGCCGATGAGTCGGTGCAATACTGCTACGGTCGTAATCCCCTCTCATCACGGGTCAATTCCTACTAGGGAGGGGATTGAAATGACCCGGATGCAGGACTTCAAAGAGTCGTAATCCCCTCTCATCACGGGTCAATTCCTACAAAGAAGAAGCACTAAAACAGATTCTCGAAACCAGGGTCGTAATCCCCTCTCATCACGGGTCAATTCCTACAAATGGTTGGAGACTTAAGGCAATGGATAACCAAGAAGTCGTAATCCCCTCTCATCACGGGTCAATTCCTACATGGAAGGAGGAAATGAAATGTACTACCTGTTGAGCCGGTCGTAATCCCCTCTCATCACGGGTCAATTCCTACATGATTGGGAGCCCCCCTTTCGCTACGTGTACGGGCCATGTCGTAATCCCCTCTCATCACGGGTCAATTCCTACCTGGATCTCCACCGAACCAGGCCGGACCAACACCGGCAAGTCGTAATCCCCTCTCATCACGGGTCAATTCCTACATGATGTGGCCCTGGACGAGGACGCAGTATTCCTGTACCTGTCGTAATCCCCTCTCATCACGGGTCAATTCCTACCTGCCTGTGGAAAATCGTTAACCCTCCTCCCCTCCTTGTCGTAATCCCCTCTCATCACGGGTCAATTCCTACCGGAACCACCGCTGATTCCATCCGATACAGGATGGTAGAGTCGTAATCCCCTCTCATCACGGGTCAATTCCTACTCGGTGTCCATGGGAGGATATAAGGCGGCTATTGAGGCCATTAGTCGTAATCCCCTCTCATCACGGGTCAATTCCTACCAATAATAAATATCAATAAAAAAAGAAAGTGAATAATGTCGTAATCCCCTCTCATCACGGGTCAATTCCTACATCGACAAAAAAACCGATACTGTGCAACATGTCGCGTCGTAATCCCCTCTCATCACGGGTCAATTCCTACCAATTGCAGAAGTGAGACAGCAGTTAAACAGTGTTCAGCAGGTCGTAATCCCCTCTCATCACGGGTCAATTCCTACTCTCTGTTTGACAGATATATCGTCTGAAAGATTAGGGTCGTAATCCCCTCTCATCACGGGTCAATTCCTACTTGGCGCGAACTCATGGCACTATACAAAGCCAAGCTGGAGAGGTCGTAATCCCCTCTCATCACGGGTCAATTCCTACACGGGTGATCCGTACCCGCATCGTTTGATCGGTAGTTGGGTCGTAATCCCCTCTCATCACGGGTCAATTCCTACATTGCCGCCATGGATGACAAGGCACTGAGCAGCGAGGTCGTAATCCCCTCTCATCACGGGTCAATTCCTACACCGGGGGGAATAGAATGATACGACAAATTGGGTTGGGTCGTAATCCCCTCTCATCACGGGTCAATTCCTACGTTTTCGGAATTTTGTAGATCCGTTTGTTAAAGACGCTGAGTCGTAATCCCCTCTCATCACGGGTCAATTCCTACAAAAAGTGGTAGTAGGAAATGTGATCGAATCATACGCAAAGTCGTAATCCCCTCTCATCACGGGTCAATTCCTACCGACGAGACGGACCTCAATCCATGGCTGCTCGCCTGCGTCGTAATCCCCTCTCATCACGGGTCAATTCCTACCAGGCCGTCAGACCTGTACCGGGACGACCCGGACTACATGTCGTAATCCCCTCTCATCACGGGTCAATTCCTACACGGCGTTTTTGAGCTCGAATTTACCGAATTTGTCAAAAGTCGTAATCTCCTCTCATCACGGGTCAATTCCTACATGAGAAATGAGCGGAATAAACGAATGATTGTAGCAGAAGTCGTAATCCCCTCTCATCACGGGTCAATTCCTACACCAACTTCAGGCCCTTCAGAACGAGCTAGATGCGTCGTAATCCCCTCTCATCACGGGTCAATTCCTACAGGTTATCTAGCACAACAAAAGGAGGACGAAAATGTCTGGTCGTAATCCCCTCTCATCACGGGTCAATTCCTACCCGTCATGACCCTCGAGGGTTTTGTTGCCAGTGTTGGGGTCGTAATCCCCTCTCATCACGGGTCAATTCCTACTTGATTTGTTGACATTCACCTCACCTTCCTAAATTTCTCGTCGTAATCCCCTCTCATCACGGGTCAATTCCTACCAATTTCGGACGAATGACAAGCGATGAAGCGCCTCAAAGTCGTAATCCCCTCTCATCACGGGTCAATTCCTACAGAATCAATGGACGAAATGGTTGTCTACAACGAAATCGCGTCGTAATCCCCTCTCATCACGGGTCAATTCCTACCCGCAGGAGTTGGGCACGCTCCCACTGGAGACTGTGTTGTCGTAATCCCCTCTCATCACGGGTCAATTCCTACCGGGCCGAGGCCCTGCGCCAAATGAGGAAGGATTTCGGTGCGTCGTAATCCCCTCTCATCACGGGTCAATTCCTACGAAAACCCTGGGAGGAAGCCAGCAAAGGGTGATACCATGTCGTAATCCCCTCTCATCACGGGTCAATTCCTACACAGGCCGTGGCGGATCGTATCCGCCGCGCTGACAATGTCGTAATCCCCTCTCATCACGGGTCAATTCCTACCCTAGAGGATCACGACGGGTGGCTCGGGACCACCAATGTCGTAATCCCCTCTCATCACGGGTCAATTCCTACCAAGCGGCAACGCGAGACAATGCAGTTTGCCACGCCTGGTCGTAATCCCCTCTCATCACGGGTCAATTCCTACCCAAATGGTTTTGATACACAATCAAGGGCTGATATTCAGGTCGTAATCCCCTCTCATCACGGGTCAATTCCTACCTGAATCTGATTGTTGTGCGAGGGATTGACTATGGAAACCGTGTCGTAATCCCCTCTCATCACGGGTCAATTCCTACACAATAACAGCGTTCATACAATGCGCCCACACCACGGAGTCGTAATCCCCTCTCATCACGGGTCAATTCCTACACGACCTGAAGGCCATGATTCCGCATGGCGCCGTGCGTCGTAATCCCCTCTCATCACGGGTCAATTCCTACAGAGCAAAGGAGGGGACAATGGACACATGGAAAAGAGTCGTAATCCCCTCTCATCACGGGTCAATTCCTACTCAACCAAAACGGAGCAGGGAATTACGACGTTGAGGCGTCGTAATCCCCTCTCATCACGGGTCAATTCCTACGTGGAAATTGCACGTCAATATCAAGTATGATGCCGACCAGTCGTAATCCCCTCTCATCACGGGTCAATTCCTACTGGAATTATCTCTGGAGCAAGTCCGGCAGTACGCCGGGTCGTAATCCCCTCTCATCACGGGTCAATTCCTACCTAGGCCAGGAGGGGACAATATGATCCTGTACCACGCGTCGTAATCCCCTCTCATCACGGGTCAATTCCTACTTCAGTTACTCAAAGAGGGATTACAAAAGGGGATCATTTCCGTCGTAATCCCCTCTCATCACGGGTCAATTCCTACGGTGGCTCGGGACCACCAACGATGTGGCCTACTATGGTCGTAATCCCCTCTCATCACGGGTCAATTCCTACCAAGTGGTACTCCTACAGAAAGGAAATGCGAGAATCTATGTCGTAATCCCCTCTCATCACGGGTCAATTCCTACTTACAGGGTTATCGATGAAAATGGGATTGTCGATATATGTCGTAATCCCCTCTCATCACGGGTCAATTCCTACGGGGTACTCGTACGGGCATTTCCGCAGGCTCGTGATCGAGTCGTAATCCCCTCTCATCACGGGTCAATTCCTACCACTACCGAGATCCGGCCGATGGATCGGTTCGAGGCGAGTCGTAATCCCCTCTCATCACGGGTCAATTCCTACATTTGAACCAGAGCGGCGGGAACTCCATGCCCGCGTCGTAATCCCCTCTCATCACGGGTCAATTCCTACTGCGTTTCATGTCGCTCAATTACGTGGTTTGTTGTCGTCGTAATCCCCTCTCATCACGGGTCAATTCCTACGGCCGAACTTCAGGCCTTAATAAACACCAGAGACGAGTCGTAATCCCCTCTCATCACGGGTCAATTCCTACCAGAGGACTGGACCGATCACGGCGTCGCGTTGAGTCTCGTCGTAATCCCCTCTCATCACGGGTCAATTCCTACAAAAACGCGTCGGCCGGAGAAAACTTCTCGGTCACGGTGTCGTAATCCCCTCTCATCACGGGTCAATTCCTACCCAATTGAGCTTAAGCTTATCAGCCTAGTCAGCATAGAGGTCGTAATCCCCTCTCATCACGGGTCAATTCCTACCAACGAAAGGAGATTAAAATGAAAAACTTGATCGAACAGTCGTAATCCCCTCTCATCACGGGTCAATTCCTACAACAACGGCGGACGATGATATTGTAGCCATCGCCGGACTGTCGTAATCCCCTCTCATCACGGGTCAATTCCTACGGAAAACTTTTCGGTCACAGTTCAGTGGAGCCGTGATCACTGTCGTAATCCCCTCTCATCACGGGTCAATTCCTACATCACTCCCGCTGTAGAAATGGCGGGGAGTATTACGGGGTCGTAATCCCCTCTCATCACGGGTCAATTCCTACCCAACCTTCAAAGCCCTCCAATGGAGGGCTTTCCTTTTGCGTCGTAATCCCCTCTCATCACGGGTCAATTCCTACGTGCGCCGGGTGTGGGATAGGCTGCATGGCGGCGACGGCCGAGTCGTAATCCCCTCTCATCACGGGTCAATTCCTACGAAATAAAACAATGCTTTAGTGGGGGGTGTCAATGAGTCGTAATCCCCTCTCATCACGGGTCAATTCCTACAAAACAATGCTTTAGTGGGGGGTGTCAATGAGCGGCCGCGTCGTAATCCCCTCTCATCACGGGTCAATTCCTACTGGCGGGGGGTGACCGGATCGTCCAGGCGATTACCTAGTCGTAATCCCCTCTCATCACGGGTCAATTCCTACCACCGTGTCCGTGGCCCGATGGCGATGAGGATGAGTGGTCGTAATCCCCTCTCATCACGGGTCAATTCCTACTCCCAGGTTGGCAATTCGCCTGGAGGGGGTCACCGGTGGTCGTAATCCCCTCTCATCACGGGTCAATTCCTACTGTTCACGCCGGAGTTGAAGCTCCGCCCCGTCCTGTACGGTCGTAATCCCCTCTCATCACGGGTCAATTCCTACAATGGGAACTATGACGGGTTGGGGGACGGAAGCATATGTCGTAATCCCCTCTCATCACGGGTCAATTCCTACGTTGGTCGGGTCGAACTACGGCATGGGCATGAAGCATGTCGTAATCCCCTCTCATCACGGGTCAATTCCTACAGCGCCCTTCAGACCCCATATGCCTTTTGATAGAATCCTGCCAAATTCGCAGACCTCGGTCAAAGTCTTTTCGGAATGTTTCTTCGGCACCAGCCATAACATTGCCTGAAAACGAATAACTGACTGATTTTATTTCTATTATTTTCATTGCGCAGACCTCCTGATACGGTTTTTGATGATTCATAATAATATTATGTAGTTATATCATCAGGCACCCACACGGTACACTTCGGCGGTTCCTTTGTTTGCATTCCACGTCAGAAAACATCAAAGTCTGCATCTGCCGGCACAACCCCTCCTCGGCCGATTATTTCCATTTTCGCCCGGCAGGTCGTGCATTGCGGGATATATTTTACGCCATCTTCTTCCGGCACAATGACCTTGGCAATCCGGGCCTTGAGCAGCGTCACTTGGCGTTCGCTCAGGTCCATTTCGAATTTTGACAACTGGACGCGGGTGCCGAAATCCTTCATGATCTTGGCGACCTGATGCAGCCGTTTGGGATGGGCGATGTCATAGACGACAAGGAATCGCATCAAGTGACCACCCAGTCAAGTTCGCTCAGGGTAAGACCGCTGCCTTGTAAGGAGACTTTCGAAGCGCAGTGCTTGCAGACGCAGTAGATCCTGACGCTATCTTCTTCTGGTTCCAGGTTATCACGGCAGTATTGACGGATTTTCCGCAGCTCGTGGGGGCCGAGCCTGCATTCGAAAACTGATTTCTGGCTGGGGATGCCGAGATCCTTGAGAAATTTATGCAAACGGAGGCGGCGCCGATCGCTGGGTATGTCGTAGACAATCACGGTGTTCATTTCAATAGCAAAGGCTCGTACGTCTGAAGGCTTCCCTCGACCAGTTTTCTATACATAAAGGCCTGAGCGATCATCGCGTCCCCATAAGTGATACGGCGGTCTCGTGGTTCATAGTAAAATTCCGTGGTAAGTTTTTTTTCAAAACCTTCGATAACCCGCTTCAGTGCCTCCGGCTTCAGCCGAATCCCAGGCATCCCGCGGCCGTCTTCTTGATCCTCGTGTCCAGCGCCGGTTTCTTTCATTCGCTGAGGGGGAAGATCGAAAAAATCTCGAGATTCCGTATCCGCCATGTGGCCATAGGGATCTTGAGTAACGTCCGGGACAGGTTCCGGTTCGCTCTGGGGCGCTGTGGGGGGAGTCATGACGACGAAATCGTCATTTTTGAGGATTTTCAGATTGAACAGCGAGAAGGTGAGAGTGTCGGCAATGATCACCCGGAATTCCTCCATGAGGTCCATCACTAAAGAGTGCCGGCCGTAGTCCAGCTCGTGAAGAAACGCAGGGTAGGGATCGAGGTTTGCGATTCGGACGGCGGCATAGACCCGGTTGAAGAGGAAGGTATACAGGAGCGAGAGTACGGCGTTGACCGGATCAGTCGGCGGCCGCCGGACCCGCCTGTGAAAATTCCAATCGCCGAGGAGACCGTACTGAAAAGCAGAAAAATACAAGGCGCTCCCTTTCCCTTCGAAGCCCCTCAAGGATTCTACGGAATCACAGTGGTCTACTTGTTCGAGCAGTGTTCTGATTGATTTTGCCTTCTGGGCCGGCTCCTTGTGATCTCTGGTGCGCTTGATGCGCATGAGAAGCGTCATCATGTTGGTGAGTTTCCCGCGCACGATGCGCCTGGAGAAACGGACTCCGAAATCGCCGTCGTCAAGAAGGTCGAACTGCCGCTTCCGCAGGGTAATATTTTTCGGTTCGGGCGTCGCGAACCGTCCCAGGTACCGCCCATCCCTCGAGAGAAAGACCGTGTCGATGTGCTTGCGGAGCAGCAGCCTGCGCGCCGCCGGCGACAAGTCCACGTTGCCCAAGATCATCACCTGTTTCAGTTTTTCGACAAAAAGGGTGTGATAGGTGTCCTCGGCTTTCTTCACCAAGAGATGTTGGCCTTCCTTCACGATCCTGGCGCCTTGAGTGGTCACATAGATATGCATGGCGGCGTCTCCCTTTTTTCTTGAGCAGGATTCTTTGCTGTAAGGGAAACACAGCCGTAAACCAAAAACCAATTGTGCAACATTGCAGCTTTCCGCACCAACTCTGTCGTGAAGTTTTCGTTCTTCTTGTGACGTGTGCTCCGCTCCGTTCTGCAGGAAGCCCCGGGCATTTTGCCGCTGCCCGGGGGCCCGGGTTGGTCTTTTCGCGAAGTGCGGCGGATTTTGCCCCGGCGCGCGACCATGCGCCTCCTACGTATCGGCACAGAGCATCAGGGCCGGCCCTTTCCATGGCGGACCCAGTCAATCAGCGATGCGGCGAGCTGCGGTACGTTTCGCCCGTGGACGACACGAATGTGCATCCGCTCCGCCCTGCTAATGTCATATTCCGACAGAGTCCGGGCTGATACCAGCATGCCGCGTCCAAACAGGCCGCCGATCCGGTCGGAAAGCGCGTCCAGCTCATAGATCGCAGCTGTTGCGCGGGTTCCGGAAGCTGTCCTCCGCTCGGGATCGGATGCCTTGCAGGAGATCACATGGAGCCGGTTTCTGTACGTGAAGAGTACATCCAATTCATTTGTCGTTGGTTTTCGACCGGCACCATCCCACTTTATTTCCACATTGATGCGGGCATCCTTCACGCCCAATCTCCCCACCTCATGAAAGACGAATTCCTCCAGCCAGCGTCCGCCGAGCAATTCGATGTCTGCAACCCCGTTGATATTCACGCCGCCATCGATGCCCCGAGTGGCGAGACCTGCATCGAGGAGCGTCGAGAAGAGCGCTTCGTGACTCCAGTGGAAAAAAGCCGGCGCAAGGTATAAATAGCCTCCAAGGCGCCTTTCCCCTTGGAGGAACGGGGCAGTCTGTGAGTTCAGAGCGCCGAGGATCTGTGGATCCTGTGTCAGGATCCGTGTCAGTTGTTCAATAGTGTCCTGTCGCTTCTTCGATTTTGTACGGATCAGGCCCGAGTCCTTGTCCATCGCGAGACCGTAGGCGGCAAGATAATCCCGGACGTCAAATACGTCGGGCAGAGGTTGCCTTTTCTCCGCCGGCGAAAGGGTAAGGAGCTCATCGGTTGCGGTGTTCACATAGATGATGCGCCGACCGTGGCTGAAGAATGCCTCGAAGGCGGCCATAGCGCTCACCTTGGTACCACCTGTCACGTTGAGGGTGAGGTCGCCGGTGCCGTGTTCCTCGATGTATCTTTCGCAGATTCGGGTAACGCCGCTCATATCATAAGCCGGGATGACGCGTTCAGAGACCCGAGTCCCTAATCGCTCGCCGGCGAATCTCTTCAGGCGCTCGGCCTGCAGACGCTTCTGCTCCGTGACGAGAAAGACCGCTTCGGCAGGCCGCTCCATCATCAAGGGCAGCAGATTGGGGATGGGCTGATCGGAGACAAGACAGACGTGGACTTGAGCGGCTGGTTTATCGGCTGTCATCCCTACACCCCGTAACGCCTGTAACGGACATGCGAGAATGTGTGATGGAGTGCTACCTTTCCGCCGGGCAGGTGCTTTTCCACAGCCTCGCGCCGTGTAGTGGAATAAACCGGGGTGATTCCCAGCCGGAATGCCTCCTGAATCATGAGCCACGTCGCTCCAAATTCGCCTTGGATCAGAACATAGTCGCCCGGCCGTGCCTGTACGCTTAACCATGCGGACACCGGAGCCAGGTACTCCAGAAGATCACCAATGTCGGGTGGCACATCCATCCAAAGGGCCTGGATATCGGAGGGCGGAGTCACGATGCGGCTTATGCCGAGCGACCGCCGCGCGTCAGCCTCCTGGGCTGCCGTAAGAGAGTGGTTGAAGAGGAGGAATAGGTCGGACATGGTCACAAAGCACAGTTCAGGCGGACACGAGATTATGATCGAACGATCGAGGCACATCCCAGTCTGTCGCGATCGCGGTATCGAAACACAGATCTGCGACGTTTCTATGGTTGGCGAGGGCCCGCGGATAGATCACACTACAAACCATTCGACCGTTTGGTTTTGGTGCTTCACACGTAAGTACCTCATACGTACTCATCCAGTAGATCATGATCACGAAACAGCCCATTGCCGCCCTGACCACAACGCATTGGCAAATTATCGTCGCCACTCTATGATCGTGCTGAAAAAAGTCCTTTTTTGAAGATCACAACGTGATAGCTATATGGATTACGTATACGTAACTGATATATTACGAATATGTTTTCTCTACTGCTATTTCGGAGCGACGGCTTTTTGCAGCTCGATCACTCTATGACTTCTTAAATATCTCAGCTCAGGCCTCACCCAGGATTGACCTAATCTTTTTGACTTTTTCCCACTGTTTTTTTGAGCACTGCTTCCTAATCCATTTTTTGGGGTCCGGCTCCCAAACCTCTCTGAACGCCGTAGCTAATTTTTTCTGATCGTCGGGCGATACAGTGTCGATTCTCTTCCAACATTCTGCCAAAGGATCTTGGGTTCCTGCCTGTGACCTAGCGATATCATCACCATGGATAATGGCAACGAAACGATCGATCTCGCTCATGCTTGCCCATATTCTCTGTTCGTTTTTCTGCCGTTGTTTCTCTTCGTCCCGGCGATTTTGGTCGTCCTTCTCCTTCTGCAACTTAATGGCTTGGGCCTGGCGAAATTCCTCTTTGCTGGTAAACCTGAGCCGGATCCAACCCATGGGTATTGCCTCAGTGCCGGTGACTGCTACTCGGCGGCTTTTCGGAAAAGGGAAGCTTGAATGTTCTGGCGCCAATTTGAGTATGTTGCGTATTTCTGGAGTCAGTGCGCTCTGATCAATAAGTTCTCCGGTCATACCTTTCCAGCCGCAGCCCCAGGCAAACTGCATTATCGCTTCGTTTTCCTGCAGGTTTTTATGATCCTGTGCCAAATTTTCATAGAACCGCTTCATGCTGTCTACATAGTCACCATTTTTGGCGCTGAGAAAGGACTGCTCACTGTTCAGATGTTTTTCGGTTCGCTCCCGCAGTGCCTCTAACAACCAAGGAAGTGTGAGATAGGCTCTGAAATTGAAGGATTGTTTCCCTTTTGACTGCGCAATGAGAAAGTCATCAAAGGAAACCTGACTGGAGGAGGTGGCATTCTGATTAAGTTTTTCGATCAAGATATTCCAACCCTTACGGGTCATTCTGTTCTTGCTCGTCAGCCTAGTCACACACGCGGTCTGTATTTGCAAATCCTCGGGCACAAAGGTGAAATCAGCCACAGTCAGCGAGCGCATTAGATTCGTCTTGGCATCCTGGCCAAGGACTTCTTTACACAATGCACTGTCGGCAAATTTGATATTCGGCCTTTCCCTCTTTAACCGTGTGAGTGCCCGCTTTAATAGGTCGGTGCTATCATTTCCTGCTAGAAACGAGATTATGGCGGTGCGAAAAATACCTTTAAGCGAAGATCCGGGAATTATCGGCAACCCAAAGCCATTCCGCAAGTGCCTGATAATATCTTTTGCTTCTGTGTGGTCAGACCAACTGAAGGAATGGACAACCGCCTCATTGATGTTGATACTATTCTCCCGCAGCCAACGGCTGAGTTGTTTTTCTTCCACTGCTGCGGCAAAAGACTCAATCCGGCTGCCGCCGAGCTTCTCTACGAGGGCGAAGAGTCGTTTGTGGTCGAACACCTTGATTGTTTTTCCTTCGCAGAAGAAATCAAAGTTGTTGACATATTTTTTGCCGCTTCCGACATGAACTGGGCTGAGAAGCCGAATTTCACACTGATAGACCGTTCTGATTTTTTGGAAGTTCATTGCCGACCTCCCGACGCCACCGGCACACAGAAGGCCCTGCCATATCGGTAAACATTGTGAGGGATATACGACGACCGTTTCAGTACAAGAGGAATCTCTCCCCGTGGCGCAAATGGCAGCAGTGAACCCTCTGCCAGCATCCACAAATCAGCTCGACGGAATTGCTGCGTGACGTGGCTGCCAGCATGGCCGGACCGGCGCACCAGCGAATATGCACTTTGTTTTGCGGTCAAGATACCCCGTTCAATTTCATCCCTGCTTGGGTGGTAGAGTGACAGCAGTACATAAGCGGTTGGTTCTGTCTGAGCATCTAGCTCGAAAGGAGCGGCGGTGAACGAAAAACAACCGCGGCCCACGGTTCGGTCGGCGCCGAGGCCGGAATCACCAAGAAGACGCAGAGCTGCCTCAACGCGATCGCGAGTTCTCTGATCATCGAAGGAAGCGAGGAAGAACATGCCCCCCGTGTTGTTGAAAAACTGATCGGTACAATAAAAGAATGCGCCTTCTTGCACCCCGCCGAAAACCTGATCGACAGCCACTCTGGGGCGCTGTGTAGTTTTGAGCAGCACACTTGGGGAATTTTCTTTTGAAACCGATCCTACCGGCGGAAAGAAAACCGCACTGTCCTTAAGATCCTTGAAATCGGCGAGGTCCAGTTCCCTCCCTGCCAGGACCTTTCTGAAAAGAGTCTCAGACAGAAACCGGATCTTTTTCAGGTCTTTCAAATCAAACGGCAACTGGTTGGTCTCCATGTGCGCCATCGCATCCATGATCTTATCAAGTGCACCAGCAGGGACTGGGAAAAAGAACGTCTTGGCAATATATGGAAAACAACTGCTCACCACAAAGGAAGCCTCACGACACAAAGCTTCCGGCTCAACGTCGTAAAGCAGCAGGATCTTCTGTACAAGAGAACCCCAGAGGGTGTCTGAGCGCACAAACGGTTCAATCCGTTCTTGTCCGATGCCCTCAAGACCGAAGTGAACAGGAGTAGCAAAAGTAAGCCTATATGCCCATATCATGAATTCGCTCCTGGCGTCCTGAAGAATTGGCTAAATTGGCTCTGATAGTCTGATGGTACCTTGTCTATGGAGTTACTGCGATACGCTTCGGCAGTCCGTTCCATTACGGCGCTGAGACAAAATCCGACTTGGCCATACCCCCTGGTGCCCTGGCCGCCGAGGTAGTCATCCTCTACCAGCATAAAACCCTGGCGCAAGAGTGAGACAAAATTGTCCGCCCTGGTCGGTTTTGTGTCGTTCTTCATGTCCACGTTGTAAATGTCTAAAACCATGTCGAGTCTAAAACGAGCACCAGCAGGAACTCGTTCAAAGTTCCGCGGATTGGCCTGAGAGGTGAGTCTGTCGATGGAGACCTCCGTCTTGATCTCCGTGCAGTGCATATCAGTATGCTCGGAGTTGGCCAATTCCTCAATATTTATCAATGAACCATCCCTGACCGTGAGGCGGGTAGGGGCGCATTCAATGCCTGCGGCATTTTTATCAGCGGCAACCCCAAAGAGCTGCACAACATCCTCTGACGGATTTTCGCAAAGCCTGCCTTCCCAGCTGCCATCATTATTCTGTTTCGGTTTGATCAGGCCGAGACTTTTTTCCAGGAGTGAACGCATTTTCCCCTTTAGTGATGATCCGGGAATATAGGGGAGGTGGGTCAAGGGGTTTCGAACCACTACGTTGTCGGCGCCACCTATGGAAAGACCAAGGGAAGAGCCACCTACATGCATTCCGGTGAGAAGGAGAATTTCACCCTGGATAAAAATTTTCTTCTCCAGCTTTAGTATATGGTCATTCATAATATTCTCTCCTCAGTTGCCTCCATGGGCACGATGATAAGCCAAAATTGCCTCAAAAAACTTGCAGAAATTAGAAAATCTCAACTCTTCCGTTTCTGGAGCACCGCTAATAACAGCTTCAATTCCCCATGTTATTTTTTCTTTGAGTGCATTTATCCCATCACTTCTATGACGTCCTGCAGCATAAGCTATATACGGCTTAAGCATCATAAATTCAGTTCGTTGGTTTGCGTATCCTTTTGCTTGTAGTGCTTTTAACCTTGTGAAGATTTGTCTGATTTGTGAGGTTGTTAATTTTCCTTTTCCCTGAGCAATACTTTTACCAAAATCCTCCGTCGCCTCAAGCAACGATAAAGAAGGCCCTTTTTCAATCCATTTTTTTACTTGTGAATTATCCATAATATCTCCTTATTTATTTGATTTTCTTAAACTTAACTCGCACCATCTAGCAATTACACTAAGTAGAGCAATCCCAGATCTATCAGTGTTTGCAACCCTATTGATAATGAATTCCTGGATGGATTTTATATCATCCTCGATATCCTTGTTTTGCTCAATAAACCTTGCCAAACTGTAAATCATTTGCCAGCGCCATTTTTCTGCCTCTAAGCATTTTTCTATGGCAGAAAGACTTATCGTGCTGAAATGTTTCAATCGCAGCGCGCTTTCCTGCCAAGAGGCAGCGATGTCGAGCAGGCGACGCAAAAGGGGGGCATTTTGTGGATCCCTGAGCAATGGAACTAGTTTTCTGTGCATTTCGGCTATTTCTCGAAACTCAAGCCAGTGCATGGATGTTTCCAGAAAAGTAAAGGATGATTTTCGCACTGGCTGAGTGTCATTGAAGAAAGTCTCATGGTGTTTGGCGAGATGTTCAGCTTCCCCGGCCATTTCAGCGCTTTTGTAAATGGGAAATTTCCCGCCGGTCATAACCATGCCGCCTGAGAGGGAAAATGACCTGTTGCCGCAAGTGAATTCCGAAAAGCTGTTGTGAATAGTGACGGCAATTTCCGGAAGAGCGTCCCAGGCACCAAGCAGGAAAAGATCATCGCCTCCTGCGTAAACTGCGGTCACCCGATCTGCCCAATCGGGATTGTCGCGGATAATCCGGGGTAAGAGACCACTAAAAAATAGGTTGAGCTGCCAGCTGAGGGTGGTGATTCTGCCTAGCGAGTGGAATCGTTGAGGACTTTCTGTGTCATGGCGATAATTCGTGAGCCCTTCACTGAAAATTTTCCCGAGATTGTCTACATCCATTCGCAATACCCCAAGTCTCTTCACGCCTAGGGAAAGCTCGGCAATTTGATCAAAGGTCCGTTCCGGGAAGTGATGGGTGCCGGCTGCAAAATAGGGCGCGCAATTGATGACGCGTCCCTTCGTACGCTGCGGCAGGGTGTGAAACTCTGGATCATTGTTCAGCGACCAGACGTGAATGCTTGACCGAGTCAGCGGGATAGGCAAATCATTGAGGAACCATACGTATTTGTCGACAATTCTATCTTGGAGAATAATCTTAAAAGAGAAAGTAAATTTTCCCCAAGTCGACTGAATGCTATCAGAAAGGACAACAAACCGGGAATTTGCCAGTTTTAGCCCGATTTTTTCCATCTGGTCGCATGTCTGGCAGCATCCTTTGTCTTTGTTCCTGGGAAGGGTCTGATGACACACTTCGCAGGTGCCGGCATCGCCTCCTGACACTCCGAATAGCGCGTCATAATCTTGACTCGCGAGCCTCGAATACCGTTGTCTGTCCTGATAGACGATTTGGCGGTTCAGATCATCCCATATCTGGTAGAGGGTGCGGTCGCTCTGCCTGGTCAGGTCATTCCCTGTGATTGGGATATGACCGGTTCTTACAAAAAGATCACCGTTAAAAGAGGAAAACAACTCCGTGTTGACGGCGTTGGTTAGCTCAGTTAAAGTTACTATGACATTACTATTATTCGGCAGGAGAAGATAGAATTTGCCGCCGCTGGCGTACAATATATTTGTTGAAGTCAAACCAAACGTGCCGACATATTCGCGGGCCAAGAGGTCAGCGAGCAGCTGAATATAGAAGGAACGGCCCTTCAAGGTTTTATATGCGCCTTTAGAAGAGATTTGATAAATGAAATTCTGGATTCCGCTCAAATCTCCACAAAAGAGAAGAAATTTTTCCTGGGAACGGTCTTCCACGCTTTTCATCGAAAGTGTGCCTTTGGCCGCATGGTAGAAATACATACACGATGCCAACGCGGCTGTGGCCTTTTGATGGTCAAAGAGAGAAACATCGGGCATTTCCTCTCTTCTGGTCGAGGCCGGCAGGCACCATTGCCAGACGCGACAAATCTCGAACAGCGTTGGAAAATGGTCTACGATGTCCAACCCGAGTTCTGAGGTTGGTCGTATTGCCTCCACAAAGCCTTTCCAGTGTTGCCGGTAGTCTACTTGCACCTCCTGCGGGGGGTATTGGGCAGCAGGAACCGGCGGTATGTGTTCTTTCGCTTTTGCACCATATAGAAGTCCTTCATGCCTTATACGAAACCGCCAATCTTCCGTAGGGTCGTCGACATATTGTTTCAGCCTGATTCTGGACATGATACTGATAAGCGGGGTCTTGCTCTTTTTTTCTCTTCCGTGAGTGTCATAATTCGATGCCTCATCCCCTTTAGCCCGTTCGTGACCAGAAGAAATTCGGTCCGCCTCGGCTATGATGTATTCAAACACATTTCCTTTGCGAGGCTTATGGTGTCTGGTGGCCAAATTGAGAATCGTGCACTCGCGGTCGCCGCCATAGGGAATGCTTAATCGTTCATCCGGGAAAAGTGCTTTCAGGGCAAGCTCTGTATGATAGGCGTGGGCATAGCGATATTCCTGCTGCACCATGTCTGGGTCTCCGAGCTTAACGGCGTAAGCCCGTTCTGCGAATTTACCCAAATCGTGGAACATTCCCGCAATTGTGATGGCTTTGAGTAGTCTTGCGTCCATATAAACCTCAATGGTTGAAAAAGTCTTTCAGCCAGAATAATATAACAAGAAATTAGTATTTTAATATAGCACAATCCCAGGGAAAAAGTCTAAACAATTATGCGGTGATTAGTAAGCTAGGAGGCCTTTCTTTTGGCCGCCCGTTAAGCTCGGTTGCAAATGGAACCTATTCGTCAATATGGCCCGTAAGCCTTCACAGGGAACCGCATCTGCTTTGTTGGCGGGCACTTGCGATATAGACAATACATCTGCATGCCCGCCGTCTCGCATTTTTAGCACCTTATAAAGGCCTCCAGTTCGGGTTTGCAGCGTTGGGGCTGGCCGAATCCCGTGATCAGGTACGGTCATACCAGGGTGAGATCTCTTTGGTACTCCACAGCCAGTCCCCACTCAAATTTCACCATATTCTCGCATCTCCCCTCAGTCTATCTATACTTCACCCTCTGGGCTCTCTGGAGACCTTTTCAAGCCACTCGATGGCCTCCTTCAGTAATTTGTCAAACTTTTTTGCGTGTATGCAGTCCTTCCTTATACCGGCGTGGTTCAAGTCGTTCCTGTATTGTTCAAGAATACTCATCCTTCGAAAGTTTTCGTCGGTCTCCCCCATAGTGTTCCAAATCTTCCGCCAGAGTTTTTCTTGTCCGGCTGGGAAACGGCCGTCGGATAAGTCCTTTCCCTGCGCCAGCAACGCTGCAGCGCCTGTGACCATTTCTCGTTTTCCGACATCGAGCGGATGCGAGCCGTCAGTTTTTTCTTTAACCTTGAGGAGAAAGAAAGAAACTGCAGTTTCGTGCAGAATGGTATACGCTTGTTGGACGAGGTTGTGATCAAGACACCAACGAGCGGCACGAATCCCATCGTTTATGTGGTCAGTCCCGCTGAACCCGGCTGTTCCTGCCCTGATTTTTTCGAGCAGAGGCACAAGCGGAGGGACCAAGTCTGCATTACGGCAGTCGTTGAGGGCTTTGTTCAGGGAAGCGGCGCACCGCGCAATGGACAACCCTCTGCAAGTAGCCAAATTTTTCGTGAAATCGAAAAGGCGATCGGCAAGCCTTTTTACGGCTATAGCCTCTTTCTGTCGTGCGGACGGCCCGACCTTTGTGAAGGGGATGACAGCCTCCGTCCTGACGAGGTTTTGTATCATTGCCGCATCGCCTGCGGAAAGCAAACGATCCACTGCAAAGGCCCAGTCAGCCAAGCGCGCAAAGGGAGTAAGGTCAAATATGGGTACCCGTCTTTCGGCGGTCGCTATCTTTTTTACACGCTCAACCGAACCAAGCGTTTCGAAAGCGCCATAATATATGCCCCGAAGGCGAACATTGCGTAGTACCCCCACATACTGAAGGACAACCATGGCGAGCATAGGGAGCGACCGCAGGGCGTGAGTGATATCAAACACCACAGTTTCGTTTTCGAGTAGTTCGTTGCAGACCACATTGAAGATTTCCCAGATTTCCACCTCGGTGCTGCCGTCTGGAATTGCAACATCCCGTATCTGGCACGAGAGCCCAAGCCTTCGGAGACGGCTGTGAAGCCCCTCGCTTTTCTGTCCGTGCCCGTCATCGTTCCAGTTTTTTTGTCGTGCGGCAGGGGTAACAAAGATCACGATCTGATCCGCAGAAGTCCAGCTTGAGCAGTGCAGCTGCACGATCGCTTCCTGCACAAACGGCTTATCAATTGCCTCTCGATCGTTCTGGTAATATGTGCAAGTCACATACTTGTTGGTCCCAAGAAAGGAGAGAAATTTTTCCGGCATTGTCACCACTCCATCCGTATCCTGTTTCGGTCCAGCCGAATGCCGTATTTCAAACCAGGTCTCGTGCCACAGGAGGAGATTTCGAGGTCGGCCAGAGCCGCCTGACCGAAGGCGTTCAGGAGGT